>Ga0315912_10001518_pt1 | contig 28054 bp, 23 predicted proteins | sample VfabasoilMG_FD_204469 | JGI IMG/M metagenome (GOLD analysis project Ga0315912, IMG submission 204469) | Garden soil microbial communities collected in Santa Monica, California, United States - V. faba soil | ecosystem: Environmental > Terrestrial > Soil > Garden | place: USA: California...
GTGGCGAGCTTGTCTTTCAGGTGGGTGATACTAGGCTGCGTCTTGATGAACTGGTCTATAATCTTGAGCTGCTCTTTCTGTCTTTTGCTTTCCGGAGCGAGCTCCTTCTTTGATTTGGCGATCTCATCGATCAAATCATCGGATGCCCTCGGTTTTGTCTTCTTCTTGGTCTTTTTCTTCGGCGCCTGAACCTTGCGTCGGCTGGTCTTCGTGGCCGCCTTCGATGACTCGCCCGCGCGTTTCTTCTTGGTCTTCGTTTTCTTGCTCGACTTGGCAGTCGCCTTTGGCGCAGCTCGTTTTTTCGCCGCAGGGGCTTTTGATTTCTTTGCTGGTTTGGCCGGCTTATCGACAGCCGACACCTTCGTCTTCTTTGTCGGCGCTGGCGAAGCATCGACATCGACAAACATCATTTCAAAATTGTGCCTCAGCTCATGAAGTTTTTCCAGGTCGTGAATCACTTCTTCGGCAACGTCTTCAGATTCAGGATCCGCGATTTTGGTCGTCACCTGAACTTTCGTGGTCTTAACCTTGGCCACTGGAACCGTAACGCTCGGAACGGGCGCATCAAAAGTCATTACGTCTTTCAGCGCGCTGCGATCCGCCGCATACACGGCCGCAGACTGTAACTCGCTTTGCTGGTTGCTAAAACCGTGATCCTTGGCCAGGCGGGCTGCTAGTGCATGTAAGAGCTGACTGTAAGGGAAATCCTCTTTTAACTGGAGGACTTGTTTTGCATCATCAGAGGTACTGGATGCGTATGCCTTTAAGACTTGTATGAACTGATTTTTCTCCACAGAAGGTGTTGCCTAAGGTAAAAATAGCAAATTTTACCAATTGGCAACTGAGGCATTGAAGATGTCGTTGATGATGCGTTCGAAAATCTCTTTAGTCAGTCGCTCTTCTATGTCAGCAAAGTTCTGCTCATTAGAAAAGTCGCGGTAAAATGAAAACGACTTATCCTTAAAACTCATCGCATCGTCGAGTGTATTGATATAGGTGACCTTAACCGTAATGGTGAGACGGCTGGACGCCGCGTTGTTGATCGGACTGCCGTCAGTGGGCGCCGTAGGGGCAATGGGTGTGAGCCTGAAGTCTGTGATTTCACCTTCCATCGAAAGTTCTCCCTCTTCGGCGACTACGCTGATGTTGGAGTTCTGTATGAAATAGTTCTTAAGTTGGTTGGTAAAAGTCTGACCCATGTTCGCAGGGCCTAAGTCAGCATTATTATAAAATTCAGTGATGGCTATCGTTTTGGCCAGGGTTGAGGTCCCCGTAAATGAGTACTTGCCACAAGATTGAATAACTATCGTACCGACCAGAAGCCCTACACTCAGCAAGTATTGAACAAACAAGAAGCCCCGGCTTCTGACTCCTGACTCCTGTCTTCTGTATTCTGACTCGTTATTCCTCAAGATCGTACTGTTTTATTTTGCGATACAAAGTTCTCTCGGAGATGCCCAAATCGCGTGCCGCATATTTCCGTTTATTGTTGTTCTTACGAAGGGCGCGAATAATTAATTCCTTTTCCTTCTTCTCGATAGAAAGCGAATCATCCTCCGTTTCATGCGTGATGTCGTGCACGTCTTCAACTTCATCAGCCGGTTGGGCGGCTGAAAGGTTGAGCACTACGGAATCAGAAGGAGCTTCGATCTTCGTATCGATGCCGTCAAATAATCCAGGATGTTCCTGCACCAGCTGACCAGCCTTTCCCTGGTGCCCGTAATTGTCCAGCACCAATTTCTTCAGATCGTTGAAATCCTTCTTCATGTCGAACAGGACTTTATAAAGGATGTCCCGTTCCGAAATAGCATCGTGATCAGCCCCTGACTTGTAAAGGGCAGGGAGGCTGTTTTCCTGGGGCAGGTATCGCTTCAGGACCTCGTTGGTAATTTCGGTTTGATCGGTCGACAAAACGGAAATCTGCTCCACCAGATTTTTGAGCTGGCGGATGTTTCCGGGGAACCGGTACTTCAGCAGAGCGTCGCGCGCATCGTCGGTGAGGAAGATGGGTTTAACCTTATACTTCTCGGCAAAATCGGAAGCAAATTTCCTAAACAGGAGTTCAATATCCTTTCCTCGTTCGCGCAATGGGGGTACATAGATGGGCACCGTGCTGAGGCGATAGAACAGGTCTTCCCTGAATCTGCCTTCCTCAACCTTGCGCATCAGGTTCACATTGGTCGCCGCAACCACCCTCACGTCTGTCTTTTGAACCTTCGAAGACCCCACCTTGATGAACTCACCATTTTCCAACACGCGCAGCAACCGGGCCTGGGTGCCGAGTGGCATTTCGCCAATTTCATCCAGGAAGATGGTACCGCCATTGGTCACTTCAAAATATCCCTTGCGCGCTTCATGGGCGCCAGTGAAAGACCCTTTTTCATGGCCAAACAATTCTGAATCGATGGTCCCTTCCGGGATAGATCCACAGTTGATGGCAATGAACTGTCCGTGCTTACGCGGGCTGAGGTGATGGATGATTTTGGAGAATGATTCTTTTCCGCTTCCGCTTTCGCCTGTGATCAACACCGACATATCCGTAGGCGCAACCTGGATGGCTACGCTCACAGCATTGTTAAGCAACGGAGAGTTGCCCATGATGCCGAAGCGCTGTTTTACATTTTGTATTTCTGATTCTGTAATGGCCATGCTTAGATGTTAACCGTAGCGATGTTACTGAGCAACCGACTTACCGATTAGTGTGGCTCCGGTACATTCCTCTACCCAAACCTCAGCATACTCGCCTTTCTTGAAGTTACCCTTAGGGAAAACGACGACTTTATTCGCTGTGTTGCGGCCCTGCAGATATTCGTCTGATCGTTTCGAATATCCTTCGATCAATACCTTATGGACTTTTCCGATATCCAGCTTGTTACGCTGCAACGAATGCTCTGTTTGTTTTTGGATGATCTCGCTCAGCCTGCGCCTTTTTGTATCCTCGCTGATGTCATCGGGATACTTTTTTGCGGCCAGCGTTCCCGGGCGTTCCGAATAGAAGAACATGTAGGCGAAATCATATTGAACCGCATCCATCAACGAAAGGGTCTGTTGATGTTCATCTTCCGTCTCGGAACAAAAACCGGTAATCATGTCGGAGGAGATACCGCAGTCGTCGCCCAGGATTCTTCTGATGCTGGCGATTTTCTCCAGGTACCACTCGCGTGAATAGCCGCGGTTCATGAGTTCTAATATTCTGCTGTTTCCGCTTTGGACAGGCAGGTGAATATACTTGCAGATGTTCTCGTAACGTGCCATGGTATGGAGTACGGCGTCCGTGATGTCTTTCGGATGAGAGGTTGAAAACCTTACCCTCAACTCGGGACTCACGAGCGCGACCATTTCCAGGAGTTTATCAAAAGTCACCACGTCGGTGATGCCGGTCTTTTCAATCCACGCCTTGTTGTTTTCTGTGGCGCTCCACTTGTATGAATCAACGTTTTGTCCCAGCAGCGTCACCTCGCGGTAGCCTCTGGAAAAGAGATCCTTTGCCTCGGCGATGATGGATTGCGGATCACGGCTTCTTTCACGTCCGCGGGTAAAGGGTACCACGCAGAAAGAACACATGTTGTCGCAACCGCGCATGATGGAAATGAAGGCGGTAACACCATTGGAGTTGAGCCGAACCGGGCTGATGTCTGCGTAGGTCTCCTCACGCGAGAGGAAAGTATTGACAGCCTTTTCACCATCATCCACTTGCCCGATCAGTTGGGGCAGATCGCGATAGGCATCGGGGCCCGCGACCAGGTCTACTATCTTCTCTTCTTCCAGGAATTTGGATTTAAGCCGTTCTGCCATACAGCCCAGCACGCCAACCAGCATCTCAGGCCTTTGGCGTTTGAGTCCGTTGATGTGCATGAGCCGGTTTCTTACCGTTTGCTCCGCCTTTTCCCGGATCGAACAGGTATTGAGAAATACGACATCGGCCTGGTTGATATCAGAGGTAGTGTCGAAGCCTTCGTTCTGTAGAATGGACGCAACAATCTCACTATCAGAGAAATTCATCTGACATCCATAGCTTTCGATATACAGTTTCCTGGCCTTTCCGCTATTGCTATCCTTCGAAACGTGGAAGGTCTCGCACGCTTCGCCACCTTCCGGGTTCAGCACCTCCAGGTCTCCAATCAAATTCTCCATCGTCTCATGATTAGGTCGCAAAAATACGATTTTTAGTGTTTTACGGTGACAAGTTGTCAGTTGGATTTAGGATTTGTTTCCCGGATTGTAGATTTAGCCCAATCAGCGGATTTCAACAATGGCAATTATAAAAACGGTAAGAGGTCATGCTCCCAGGTTTGGAAACAACTGTTTCCTGGCCGACAACGCAACGGTGGTGGGAGAGGTCGTCATGGGAGACAATTGTACAGTATGGTTCAACGCCGTGGTTCGCGGCGATGTCCATTCGATAACCATTGGGAACAACACGAATATCCAGGATGGCGCGGTGATCCATTGCACATATCAGAAGGCGAAGACAGTGATTGGCAATAACGTTTCGATCGCGCACAACGCCATCGTGCACGGGTGCACCATCGAAGACAATGTATTGATCGGCATGGGCGCCATCATCATGGACGATGCCGTTATCGGAAACAACTCGGTCATAGCCGCCGGGGCAGTGGTCCTGCCGGGTACCATCGTTGAACCCGGGAGTATCTATGCGGGCATGCCGGCCAAAAAAGTAAAGGACATCACGGATGAGATGAAGGCAGTGATCGAGCGTACCGCGAAGAACTATCCGATGTACGCGGAGTGGTTTAAATAGTTCACGGTTCACAGTTCACGGTAGCCCAGACTAATCGACAGGGAGCCGTGATCCACTTACAAGGACGTTTAACCATCAGCCAGAATCCATCAACTTTGCCCGCTCGACTGTGAACCGTGAACCGTGAACAGTGAACCTTTTTTTTATTTACATTATATCTTCTTTTTCATATATTCAACAACTGTAAAGGAAGTGAAGTATGGCCCTCTCTGTAAACAAAGGATTCGAACCATCCACCATTCAAGATCACAAAGTCCGCATGAAGGCTTTGGGAAGAAATTTCCTGTTTGACGATGAGGATGAGAACACCGAGGAGTACGGGCACTTCTACTTTGTCGGAAAGTACGAGGGCAAGGAAGTCGTGTACGACGCAGTGATCTACACCCTCAGACTTCACCATGAAAGTGAGATGTATGAGATCGCTGAACACCGCGCAGCCCGTCACTTTCCGGACTATAAAAAAATCACTTACGAGGAAGATGAGAATGGGAACCTTACCGCATTAGATCCCATCGAAGAAGAGATCGGATTGTTCATGGCAGAAGTAATTCTTGAACTAGAGGAGGAAGGAACTGTTAAAGTGAAGGAACACGTGGACATGGACGTTAACGTTGAATTTGGGATAAGTCTCGATGTAGGCCTGCACGTCGAATCCATTACAACACAGGTTATAGAGAAGTTTATTAAAGAGTTCAATGAGGATTCCCTGAAGCTGGATCCCACCTTATACACTTTTGAGACCCAGGAAGCCGCAGAATAGCTGGGGGATTGCGCAAATCGGCGAAAACGTTGTTCCGTTAATATTTCCTAAAATCTGAAAATTCTCTCCATATTTGCGCCCTGAACTTTGAACTCTAAATTAATGAAGAACTTGTCGTTGATTCTGAACATCGTCCTGCTGGTGGCAGTCGGTGTTTTATTTTTCCTGCACTTTTCCTCCAAATCGTCTTCGTCATCTACCGAAGGCGGAGCGACTGCAGTGGATTTAAGTAACCTGAAAGTAGCCTATATCAATTCTGATACGGTATTGAAATACTACGATTATCTGAAGCATCAAAAAGAACAGCTGGAAGACAAAGCCCAAAAGATGAACGCGGAGTATCGCAACCGTGCCATCGGCCTCCAGAATGAAATCGCGGCTTACCAGCGCAGCGTGAATACGATGACCCTCGGACAGGTTCGCGCCACCGAGGAAGAGCTGGGAAAAAAGCAGCAAAACCTCCAGCTCTATGAACAGAGTCTCAGTCAACAGCTGATGATGGAACAAGAAAAGTTGAGCCGTGAGTTGTATGGCCGCGTGACGACCTACCTGAAGAAGTATGGTACCGACAAAGGATTGCACATCGTGCTGAAGCGCGATTCCAATAGCGACGTGATGTGGGCTACCGATGCCATGGACGTGTCGCAGGATGTGATCACCGGAATGAACAATGAATACAAAGCAGAGAAAGACGGAGTTAAGGCCGACAGCACTGCTGTGAAATAAATTAAGCGATCCGCCTGCGGCGGATTGAACCCGGCTCTTCCTTGTGGAGGGGCCGGGTTTTCTTTTTTTAAGAAAGGCGATGCGCACGTTGTGAAAAATCCAATGATTACATTTACTTGATGTACTTTATTCTTAATGTTATCGGATGGCATTCATGAAGCGTTTACTCGTTCTGGCTCTACTGTTCCCGTTCTTTGCCCAGTCACAATCCGTTTTGGAAAACAACCCCACTTCGCTGAAGTGGTTTCAGGTCAACACACCAAACTTTCGCGTACTGTTTCCCGAAGGGTTCGACGGCCAGGCGCAGCGCGTTGCTAATACACTCGAACATATTCATAGCGCTGAGGCCAAATCATTGGGCACGAAGCCGAGAAAAATTTCAGTGATCCTTCAGAATCAGTCATCGCGATCGAATGGGTTTGTTTCAATCTTGCCCAGGCGATCGGAGTTTTACACAATGCCACCGCAGAACTATAATTTTCTGGGAACAAACGACTGGCTTGATCTGCTGGCGTCCCATGAATACAGACACATCGTTCAATACCAACACGCCAACCGGGGTTTCAACCGAGTCTTATACTACCTGCTTGGAAACACGACGCTCGCCGGTATGTCGCAGGCTGCTGCGCCTTCGTGGTTTTGGGAAGGTGACGCCGTGGCGACAGAGACCGCGTTCACACCCAGCGGCCGTGGGCGAATACCAAATTTTGATATGCTGTTCCGAACCAATCTCCAGGAAGGGCGATCGTTCAATTACCACAAGCAATACCTCGGTTCCTACAAGCACAACATCTCGAACCACTATGTTCTCGGATATGAAATGGTGAGTTACCTGCGCAAGAAAACAAACGACCCGGACATCTGGGGTAAGATCACGGCGCAATCCTGGAATGTACCTTTCATACCATTCGCTTTTTCCAATGCCATCAAGCGGCAATCCGGACTTTATGTAACCGGTCTCTATAACGAAATGGCCTCAAGCCTTACGAAGGAGTGGGAGAGCGAAGCGAAGCAGAAAAAGCTTTCAACCTTTGAAGTCGTTAATCCACGCACAACAAAAGCCTACACAGACTACATGTATCCACAACCCATGGCGGACGGCAGCATCCTGGCGATGAAGTCAGGCATTGGGGATATCGATCAGTTTGTCGTCTTGCAGAACGGCGAAGAGAAAAGAATCTTCACGCCCGGATTTGTCAACGATGCGGGAATGCTATCGACGGCATTTAACACGGTGATATGGAATGAATACGGTTATGATCCGCGTTGGCGTGTGAAGAATTATTCCTTGATCAAACTCTATGACTATGAGCGAAAGGAACAGCGCGTGATCGGCGGAACACACGCCCGATATGGAAGTGCGGCGCTTTCACCACAAGGCGACAAGATTGTTGCTGTACGATCCGGCAACGACTACCAATGCCGCGTCGTGGTGTTGGAAATATTTACGGGAAAGGTTATTCGTGAGTTCGACAATCCGGAGAATAACTTCTATTCCATGCCGCGGTGGTCGGAAGATGGAAAGCAGATCGTGGTGCTCAAGACATCGAGTAAAGGAAAAACCATTTCTATTTTGAACGAAGAATCGGGAGAGGAGAAAGAAATTCTTCCTCTGGTGCAGGAGAACATAGGTCACCCTGTTCCTTTTCAGAATTATGTCCTTTTCAACTCTGCTGTTCAGGGAGTCGACAACATTTTCGCCTTTGACCTCAGCGCTGGAAAGCGTTTCCAGATCACCGAAAGCAAGTATGGCGCCTACAATCCGTCGCTCTCGAAGGATGGAAAGTTCATCTACTATAATGACCAGACGAAAGATGGGATGGACGTTGTGCGGATTCCTTTTGACGCACCAACGTGGAAGGCTATTGATAAAATTGAACCGGATCAATCCACCTCCTATCAACACCTTGTTGAACAGGAGGGCAGGCCCGCGCTTTTCGATTCCATCCCAGATAAAACAAACGGTATTAAAAAGTATTCGAAACTGCAGGGGATATTCAACCCCTATGGATGGGGCGCATTTTTTCAAGGCGACCTTTCGCGCGTGAACATTGGCATTACGTCTCGCGACATTCTCAGTACCACCGCTATTTCTGCGGGATACACCGTCGATCTCACTGAGCGAACCGGGTATTGGAATGTCGGCGTCAGCTACCAGGGTTTGTATCCCATTCTGGATGTCAACTTCCTGAACGGCAATCGTTCAGTCGACGAGGGAAAAGTAGAAACCGTTGTTGTCGACAACGGTGACACCACGAGCGTTGTGAGCGATTTGATTGTCAAATGGCATGAACAAACTACCGAAGCGGGATTTAGAATTCCATTGCTCACCACCCGGTCGAAGTATGCGAGCGCGATTGAATTCGGAAACGCTGTTGGTTATACCAAGGTATCTGACTTTAACAACGGATTGGCGATCGATAGCCTAAGTCATTCGCGCTTTGTGCCTGCGCTGATCGTCGATGATACGATTCGCGCTTATTATAGCTTTACGGATTATGTCGGCGATGGAAATCTGGTTTACAACCATGCAAGCTTTTCAGCACAGCGATTGTTGAAGAGAAGTCACCGCGATATCTACAGTAAATGGGGGCAAGCTATTTATCTGAATTACTTTAACACACCTTACGGCGGCGATCTGACGGGAGGACTCTTCTCGTTTATCGGGTACCTGTATTTTCCAGGCTTGTTCAAGCATCATTCTTTCAACGGATATTGGGCTTACCAATCTACGCTGGTGGAGGGCTCCCGTGCTGATGACTACTTGTTCAGGAACATGGTCCCCTTGCCACGGGGTCAATCCGTGGCACGATTCGAAAAGTTCTATTCGATGTCCGCCAACTACACGTTGCCACTTTGGTATCCCGACATCGCCCTTGGGCCGCTGCTGAACGTACAACGCGTGAGGTTGAATGCATTTGCTGACTACGCCTTCGGACAATCCAGTTTGTATCGCCAGCTCGATCAAACGTACTTGTCGGTAGGTGGCGAGGTGAAGTTTGATATCAACATCATGCGCCTGCTTCCGAAACTCGATGTAGGCTTTCGATACGCCTATGGCATCGATCCGAAGGTCACCAAGTTCGAAATACTCATCGGCACATTTAATCTATAAGAGCGTAAATTCGCTTGAAAATCATCTTTTATACCCTATTTTTGGAAGCTCAAAACTAACCCAATGGTGAACTGCAACGGTTTGCAATTGGGTAAATTGATTTAGGGACTAACATCAAAACCTGCCTGTCGGAAGACAGGTCGATAAAGAAAATGGCTGAAATAGTACGCATGCCTAAGATGAGCGATACCATGACTGAAGGGGTTATCGCCAAGTGGCACAAAAAAGTGGGAGACACCGTGAAGTCGGGTGAGTTGATGGCAGAAATCGAAACGGATAAAGCCACCATGGACTATGAGTCGTTTAACACGGGAACGGTACTTTACCTCGGTGCCAATGAAGGCCAGGCGGTAAAGATCGACGACGTGTTAGCCATTGTCGGAAACAAAGGGGAAGATTTCAGCGCGCTGTTGGCCAGCGCTGGTCAGGCGGCTGCCACTGGCGGCAAGGCAGAAGTGAAAGCGGCTGCCCAACCCGTAGCGACGGCTGTTGCCACAGCACCTGCTATTGATACTTCAAACATCAAAGCTGAAATCGTGTTGATGCCCAAGATGAGCGACACCATGGTTGAAGGTGTGATCGCCGCCTGGCACAAGAAGATTGGTGACGTTGTAAAGACCGGTGAGCTGTTGGCTGAAGTTGAAACCGACAAGGCCACGATGGAGTATGAGTCGTACAACGCAGGAACCTTATTATACATTGGCGCGGAAGCTGGGAAGGCAGTAACCGTGAATGGCGTGTTGGCCATCATCGGCGAAAAAGGAGCAGACTGGCAAACGTTGTTGAAGGCTCACGAAGCCAAGGCGTCGGGTGGAGCATCAGCAACTCCTGCGGCCCCTAAGCCAGCCGAAGCACAAGCAGCAACGTCGGGTTCAACTCCTGCTGCGATTTCAACAGAACACTCTTCTAATGGAAGAATAAAGGCTTCGCCGTTGGCTAAGAAGCTCGCGAAGGATAAGGGTTACGATATTAATCAGATACAAGGTTCGGGAGATCATGGCCGTGTTACCAAACGCGACGTAGAAAACTACAAGCCATCAGCAACGCCTGCAGCGGCGTCTGGCAAGAGCGCAGGTGCACCCGTGGTATTGCCGCAAGTTGTTGGGAAGGAAAGCTTTGAAGAGATTCCGGTTTCCCAGATGCGCAAGACGATCGCTAAGCGATTGGCGGAAAGCAAGTTCTCAGCGCCACACTTCTATCTCACCATGGAGATCAACATGGACAAGGCTGTCGAAGCGCGGAAGAGCATGAATGAGATCAGCCCGGTGAAGATTTCCTTCAATGATATGGTGATCAAAGCTGCTGCTGCCGCGTTGCGTCAACACCCGGATGTTAATGTCAGCTGGCTCGGCGATAAGATGCGCAAGAATCATCACGTCCACATTGGCGTGGCTGTAGCCGTGAAAGATGGACTATTGGTTCCTGTGGTTCGCTTTGCGGATAACAAGTCGCTGTCACACATTGCTACGGAAGTGAAAGATCTCGCACAACGCGCGCATGATAAGAAACTGCAACCTGCCGATTGGGAAGGAAGTACCTTTACCATTTCGAATCTCGGCATGTTTGGCATCGAAGAATTTACGGCCATCATCAACCCGCCGGATGCTTGTATCCTTGCCGTCGGCGGAATTAAGGAGACACCGATTGTTAAGAATGGTCAAATTGTACCGGGCAACATCATGAAAGTGACGATGTCGTGCGACCACCGTGCGGTGGATGGAGCCGTGGGTTCGGCGTTCCTCAAAACCCTGAAGGGACTCTTGGAAGATCCTGTCAGAATACTGATTTAAGATTCAGCTCATAATCCCTCTCCACACGAGAGGGACTTTTTTTCTTATCCTATGGAGAAGATTCATTCAACAACCATCATTGCTGTGATCCACAACGGACAAGTTGCGATCGGTGGCGACGGGCAAGCGACGATGGGGAATTATGTTGCCAAAAGCAATGTGAAGAAAATCCGTAAGCTTCAGGATGGAAAAGTGCTGGCCGGATTTGCCGGTTCTACGGCAGATGCATTTACATTGATTGAACGATTCGAAGAAAAGCTCAATGCGTATGGCGGCAACATGAAGCGCGCGGCAATCGAGCTGGCAAAGGATTGGCGGATGGACCGCTTCCTAAGAAGGCTTGAGGCCATGATGATTACCGTCACCAAGGACGAACTGCTCGTCCTATCAGGAACCGGTGACGTGTTGGAACCGGATCACCAGGTTGCTGCCATTGGGTCGGGTGCGATGTACGCGCAGGCGGCTGCGCTGGCGTTGAAGAAACATGCGCCACAGCTGTCGGCTGAAGAGATCGTAAAGGAAAGCTTGAACATCGCAGCAGACATCTGCATCTACACGAACCACAATCTGGTTATTGAGAAATTGTAGGTTCTTCTACTTTCGGCGGAACCTCGATGGTTGACTCGCTGATTTTCTTTCCATTACTACTGTCTTCCAACAATACGACGAAGGGTCTCAGTCGCGGTGATTGTGATAGCAGGATTTTCAGCAATCCAATGCCAGGGATGGCGAGAATCATTCCAGCGATTCCTAAAATTTTACTTCCCACGAGCAAGGCAATAATGGCCGCGAGCGCATTGATGCTGACTTTTGATCCGGTAATTCTGGGCGTAATGAAATTTCCTTCCAGGAATTGAACGACAGAAAAGACGATGACCACACCAACGGCGTACCAGATACTATCCTTGGTGATGAGCGCCATCAGAATGGGGAAGAGCGCACCGATGATAATCCCCACGTAAGGTATAATGGTGAGCAACCCGGAAAGTATTCCGAAGAAAATGGCGTGGTCGATGCCGACAATCATTAAGCCGACGGAGTTTAGCGCAGCAATGATCAAGGTGACAAGTGACAATCCTGAAACATAACCCTGAATGACGCGCTCAACATCTTTTTTCCAGACCAGTTCATCGCTGACCAGGAGCTGTCGGAAGAAGCTTCCGAATTTGTCGCGGTAAATCAGGAAAAGGAAAATGTAGATCGGGATCTGCACCAGGGCAGAAATCACATTGGTGGTGGACACGATCAGGTTGCCCAGGTAGGTGCTGATATTTTTCATGCCATCCGCCAAGATCTTGTTCTGCTCTGAATTGCTCACGCCGAAATCTCTTCGCAGGGTGCGGCTGGTTTGATTGACAAACGTTTGGAATTTCGACTCCAGATTCGGCAGATCATTGACCAGGCTAATGATCTGTGTGACGATGAGCCAGAGAAATAAGCCCGTGATAACCACCGTTCCTAACAGTACCAGGATAATTGAAAATGTAGTGCCGAGTTTGACTTCCAGTCGTTTGATCACCGGTAGCATCACGATAGAAAGCAATCCAGCAAACGCCAGCGGTATAACGATGTCCTGAGCTAAAATTGCGACCGCGATGATCAGCGCGATGACAACCAGAATTTTGTATGTGTAATCAAGACGGTCAAAGGGTCTTTCCAGATGTTGAGGCATGAACGAAATTAAGCATTATCGATCGCCTGCAAAATCAGCTGGCAGGATTCTTTAATTTCATCTTCTGTAATGGTAAGGGGAGGGGCAATTCGAAAACTGTATGGATGCGAGAGAAACCAGTAGGTGATCACACCCAATGCCTTGCCCTGGAGAACAATTCGGTTTACCCGTTCAGCAGAATCAAAATCAATGGCGAACATCAATCCGATTCTCCTGATTTCTTTTATCGCCGGATGCTTCAGTAATTTTTCAAACAATTTTCCTTTCGCTTCAACTTGTTCGAGGAGGTTATGCTCTGTGATTACCTCGAGTGTAGCAAGGGCAGAAGCGCAGCACACCGGATTACCACCGAATGTAGTGATGTGTCCGAGCATTGGATCGTGCGTGAGGCATTTCATGATCTTCTTGTCGCTGATGAAAGCGCCAATGGGCAGCCCTCCACCAAAAGCTTTCGCGACGGTCAGGATGTCTGGGACAATCTGAAAGTGCTCGAAAGCAAACAGTTTTCCGGTCCTTCCTATCCCGCATTGAATTTCGTCGAGAATCAGCAGCGCGCCGGCATCATCGCATCGCTTCCGAAGTGCTTTCATATACGAAACGTCTGGTACTCTGACGCCCGCATCACCTTGAATGGTTTCGACGATCACGCAAGCCGTATGTTCTGTGATTTGTGATAAGTCTTTTGGTTCGTTGAAGTCGATGAATCGCACGTCGGGGAGGAGCGGTCTGAAGGCCTGCTTTTTTACCTCATTGCCCGAGACGCTCATGGAACCATGCGTGCTTCCATGATAGGATTTTCTAAACGAAACAATCTCGGTTCGACCGGTAAAGCGCTTCGCCAATTTTAGCGCGCCCTCGTTGGCTTCCGTTCCGGAGTTCACCAGGAAAGAACAATTCAGATTGGGTGGAAGAAGTTCGGTCAGTTTTTTTGCCAGGCGATTCGGTGTGTCTTGTATGAACTCGCCATACACCATCACGTGAAGGTGCTTTTCCAATTGATCCTGGATGGCCCTCACCACTTTCGGATGGCGGTGCCCAATGTTGCTCACGCCGATCCCGGAGATCAGATCGCGGTACTTTTTACCATCCGGGGAATAGAGGTAGATTCCTTCAGCCCGCTCAATCGTGATCAGGTAAGGTTCGTCTGTGGTCTGCGCGAGGTTGTTTAGGAATATCCGTTCACTGAAGTCCATGCCTTGAAGATACGTTCACAGGCTCGAAGATAGAAAGAAGATGGATTGTTGAATGAAACGGACGGCCTTAGAATGCCTTAAAGTCTACACGTCGATTGAGTTGACGGCCGGCATCAGTAGAATTGTTGTGCTGAGAAACTTCTTCGCCATATCCGATAACGGATATGTGATCCTCCGGAACGCCCATCTCGCCCATCAGCTGTTTTATTTTCTGCACGCGTTTCATGGACAACTGAACGTTGTAGGCGGTGTTACCACGGCTGTCGGTGTGACCTTCAATCAGGATGGTTTTTCCTTGCAGCGCATATTCCACCGCGACGAGGAATGGTTCCATGTCGACGACCGAGAATTCATCCTGGTCGAATGTAAAGTAAAGAGGAGCCAGCTCAATCGGCTCGTTGTCTTTCTTGTTCTTTAGATTGGTAGCTACGTGATCGCGAATCTGGGCGTGCTTTTCTGACGTGGGCGTTGGCAGATTATTTTTAGCCAGTACCTCGTCTTCCTTTTTGGCTTCCTCTGGAAGGGGAGTTTCTATTGGTTTGGCCTTGGGCGTTTCGATGTATGCCGGCTTGGGCTTAGCGGCAATAAAGGTTTGTTCTACCGGTGGCCAATCCTTCCGGTATGATTCAAGGTGATGTGATTTCTTGGGATGAAAGCTCTTTTTCTTGGCGAGGATATCGCAAGCGTGAAGATATTGAGCTATTTGGACTCGGAATTTATTCCTGTAGTGCCGTTCGTTTTTTTTTGGAAATCCTGGGCGTTAACCGCGGACGAGATGATCATTCCGATAACAATGGCGATTACCAGCACCACCACCTGCCTGAGGCGGGCCGATATTCGTGCGTTGGCTATTCCGCGGAATGGGATTTCTTTCATGTACATTGTCAGAGAGAGTTAATCGTGAAACAAAAGTCAGAAACTTCTGGGACCCGCCTCCGCCAATTACGCATAAAATCATACATCGGTAGTGTATGATAAGCTCTTGAAAATGTATGACTTACTTAGGGTTTGGGAAAGTGGTTATCGAGCCGGCTTGGATTGCTCGTAGGTCTTCACCAGCGAGATAAAATCCTTAATTATGTCATTGGGAACCGTCACGGAGAGGTGGTATTGCTCTATTTGCCATTTGCCTTTGGTCTTGGTCAGCATCCCCGACCCACGACAGACCCCCATCCAGGTCGTTAGAAGTTCCGAAAACCATACAATTTTTCCATTGGATGTTACATGGATGTCCCGATCGTGGGGCTTGAAGTCCCAGGCGCTACCCCGGTCAAAGTAGGGCTTGGCGAACTTAACGAACTCTTCCTTCGTCCATCGCTCGGTGGCGTCGGTGCCGATGTAGATGCTTTTCTCGCTCATGCTCCCAAAGAACTTGTCGGCGTTGGCCGTGGCCGCCGCCTTATGCCAATCGTCCAGGAAGGTGTTGATGTCCTGCTGGGCGAACGATCCAAGAGCAATGAGGAGAAGGAGCGTAGTGGTAAGGTATTTCATTCAGGAATAATTTAAGGATTCCAGATTCCAAATTCCAGATTGGTGTCGATGACGTAGAGACTTGGAATCTGAAATTTTGAATTTGAAATCTGAAATCTATTGAACTTCGTTGAGCTTCATAAAGTCCATGACCTCCTGGCGGACGTCGCGTGTTTTTTGTTCGTCATAGGCCTCGGTGGCGATAGACTTAAAAAGGTCGCTCACGACAGACGCCTTGAAACCAAGTTGCTGGGCGTAGATGGTTGCTACTTCCAGTTCTATATCTTCTACCACTTCATCCAGGTAAATCATGTAGACCAGGTGATAAAGCGCTTCGAGGTTGTGAAGGCGGTCTTCCCGGTGGGAGTATTGAAGGCTGGTAATATCGATGTTAGCTTTCGCCAGATCTTCCGGATTCAGGTGAAGCTGAAATCCCCACTTCAGAAGGCAGCGGAGAAACCGACTATCCATTTTCTCATGGCTCAGAAAAAGCGCCAGAATGTTGAAGTAGCTTTCCTTAACTGAAACCAGGTGTTCACGGTTGAGAAGGCTTTTGTTCATAGGGGACAGCATTGAGGGTCGGTAAATTGGAGAAAAATAGGCAGGGTTCGAAAGGAAGTCCACTATATTTTTCGAACCCCGAAATTCAGCGGCAGTGCCGATCGATCAGGGCCTGAACATCGCGTGCACCCAGCCGCAAAGCATCCCGAAAGTCGCGGCAGACATTTTCATTTTTTCCGCTACCCACGTTTGCCAGCCCGCGCAATTTATACCCCTCGCCATTCTTGGGACGGAGGTAGACAGCCCAATTGCAGTCGTTTAATACTTCGTCGTAGTTCTTTAGCTGCAGGTTCGTTCGTGCCCGCGCTTCGAATATTTCATAATAAACATTCGGCGCATTTGCCGGGTTCATCACCAGCATAAAAGCTTCGCCATACACGCGGGTGAGGTTTTCCTTGAAGAGCTTCTTGCCGATATTTAGATATTGAAGCGCTTCTTCATAGTTGTTCAGTTTTTCGAGGTTGATCAGACCAATCTCATAGACCAACGTGAGGTTGTCGGGATCCAGCAGGTGGAGTTGTTTAAAGGTTTCCAGTGACTCCTGGTAATTACCGAGGAAGTATTGGCACTGAGCGATTTTTTCAAGCGTCTCAGATCGGGGTGACGCTTCGATTTTTTTTAAGATCAAATAGTGCGTGACAGCGCCAGAGAAATCATGCTGCTGATATTCCCGGAAGGCCAGATTTCTGAGCTCCTGCCTTAGACTGTCTTGCATGATAATGAATCGGAATTCCGATGGATCCTTCGTAATCAACCCTTCGATCTCCAGAAAAGCATCTTCGATTTTTCCACTTCCAAAAAGAGCGTTCACCTGTTCTAAGGCCAGGTTATCTGCACGCCACTTGGCCAGGCGTTTTTGCTCTACAAAATAATAGACGGTGTGAACGATGCCAAAGCAGAATCCCGCGATGACGATAAAAACCAGAACGGCGAGTCCTTGAATTCTAAAGTACTCCCGATCGATTTTGTATTTGACATTTTGCTGCGCGTGTTGCCATTTCCAATACTGTCGTTTTTTGAACTCATGCTCGACGTCCGCGTAGGTAGCTACCGGTATTGGCTCCTGCTTCAGGTCATATCTCGACTTCTTTAACGGATCGGATAGGATATGGTAGGCTTCATTGATGCGCTTGAACATTTCTTCCGCCTCCCGGTCGCCGGCATTGCGGTCGGGATGGAACTGCATGGCCAATCGCTTATAGGCAATCCGGATTTCCGTTGCACTCGCTGATCGATCAATCCCCAATACCTCGTAGAGATCCTGCATGACCCTGAAGTTACTGGGATTAAACGAAATTTTGGGAGCATTTGGTCGGACCCCTGCGGATTTTAATTACGACCGGCCGGGGCAAAAAAAAGCCCTGCGGAGCGGGGCTTTTTTATTGCTGGTTTACTAAAATCTAAACTCGAGCCAATTCTTGAACGAGGTCGATCAACTTGTTGGAGTAGCCCCATTCGTTGTCGTACCATGATACCACTTTCACGAATTTGTCATTCAGCGCAATACCTGCTTTCGCGTCGAAGATTGACGTGCGTGCATCGCCGAGGAAATCCTGTGATACCACGTCGTCTTCCGTATAACCAAGAATACCTTTGAGGTCGCCTTCGGAAGCATCCTTCATGGCTTTCTTGATGTCGTCGTAGGTTGCTGATTTCTCCAGGCGTACGGTTAGGTCGACTACCGACACATCGGCTACCGGAACGCGGAACGACATACCGGTAAGTTTGCCTTTCAGTTCAGGAATAACCAGCGCTACGGCTTTAGCCGCGCCGGTAGAAGACGGAATGATATTTTGATATGCACCGCGGCCACCTCTCCAGTCTTTTGCGCTGGGGCTATCGACTGTCTTTTGTGTTGCCGTTACGGCGTGAACCGTACTCATGAGTCCTTCAGCGATACCGAATTTGTCGTTCAGTACTTTTGCAATCGGGGCAAGGCAGTTGGTAGTACAGGAAGCATTGGAGACAATGGTATGCTGGCTGGTAAGTTTCTTGTGGTTAACGCCCATTACGAATGTAGGGGTGTCATCTTTCGCAGGTGCTGAGAATACAACTTTCTTGGCGCCGGCGGTGATGTGCTTTTGACCATCAGCCTGCGTCAGGAACAATCCGGTTGACTCTACAACGATCTCGGCTCCAACTTCAGACCACTTCAGGTTAGCGGGATCTTTTTCGGCTGTAACACGGATCTTTTTTCCGTTTACGATCAGATGACCATCCTTCACTTCCACTGTGCCCTGGAACTTGCCATGCGTGGAATCGTACTTCAACATGTACGCCATGTACTCGGGATCTACAATGTCATTGATTCCAACGATCTCAATATCTTTGCGTTGAATAGCGGCGCGAAAGGCCAGGCGACCGATACGGCCAAATCCGTTGATACCTACTTTAGTCATTGTTTATGGTTGTTAAATTTTTTACGGAAGCCAAAAATAAAGGACTACAATCAATTGCACTTCACAATAATCAGGTTTTAGAAATTTTTTAACGCACAGGTTTGCAAATCCATCATCACAATCTATCTTTGCACCACTTTTTGCGAAAAAAGCAACAAAGCACGTTGGAAACCCGCATTGCTAGAGAGTAACAAATATTAAAGACGGTCTGTTCGTCTAGGGGTTAGGACACCAGATTTTCATTCTGGTAACACGGGTTCGATTCCCGTACAGACTACAAAAAACCACCTGCATTGAGGTGGTTTTATTTTTTTACCCTGATGAAAACGTTTGTAGTCGCACGTTTTACTAGATTATGGTGCGATTTGTGTGTGATGCATCAAATGCTTGCAGTAAATCTCCAGTTGGACTATGATTCTTAAGCTCCTTAGGTCGGTCGGAATTTCCCTTCTCTTATTTTCTTGTTTCCCTGGCTGGAGTCAGATTCAAAAGAACTATTCGCCGGCGCCGATACTGGACACTATTTCGGCTGACATGCGGGCGAAGCTGATGCAGAAGCTGGAAAAAGACAAAGCTCGCATCAACGAACCGAAAGCTCAGGTAAATACTTTTCTCAAGACGCTCCTCGAAAAGCGTTACGACTATCTCATCAAGACCGTAAACGACGACAATTTTATCAACGACCCATTGTTCACGCCGTATCTGCAGTCTGTTCTGGATAAGATTTATCGTGCCAATCCAGGACTTCAGGCCGAGACACAAGTCTTCGCATTGCGTTCAGCCGTTCCAAACGCCATGAGCTTTGGCGATGGCACACTGGGTTTTACATTGTCGCTTATCGCAAGACTGGAGAATGAAGATCAGCTTGCCTTTGTGCTCTGCCATGAAGTGGCCCATTACCACAGCGAACATTCAATCACCGATTTGAAAGAACTGGCGCGGGTGAACTACGATAAAGAATTGAAACAGAAAATTGAGGCCGCCCGCCGGAGTCAGTACGGCCAGTACACCAAGCTCACGGAAGTGTTCAAAGGCATGGGGCTTTCGCTTAACCGGCACAGCCGCATTCATGAATTCGAAGCGGACTCGCTGGGCTTCGTTTATTTTGCCAACACCGATTACGATCCTCGCGCCGCCATACGCGTGATGGAAATCCTCGACAGCGTGAAGATTCCCTTACATCAAAATCAGATCGATTTAAAAAAGCATTTTGATTTTAAGGACTATCCTTTGAAAAGCGCCTGGCTTACTTACACAAAATCGACGACCTGGCATTCTCCTGAAGAAGAAGCAGACTCCCTGCGGACACACCCCGATTGTAAGAAGCGGGCTGTTGCGCTCGAGCGGCAAATCCTGCGCTTGCCACCCAGGACATCCCTTCAAACGGCCAACGATGTTTTTTCGAACGTCAGGACTCAAAGCGAATTTGAGATCATCGAATCGGAATATCATTTCAAGCATTATGGCGCTGCTTTGTTCCGGGCGTTACTACTTTCAGAAACGTATCCTGACAATATCTATCTGCAGGCGATCATCGGAAAATGCCTTTATAAACTTTTCATCTACCAGCGTAATCACGAGCTGGGAAAGGTCTTGGAACTGCCCGATCCAAGATTTCCGGACAACTACGACAGGTTCTTGACATTCATGCAGAAACTGCGGCTGATGGAGATCGCCTCCATCGCTTATAACTACATGGCGACAAGACCGGTAGCCAGCTATGAAGACGAAGAGTTTCTGTATGCACTGTGGCTGTGCAGCACGCTGCAGGTGAGCAAGCTAGATCCCGACAAAGTGAAGGAAGCCTACCTTCAAAAATTTCCCGACGGTATTTACCGGAAACAAATGAGTCAGAAAACTATTAAACCTTAAACCTATACGTTATGCAATTGAAATCGATTCTTGCTGTGATTCTGGTGATGGCTTGCGTGGCAGCTGGCGCCCAGAACATTAGTAAAACAGGTATTGTACAAATGCGCCTGAAAAGCTCCGGACCAATCCTTTCCAAGGATCAGGTTAAGGGGTATTATTTTTTTTACAACCTGGAGAAAGTTGACAGGAAGAACAACAACTACATGTTGAGTGTCTATGATGAGAACCTTCGCGAGATCAACTCAACGAAGATCATTCGTTCCACAAACTTTGCACTGGTGGATGGAGCGTTCAACGGCGAGGTATTCGCGTTCCTCTTTTATGACATTAAGAACAAGGCGACAGAGATGATAACGTATGACGCGACGTTGAAGCAAGTGGGTTCGTCTATTAAACCTGTCACCAGCAAAAACGGACAAATGATTTTTATGGGTGTAGCCAATGGCGCTGACGCGGGCCATGCTTTCCTGGTGCCCGTGGAGAAGCAAGGGTTTCTTTACTATACGCTTCAGGACAAGAAGAGCTGGTATGACATCACCTATTTTGACAACGCGCTGAATAAGAAATGGAATAAGAAAGCAGTCGGAAGTTCTTACGCGTTGGAAATGGCGACCGAAGGTTTTCAAACGGATACCTACGTGGGGTCCCTGATCACTCAAAAGAAAAGTCTCAGTTCCAAAGACCTTGAAGTAGACTTGCTGGTGCAGCGCGTCGATGATGGTTCTGTAGTGTTCCAGGTTCCCATGGAATCCGGACCTTACAACGTTTCTTTCTCTGATGTATTTTTTGACTCGACAAAACAAAACTTCGTTGTGTTCGGTGATTACTACGACAAGAAGCAAAAGGAAATGAAGGCGCAAAGCCTAGGGTTTATCTACCTCACGCTCGACCTGAACGGAAAAATTGTTGGTGAGAAGCGTAACTCATGGGCTGAAGATTTCAGCCGCGTGACGCCGATGAATGAAAAAGGGAAATTCGAGGGAAGTAACACGAACGTGTTGGTTCACGATATCATTCGCACCAGCGACGGACAAATCTTCGTGGTGGGAGAACAGTACAAGAAAGTTGCCAGTGGCGCAGGCATCGCTTCGCAAATCCTCAGCGTGGCAGCCGGAGCAGCGACTGGTTATTATGGTGGTTCGAATGCTTCTTCTTCACAGTTGAACATCTACAGCCTCGTAATCTTCCAGTTTAATCCTGACTATTCCATCGCCAAAGTTCACGTCTTCGAAAAAGACAAGAACGTAGTAATGTTGCCGGCCGGCGCTACGTACTCGTCATCAAAGATGCTTTCGTACTATGCAAAAGCTATCGGTGGATTTGATTTTGTGTTCTCTCAGTTATCAGAGGATCATTCAACATTCTCGGTGGCCTACATCAACTACGACCGCGAGAAGGGTAGTCCTTCTGGAAACCTTTTGGGGCTTGTCGTGTATACCCCGGAGAAAGTATTCAGCGTGGATAAGATGAAACTGAATAGGAAATCAACGGATTATTTTGTTCACCGCGCGAAGGAAGGGTACGTGTTGATCACGGAATATTTCCGCAAGGAGAAGCGCGTTGACACCCGACTGGAGAAGATAAACTTCTAGGGATTTTAAAAGCAAGAAATAACAAAGCCACTTCGTCGAACGGAGTGGCTTTTTCTTTTGTAGGGCAAGCCGTCTATATAACAAAGCCAATCAATGTATAGGAGAGCACATTTCCCAAACCATGCGCTACCCATCCAGGAATGATGCTTCCCGAGGCATATTTTTCGTTGACAATTCCGATCAAGTATGCCCCGACGCCGCTCAGTGCGAATGTAAAGACTGCGGCGAAGACGGACGCATGGCTAAACCAGAATAGCATGAAGTGCAAAATGCCAAAAATGAATGACTGAAGCAGATTTCCTTTTTGAAATCCCAGCCAGGCAATGAGTCTCTTGGCGATGAGACCGCGAAACAAAATTTCCTCCGCGAGCGATGTTTTGATCAACGCTGTAATCAGAATGATCAACACGGCCGACAAACTGAAGCCCATCTCCCTGATTTTTCCTGTAATACTGGGCGGCGTAGTCATCATTTCCCGGATATCCTCGGAAACAAAAGCCAGCGCGATGGTGGCTGCTACGAAGATGAGAGACGTCAACGCTGCCAGCGTCAGTGACTTCGAGGGGGCCTGGTATAACCCGATGAAACGAACGAACGAAACCGATTTGTCCTTCCGGAAAAGGAAAAAGATGAACGGAATCAGCGTGAAAAAGAGAAGTTGTAAAACCGCTGAAACAAATTCGTTAATCACGAGGTTCATGGCGGAATTGTTTGTTTGAAGATACACAAACCAACCGGTAAGTGAATGTGCAGGTTTCGTTATCTTAGGGCACGAAATTAATCCTCCAGTCGACTTGACCATGCTACCCGAGATTATTGAATTCGAAGATCGCTACCAGGAAGCGTTCAGGTTGCTCAACATTGAATGGCTCGATCATTACCACCTTACCGAATCGCATGACCTGCAAATTCTCGATGCGCCCAGGAAATATATATTGGATCGTGGAGGCGTAATCTACCTGGCCAGGATCGATGAGCAAATTGTCGGTTCCGCTGCGTTGATGAAGGAAGGCAACGACGTTTACGAGCTGGCAAAAATGTCAGTTTCTACCGGGTTCAGGCAAATGGGTATCAGTAAACTGCTCCTCGACAAATGTTTGGTTTGGGCCAAGCGGCAAGAGGCGAAGAGAATAATTCTATTCTCGAATCACCAGCTAACGGCAGCCCTTCATTTGTATGAGAAGTATGGTTTCGAACATGTTCCTGTTGTTGATTCACCTTTTGAAACCGCGGATATAAAAATGGAATTGAAGCTATGAAAAGGTATTTCTTTGCGTCTGTACTTTGGATTCTGGTCTCTGGATGCGGATCAAAACCCGATAGCCCTGCCATTACCCAAGAAAATGTCCGCGACGTACTGACACAGTACGGAAAGGAAAACCCGGAGAACGAAGTGGTCATCGAAACTGGATTTGGAACCATTCGTCTGAAGTTATATGAAGACACACCTTTGCATCGGGCCAATTTTGTCAAGGTGATCAAAGATGGGTTTTATGACGAGGCCGAGTTCTATCGAATTGCCGTTGAGTTTATGATTCAGGGTGGAGACCTGTATCACAAGCTGAACTATCGTGTTCCCGCGGAGATTCAACCGAATCACTTTCACAAGAAGGGCGCGCTCGCCATGGCGCGGACCAGCGAGAACAATCCGGAGATGCAATCATCGGCGTCTGACTTCTATATCGTTCACGGCAGTAGGTACAGCGATGAAGATCTTGACATCGATTCAAAAAACCTGGGGTTGACATTGTCACCCGAACAACGAGAGATTTACAAGACCATCGGCGGATACATGGACCTTGATCGGCAGTACACCGTATTCGGCGAAGTAATCGAGGGTCTTGATGTGGTCGAGAAGATTGCCAGGGAGGATGTTTTCAATACCGACAAGCCCCTGAAGAAGATACCGTTTAAGATTTCACTGGTAACCCGATGACCTTTCGCGTCCGGGCGAGGTGACGGTGGGTACCCAATCAATTATGGAACTAACTGCTATTAGACCTTGAAAAAAATACTCTCCCTTCTGATCATTTCGGCAGCGATCTCCTGTTCGAAGGAAACGCCCAAACCTCCGCAGGCATTGTTACCGGTTCCAACCGAAGCGCAACTCGCGTGGCACGAAATGGAGATGAACGCGTTCGTGCATTTCACCACGAACACCTTTACCGACAAGGAGTGGGGATTTGGTGACGAGAGCCCATCGATATTTAATCCAACGTCTCTTGACGCGAATCAGTGGGTAACGACATTGAAAGACGCCGGTTTCAAGACAGTCATTCTTACTTGTAAGCACCACGACGGATTTTGTCTGTGGCCAAGCAAGTACACCGAGCACTCCGTAAAAAACAGTTCTTACAAAGGTGATGTTGTGAGGGAAGTCTCAGAGGCCTGCAAGAAGCACGGCGTGGCGTTCGGCATATACCTTTCACCATGGGATAGAAACCGCGCCGACTACGGTCAGCCTTCGTACATAGACTACTATAGAGCGCAACTGAAGGAATTGTTTTTGGTATACGGTCCAGTATTCGAAATGTGGTTCGATGGGGCGAATGGGGGCGACGGTTATTATGGTGGGGCGAAGGAGAAGCGAAAGATCGACGGTAGAACTTATTACAACTGGCCGGCTACCCTCGACACGGTTCGACAATTGGCCCCCGAAGTAATCTTCTTCAGTGACGCCGGACCTGGTGTGCGTTGGGTGGGAAACGAACGTGGCGTGGCCGGGGAGACCAATTGGAATTCGATTACTCCGGATACGCTCTATGCCGGGAAAGGCGGCATAGAGTTCTTGTTGAATACGGGTCACGAGAATGGAACGCATTGGATTCCAGCGGAAGTAGATGTCTCCATTCGTCCGGGTTGGTTTTATCACAGCAAGGAGGATTCACTCGTCAAGTCGCCGGAGAAACTTCTGGAGATCTATCTGACTTCCGTGGGGCGTGGCTCAACCTTACTGCTGAATGTTCCACCCGATCGGCGCGGATTGATTCATGAAAATGATGTGCAGGCCTTGAAGGAATGGCGTGCACTGCTGGATCGCGAATTCAAAACCAACGTCGCGAAGAATCGCCCGGTTGAAGCGTCCTCTTACCGTGGTGACGATGCGGCCTATGCTCCTGGAAACGTTACTGATGGAAACAAAGAGACCTATTGGACCACGGATGATGAAGTGACCTCAGGCACGCTGGAGATTGGAATTGATAAAAGCCAACCGATAAAGTATGTGATGATCCAGGAATACATCCGCCTGGGCCAACGGATAAAAGAATTTGAAATCGATGCGATGGTTGATGGACAATGGACCACCGTGGCCCGTGGTACGACCGTTGGATATAAAAGAATACTACCCATTAGCGTTACGACCGATCGGATCAGGATGAAGGTCGTTGCCGCAAAAGCATGCCCGTTGATTTCTAACGTAGAGGTCTTTTAGCTTCCAGCGAAACTAGCGGACCTAAACTTTTGATGTCTGTGCGTCGCTGTATGGAGAAATGTGTTTCCCATCCTGGTTATACATATTAATAAGGAGCAAAGAGCCCACCTTTTTCTTCTAAGCCGTCCCTTTTGCTTGTCAGGATTCCCGTCTCCCAGTGGCTTCCAGATCCCCTGTTTACCCCGTGTTTATAGTCATTTAGACTATTTCTTTCAACGCATCGGCAACCGATTGCATTCAATAAGAAAAAAGTTGAAAAATTGGCTCGCTTCAAGAAATGCGCTAAAAAACGATGTAAGTACCTATTAGTAAGGTATATATATCAGAAAGTACAGAATTATTTGGTATCACAAAGGTTCTAAAAAATGCATTTAAACCGATTGAAATAAAATTTCCTGTATATTTATAGCAATCGTTTACGGAGCCAGGGTCAGAAGGCAAGGGTGGAGGAGCGTATTGGAGTATTAGCGGAGAGGTGGAGTGAGTTGCCCTTTGACTGGGATTTGAAGAACCAACTAACCTTTTAAATATGATAATACATCTACGAAATGACTTCGGGCACAGGCTGCCCTGCGAACACGTACCGCGCGCGGAAAATCTATTCGCGCTTCCCCAACATTAAACCACTCGAACGCTGCATGCCATCAGAAGGATGGTAGGGCTGACGTATGTGTTGGGTCCCACAGACTTCCACAACTAAATACTATTACTAAATCTAACTCTATGAAACATGTAACTCTACTCAATCTGCGCCTGAAGAAGAGGTATGGCGACCTTCTTCGGTGCTACGCTTTGTTGCTGGTGCTGACCCTCACAGCGTCAGTTGCCTTCGGGCAAGATGTCGTTGTTACTGGTAAAGTGACCGACGAAACCGGCACAGGAATGCCCGGTGTCAACGTGTTGTTGAAAGGTTCAACTACCGGTACCACCACCGACTCCAATGGGGATTACTCTATTCCTTCGAAAGACAGCAAGGATATCCTCGTCTTTTCATTTATTGGATATGCCACGCAGGAAGTATCAATAGGTGGAAGGACAGCAATTTCCGTAAGCCTCCAGCCGAGCGCCGAATCGCTTGGTGAGATCGTCGTGGTAGGTTACGGTACGCAAAAGAAGACCGACCTGACCGGTGCGGTAGCGAGCGTCCCCATGGATGAACTCAGACTTGCACCGAATACCAACCTGGCTCAGATGATGCAAGGTACAGTTCCCGGTTTGAACGTTGGCGTTGCCAACACAGCAGGGGGCACGCCTCCGATCTCTATCCGCGGTCGCGTGACACTCAACGGAAACCAAAACGTTTTGATCATCCTTGATGGTGTTCAATACAACGGTTCACTTTCATCCATCAACCCGGACGATATTGCCTCAATCGACGTGTTGAAAGATGTGAGTTCTACCGCGGTTTACGGAGCTCAGGCAGCGAACGGCGTTATCATTATCACCTCCAAAAAAGGAAGCGTGAGTGAAAGACCACGGATTACCTTCAGCAGCTCATATTCTAACCAGAAGCCAACCGTTGGCGACCTGGTGCCGATGAACAGAGAGCAATATCTGCAAGGCATTACCGAAGCATTCTATAAGGACGCTTACACTGTTGAATCTGGTTACACAGAGCCCAATCCTGCTTTCGATGTTAAAACCAAAGTGGATGGCTCGATGAGAGGAACTGATGGCGAACTCCTGCCCAACGACTTCAATTGGTGGGATGCAGGCACGGACAATGGTGTTATCTTCGAGAACAACCTGAGCATTGCCGGCGGTTCGGAGAAGTCGACCTACTTGTTGTCCGGTGGACTTTTGAATCAAAAGGGTTATATCATCAACGATAATTTCAAGCGCTATACACTTCGCGCGAACCTTGAAATCAAGCCACTCGATTTCTGGAAGATTGGTCTGGTGTCATCTGCAGCGATGGTGAATCAAGACGGTGCCGAGCCTTCCCTGGCGTCCATTCAACACGCTTCACCGCTTCATGTGCCCTTCGATGCTAATGGCAATCTGATTCCCAGCCCCACCAACACGATTGAACTCAATCCGTTTGTGACTTACTATGTGGACGATTATGATCGCCACAACTATTACTTCGCCAACATCTACACCGAAATAGATTTTCCTTTCTTGAAAGGCTTAACCTATCGCATGAATTTTGGTAACAACTATAGAACAGACAAGCACTATTACGCAAGTCAATATGACGGTGGTCTGTCGGGCCGGGCTTACAGAGACGATGCCCAATACTACGATTACACGTTCGACAACATCTTGACTTATAAGAAGACATTCGGCAAACACGACGTTAACCTCACGTTGTTGTATGGTGCGATCGAGCGTCAGTTTGACCGGACTTATGTGGAAGGCGTAGGTTTTAGCCGCCTGAATTTGAGCTATAATAACTTATCAGGTGCTACGACCATCACGACCAGCTCACCGAACAATCCGGATTTTGCGTGGCGTGAGCAGTTGCTCTATCAAATGGCCCGGATCAATTATAAGTACAACGAACGTTACTTGTTAACGGCGACGATCCGTCGCGATGGGTTCTCTGCTTTTAGTAAGAACAACAAGTTCGCCATCTTCCCGTCCGTTGCTGGAAAGTGGATTCTTTCTGAGGAAAGCTTTATGGACAACCTGAGTGTTGTAGATCAGCTGGCCGTTCGCGTAGCCTACGGTGAAAGCGGAAACCAGACGCAGCGCGGCAAGTCCCAG
>Ga0315912_10001519_pt1 | contig 28049 bp, 26 predicted proteins | sample VfabasoilMG_FD_204469 | JGI IMG/M metagenome (GOLD analysis project Ga0315912, IMG submission 204469) | Garden soil microbial communities collected in Santa Monica, California, United States - V. faba soil | ecosystem: Environmental > Terrestrial > Soil > Garden | place: USA: California...
ACGCCCGAGCGGCGCGACGTCCGTGGCGGACCCGGCGAGCGGCGTGAGATCGGTGTTCGGTGGCTCGTGCGCGCTCGTCATCGGCCGGCAGCGTAACGCGAAGCGGGCGCCGCTATCAAACGCTGTGCTAGCGTGGGCGGTAGGTCAGTTGCACGAGGATCTCGTTTGAGCCGCACGGATTCGCCTCGCCCGAAGCGTTTTTCGATGATCCGCGAGTTCCACTTCGCGGACTGGTTCACGCTCGCGAACGCGATCTGCGGAACGGGCGCCGTGCTGACGAGCATGACGTACCTCGAGACCGGGGACGTTACGCGGATCTATCTCGCGAGCGGCGCGATCTTCGCCGCGCTCGTGTTCGACGTGCTCGACGGTCGCATTGCGCGCTGGCGGCAGACGTCGTCGGCCATGGGGCGCGAGCTCGACTCGTTGGCGGACGTGATCTCGTTCGGCGTCGCGCCGGCCGCGCTCGCGTACGCGTGCGGAATGCAAGGGTTCCTCGACCGCGTGATCCTCGCGTACTTCGTCGCCTGCGGCGTCTCGCGTCTCGCGCGCTACAACGTCACGGCCGAGGCGTTGTCGGGCGGCACGGGCAAGGTTGCGTACTTCGAAGGTACGCCGATCCCGACGTCGATTCTGCTCGTCGGCATGCTGGCGCTGGCCGCGTACATGGGCGCGATCGGCAGCGGACTGTGGCTCGGCGAAGTCGAGATCGCAGGCTTCAGGCTGCACCTGCTGACGCTGGTCTTCGGAGTCTCGGGCTCCTTGATGATCAGCCGGATGCGAATTCCAAAGCTCTAGGCGGTCTTCTTCTTGAGGCCGTCGTCGACGGCGACGTTTTCCGGCGTGAGTTTCAGGCCCGCGGCGTTCGCGGCCTGCTCGATCAAGATCGCGAAGTCGCACTCCGTGTGCCCGGCCTGCACGAGCTTGTCGACCTCGCCGCGCGCGACCTTCGTGACGGGCAGCGGAACGCCGAGCTCTTTCGCGGCCTTGAGCCCCAAGTCGAGATCCTTGCGCAGCAGCACGGGCGTGAACGTCGGCTTCCAGTCGAGGTTCACGAGCGCCGGCGTCTTGTAGCGCGAGAACTGCGAGCCCATGACGCTGTTGTTGATGAACTCGAGGAACGCGCTGCGTTTCACGCCGCCTTTCTCGGCGAGCACGGTGATCTCGGCCAGCGACTGCGCGACGATGCCGAGCAGCAGGTTGTGGCAGATCTTGACCATGCGCGCGAGCTCGCCTTCGCCGACGTACGTGACGCCGACGCCGAGCGCCTGCAAATACGGCTCCGCGAGGTCGAACGACTTGCGCGGGCCCGAAGCGACGATCGTGAGCTTGCCGGCTTCGACGACTTTCGCGTTGCCGCTGACGGGCGCCGCGAGCATCTCGGTGCCGAGCTTCGCAGCGGCAGCGCGCACTTGCGCGGATGCTTCTTCCGATACGCTCGAGCAGTCGATGATCAGCTTCGGGCTGCCGTTCTTGTCGAGCAGGCCGTCGGGGCCGGTGCACACGGCGATCAAATCGTCGGATGCGGACACCGTCGTGAACACGATGTCGCAACCGCGCAGCTCGCGCGGGCTGTCGACGACCTTCGCGCCGAGCGCCGCGAGTGGCTCGACCTTGCTGCGCGTGCGGTTGTAGACGCTGACGGTATGCCCGGCGGCGAGCAAGCGCTTCGCCATCGCGAAGCCCATGCGGCCGCCCGCGCCGACCCAGCCGAGCGTGTGCTTAGCCATGTGCGAACCTCAGACTTCGACGACCCAGTGGCTCGTCTCGATGATCTTGCGCACCTTGTCGAGGAACGCGGCCGAGTACGCGCCGTCGACGGCGCGATGGTCGAACGACTGCGCGAGCACGCCGACGGGCCGGATCGCGATCGAATCGCCTTCGCTCGTCTCGACGACGACCGGCTTCTTGCGCACGCCGTCGGTCGACAGGATCGCGACCTGCGGCTGATTGATGATCGGCGCCGTGATCAGCGTGCCGAACGTGCCCGAGTTCGACAGCGTGTAAGTACCGCCGGCGAAGTCTTCGGGCTTCAGCTTACCGGCGCGCGAGCGCTGCGCGATCTCGGCGATCGCGTCGGCGAGCTGCGCGACCGTCATGCGGTCCGCATTCTTGATGACCGGAGCGACGAGACCTTCAGCGCCGAGATCGATGGCGATGGCGAGGTTCACGCTCGGGTGCAAGATCAGCGAATCGCCGTGCACGCTCGAGTTCAAGTTCGGGAAGTCTTCGAGCGCGCGGCAGACGGCGTTCGCGATGAACGGCAGGTACGTCAGCGAGTGGCCGTGACGCGCCTTCCATGAGTCGCGCACGGTCTTGCGGACGAGGTCCACGCGGTGGAACTCGACCTCGACGGCTTGCAGCACGTGCGGGCTCGTGGCCTTCGAGCGAACCATGTGCTCGGCCGTGAGCTTGCGGATGCGCGTGAACGGAATCGTCTTCGCACCGGCCGGCGGTGGACCCACAGGCGTCGGAGCAGGGGCGCGAGCCGCGGGTGCCGCAGCCACTGCAGCCGGAGCGGCCGCCTGCGGCGGCGCCGATTGCTGACGTTGGATGAACTCGACGACGTTACGCCGCGTAATGCGGCCGCCGCGTCCGGAGCCCGCCACGGCTGTCAGATCGAGCCGGTATTCGGCGGCGAGGCGGCGAACGGCCGGCGACAAGCGTTGATGGCTGTCGCGCGCGACGGCTGCACCGCCGCCGGCGCCGGCGGCCACGGCGACTGCCGCGGGCGGGGCGTACTGTTCCTTCGCGGTATTCATGTCCGGCGGCATCGCGGCGTACCACGACGGCGCGCTGGCCGGTGCGGCGGCCACGGCAGCGGCTGGCGCTGGTGCCGGAGCCGGTTTTGCGGCGGGCGCGGGTGCGGGCGGCGGCGCCGAGGCGGCCGCGCTCATGCTGGCCTCGACGACGGCGAGCACGGTTCCCACGGCGACCGTCGTGCCTGCCGGCACGAGGATCTGCGTGATGAATCCATTACCCGGCGACGGAATCTCCATCGAGACCTTGTCGGTCTCGATGTCGAGGATGATTTCGTCGGCGGCAACCTTGTCGCCTACTTTCTTGTGCCAGTTGGCGACGGTGCCCTCGGTGACTGTCTCGCCGAGTTGCGGCATCAATACGTTCATCGAGCCCTCTCCGTGGCCTAGTCGACGAGCTGACGAACGCCGGCGACGATGCGCTCGGGAGTCGGCAGCTGTGCGTCCTCGAGGTTGTTCGCGGCCGCGAGCGGAATGTGCGGCGTCGTGATGCGCACGATCGGCCCATCGAGGTCCCAGAAGAGCTCTTCTGCGACGATCGACGAGATCTCGGCGCCCCAGCCGCAGAGCCGCGGGTTCTCTTCGACGGTGACCAAGCGGCCCGTCTTCGCGACCTCGCGCAAGATCGTTTGCGTATCGAGCGGCACGAGCGAACGCAGGTCGATCACGGTCGCATCGATGCCGTGCTGCTCTTTGAGCACGTCGGCGGCTTTCAGCGCGCGCGGCACCATCAGCGCCAGCGCGACGATCGTGACGTCTTTGCCGTCGCGCAGCACGTTCGCCTTGCCGAGATCGATGACGTGCTCGCCCTCGGGCACTTCGCCCTTCGTGGCGTACAGCGACTTCTGCTCGAAGAACATGACCGGGTCGTCGCTGCGAATCGCGGCGGCGAGCAGGCCTTTGACGTCGCCGGGGAATGCCGGCGCGACGATCTTCAAGCCCGGAATCATCATCGACCAGTTCTCGACGCTCTGCGAGTGCTGCGCGCCGAAGCGCGAGCCGGCACCGTTCGCCGAGCGAATCACGAGCGGCAGCGTGACCTGGCCGTCCGTCATGTAGCGCGTCTTCGCGATTTGGTTCGCGACGATGTCCCACGCGACGCCGAAGAAGTCGGAGAACATCAAGTCGACGATCGGGCGCAGTCCCGTCATCGCGGCGCCCATGGCGGCGCCGACGATCGCCTGCTCCGAGATCGGCGTGTCCTTCACGCGCTTGCTGCCGAACTCGTCCAGCAGCCCGACGGTCGCTTTGAATACGCCGCCGGCCGCTGCGACGTCCTCGCCGAGCAGCACGACGTTCGGGTCGCGCCGCATCTCTTGTGCGATGCCCGCGGCGACCGCGTCACGGTAAGTTAGTTGCGCCATGCCGAGCCTCCATCTGCCCAGACGTCCTTATCTGCAAGCTCGAGCGGCGGGGGCGGCGCGTTGCGCGCGATTTCCGTAGCGCGGTCGATCTCTGCGTTCGTTTCTGCCTCGATCTTCTCGATCTCGCCCACAGCGATGCCGAGCTCGAGCAAGCGAGAGCGGTAACGCGGCAACGGATCTTTCGCGAGCCAGGCTTTGACCTCTTCGTCGGGCCGGTACTTGCCCGGGTCGGCGCGCGAGTGGCCGCCGTGGCGGTACGTCTCGGCCTCGATCAAGGTCGGGCCGCCGCCTTTGCGCGCGAGGTCGAGCGCGCGCTGCGCCGTGCGATAGACGACGTCGACGTCGTTACCGTCGATGAGCACCGGCTCGAGGCCATACGCCGCGGCGCGGTCCGCCGCAGGATGCTCGACGGCCGTCACGTCGTGAATCGACGTGTACTCCATGTACAAGTTGTTCTCGCAGACGAACACGACCGGCAGTTTCCAGATCACGGCGAAGTTCAGCGCCTCGTGGAACGCGCCGATGTTCGTCGTGCCGTCGCCGAAGAAGCACACGGCGACCTGCTCGGTGCCGCGGTATTGCGCGGACCACGCCGCGCCGTTTGCGATCGTGAGCTGTGCGCCGATGATTGCGTACGAGCCCATCATGTTGTGCTTGACGCTCGTGAGGTGCATCGAGCCGCCCTTGCCGCGCATGAGGCCGGCCGAGTTGCCCATGAGCTCGGCGAGGATCTCCGTCATGCCGACGCCGCGGACCAGCGTGTGGTTGTGGCCGCGGTACGTGCAGAACGTGTAGTCGTCGGGGCGCATCGCGAGCCCGAATCCGGCCGCCGTCGCCTCCATGCCGAGCGCGAGGTGGCTCGTGCCCTTGATCAAGTTCTGCATGAACAGGTCGTAGGCGCGTTTTTCGAGGACGCGGCACTCGAGCATCGACCGATACAGTTTCAGCCGAGTTTCGGTGCTGATCGAGAGCTGCGGGTTACGGGCGGTGAAGCCCGCCACGGTGTGTGCTTCCACTGCGTTGGTGCCTTCTTGAATGAGAGGGGGCGTTCTTAATCTTTCGAATTCGGCCGTCCTGGCGGCGGAGCCGCAACCGGCCGGAATCCGACGGTTTTCCTTGGCTTGCAGGCCGACAGCCTAGCAAGATGACTGCGCCTCGGCCAGACTGTCCCTCATCCGATTCCGGTGCGTAGGGGGGACGAACGCATGGCGGTGACGGCACGCATTCGCGTGATTTTGCTCGGATTTTCGCTGCTCGCGGTCGCGAGCTGCGGCGGCTCCGACGCGGGCGGCGGTCAGGCGAGCGCCGAACCCTACGTCATCAAGTTTCCTCATGTCACGGCGCCCGCCACCCCGAAAGGGCAGATGGCGCAGCGTTTCAAGGAGCTCGCCGAGCAGCGCTTCCCGGGCCGCGTCCGCGTCGAGGTCTATCCGTCGGCGCAGCTCATGGAGGACACGGAATCGATCGAGGCGCTCGCGTTCGGCGAGGTCCAGATGATCGCGGCCTCGGTGTCGCTCTACGACCGTCTCACGCAGAAGTTTCAGGTCTTCGACCTGCCGTTCCTGTTTCCGGACCTGGCAGCGGTCGAGCGTTTTCAGGCGAGCCCCGCCGGGCGAGAGCTTCTGACGTCCCTGACCGGCCAAGGCATCTTGGGTTTGCAGTTTTGGCACAACGGCATGAAGCAGTTCTCGGGGCCGCTGCCGTTGATCGAGCCGAGCGATGCGCGCGGGCTCAAGTTTCGGGTCATGGAGTCGGACATCCTGCAAGCCGAGATCGAGGCGATCGGCGGCAGCCCGCAGAAGATGGCGTTCGGCGAGGTTTACCAGGCATTGCAGACCGGCACCGTCGACGCGCAGGAGAACACCTGGTCGAACATGTACTCGTCGAAGTTCTACGAAGTGCAGCCGTACATGACCGAGAGCAATCACGGTTACATCGGCTACTACGTCGCCGTGAACGCGCCGTTCTGGCAGTCGCTGCCCGACGATCTGCGCACCGGGCTCGAAGCGGCGCTCACCGAGGTCACGCAGTGGGGCAACACGCGCTCCGAGCAGATCAATCAGGAAGACAAGCAGCGCATCATCGATTCCGGTAAGTCCGAGCTCACAGTGCTCACGCCCGAGCAGCTCGAGGCGTGGCAAACAGCAATGCGCCCTGTCTGGGACGAGTTCCGCGGCCGCATCGGCGCCGATCTCGTGAGTGCCGCGCTCGCGGCCGCGCAGTAACCGCTCCGCCGCCATGTCGTCGCCGAGGGTGCAACGCCTGCTAAAGGCTGCGGACCGTCTCGAAGAGACGTTCATGATCGTCGCGCTGTCGTTCATGACGGTGCTGACCGTCGTGCAAGTCGTGCTGCGTTATGGTTTCGGCGGCGGGTTCGTTTGGTCGCTCGAGGTGACGACGTACACGTTCGCATGGCTCGTGCTCGTCGGCATGTCGTACGGCGTGCGCACCGAAGCGCACATTGCCGTCGATCTCGTGACGAGCCGTTTGACCCCGGGCGGCGCGCGTGTGTTTGCCGCGATCGCGCTCGTCGCCGGTCTCGCGTACTGCGCGTTGATGATCTACGGCAGCTCGCAGTTCGTGGATCGTTTGATGACGCTAGGCACCAATGCGCGCGACATCCCGCTGCCACGCTGGGTGTTGACGGGCGTCATGCCGATCGCGTTCGTCCTGCTCGCGCTACGGCTCGTGCAGGCAGCGCGCCCCGTTCTTTGGCCTCGCGCAGCGAGCGAATAGTGACCGCGGGATTCTTGGTCCTCGCATTGTTCGCGCTGCTCTTCTTGCGCGTGCCGATTGCGATCTCGCTGGGGCTATCCGCGATTCTGACCATGCTGCTGTTCGCCGAGCAGTCGCTCGTCGCTCTCGCGCAGCGGTTCTTCAGTGCGCTGCAGGTGTATCCGCTTCTCGCGATCCCGTTCTTCATCTTGGCGGGCGCGCTGATGACGACCGGAGGCGTCGCAAAACGCATGATCGCGTTCGCGAACTCGCTCGTCGGCCACTTCCGTGGCGGCCTCGCGATGGCGGCCTTGCTCGCGTGCGCATTGTTCGCAGCCGTGTCCGGCTCGTCGCCGGCCACGGTCGTCGCCGTCGGCTCGATCATGATCGCGGGCATGGCGCGTTCCGGCTACACGCGCGAGTTCGCTTCGGGCCTGATCTGCAACGCCGGTACGCTCGGCATCCTGATCCCGCCGTCGATCGTCATGGTCGTCTACGGCGCCGTCACCGAGACATCGATCGGCGATCTTTTCATCGCCGGCGTCGTGCCGGGTCTCATGCTGACCGTGATGCTGATGATCGCCGTCGCGTTTCTCGCGCGCCGGCTCGATTTGCCGCGGCAGCCGCGCGCCGATCTGCGCACGGTGTTGAAGACCGGGCGCGACGCGATCTGGGGATTGCTGCTGATCGTCATCATTCTCGGCGGTATCTACAGCGGTGTCTTCACGCCGACCGAAGCGGCCGCGGTCTCCGCGGTCTACGCGTTCGTGATTGCGGTCTTCGTGTACGGCGACGTGAAGCTGCGCGACGTGCCGAAGGTCGTAGCCGACGCTGCGAGAACCACGACGATGTTGATGTTCATCATCGGCAACGCGTACCTGTTCGCGTTCGTGCTGACGACGGAGCAGGTGCCGCAGGCGATGTCGCAGTGGGTCACGGACTTGGGTCTTCCGCCGTGGGCGTTCTTGATCGTGCTGAATCTCATGCTGCTCGTCGCGGGCAGCTTCATGGAAGCGACGTCGGTCGTGCTGATTTTTGCGCCGATCATGTTCCCGATCGCGACGGCTCTCGGCATCGATCCGATTCACCTCGGCATTATCATGACGGTCAACATGGAGATCGGCATGGTCACGCCGCCCGTCGGCTTGAATCTGTTCGTGACGTCGGGCATCTCGGGGCTCCCGGTGACGAAGGTGATCCGCGCCGCGTTGCCGTGGTTCGCCGTGCTGTTGGCGGCGCTCGTCGTCGTGACGTATGTTCCTTGGGTGTCGCTCGTGCTGCTGGAAGCGCTAAAGTGATGCGCAAGTCACCGGGGGGTGTTATGCAAGCGCATATCGTCACGATCGCATTGGCTGCCTTTGCCGCGGTTGCAGCCGGACCGATTCTCGCGCAGCCCGCGCCCGCTCCCGACGCGGCCGCGCAAGCCGCCGAGCGCCAGCGCCAGCAGGACGCCATTCCCGACACGCCCGGCACGGGGCGCTACGCCGCGCTCAAGGAGATCGATCCCGGCCTGGCCGAGCACGTCGTTTATCGGCCGGCGAACCTCGATGCGCTCGGCGCGACCAAGCTCGGAGTCTACGTTTTCGGCAACGGCGGCTGCACCGACGACGGAGCGAGCGCGCGGCTGCATCTGCTCGAGGTCGCCTCGCACGGCTATCTCGCGATTGCGCCGGGCCGCATCTACAACGGTCCCGGCAAGACGCAGCGCGCGTCCGAGCGTCCCGCGCCGACGGGGCCCGGCGGGCCGGCCGCAACGCTTGCCGTGGCGCTTCGCGAGTCGATCGACTGGGCGCTGGCCGAGAACACGCGCAAGGGCAGCCGCTACTTCGGCCGCATCGATCCCGCTGCCGTCGCGATCTCGGGCTACAGCTGCGGCGGCGTGCAGGCCCTCGCGAATGCGAAGGACGCGCGCGTTGCGACCATGGTGATCATGAACAGCGGCTTGTTCGTGAACGGGCCGACGCGCATGGGCGGCATCGAGACCGGCAAAGAGCTGCTCGCCGACATCCACGTGCCGACGCTCTACATCTTGGGCGGCCCGACCGACATCGCTTACGAAAACGGTATGGACGACTTCGCACACATCGCGCACGTGCCCGTCGCCGTCGCCAACATCGACACCGGCCACGGCGGCACGTACTGGGAACCGAACGGCGGAGCGAATGCGCAGGTCGTCGTGCGCTGGCTCGACTGGAGGCTGCGCGGCGATGGCGCCGGGGGGCGCGCGTTCCTCGGTGCGCAGTGCGGGCTCTGCACCGACTCGAAGTGGAAGTTCGAAGCGAAGGGTCTCGACGCACTGAAATGAGCCGGCGTGACGCGCGTCGAAGCGCCCCAACCCGAGCGTGCGTATCGTCTCGAGCCGGAGCTACCGCGGGAGGAGGTTATGGCGAATCGCAAGCAGTCCGTCGACTACGCCGAGACCGCCGTGCTGCCTGAGCACCTGAGGCCCGATCGTGTGGCGACACTCGATGACGCAGCGGCTGAGGCGCAAGGCAGCTATCAAGAGTATTTGCGCTCGCTCGATGACGTGCCAGTGCTCGTCGACGTCGTGCGCGAGCCGCCGCGCGTGGCGGTCAGGGATTTTCGTCTCGGCCAGCGGGCCGATGCACGCAAGGCGCCGCGCGACGATGTAGCCGCGCTGCGCGAACAGCACGTGCTCGACGTCGAACGTCAGTACTCCGAGTACCTCGAGGTTTGTGCCGAGCCCGCCCCGGCGCCGCGCAAGACGGCGCGCAAGAACGGCGCTCCCAAAAAGAAACGCGCCAAGCGCGCGAAGCGCTCGGCGCGTTCCAAGAACTAACCTCGCGCGGTCAGTTCGTAGCGAAGCAGTAGAGCAGCCCGGTGCTGCCGGTCGGCAGCAGCTTCTCCATCGAGCAACCCTGCGACGGGTGGATCGCATTCCACGAGTTCAGGCCGGGGTTGCGGCCCAAACGGTCTGCGTGGCCGAGCATCGCAGTCGCGTCGGCGCCGTCCGTCCAGTTGTTGCACGTGGCGGCGTTCGCCGTGCCGTCCTCGTTCGTGCCCGTCAGGATGTCGTGCGCGAGCTGCTGACCCTCGGGCGGGCGCTGAACCTCTCCGGCCGCGTTCTTCGTCAAATACACGGGCGACGTGCCCTTCTCGGTGAGCGCCGTCTCGCCCGTGAGCTTGTTGTTGGCGCTGTGCAGATCCGCAACGTTTTGCGCGATGAGCTGGCCCTTCACGTTGTACCACGGGCCGTTGCCGATGCGATCCTTCGCGTTGACCGTGCTCGTCGAGAGATACGCGTGCCACGTCTTGCCGCCCGCGCCGGCGGCCTGCGCCAGCGATTGGCAGTGCGCGTCCGCGCCGGCGAGCCCGCCGAGATTGCCGCCCTTGCCCGGGTTCGAGCTCGAGACGAAGAAGCTCATGTTCGAGGCCGGCGCTTGCGCGAGCGCGACGCCCACGCCGACCGCCAAAACCGCAAGTCCGCCGAGTACCTGGATACGTTTCATTAGTGTTTCCCCTCTGAGGAAAGAAGTGTCGGAACCTGAAAAACGTAACGAACGCTATGAGCGAGGTCAATTCAGCGTTCTTAAGCTTCGAGTTACACAGTCTCGGCAGCCGGCGCCGCGGGCGGCGACTTCTGCGGCCGAGGATGGCGGCGGCCGTTCAAGATCGCGCCGATCCACGTGAAGCGCACGAGATAGTGATACGTCACGAGCAAGATCGGCATCGATCCTGCAACCGTGATCGTCAGCTTCACACTCCAGTGCCAATCGAGCGGGTTCAGCAGCGTGATGAAGAACAGCACGGTGGCCATGTGCATCAAGTAGACCCAGTACGACGCGTCCGCGAGATACCGCGTCACGCGGTGCGGCTTCGACAAGAAGCGCACCGCGGCGCCAATGAACCCGAGCACCCAGCACCAGAGCCCGACGGTGTACGCAGCCGTGTAGGCGAGGCGTTCGGCGCCCGCGAGATTCGGGCCGGTCCAGCGCGGCGTCGTGCCGATCGTCGTGAGGCAGAACACCGTCAGCGCGGCCGCGGCGATCAGATAGACGTGCCAACGTTTTTCCAAAGCGAGCAGCAGCGGCACTTGGCGATTCAGCAGCCAGCCGAGCCCGAACGCGGTGCCGTAGCCGATGATCGCCATCGTGCTCGGCTGCAACGCAAACGGCGCCGGTAGGCCGAGCCATTCGTTCCAGTCCTCGAGGCTATAGAGATACGCACCGACCGGCAGCGCGAGCAGCACGGGGGCGAAGATGCCGCGCATGACGAACGCGACGACGCGGTCAGCGGCGCGCGCGAGAGCGGCATGCCTGTCGACCGTCAGCACGACGATTCGAATCGCGAGCGCTAGCGCATAGAAGATCAGCAAGTAGTAGAGGAACCACAGGTGCGCGAGGTTGATGCCGGCGAGTGCGCCGGCCGGTTGCGCGTCCGCCGCGGGTGGCGGCGGCTGCGCTTGCTGTGCGACCTGCGTCAGATAATCGACGCCGTGCGGCAACGCGCCGAGCACGAAGCCGATGCCGATCAGGATCATCACGACGGGCCCGAACACTACGAGCGGCACGCCGACGCGCTTGAGCCTGTCCTTGACGAACGCTTTCTCGCCGCGCCGCTCCACGAGCATGCGTGCGAAGAAGCCGGCGATCACGAAGAACGCCGACATGCGGAACATGTGAATCACGTAGTAGATGACGGCCGGTCCCTCGGCCGGCTCGTCGAGCCACATCGGAATCGGGAAGCCTTGCAGGAACGCTGCCGACGAGTGCAGCACGACGCCGAGCAAGAGCGCGTACGCTCGCACCGCGTCCAGAGCATGCAATCGGTCCGCGGGCTGCATCGGCGCTCTCCTTATATATCAATGCGCCGCGGGTGGAGGTTGCGCGCTCGGCTTGCGTACGAGAAACGTGGACGCCACGGCGATGAGCGAGCCGATCGCCCCGACGAGAAACGCCGACCGAATGCCGCCCGCGAGTGCCTCGAGCGGCGCGGCGCCGGCCACCGCGAGCTGCACTTCCTGCGCCGACATGATCGCGATGAACAGTGCAACGCCGGCCGCGCCGCCGACCTGGTTCAACGAGCCCAACACGGCGCTGCCGTGCGAGTACAACTGCGGCGGAACGGACGACATGCAGACCGTGAACAACGGCGTGAACAAGAGCGCGAAGCCGACGCACATGACCATGTGGCCGGCCAAAATGAGCTCCCACCGCGTATCGGTGCCGAGCTGCGTCATCGCCCAGAGCACGGCCGTCACGATGATGACGCCCGGAATCACGAGCGGGCGCGGTCCCACCTTGTCGTAGCGCCGGCCGACGAACGGCGCGAGCCGGCCCATGAGCAACCCGCCCGGCAGCAGTAGCAAGCCCGTCTGCATCGGCGTCAGCTCGAGCACTCTCTGCAGATACATTGGCAGCAGGATGATCGTGCCGAACAGCGTGACCATCAGCAGCGCGAACACGCAGAGCGAAGTCGTGAACGTGCGCGAGCGGAACACGCGCAGATCGAGCAGCGCCGAGTCCGTGCGCTGGAGCATGAGTTGGCGGGAGACGAACGCGACCATCGCGATTCCGCCGACGACGAACGGGATCAGGAGCGGCGGCCTCGACGGGCCGGGAGGCACGCCGAACAAGCTGATTCCGTAGACGCAGCCGCCGAACGCGAGCGCCGAGACGACGACCGATGCGATGTCGAGGCGCGCTTGGCGAGGCGTCGTGACGTTCTCGATGCGCCGCCAGCCGAGCCAAAGCGCGAAGAGAGCAATCGGCAGCACGAGCACGAACAGCCAGCGCCAGTGGAAGTAGTCGAGGATCACGCCCGACAGCACCGGGCCGATCGCGGGCGCGACCGAAATGACGGTCGAGACGTAGCCCATGGTCTTGCCGCGCGTTTCGGGCGGCGCAAGCTGCATGATCGTCGTCATGAGCAGCGGCATCATGATTGCCGTGCCCGATGCCTGGATGACGCGCGCGACGATCAAGAGCGAAAGATCCGGCGCGATCATGGCTGCGAGCGTGCCTGCGGAAAACAGCGACATCGCGAGCATGTAGACGACGCGCGTGTGCAAGCGCTGCAGCAGGAAGCCCGTCATCGGAATGCCGACGGCCATCGTCAGCAGGAACGCGGTCGTGACCCACTGCGCGGCCGCCGCCGTGACGCCGAGGCTTTGCATGAGCGGCGGAGTCGCGTTGCTCATCATCGTCTCGTTCAAGATGACGACGAACGACGAGACCAGAATCAAGTTGATGACGAGCTTGTTGCGGCGCTCGGTCACAACCGCTGCTTCATCCAGTGTCGTGGCATTCATAGTGGTGCGTTGGCCGCAGCGCGGCGGGATGGTCTTAAGCTGGGGAGGGTGCGCATTGTGCGCCTCGCAAGCAGCGGCCGCCAGGCTTGACGCAGCGCCGCCTTCAGACGAACCTGAACCTACTGCGGGCTTCATGTACGCGATGGGGGAGCGATGGCGGACACGACGCGACGCGATTTCCTGACGACGAGCGCTGCTGTCGCAGCGGCCGCGGCCACCGGGCGCGCGCTCGGTCAAGCAGCCGCCGGCGCGGCGACTCCCCCCGGCAGTTTCTATCAGAAGGGCGACGTTCGGATTCGCTATCTCGACACGGGCGGCCCGGGCTTTCCGCTGCTCGTGATTCCCGGCGGCGGCTTGAACTCGACGATCGACGGGCTGATCCGCTCGCACCCGTTCAATCCGATCGAAGAGCTCAAGAACGAGTACCGCGTGATCACGGCGGACTTGCGCAACGCGTATGCGGGCCAATCGACGGGCCCGCTCGAAGTCGATCGCCCGTGGGACGCGTACACCGACGACCACATCGGCCTCATGGATCACTTGGGGCTGGATCGCTTCATGGTGCTCGGCTTCTGCATCGGCGGGCCGTTCATCTGGAACTTGCTCGAGCGTGCGCCGAGGCGCGTCGTGGCCGCCGTGACGGCGCAGCCGAGCGGCTTTCGCCCGGAGCAGCCCACGCTGTTCTACGACAACAACACGATGACCTGGGGCCCCGAGCTCATGAAGCGCCGTCCCGAGATCACGGCGCAGACCGTCGATCGGTTCCTGACGCGCATGTACAAGACCAATCCCGACTTCGTATTCACGGTCACGCGCGACTTCGTGCGCCAGTGTCAGACCCCGGTGCTCGTGCTGCCGGACGACATTCCGGCGCATCCGTTGGCCGTCGCGATGGAAACCGTGATGCTCGCGCCGAAGGCCGAGGTCAGCATCTACCCGTGGAAGGAGCCGCCGGAGCGCATCCCGATCGCCGTTCGGCAGATTCGCTCGTTCCTGCGCGCGCATCGGCCCGCTGCTCACGCCTAGTCAATTCCGCTAAAGGTTGGCGCTTCCGGCGCATCGGCTCGCCAAACCGCGCCGGCCGTTTCGCGTAAGTCCCTGATTTGCCGGCGTGCAGGCTCTGGCACGAGTTTGGCAATGCTGTAGGCGGGCCAACGGGGCCCACTGGCGGAGGGACTCTCGTGAAGGCGCTCGGGACTTTGTTGACCGTGCTGGCGATCGTCGTCGGCGCCGTCTTGCTGATTCCGGTTTTAGGTGTCGTGTTCGGCTTGGCCGTTACGCTCGGCGGAGTGCTGCTGTGGCTGCTGCCGATCGTCCTGATCGCGGCTTCGGACAAGGTCGGGACCGCCGAGAAGGTTCTCTGGATCCTCGCGATCGTCTGCCTGTCGTGGTTCGCCTGGATCTTCTACTTCCTGTTCGCGCCGGTTTTCGATCGGCCGCGCCGTCCTAGCTACTACTGACCTGGGCCTCCTAGGAGGGGCCTCGCCATGCAAACGGATTCTCCAGCGTTCGATAACGTTTCGACGAAGTTGATCGCCGCCGGCGTGATCGCCGTGTGCTTGCTGCTCGGCGTCGCCGGCTTGATCTTGCCGCTGATCCCGGGGCTGCTGTTTCTCGCGATCGCGGCTGTCGTCGCCGCGAGGCTCTCGCCGAAGTTTGCCGAGACGTTGCGGCGGAACGATACGTTGCGTGGCTACATCGACCGCACGGCGGGCTTCGACGATCTGCCGCTCGACCAGAAACTGAAGCTCGCGGGCTTGCTGTGCCTGAAAGTGGTCCTCGACGGCGTCGCGTTCGTCGTCGCCACGGTCATGAGGCTGATGAAGGCGGCCGATCGGGTTTAGCGTGCTCAAGCTACACTAGCGGCGCGCGCCCGACGCGCCGACGGTGTTCCATGACGACGAACTTGGGCTCGACCCCGGTGCCGCGAGCGCGCTTCACGAAGGCGACATGGCTCGCGGCGCTGCTCGGCGCCGCGCCGGTCGGCGCCGGCGCGCATGAGATCGAGTTCGCTTCGATCGAGCAAGCGCGCGCCGTGCTCGGCTCACGCGACGAGTTCGTCGCACGCTTGAGCCCGTTCGATCGTGCGGCGCGCGTCAAGTCCGCCGGCGACGTCTCGGAGGAACAGTATCTCGCGTTCGCCACGGCGCAGGGGCGCGAGTGGTCGAACGACGAGATCGCGCGGCTCACCGACGCGTTTGCCGCCATCGAACCGAAGCTCGCGGAGCTCTTGCCCGAAGTCGACGCTCCGATCTTGCTGGTCAAGACGAGCGGCGAGGAAGAGGGCGGCGCCGGCTACACGCGCGCGAACGCGGTGATGATGCCGCAGGCGCTCGCCGACGAACGCGAGCTGCAGCGGCTGCTCGCGCACGAGATTTTCCACGTTGTCTCTCGCAGCAACCCCGACTTGAAGCGTGCTCTGTACGCCGCGATCGGCTTCGAGCCGTGCGGCGAGCTCGCGTTGCCGCCGGAGCTGGCCGCGAGAAAGATGACGAACCCCGACGCGCCCGTGAACGAGCACTGCATCGACGTGCAAGTCGACGATGCGATCGTCTCGGGCATGCCGATTCTGCTGTCGCGTCAGGAGCGCTTCGATGCTGCGGCCGGAGTTCCGTTCTTCGGCTACCTGACGTTGTCGATGGCGCTCGTCGAGCGGGACGGCGCCGTGTCGCGGCCCGTGTTGCGCGACGGTGCGCCTGTGCTGGTGCCGTTCAATCGCGTGAAGGGCCTCGTCGAGCAGATCGGGCGCAACACGGGGTACGTGATCCACGCCGAAGAGATCCTCGCGTCGAACTTCGAGCTGCTCGTGATGGGCGCGCCGAATGCGCCGTCGCCGGACGTGCTCGAGCGGATCCGTACGGTGCTTGCGCGCGCGACGGGCCGCTAGTCCGCTCTTACTGCGACGTGTCTTGCGCGCCGAATAGGCGCTTGCCGCCGGGCAGGGTCACGGTATCGACGGCGGCCTTGAAGCTGCCGTCGCGAGCTTGTGAGCCGGCGATCGTCACCGTCGCGCCGGTCGGCAGCGAGTCTTGGTTCCAGCCGTAGCGCATGAGCCGGTTCGGGCTGCCCATCTCGAACGCCCACGCTTCCGTTCGCCCGTCGTCTTTCTTCACGTCGAGGTAGATCCACGTGTGCGGATTCATCCACTCGATGCGCGTGACGGTGCCGGTCAGTGTCACAGGTTTCGCGGCATCGAAGATTGCGGAGAACGAGTGGTGAGCCCCGACCTGCGTGCTGAGGACCGATGCGGTCAGGGCCAGGACCAAAGCGTGTCGGCGGTGCATACGCGCGCTCCCGGACGGCGGTGGCCTGATTCTACTCGCAGCGGGGAAGCGTTGACTCGTTCGAAGGGCCGACGTAGGTTCTAAGCCGATGCTATGGCAGTTCGGCCACTGGTCCCTCGCGATCGTGCCCTTCGTCGTGGGCGCGCTGTCCGTGCCGCGGCCGGCCGACGCGCAGTGGCTCGGCGCGCCCGAAGCACGCGCGCCGCGTTTGCCGAACGGCGACGTCAACCTCGAGGCGCCGCCGCCCAAGCATGCCAACGGCCGCATCGATCTCGAGGGCGTGTGGATGCCCACCGACAATCGGTACATCCGCGATCTCGCGCTCGATATCGGCGACGCCAACGTTCCGTACCAGCCGTGGGCGCGTCGTCTGTTCGACGAGCGCAAGGACGGCTTGCACTCGGGAGAAGATCCGGACGCGCATTGCTTGCCGCAGGGAGTGCCGAAGCTCGGCTACGTCTCGTATCCGTGGAAGCTCATCGAGACGCCGGAGAGCGTCGTGATCTTGCACGAGACGTTTACGTTCTGGCGGCAGATCTTCACGGACGGCCGAACCGTCGACCCGAGCGCGAAGCCCGCCTGGATGGGCTACTCGACGGGACGCTGGGACGGCGACACGCTCGTCGTGACGACGACGGGTTTCAACGGCAAGAGCTGGCTCGACCAGCTCGGGCGGCCGACGACCGACAAGCTGCGCGTGACGGAGCGGTTTACGCGCACCCACTACGGACACATGCGCATCGACGTCACGATCGACGATCCCGGCGCGTACACGGCGCCGTGGTCGGCGTCGCAAGTCGTGCATCTGCAGCCGGGCTGGGAGCCGCTCGAGTTCGTTTGCGCGGAGAACAACAAGGACATCGAAAACTTGCCCGGCGACGCCGAGGCGGCCGGTCTCACGAACATCGAGGCCGCGCGCAAGAAGGGGTATCTCGACTAGGCTCGCACGTGCGGCCAGAGCCCCCTGGCAACCTCTACAGGCTGTCGCGAGCCGCCCGCCCGCGCGTACAATCCCGGTGCGAACCGTGCGTTGGTTCGGCAGCGCTCATTTCAATAGAGGACGACAATGGCTAAGAAGAAAGCGAAGGCGGCAGGGCCGGTCAAGAAGACCGCGGCGAAGGCGACTCCGATCAGAAAAGGCGGCAAGTCGCAGCTCGTCGAGCCGACGCGGATCCTGGACGACGATATCGACCCGCATCACCAGTGGAAACGGCCGCTACAGGCGCCGGGCCACACGCAGGTCGACTTCGAAGAGCGCGTGAATTTTCGCCGGTTGCACAACTACCGTGTCGCGCGCGTTCGCCAGGCGCTCGCGGGCTCCGGGCTCGGCGCATTGCTCTCGTTCGATCAGCACAACATCCGTTACACGACGAGCACCGTCATCGGCGAGTGGGCACGCGACAAGCTGCTGCGCTACTCGTTGATCACGGGCAACGGCGAGCCGTACATCTGGGACTTCGGCTCGGCCGCGAAGCATCACAAGCTCTACGCGCCGTGGCTCAAGACCGAGAACTGCCGCGCGGGCATGCTCGGTATGCGCGGCGCCGTCGGCTCCGACCGCACGCTGTTCCGCGACGCGGCGCGCGAGATCAAGGCGATCCTCGACGAGGAAGGCGTGGGCCACATGCCGATCGGCGTCGACGTCGTCGAGCCGCCGATGCTGTTCGAGCTGCAGAAAGCCGGCATCGAGATTCGCGATGGCCAGCAGACGATGCTGCTCGCGCGCGAGATCAAGTCGCACGATGAGATCACGCTCTTGAACATGGCGGCGGCGATGGTCGACGGCGTGTATCAAGACATCGCCGAAGCGCTGAAGCCCGGCATTAAGGAGTCGGAGATCGTCGCGCTCGCCGCGGGCCGCCTCTACGAAATGGGCTCGGACTGCGTCGAGGCGATCAACTCGATCGCGGGCGAGCGCTGCTCGCCGCATCCGCACAACTTCACGGACCGTTTGATCCGCCCCGGCGACCAAGCGTTCTTCGACGTCATCCACTCGTTCATCGGCTACCGCACGTGCTACTACCGCACGTTCGCGGTCGGCCGCGCGACGGCGCCGCAACGCACGGCCTATCGCAAAGCCCGCGAGTGGATGGACAACGCGATCGCTCTCTTGAAGCCCGGCATGGGCAGCGACGAAGTTGCGAACGCGCTGCCGACCGCCGAGGACATCGGCTTCTCGAGCGAGATCGACGCGTTCGGCTTGAACTTCTGCCACGGTCTGGGACTCGGCTTGCACGAGCGTCCCCTGATCTCGCGCGTCACGTCGTTCCGCGAGCCGATCGAGCTCAAGGCCGGCATGGTGTTCGCCGTCGAGACCTACTGCCCGGCGACCGACGGCATCTCGGCCGCGCGCATCGAGGAAGAGGTCGTGCTGACGCCGACGGGCGCGAAGATCATCACGCTGTACCCGGCGGAAGATTTGCCGATCGCGAATCCGTATTGAGCAATTGAGCGGCGACGCGCGGCTGCGCACGATCGAGACGCGGCTCGCCGCGTTGACGCTCGTGGTAGCCGCGGTGTTCGCGCCGCTCGAAGTCGTCGCGACAGTGCAGATGTTCGGTGTCGCCGGCATCGTGCATCCCGGCTTCTTCGCCAGCGTCGGCGGCGTCGTCTTGAGCGTGGCGGGTGCGCTGCGCTCGCTGCGTGCGCGGCCGCGGCGCGCGCCCGCGCTGATGTGTGCGGCGCACGCGTGGGGCACCGGCGGCCTTTGGCACGCTCTCGGGATTCGCTATCAGTTCTTGCGCGAAGGCGGCGAGCTCTTCTACGGCTCGATCGAATTGTGGAGCGTCGTGCTCCTCGTGGCCGTCGCCACCGTCATGTTCGGGACGTCCGCCTATCTGGTCCTGAAGGCGGAAGGCGGCACTGGCTAGGTCACTCCTCGCCGTCGTCGATCTCGGGCTCCGTCGCGAGCTTGCGGAACCGCTTCAGGAGCTGAAGCAGCAAGTCGCGCTCGCGCGCGCCGAGCGCCTTGGCCAAATCGTCCTCGAGCCGGCGATGCAGCTCGAGCAGCTTCAGCGTGAGCTTCTGGCCGGCCGGCGTCAGCCCGACGACGTGGGCGCGACGATCGGTGTCGCTCGGGCGTCGTGCGATCAGGCCGCGGTTCTCGAGCTCGGCCATCACGGGGACCATGTTCGCGCGCTTGATGTTGAGCTTCTTGCCGAGCTCGGCCTGCGTGATGCCGGGCTTGTCGTAGATCGCGCCGAGCGCGGTCAGCGTCACGGGGCGGATCCCGATCGGCCCGAAGACCGCGGCGAAGCGCTGTTTTTGCACGCCGTGCGCGCGCCGCAAGTTGTAGCCCATGAGGTCGTCGAGCGCGACCCCGAACGCCGGCGCGCGCAGCGCAGACGTTCGCCGTTTCTTGGATTCGGTCGCCAGACGCGCCTCGCTTGCCCACAGTGCGGTGTTCCGCAGTGGCCGCGATCTTCGTAGATGCCTTCTCGGCTTGCAAGTCCGCGCCCACCCGCGCGAGCAGGCGACTCGCGCGGGTGGGGCGGCGACCCGTCGGGGGACCGGTCGTTACGCCATGGCTCCAACAGGTCTCATGCCGCTCGGGGTGGCCGAGAGTCGGTATGAGCCATAACGTTTAAATGTTATACCAGATAGCAATAATGCCGGCAATTATCGAGTATGCTTCTCCGCAAAAGACCTACCGGGTCGTCACGATGCAACGTTGGCCAGTCGCCATCGGAGTTGCCCTCGCAGCGGCCGCCGCCGGCGTCATCGTTTTCCGCGGCGGCTTGTTGCCGTTTCCGTCGGGCGGCGCGCGCGGCGAGGTCCTCGACCGCTACTGCGTCTCCTGCCACAACGATCTCGAGCTCGCCGGCGGCGTCTCGTTCGAAAGTCTCGATCGCGACGACGTTGCGGCCCATGCCGACGTTTGGGAAGCCGCCGTGCGCAAGCTGCGTACTGGGCTCATGCCGCCGCTCGGCGAGCCGCGGCCCGAGCGAGCCGTGCTCGACGGCGTTGCGGCGTCGCTCGAGACGTCGCTCGATGCGGCATGGGCGAAAACGCCGAACCCCGGTTCGCGGCCGCTTGCGCGGCTGAACCGCACCGAGTACGCGAACGCGATTCGCGATCTGTTGGCCTATGACGCCGGCGCGATTGCCAGTGCGCTGCCGCCCGACAGCGCGGCCGCCGGTTTCGACAACAACGCTCTCGCGCTCGGCGTGTCGCCGACGTTGCTCGAAGGCTATGCGACGGCCGCGATGCAAGTGAGCCGCCGCGCCGTTGGCGATCGCACGATGGGCCACGGCGAGACGCGCTACGCGGCGACCGCGGGCGCGGCACAGCGTGCTCCGATCGACGGACTGCCGCTCGGCACGCGCGGCGGACTTGCAGCGCTGCACACGTTCCCGCTCGACGGCGAGTACGAGTTCGTCGTGTCCGCGGCGATCCCGGCCGCGGGCTGGGAGAATCCGACCGGCGCACTCGTCTATTGCGACGGGCCTTCCATCGACGTGACGTTCAACGGCGCACCGGTTGCCGTCGACAACCCGCGCCGGTTTCGTTTGCGCGTGCCCGCGGGCCCTCAGCGCATCGCCGTTGCGCTCGTCGACGCGGAGCGCTGCGCCGGCGTCAACGAGCTCTATCAAGGCGAAGTCGGTGTCGGCGGCGCCGTGCAGGCGTTGACGATCATCGGCCCATACGATTCGACGGGCGCGGGCGATACGCCGAGCCGGCGCGAGATCTTCGTGTGCCGCCCGGGTTCTGCCGCCGACCATGAGGCGTGCGCCGAGCAGGTTCTTGCGCGCCTCGCGACGCGCGCGTATCGGCGCCCCGTGGCGCCGCAAAGCCGCGAGCTCGACGAGCTCATGCGCTTCTACACGGTTGGGCGCGAGGAGGGCGGCGACTTCGAGACGGGTATCCAGTACGCGTTGTCGCGCTTGCTCGTCGACCCGCGCTTCCTGTATCGCTTCGAGCGCGAGCCCGAGGAGCTCGCGCCCGGCGCCGTCTACTCGATCGACGGCTTCGAGCTCGCCTCGCGCCTGTCGTTCTTTCTCTGGAGCAGCATTCCGGACGACGAGTTGCTCGCTGCGGCGGCCGACGGCCGTCTCGTCGAGCCGGGCACACTCGCCGCGCAGGTCGATCGCATGCTTGCCGATGCGCGCTCCGCTGCGCTCGTGGAGAACTTCGCGAGCCAATGGCTGCTGCTTCGTGAGCTCGACGAGGTCGTGCCTCAAGATCCCGACTTCGACGACGGCTTGCGCGCCGCGTTCCGCCGCGAGACCGAGATGCTGTTCGCCGATCTCAAGCGCGAGCCGCGCAGCGTGATTACGCTGCTCGATGCCGACTACACGTACCTGAACGAGCGCCTCGCGCGGCACTACGGCGTCCCCGGCGTTCGCGGCAGCCAGATGCGGCGCTTCGACTGGCCGGCGGATAGCCCGAGGCGCGGTGTGCTCGGCCACGGCAGCGTGCTCACGGCCACGTCGGCGCCGAACCGCACGTCGCCCGTCGTGCGCGGACAGTGGCTCATGCAGAGCTTGCTCGGCGCCAAGGTGCCGCGGCCGCCGCCCGGTGCCGAAGCCGACCTCTCGGCCGAGGCGAGCGAGTCGGAAGGGCTCGTCGGCGACACCGTGCGCGCGCGGTTGGAGCAGCATCGCTCGAATCCGAATTGCGCGGGCTGCCACGGCATCATGGATCCGCTCGGGCTCTCGCTCGAGAACTTCGACTTGCTCGGCCGCTGGCGCGACACCGAAGACGGCCACGCGATCGATGCGTCGGCCCAAATGGTCGACGGCACGCGTCTGCGCGGGCCGCAGGACCTCCGCGCGGCGCTGCTTGCGCGCTCCGACGTGTTCGTGGCGACCTTCGCGGAGCAGCTCATGACTTACGCGATGGGGCGTGAGCTCGAGAGTTACGATATGCCGGTCGTCCGCGGTGTCGTGCGTGCGGCGGCGGGCGAGAACCACACCTTTCGCGCGCTCGTGCAAGCGATCGTCGCGAGCGATTCGTTTCGTAAGCGCGTGAAGTCCGCTGCCGCGCCGGCGGCGAATTGATTCGGGGGGTTCGATGCCGTACCTGACGAAGAAGTACCTTTCACGCCGCACGCTGCTTCGCGGCACCGGTGCTGCCGTTGCGCTGCCGCTGCTCGAGTCCATGACGCCGGCCGGAGTGCGCCGCGCGTGGGCGGCAGGCGAGCCACCGGCGCGCCTTGCGTTCATGTACATCCCGCACGGCGCCGTCATGGACAGGTGGTTGCCGGCGGCTACGAGCGGCGAGCTCGCGCTCGGGCCGACGATGCAGTCGCTCGAGCCGTGGCGCAATCGAATGACCGTCGTCAGCGGCTTGACGCTGCCGGCGGCGTACGTGGGCGAAGCCACGGCCGGCGCCAACCACATGCGCGCGTCGCGCTGCTGGTTGACCTGCGCGCCGCTCGACACAGGCGCGTCGCCGACGTCGGCCGATCAAGTCGCCGCGGCGCACATCGGCCAGGAGACGCCGCTGCCGTCGCTCGAGCTCGCGCTCGAGAGCGGCGAGTCGATCGCGTATCGCACGCCGACGACGCCGCTGCCGATGGAGACGAACCCGCGCATCGTGTTCGAGCGCCTGTTCGGCGACGGCAGCACGGCCGAGGAACGCGCCGCGCGTCAGCGGCAGTTCGCGAGCCTGCTCGATGCGGTCGCAGGAGAAGTGGCGCCTTTGCAGCGCGACTTGCCGGCCTCGGATCGCGCGCGCCTCGACCGGTATCTCACGGACATTCGCGAGCTCGAGCGCCGCCTGGCGCTGGCCGCCGACTCGACGCTCGCGGAGCTGGACGTGCCCGACAAACCGAACGGAGTGCCCGCAGACTTCGAGCAGCACGCGGCGCTGATGTTCGATTTGCTCGCGCTCGCGTGGCAAGCCGACCTCACGCGCGTCGGCACGGTGCTCGTCGCGCGCGAGCTCAGCAACCGCGTCTATACGCGCAGCGGAATCACCGAAGGGTTCCACAACTGCTCGCATCACTCCGAGGTGCCCGCGAACATCGACCGGCTCGCGCGGCTCAACGAGTATCACACGCGCACGACGATCGGCTCGCTGTTGCAGAAGCTCGAGAGCACGCCGGACGGCGGCGGCACGCTGCTCGAGCATTCGCTCGTCGTGTACGGCAGCGGCATGAGCAACGCGAATCAACACGATCACCATCCGTTGCCGATGTTGCTCGCGGGCGGCGCGCGCGGCGTGACAGGCGGCCGGCACATCCGCGCGGCCGAGGACACGCCGGCCGCGAACTTGCTGCTCGGCGTGCTGCAGAAGCTCGACGTGCCGCTCGAGTCGTTCGCCGACAGCACGGGAGCGGTCGGGATTTGAGGGCGAGCCCGCAGCTGCGAAGTTTCGTCGCGCTGCTCCTTGCAGCGGGCGCTGCGGTCGCGTCCGCACAAGCGCCGCTCGCGCCGGCTGCGGAGGACGTGACGTCGTCGCCGCTCGCAGAGGCCGCCGAACGCGGCGATACCGCGGCCGTGCGTGCGTTGCTCGCGGCGGGCGGCGTCAGCGTCGACGCGCCGAGCCGCGATGGCACGCCGGCGTTGCACTGGGCCGTGCACGGCGGCGACCGCGAAAGCGTCGAGCGGTTGCTGGCGGCCGGCGCGGACGTCGACTTGGCGAACCGCTACGGTTTGCGGCCGCTGCACGTGGCCGTCGAAGCGGGCGACGCGGCGTTGGCGCGTCTGCTGCTCGAAGCCGGCGCCGACGTCTCGGCGGTGGATCGCGCCGGCGAGCCGCCGTTGACGATCGCTGCGCGCGTCGGCGATGCGGCCGTCGTGCAAGCGCTGCTCGAGCACGGAGCGGCAGTCGACGCGCGCGACGAACGCTTCGGTCAGACGCCGTTGATGGTCGCGGCGCGCGAGGGTCACGTCGACGCGGTGCGCGCGCTGCTCGCAGCCGGCGCCGACGTCGACGCGCAGACCAAGGCCGAGCCGCCGCCGCGGTTCATTCCGCCGAGCGAGTCGCCGGAAGGCTTGTCGCGCGGCGCAGGAATCATCCGCGCGGGCTGGCCGGACGGCCGCGGCAAGCGCTTCCCGGCCGGCGGCTCGAAGACGCCGCTGTTGTACGCGACGCGCGAGGGCCATCTCGAGGTCGCCCGCTTGCTGATCGATGGCGGCGCGAGCCCCGAGCTCGCGGACGGCAACGGCGTGACGCCGTTGCTGAGCGCAATCGTGAACGCGAGCATCTTCCGCGTGAACCGCACCGGCACGAGCGATCATTTGAGGCTCGCGCAGCTCCTGCTCGACTCCGGTGCGAGCGCGAAAGCCGTGGACTGGTACGGCGAGACGCCGCTCTGGGCCGCCGTCGACGTGCGCAATCTCGAGCTCGGCCGCGAGCACAACGAGCGCGGCGTGCGCGACGAGGCATTGAAGCTGATCGAGCGCCTGCTCGCGAGCGGCGCGGATCCCAACGCGCGCACGCGCGAATACTCGCACGAGAGGCGCTTCATTCTCGTCGTCGTCGGCTCGGTCTCATGGGTCGATCTTACGGGCCAGACGCCTTTCCTGCGCGCAGCCGCTGCGGGCGACGTCGAGGTCATGCGGTTGCTGCTCGCGAATGGCGCCGATCCGAACATCGCGACCGATGGCGGCACGACGCCGCTGATGGTTGCGGCGGGCGTGAACTGGGCAGTCGCCGAGACGTTCGATTTGGGTAACGAAGCGTTGCTCGAAGCCGTGAAGCTCGCGCATTCGCTCGGCAACGACGTCAACGCCGTGAACTCGATGGGTGTCGCGGCCATCCATGGTGCCGCGAACCGCGGTGCGAACGACGTCATCGAATATCTTGCGGCGAACGGCGCGCGGCTCGACGTCGCCGACGCGCAGGGTCGCACGCCGCTCGACTGGGCCGCGGGTGTGTTCCTCGCGACCCATCCGCCGGTACGCAAGCCGGAGACGATTGCTTTGCTCGAACGCCTACAGAGAGAACAACGAGGATCAAGCCAATGACCGATTCGATCGACCGCCGTGCCGTGCTGCGCAACGCTTCGCTGCTCGTGGCGGGCGCCGTGCTGAGCAAGGCCGCGATGGCGCAGCAAGCTGCCCCGGCACCGCTGCCGCCGTTTCCTGGCTTCACGGCGCACGACATTCAGACGACCGGCGGTGTGACGATCCACGCCGTCAAAGGCGGCAGCGGGCCGCCGCTGTTGCTCCTGCACGGCGCGCCGTTGACGTACTACACGTGGCGCGACGTCGCGCCGCGGCTCGCCGAAGAGTTCACCGTCGTAGCCGCGGATTTGCGCGGCTACGGCGACAGCAGCCAGCCGCAAGGTTTGCCCGATCACTCGAACTATTCGAAGCGCGCGATGGCTCAAGATCAGATCGATGTCATGCGCAGCTTCGGCTTCGAGCGGTTCGCGGTCGTCGGCCAAGACCGCGGCGGCCGCGTCACGCATCGCATGGCGCTCGATCATGCCGACGTCGTAACGAAAGCCGTGCTGATCGACATCGTGCCGACGTACTACCTCTACACTCACGTCACGCTCTCATTCGTCCAGGCGTATCCGCACTGGTTCACGCTGTTGCAGCCTTCGCCGGCTGGTGAGAACGCGGCCGTCGCGCTCGTGCAAGCAGGCGGCGCCGCGCCGTCGCCGGCGCAGCTCGAGTACCGCCGTAGGAACGCCACGCCGGAGGGGCGCCATGCGATGTGCGAGGACTATCGCGCGGCTGCGTCGATCGATCTCGAGCACGATGCCGCCGACCTCGACAAGCGCGTTCGCTGTCCGCTGCACGTGCTTTGGGCGCAAGACGGCGCCATGGATCGGCTCTACGACGTGCTACCGATTTGGCGCGAGCGAGGGCGCAACGTCACGGGCAAGGGAATGCCGGGCGGCCACAACATGCAGGAAGGTGCGCCGAACGAAGTGCTCGCCGAGCTGCAGTCGTTCCTGCGTGCCTGAGCGCTCGCGCTACTCCGCGCGCAGCGACTGCATCGGATCGATGCGCGTCACACGCCGCGCCGGCAGGTAGCCCGCGAGGAGCGCTACGGCGAACAGTGCTGCGGATACCGCCGCGTAAGTCGCGGGGTCGAGCGCCGTCACACCGAACAGCTGCGACGCCATGAGTTGCGTCAGCGCCGCGGCTCCGCCGGCGCCGACAACCACGCCGACGGCGACGAGGGCGAGCACGTGGCGGAGCAGCATTCCCTTCACCGCACGCGCCTGCGCGCCGAGCGCGATGCGGATGCCGATCTCGCGCGTGCGCTGCGCAAGAACGTAAGCGACCACGGCGTAGAGGCCGACGAGGCCGAGCAACAAGGCCATCCCGGCCGTGATCGCGAGCAGCACGAGCGTCAGAGACGTGCGCGCCATCGAGCGCTCGTAGACCGCGCCGAGCGGCTCGACGGAGCCGAGCGGCAGCTCGGGATTCACGGCCCACACGGCGGCTTGCAGCTCCTTGGCGAATCCCGGCGTGCCGACGCGCTCGCTGCGCACGAAGTAGAACACGAGACGGCTCGCGTACTGCGCGACGAACTCGCCCTGTGTCAGGTAGACGGCTTCCGGCGCGCGCCGGTCCACTCCTTGGTGGTGGATGTCGCCGACGACGCCGATGATCGTGGACTTCGGCGCGGTCGGGTTACGCGCGAGCGTATGGCCGACCGCGGCCGCCGCCGAGCCCCAGCGCGCGACTGCGAGGTTCTCCGAGATGATCGCCACGGGCCGGTTCTCGTACGTGTCGCCCCATTCGAAGTCGCGGCCGGCTAGCAGCGGCGTGCCGAGCGTCGCAAAGACTCCCGGCGACGTATAGCGGAACTCGGTTTCGGCGGCCTCAGGCGCGTTGTCGAACACGAACGGGCCGCTCGGCCCGTCACCGAGTAGCGGCCGGCGCGAGGCGTAGGCGACCGATTCGACGCCCGGCAGCGCAGCGATCCGATCTGCGATGTCGTTCTGCATGCGCACGACTCGCGAGAAATCGGGCACCGTGTACGGCACCGAGATGCGGAACGTCTGCACGAGCTCGGGGGCTCGCACTCCGGGTTCGACCGCGCGCAGCGCGACGAAGCTGCGGATCATGAGGCCCGAGCCGATCAGCAGCACGAGCGACAGCGCAACTTGCGCTACGACGAGCGTGTTGCGCGCGCGGTGCGTCTCGCGGCCGGCGCTATGAGAGCGCCCCGCGCCGCGAAGAGCCTCGATCACGCGCGGTGCGGCGTGCTTCGCAATCGGGATCAGGCACAGCAGCAGCCCGCACAGCAGCGAGACGCCGGCGGCGAACAGCACGACGTCGGCGCCGATGCCGATGTCGAGCGCGCTCGGCAATGCGCTGCCGGCCAGTCGCAGAAGTGCGGGCAGAGCCAACGACGCGGCCAGCAGCCCTGCCGCGCCGCCGGCTAGCGCGAGGACGGCGCTGTCGAGCAGCAAGCCGCGGGCGATCGCGCCCGAGGAGGCGCCGAGCGCCGCGCGGATCGCGAGCTCCTGCCGGCGCCCTTCCGTGCGCACGAGCAGTAGGTTCGCGATGTTCGCGCACGCGATCAGCAGCAGCATGCCGATCGTGCCCATGAGCACGAACAGCACGTCGTCGAGGTCGCCGACGATGCGCTCCTTGAGCAGCCGCACGCTCGGCGCGGTTCCGCTCGCGTCGATGGCGGCGGGCGGCAGCCCGGGAAGCCGCGGGAACGTTTGCGACACGAGCGGGATCATGCGCGCGACGTCGGCGTTCGCCTGTTCGAGCGTGACGCCGTCGTTGAGGCG
>Ga0315912_10001520_pt1 | contig 28021 bp, 21 predicted proteins | sample VfabasoilMG_FD_204469 | JGI IMG/M metagenome (GOLD analysis project Ga0315912, IMG submission 204469) | Garden soil microbial communities collected in Santa Monica, California, United States - V. faba soil | ecosystem: Environmental > Terrestrial > Soil > Garden | place: USA: California...
GCGGGTCGCCGCGCCCCATCAAGACGGCCAAGGGCATCCCGTGCACGTTCCCGCTAGGAGAGGTTTCCGGCGTGTTGAAGTCCCCGTGCGCGTCGATCCAGAGCAGCCCCGTGGGCGCAGCCGCCAAGGCCCCTGCCACACTGCCGATGGCGACCGAGTGGTCTCCGCCTAGTGTCAGCGCCAAAGCACCGCTCCGCACCGACTGCTCGACACGGTCACGGAGCCTGTCGCACACCTCCGCAATGGCCGGCACCACGTCCTGGCCGGCGAGATGGGCCGCCTGCGCCGACTCCACGTTGCCGAAGTCGACCACCGACAGGCCCAGATCGCGGATCCGCGAAACCAGCCCGGCATAACGCAAGGCCGCCGGCCCGACGTCCGTGCCACGCACCGTTTGGCCGAGGTCGATGGGTGCGCCGACGACGTGCACTTCGCGCGCGGGCAGGGTCTGTCCGGGCAGGGTCACGACGACCTCCGGCCGACGAGATTCGCCCGCAGGTTGATCATGAAGTCCTGCACGTTGGTGACGATGGGCATCGCCTGTGCGGAGCCGCGATTGGCCAGCTTGTCGGCGGAGAACTCCGTGATGTCGACGATGGTCAGGTAGACCGGACGCACCACACCGGCGGAGGTCACGTGGTAGCTCGGCACCATGTTGCCGAACGCGATCGAGTGCAGCTGCGTGGCGAGGGTGATCACGGTCGTGGCGCGCCGTGCGTGCTCTCGCATCGCGTCCTGCGCCTGGTAGACGTCCCCGAATACGCCAGGCAGCGGGCCGTCGTCGCGAATCGATCCGGCCAGCACGTAGGGCACACCGCGGCGCAAGAGCGCGTGCACGATGCCCTCGTTCCCGCCGAGCTCTGCGGCATCCATTGCGGAAACGGCCCGCTCGAGCGAACCCGCCCTGCGCGCGCGATTGATCACGTCCAGGTGATGGTAGTGCCCGCCGGGTACCAGCTTCTGGGAGTAGACGTCCTGGCCGAGACCGGTGCCGAACACCGCGGCCTCCAGGTCGTGCGTGGCCACGGCGTTACCCGCCAAGAGAGCGTGACAGTAGCCGGCGTCGATCAAGTCCCGGAAGGAATCACGGCTGTCCTTGTCGAATGCGACGGCAGGACCAGCGACCCACACGATGTAGCCGTGCTCGCGCTCGTGCCGCAAAAGCTCATAGAGATCGTCGTAGGAGCGGGAGAACGGCGTTTCACGCGTGCCCCGAGTACGAAACGCGAACTTCTCGCCCGAGGCCTCGGGCGGGTCGAAGCCGCCCACGTGCACCAGGATGCCTTCCTCGCCCCCCTCGGAGCGGCCCAAGGCGACGGCGTCCCCCGAGCGGACGCGGCGCGCCTCGACGACGTCGAGCTCCCCAGCCTGGCGGCGCACGACGACGGCGTCCATGCGGCTCTCCCGCAAGAGCTGCCAGCCCTGCTCGAGCTTGACGTACTCCGGGTGATTGGAGGTCGCGTGAAAGCCTTCGGGCAGGACTCCATCCGCGGGAGCCGCGGCAAATGGAGCAAGGGGTGCGGCCATGAGCTCGGCTCGCGAAAAATCTGGCGGTCGGAACGCGGGGAGCGAAAACGCCATGCCGGCCTCTTCCCACTAGGATAGCAGAGGTTGGGGCGCGCTGCCTCAGCCGAGCGACCGACCCCTATCCGCGATCACCTTCTGGTACCAATAGAACGAATCCTTGGGTGTGCGCTTTTGTGTCTGAAAGTCGACGTGGACGAGACCAAAGCGCTCCTTGTAGCCTTCTGCCCACTCGAAGTTGTCCATGATGGACCACTGGAAGTAGCCGCGGATGGGGACGTCTTTGCCGGCGTCGTGGAGCATGCGCAGGTAGCGACGGAGGAAGTCGATACGGCTCCCGTCGTGCACCTGTCCGTCGGCTGCCACCCAGTCGCGACAAGACACGCCGTTTTCGGTCACCACGATCGGCAAGCCGTAGCGCTCGTAGAAGAACTTCGGCCCGTAGTAGAGCGCCTCCGGGATGACCGGCCAGTTGAAGGCGGTGCGCGGAAAGCCCGGTGGGAAGGGGATGCGACGGTAGCCGCGCGGCGCGTCGGCGTCGGCAGTCACGAAGCCACCCTGGTAGGTGTTCATGCCGAACATGTCGAGCGGCTGGCGAATGACCTCGAGGTCGCGCGGCCCGATCTTGGGCGCCACGTTCCCGTAGAACTCCAGCCCCTGCTCGGGATAGTGCCCGAGGTAGACGGGATCCATCCACCAAGCGTTGTTCCAGCAGCTCATGTCCGCGATGTCGAACGTGGCCCGGCGCGCGGTCTCGATCTCGCTCGGATCGGAGCTCTGAGGCATCAGGGGCACGCCGACCGGAGCGTAGCCGATCGAGAGCGGCTGTTTCGCCGTCGCGCGCAGCGCCTGCACGCCGAGCCCGTGACCGATGAGCGTGTGGTGCCCCGCCTGAAGCACCTCGCGCATGGGGAGTTGCAAGCCAGGTGCGTGCCGGCCTTGGTGCAAACCGAAGCCGATGTAGACCTGCGGCTCGTTGACGGTGAAGAAGTGGCGCACGCGGTCCGAGAAGCGCTCGCCGATCAAGGCAGCGTAGTCGGCGAACCAGCGCGGACTGTCCGGGTTCTGCCAGCCGCCACGCCGAAAGAGCTCGAGCGGGTAGTCCCAGTGAAACAAGGTGACCCAGGGCTCGATGCCGGCGCGCAGGAGCTCGTCGATCAAGCGATCGTAGAAGTCGATGCCGCGATCATTGATGGTGCCCACGCCAGACGGCAGGATGCGCGGCCAGCAGAAACTGAGCCGGTAAGCGCGAAGACCGAGCGTCTTCATCAGGGCGACGTCCTCGGGGTACCGTTTGTAGTGGTCGCAGGCGACTCGCCCCGTGTGACCCTCGAAGATGGCGCCGGGCTTTTCGGTGAACATGTCCCAGTCGCTGGGACCCTTGCCGTCTTCGTCCACGGCGCCCTCGATCTGGTACGAGGCGGCGGCAGCTCCCCACACGAAATCCGGGGGGAACTCGTACTTTCGTTCGCTCATGCTCCCCCGCCCTTAGCGTGCGCCGCCTGGGCAGCACAAGGCCCGCCCGCGGCAGCCGCCCTGCCAAACTCGGCCGAAGGCGGACGGTGGCGCAGCTCGGGGCCAGTTTGGCTATAGTCGGGCCATGGGGGAGCCAACCAAGGTCCTGATTGTCGACGACAACGAAGGCATCCGCACGGCTCTGTCGGTGCTCCTCGACGTCCACGGCATCCCCCACCTTGCTGTGAGTCGCCCCACATCGGCGCTCGAGGCGATCCGCAACGAGAACATCGGCGTCGTGCTGCAGGACATGAACTACAGCCACGACACGACGGGGGGCGAAGAAGGCATCCGGCTCTTTCGCGAGATCCACTCCAACGACCCCGATCTGCCCGTCCTGTTGATGACGGCCTGGACCTCGCTCGAAACCGCGGTGCGCTTGGTCAAAGAGGGGGCCGAGGACTATTTCGGCAAGCCCTGGGACGACGACAAGCTCATCAGCAGCGTGCAGAAGCTGCTCAAGGTCCGGCAGCTGCGGCTGGAGAATCGCCGCCTGAAGGCCTCCGACGATCGCGCACGCCGGAAGTTGGCAGAGGATCACAACCTGTGCGGGCTCATCTACCAGAGCCGGCAAATGCACGAGGTGCTCAACCTCGCGCTCTCGGTCGCCAAGAGCGATGCGGCAGTCTTGATCACGGGGCCGAACGGCTCGGGCAAGGAGAAGGTCGCGGAGATCATCCAAGCCAACTCGAGGCGCAAGGACCGGCCGCTGGTGACCGTCAACGCGGGGGGCTTGCCGGACGAGCTGCTCGAAGCCGAGCTGTTCGGTGCGGAGGCCGGTGCGTACACCGGTGCCAAGATTCGGCGACAAGGACGCTTCGAGGCAGCACATGGTGGCACCCTGTTCCTCGACGAGCTCGGCAACCTGTCGACCAAGGGGCAAATGAAGCTCCTGCGGGTGCTGCAAACCGGCGAATTCGAGCGGCTCGGTTCGAACGTCACCCAGAAGGTGGACGTCCGCATCCTGAGCGCCACCAACGCCAACCTGAAGCAGGCCATCGCCGCGGGCACGTTTCGTGAGGACCTCTACTTCCGCCTGGCGGTCATCGAAGTCCACGTGCCAGCCTTGCGCCGCCGTCCAGACGACATCTTACCGCTCGCCAGGCATTTCTTGGACATGTACGCCGATGGCACCCCGCGTGAGCTCAGTCCCGCAGCGGTCGACGCTCTCTACGAGTACGACTTTCCGGGCAACGTGCGCGAATTGCAGAATCGCGTCCAGCGCGCGTGCTTGGTCGGCCGTGGTCCCCGCCTGGAGCCGGCAGACTTGGGGCTCGAAGACGAGGAAGTCTCGGGGCCCCACGCAGCCGAGAGCTCGATTCCGCCGGCTCCGCTGAGCGTCGAGAGCTCGATCGACGACGGCTTCCGCGACCCGGAGCTGCTCGAGATCGAAGAAGCCCTGCAACGGGCACATGGCGTGATCAGCCGCGCTGCCGCTGACCTTGGCCTCAGCCGGCAGGCGCTCTACCGCCGCATGTCCCGACTCGGGATCGCCGTCGAACGCCGCACGACGGCGCGTGGATGAGAGACGTGACGTCGTCCGAGCCATCGGCGGTAGCGCCCCGACCACCCCCGCCGAGCACCGTCGAGCCGCTTCCCCTACCCCAGCGCGTGCGCCAGCTCAGAACCGTGCTGAGCGCGGTCCTCCTGCTTGCGCTCGTCGGCATCGTCGTGGCCACGTACTACCGCATCGAGCAGGAGCTCCAAGCAACGCTGCGCACGCAGCTCGGGGCCGTCTTGGAGGCGAACGTGCGCTCGGCTCGATCCTGGCTCGACGAGCAGCACGAGCTCGGTCGACGCTTGGCAGCCGAGACCAGCGTTGCGCGCGCGGCAGCCCGCGTCGTCCAGGCACCACCGGCCGAGCGCGACCTTGTGAGCCAGGAGTTCGAGCGCGTAGCGCACCCGTTTCGCATCGCTGCGCGAGTCGGAGAGATTCGTGTGCTCGAGCCCGGCGGGCGCCCGCGCACGGGCGACACCCCGTTTCCCACCTTGGGGCCAGCGCTCCTCTCGCGCCTGCGCGAACGCGGCACCCTGTCCCTGTTTCCGGATATGGGGACGAGCAAGAACGGTGAGCTGGCTACGCTCGTCTTGCTCGGTGACCGGCGCGCGCCCGAGGCCATCTTGGCGCTGGTCGTGGACCCAGGGCGGCTGCCCAACAAGCTCCGAGCCGCCACCTGGGGCAAGAGTGGCGAGACCTTCGCCTTCTCGGACAGCGGTACCTTCGTCACCGCACCGCGCTTCCCGCTCACGGCCAAGGGCGGAACCGCTCCGCTCGGCAAGCTTGCCAAGAGCGCGCGCCTGCATAGGCGGGGTGTCGATGTCGACGGCTACGTGGGCTACCGCGGAACCAAAGTCGTCGGCGCGTGGCTTTGGCTGGACGGCTACGACCTCGGCATCGCGACCCAGGTGGCGCATCGCGAGGCCCACGAGTCGGTGCTCGTCCTGCGCATCGCCTTCGTGGTCCTGAGCGCCCTCGTCGGTCTGACCTTGCTCGGGTTTCTGGGCCTGGCGCGCTGGAGTTTGCGCGTGCGCCAAGAGGCGGTTTTGGTCAGCGAGCGGCTCGGTCGCTTGGGCCGCACCATCTCCGCGCTGTCGGCAGCCTTGGAGAACGACCCGACGGCCGTGCTGCTCGTCGACGAGACCGGGACCGTCGTCTACGCCAACGCCTCGAGCCACCGGGTGCTCCGTGTGCACCTGCCTCTTGTGGGACACCCAGTGAGCCGAGCGCTCGGCAACCTGCCACCGGACCTCCAAGCAGCGCTCGATTCGGGCAGCGACTCGATCGCTTCGGGCGGTACCAAGGGCGAGGACGAAACCCTGCTCGTCAGCAGCCGCGATCTTCGCATTCATGGTCAGCCGCACGTCCTCTTCATGCTGAGACCCATCACTCAGCAGGTGCGGCGGCAGGAGCTCGACCACTGGCGCAATCTCCTGCGTGTGCTCAGCCACGAGCTCAACAACTCGCTCGCGCCCATCACCTCCTTGGTGAGCTCGGCCCGAAAGGTCAACTCGATGGGCAGCAAGGATGCGCAGCTCGAGAAGATTTTCGACGCCATCGTCGAGCGCACCGGCCGCCTTTTATCCTTCCTCGAGAGCTACCGCACCATCGCCCGCCTGCCGATGCCTGCCGTGCGGGAGGTCGACTTCGCCGCCTTCGTCGATGGCCTTTCGTACCAGGCCCCATTCCGGGTCGCAGGCCCCGTGCCGCAAGGCAAGGGCTACTTCGATCCCGTGCAGATGGAACGGGTTCTCTTGAACCTGATCAAGAACTCGCAGGAGGCCGGCAGCCCGGCCAAGGACATCGAGCTCTCGATCGGGGAGGAAATCGACAGCGTGCGCATCGACGTCCTCGATCGCGGGTCGGGCATGTCCGAGCCGGTGCTCAAGCAAGCCATGCTTCCGTTCTTTTCCACCAAGGATGGCGGGACGGGCGTCGGGCTAGCGCTGGCGCGCGAGGTGGTCGAAGCCCACGGGGGCCGCATCGTGCTCGCCAACCGGGAAGGAGGCGGCCTCACGGTCTCGATGTACCTGCCGAGCGCCCCGGCGCCGGCAAGCCGCGGCTCCCTGTCCCGGCTGCGGGTCATGGAAAAATCCAGCTCGGGGCCAGACAGCGAGCGCTGATGAAGCGCCCGGGCGGCTCGGGTGCTAGGGTCGAGCGGATGCCTGGTCGAGGTCTGAAAAGACGCAGAGGTCGGAGTGCGATCGCGCTGGCTCTCGGCGCCTTGGGCGCTGGCTGCGACCTCAGCGGTCTGGTCGACATCGGCGACAGCCTGCTCGACCCCGATGCGGCGCTCTTGGACTATCCAGGGCGCAGGCTGGTCGAGGGCAGCTATGGCGAACTGAAGATAGCGGGCTCGGCGGAAGGGGGCGGCTACGTCCTAGCGCGACGACTGGACCGGGAGGAGCCCACGGTTGCGGTCGTACCGTACTTGGAAGGCACTAGCTGTGAGTACACGCCCGCCTTCTCCTACGACCGCTTCTCGAGCCGCATCGACATCGAGCTGCCGGGCGCGCTATCCGTTCAGGTCGACCAGGACGAGACGAACCCTGCTTTCGGCACGGTCCGCTTCATCGATTTCGAGTGTCAGGAGGTCATCGAAGAGGTTCCGAGCACGGTGCTGCCCGGCCCGCTGTTTCCCGGTGACGAACCGACCGGAATGCTCGCCCGCAGCACGGATGGGACGCTCTACTTGATCGATCCGGAGTCGCGCAGCCGAACCGTGGTCGCACCGCTCGTCGACTACGGCGTCGTGCTTGGCCCGTTCCTGTACACGCTCGAGGCCGGCGAGCTCGTCATCCGCGACGATTCGCTCGACGTGGTCGATCGATTCGGTAGCGGCATCTTCGGCATGGTGGCCACCGGTGGAGAACGCTTGCCGCTGGTGTTCGAGGATGCGACCGGCATCTACGCCTGGCACGAAAACGAGGGCGTCACCACCTTGGCGGAAGGCGGTTGCTACCTCGTCGGCAACCTGGGGGCGGACGTCGTCGCGTACTACGAGCCCTGCGCCGACCGGCGCCTCGCCGTGCACTTGCCCGCCGATGCCGTGTTTGGCGAGCCGGAGGCGGAGACCTTCGTCACCCTGCGTGGCCCCGCCGGCACCGTCATGCAGAGCCTGTATTTTCAGGGCGGTCTACCAACTGCCACCTCGGAGCTAGCGGAAGTGACCGTAGTCACACAGGTCGATCCGGCCGTGCAGAGCGGAGCGCTGCAGGTGCTCACGCTGCCCGAGGACGCAGATCGCGAGGCGACGGAGGTCGAGCTCGTCGCGGTCGAGCTGGCAGACGGGGTCACCTTCGGGCTCGGGCACGGGGTCTACTACACGGACTACGCAGACGGCCGCGGGACCCTGCTCGACCTGGAACGTGACGAGGACGATCAGGTCGTGGGGGTGGTCGAGCTGGCCGAGAACGTCACCTGGGTATCCTACGGGAACCCGTATTCCTACCGCGGCATTCTGGCGGACTTCGACGGCAGCGAGGGTCGCCTGATCCGGCTGGAGAAGGAGGACGACGGCTCCGTCAGCGAAACCGTGCTCGGCGAAGGCGTACCCCCTCAGTCGTTCGTTGGGGACTTCGAGACGGGCCTGGTCGCCTACGTGTCCGACGTCGACGAAGCAGGCTTCGGCGTGCTCACCATCGTCGACGAGCTCGGGCCCTTAGAGGTTGCAGACGGCGTGCTCATGAACGAGATTCGACTGCTCGACGATCCACACGGCGTCGTCTTCTTGAAGGACAGTGGCAGTCCGGACACCTTCGAGCTTCACGCTTTTCTGATCGAGGCTGAGCTGGACCTGCCCGTTGCGGACGACGTCTCGGAGTACATCCCCATCCCCTGGCCGTCGCCCGGCATTCTCTATTCGGTGCCCGCGGGTAGCGATAGCGGCCTCTGGTTCGCGAAGGCGCGCTAGCCAGGCACGTCGCGCGCTGCATCGGTGGCTGATGCCGTTTCGGGCGATGCCGTTTCGGGCGGGGCCATTCCGGGCAGGGTCGCGTGCGGCAGCCAGAGTAGTGCGGCAGAGAGCAGGCAAAGGCCGGCGCAGACGATGAACACGGCCCGCTGCCCGTAGCTGTCGCCGAGCAGGCCGAACGCAAGGTAGCCTGCCGTCGAGCCGATGCGCTGGGCAGTCGAGTAGAGATTCGTGGCCGTGCCCGCCTGCCCCGGCAGGAAGTCCTGGAAAAAGGTGATGGCCACTCCGCCCGTCACGGAGACGACCAGCGCGCTCAGCACCTGCGCGAAATACACGTGGTAGGGCGACGTCACCAGAGAGAGACCCAAGTAGTAGAGCGCGCCGAGGCCGAAGGTCACGCCAATCATGCGATCGTGGCGAAGTCGAGTCGCCAGCACGCCGACGTAGTACATGAATGGCAGCTCGAAGCAGGGCGCGACACTGTAGGCGATGCCGACCTCGCGCTCGGTTTGACCGATCGTTTCCACGAGCAGGAGCGGCAGATTCATGATGCCCATGGTCGACGCCACGAAGTAGGCAACGAAGGCGACGAAGGCGGCCAAGATCCGAGGCCGACGCAGCACGTCACGGAGCGGGAGCAGTGTTCGTCCGGCGGAAGCCGTGGCGGCAGCCGCGCCGCTCTGTCCTCCGACTTCGGGCAGGCCCCGGTAGACCACGGCTGCGAACGTGACCATGCAGCCAGCAGCGACCAAGAACGTACCGGTGTAGGAGTAGCGAACCATCACCCAAGCGGCGACGGCTGGGCCAGCCGTCCACGCCAGCGCGAACGACGAGCGGTACACGTTCATGTAGAGCGGCACGTGCTGAGGATCGATGCGGTGGTCGGAGAGGAGGTCCCGCGTGTAGGCGAACAGCTGCGAGAACGTGACCGACGACAGCCCGATGAACACCGCTCCACAAGCCGTGAGCAGGAGCGGATCCCTGAGGTAGGCGTACCCCAGGTAGCCCACGGCTCCGGAAAGCCCGCCAATCAAGAGAATGGGCTTTCTGGCGCGGCTCCTGTCCGAGTAGTGCGACAGCCAAGTGGAGAGCGCGATGCCCGACAGCGACACCGTGGTCATGAACACGCCGAATCCCCAGGTGCTCATCTTCGCTTCGCGCGTGCCGAACAGCGACATGAACGGCATGACGAAGGCGTAACAAACGCCGAGCACCACGCTGGCCAAGAGCAAGCGACGCAGCTCCGCGTTTCCGAGGAGCGTGCGGATGGGGCGAGCTTCGGACTTTGCCATCACGGATCAGCGGACGGGCCGCTTAGCAGGGTGCTGAAAATGTTTCAGCACCCTGCGTGCTTTTCCGCGCGGAGAAAGGCCGAGCGCGTGGGGTGTTTCAGCACCCTGCTACTCCGGGCGAGGCGCGGGCTCAACTGCCCGACGAATGGCGCCGCTGGTAGGCTGGCGTATCCCAGTCGGTGTCGAGTGACGACGGGAAGCTCGGCCTTTCGGGACCCCGGGTCAGGCTGCGGTCGATGCCGTGAGCCAGACTACCGGCAGCGGACCCGCCCCGACGCACCAGGGCCGGCACGGGCGCTTCGCTGACCGGGCTCACGCCGCGTGAAGCCTGCTGGTGCACCTGAGTCGTGGGCTGACGAACCTCCGCGCTTTCGGCACGGAAGGCCGACTCCTCTGCGCCCTTGTCGAATCCGGTCGCGATGACGGTGACCTTGATCACGTCTCCCATGCCCTCGTCGATGGAGGCGCCGAAGATGATGTTGGCGTCCTCGTGAGCCTGCTCCTGGATGAGCGAGGCTGCCTCTTGGATTTCCCGCATGCGCATGTCGGCCCCGCCAACCACGTTGATGAGAACGCCGGTCGCGCCGTGAACCGAGATGTTGTCGAGCAGCGGCGAGGTGACGGCCTGCTGCGCCGCAATCTTGGCGCGGCCTTCGCCCTTGGCGCAGCCAGTGCCCATCAAAGCGCGGCCCATTCCTCGCATCACCGTGGTGACGTCGGCGAAATCCACGTTGACGATGCCGTCCAGCGTGATGAGATCGCTGATCCCACGTACCGCCTGGTAGAGCACCTCGTCAGCCTTGCGGAACGCCTCGACGAAGGTCATCTCCTCGTCCGCCAGCGTCATCACCTTCTCGTTGGGGATGGTGATCAGCGTATCAACGTGCTCGCTCAGGGCCTGCAGGCCTTGGTCGGCGCGGCGCATGCGCTGCCGCCCCTCGAAGCCGAACGGCTTGGTCACGACTGCAACCGTCAGCGCTCCGCATTCGCGGGCGATCTGAGCGATCACGGGCGCGGCACCGGTACCCGTGCCACCGCCCATGCCTGCGGTGACGAACACCATGTCGGCGCCCTGGAGTCGCTCCTTGATCGAGTTCGCGTCCTCGAGCGCCGCTTTGCGGCCGCGTTCGGGATCAGCGCCGGCACCGAGCCCACGGGTGATGCTGGCTCCGATGTGGATGCGCTGGGCGGCCGCGTTGGCGTTGAGCGCCTGCACGTCCGTGTTGACGCTCAAGAAGTCCACCCCTTCGAGTCCAAAATGGATCATCGTATTGATGGCGTTGTTCCCCGAACCGCCAACGCCAACGACTTTGATCTTGGCGTTGTAGCTAGCGCAGTCGTCCTCGAATTCGATTGAGAAGCTCATCTGTTGTCTGCCTGCTCTTGTTGTTGGGGCCCGACGCTGGGCCAGAATTCCGCTTAGAACGCACCTCGAAGCCAGCCGATCAAACCGCGACCAATCTGCGAGCTCTGGGGCCTGTCGACCGCGCGAGCAATCTGCGACAGCTCGGCCCGCACCTCGGCCTCGGCGATTTGCCGGGCGGCATAGTGCAAGAGCCCCACACTCGCGGCGTACTGGGGGCCCTGTACCAGCTGGGTCAGCCCCGAGATGGCCGCGGGAAAGCCGACGCGGACCGGCATGCCGAGCACCTCTTCCGCGCACTCGACCATCCCCTCCATCAAGTTGGCACCGCCAGTCAGGACCACGCCTGCACTCACGCCATCGATCAAGCTGCACTCTTCCATGCGTCGCCGCACCTCGTGGAAGATCTCCTCGCAACGCGGCTCGACGATGTCGCTGAGCAGACGCCGCTTCACGTGGCGCGGAGAATGCCCGCCCACACCCGGAACCTCGACCTCTTCGTCGTCGGCCACCATGCGACCCATTGCACAACCGTAGTTGCGCTTCAGTCGTTCGGCCTCGGCGGTCGGCGTACGCAGACCCGCCGCCAGGTCGCTGGTGATGTTGTTTCCGCCCACTGGAATGACGCTACTGTGCGCAATGCCACCATCCTCGTAGATCAGGATGTCGGTGGTACCGCCGCCGATGTCCACCACGGCAACGCCAATTTCACGCTCGTCTTCGCCGAGCACGGCTGCTGCGCTGGCCAACGGCTCGAGCACCACGTCGGCCACGTCGAGGCCGCAACGCTCCACCGAGCGGACCACGTTTTGCACGGACGAGGTGCAAGCCGTGACTAGATTCACCTTGGCCTGCAGGCGCACGCCACTCATGCCAATCGGGTCACGAATGCCCTCTTGGTTGTCGACCATGTACTCGCGCGGCAAGACGTGCAGGATCATGCGGTCCGCATCCACGGGTACCGCACGAGCTCCTTCGAGCACGCGCTCGACGTCGCTCTGGGTTACCTCGCGCCCACTGATCGCGCACATGCCATGCGAGATGGCAGTGCGGATGTGGCTACCCGCGATGCCGGCGTAGACCGTGTCGATCTCCACCCCGGCGCAGTTCTGGGCGGCGTCGACGGCTTCACGAATGGCCCGTACGGTCCACTCGATGTTGGTCACGACACCCTTCTTCAAGCCGCGGCAAGGAACGTTGCCGGCGCCGAGAATGGTGATCCCGCCCTCGTCGATCTCACCTACGACCGCCGAAACTTTGGTCGAGCCAAGGTCCAAACCGACCACGATTTCGGAAGAAAAGGCACCTTTCGTCATCACTGGTTCTCAGCACTCAGAGTCCGCCCGACGCTGCCACGCTGGACGAAAAGGGGCCAAATTATCGCAGCCTCACTACAGCCCGCTCGGGGTGGGCCTCACTATCCAGGAAGACGACCCCGGGCGTGCCGCCCTTCTCGCCGGTACGCGCCACGATGCGGGTGGCCCGGTGCAGGCTGGCCGTCCAGGGCGCTCTGCCCAAATGAAGCGAAAGCCCGGCGCTGCCCACCACGAGCACTGCCGCCCCATCCTCCTCCAGGTGGAGCTCCTCGATGGGGTAGTTCTTGGCCAGGGGCAGCTCGGCGTAATGCTCGAAGAGCTCGAGGCCTGCCTTCACCCGTGCGAGCTCGGCCCGCCGGTCGCGTTCGAGCTCGCTCGAGGAAATCCCCGTGATCAGGGGGAGGTCGTGGGGATCGGCAGGGGAGACCTCCTTGATCGGGAGCCCCTCCTCGGACAGGAGGAACGTCTTCTTGGACACGACCAAGAGCGCAGCCGGCTGGTGCTCGCCGATCGTGATCTCGATCGTTCCGGGCAGCCGGCGCCGGACCTCCGCTCGCCGTACCCAAGGGCTTTTCCGCAGCTTGGCCTCGGCGAGTGCCGTGTCGAAGCTGAAAATGTTCTGGGCCAGCTCCGCACCCGCTGCGGACAGCACGTCCTCCCGCGAGAGGCGGCGGGTGCCTTCCACGACCAGATCCGTGATGGCGAAGCGGGGGGTGGTCCGGGCGTAGAAATGGAGGCCCACGGCCAAGGCGGTCGACACGGCGCCGACGAAGAGCACCCCGGACAGGACCTTCAGCCCTTGGACGAGGGTGACTAGGAACGGCTGGGGACCCTCCTGCAAGGTGCCGTCCACGTCTGCCTCGGCATCCCGGGCGGAGGCAAACTGGCCTTTCTTGCCCTGCTTCCGTGCTTTTCTGCTGTTCATCCGACCTTGCTGCTCCGAAAGGCTCACGCGGCCGGCCCTAGGAGTCGCCCCTAGCCAGGCTGCATCGTTCTCTTTGCAATCAAGCCGCCGAGTGGGGCCAAGATCTTGTTGATGTCGCCGGCGCCGAGGGCGATCACCACGTCCCCGGGCTGCGCCTGTGAAGCCAGCGCTCGGACGATCTCGTCCCGGTCGCTCGAGTAGTGAGCCGCGTGGTGCCCGTGCCGCCGCGTCGCCGCCGCCAGGTGTGCCGAGTCGGCCCCCGCGATCGGTGCTTCTCCGGCAGGGTAGACGTCGGCAAAGACGACTTCGTCGGCATCGTTGAACGCCTGGGCAAACTCCTGAAATAGGGCCTTGGTGCGCGAGTAGCGGTGAGGCTGGAATGCGACCAGCACGCGCCCGGGGTAGGCCCGCCGCGCGGCTGCCAAGGTGGCTCGAATTTCCGCAGGGTGGTGGCCGTAGTCGTCCACCAGCGCCACGCCGCCCGGCTCGCCGACCACGGTGAAGCGTCGCGCCACGCCATGAAACGTAGCCAGCGCTTCCTTCATCACGTCGAGCGGCACTTCGAGCTCGTCGGCGACGGCAATGCAGGCCAGCGTGTTCTGCGCGTTGTGCAGGCCGGGCATCTTCACCCGAAACTCTCCGAGCGAGCGCCCGCGGCGGAACGCTTCGAACACCGTGGAGGTCCCCTCGCCTCGAACCGAGCGCGCCGAATACTCCGCCTGCTGGCTCAGCCCGTAGGTGACGTGCCGCCGACGCACGCGAGGCAAGAGCTCCTGGACGTGGGGATGATCCAGGCAAAGCACGGCCAAGCCGTAGAAGGGCACCTTCTCGACGAACTCGAGGAAGGCCTCCTTGAGCCGCTCGTGGGTGCCATAGAAATCCAAGTGCTCTGGATCGACATTGGTGACCACGGCGATGGTGGGGGTCAGCCTCAGGAAGGAGCCGTCGCTCTCGTCCGCCTCCGCCACCAACAGATCCCCCGTGCCCAGCTTGGCATTGCTGCCGAACGAGGCCATGCGCCCACCGACCACCACGGTGGGATCGAGGCCGGCAGCCCGCAGGACCGTCGCCACGAGCGACGTAGTGGTCGTCTTGCCGTGCGAGCCAGCGATGGCGACCCCGTATTTGACGCGCATCAGCTCCGCCAGCATCTCGGCCCGACCGATGACCGGAATGCCGAGCGCCAGCGCCTCGGTGAGCTCTGGATTGTCCGAACGGATCGCCGAGGAGTAGACCACCACGTCGGCGCCCTGCACGTTTGCCGAGCGGTGGCCGACGTCGATGCGCACACCGAGCGCCTCGAGCGCATGCGTGTTCTCGCCTTGTCGCAAGTCGGAACCCGACACCTCGAACTCGAGGTTCCTCAGGATCTCGGCCAGGCCGCTCATGCCAATCCCGCCCACGCCCACGAAGTGGACGTGTCGAACTCGACCGCGAAACATCAGGCGGCCCCCTGGAAGCGCAGGCTTTCGCCGCCGCCCGAACGCGCCTCGGCCCGCGGCGGCTCCAGTGCCCGTGCCTCGCGCAGGAGCCCCAGAAAATCCCTGGCTACCTCGTGCGCCGCGTGCGGACGCCCAAAGGAGACGGCCGCCTGGGCCATCGCGACGAGGCGGTCGGGCTGGGTCAACAGGGCCAAGATCTCGCGCTCGAGCAGAGCCTCGGAAGCGGCGCTCGGCAGGCAGCGAGCGGCTCCCGCGAGCTCGAGCGAGCGCGCGTTGTGGTGCTGGTGGTTCCCGGACGCATGCGGGTACGGGATGAGCAGGCTCGGCCGCCCGATGGCGGTGATCTCGCTGACAGCGCTCGCCCCCGAGCGCCCGATGACGAGATCGGCGCGCGCGATAGCCGCCGGCATGTCGTCGATGAACGCCACCACCTTGGCAAAGGTGGCACCGGCATAGGCCCCGGCCACCGCGCTTTCGTGCGCCGCACCGGCCTGGTGCACGACCTCCAGGCCCGGCAGGACCGCTTGCACCGCGGAGAGGGCGCGGGGCAATGCTTGGTTCAGCGAGAGCGCGCCCTGGGAGCCACCGAGGACCAAGACGCGGGGGCCGCCGGCCAGAGACCGGTAGGGCTCTGGCTCGAACGCGCGCCGAATGGGGACGCCGAGCCGCCGAACCACGCTGGGGTCGAAGGCTGCCTCCGTCATCTCGAACGCCGTGTAGGCGCGCAGCACCAGTGGAGCGATCAAGCGATTGGCGAGGCCAATGACGCTGTTCGGCTCGAGCAGTGCCACGGGCAAGCCGAGCGTCCACGCCGCCAGCGAGACGGGGCCGGCGGCGTAGCCACCCACCGACAGCACACCGAGCGCACCGAGCCGCCGCAGGAGGCGCGCGCTTTCGGGCAGCGTTTGGGCCGCGCGAAGAGCGCCGCGCACGAGCCCCTTGGCTCCACCACCCCGCATCGGCAAGACGTCGAGCAGCTCGAGCTCGAAGCCGCGCTCGGGAACCAGGCGCGTCTCCATGCCGCGGGGGGTGCCCACGAAAACGGGCCTTATCGCCGGATCCAGCCGAACCAGAGCTTCGGCCACGGCGAGCAGGGGGAAGACGTGCCCGCCGGTCCCTCCGCCGGCCAGGACCACGCAGGGCCTCGCCGTCACGCTCGGGCCCCCGTCTCGCCGAACTCAGCGCCGAGCGCAACCAGAGTCGATGCCTCGGGCGACGACGTGGTGGTGGGCTCGGGAGCCAGGCTGCGCCTGGGCCGCGACACGTTGAGCAAGATGCCCATGGCTGCCGCGTTCACCAAGAGCGACGATCCTCCGTAGGAGACGAACGGCAAGGTCAGGCCCTTGGTCGGCAAGAGCGACATGGCGACCGCAAGATTCACCAGAGCCTGGGTGCCGAACAACATGGAGAGGCCGAAGGCCACGTACGATCCGTACTCGTCCTCGGCGGAAAGCGCCGCGCGCACGCCGCGGGCCACGACGAGCAGGTAGGCCAAACACAGGCCGAGGATGCCGACGAAACCGAGCTCTTCGCCGATGATGGCCGAGATGAAGTCGGTGTGCGCCTCTGGCAGGTAGAGCACCTGCATGCCTTTGCCCAGACCCATGCCCCAGAATTGCCCGGAGCCGAAACTGAGCATCGCCTGAAACGGCTGATAGGCCAGGTCCTGACGGTGCTCGGCCATGTCGAACCAGGCGAGCATGCGCTCCCAGCGGTAGGCGGTGAAGCGCACTGCCCAAATGGCAAACAGGCCTCCGATGCTGAGCGCTCCAAGCAGGTAGCTGATGCGCGCACCAGCCACGAAGAGCATGGCAAAGGTCAAGAACATCAGCACGGCTGCACTGCCGAAATCCGGCTGCTTCATGCAGATGAGCACGAGCAGGCCGGCCATGATCAAGTGCGGCACCATGCCGATGCTGAAGCTCTTCACCTTCTCCTGCTTCTTCGCGAGTGAGTAGGCGAGCCACAGCACCATGGCGACCTTCGCCATCTCCGCTGGCTGCACGTTGATCGGACCGAAGCGGAGCCAGCGCGCCGCGCCACCGCCGCTGTGCCCAAAGCCAGTCACGCTGAGCACCATGAGCAGCGTGACCACTCCCAGCGTGAAGTACGTGAGCAGACGCAGCTTGTGGTAGTCGAAACGCGAGACGCCCCACATCAGGGCCAAGGCCACCAGCGCGAAGACACCCTGACGTTTGACGAAATGATGAGGATCGCGATAGTCCGCGGTCGCCTCGATCATGCCGGCGCTGTAGACCATCACCACCCCGAAGCCGAGCAGGCCGATGGCGATGGCGGCCAAGGTCGCATCCATCGCACCGACCTTGGGAGTTTTCGCAAACAGCTCGGAGAGGAAGCGCTTCATGGGAAGGGGCCAGACGCCAATTCCGGCAGGCGCCTCACTGCTTCAGTAAACCGATCTCCGCGTTCGGAATAGTTTTTGAACATGTCCAGGCTGGAGCAGGCCGGGCTGAGCAGCACCGCATCGCCGGGCTTGGCCAAGCGAAAAGCATGCAGAACCGCCGATTCCATGGTGGTCGCGACCTGGGTCGGCACCACCCGCCCGATCGCCTGCTGGAGCCTGCCCGAGGCCTCCCCAAGGAGCACGGCGGCGCGCCCTTTTTCGCGCAGGGCCGCCACCAGATCGTCGTAGCTCCCCAGCTTGTCCCTGCCGCCCGCGACCAGGACCCCCCTGGGCTCGGTCAGCCCGCGCAGGGCGGTGACGGCGGCGCCCACGTTCGTGGCCTTGGAGTCGTCGTAGAAGCTCACGCCTCGGAAGCGGCCGGACAGCGCCATGCGGTGCGGTAGGGCCCGGAAGCGGCTGAGCCCCTCCTCGATTGGGCCCGGTGCCAGACCGAAGGCACGCGCGGCAGCGATGGCGGCCGCCGCATTCGCATAGTTGTGGGCACCGTGCAGGTCGGATTCCGAAAGATCGAAGCGGAGCCGGCTGACGCGCTCGATGACCCCGGGACCGTCGACCTCGTAGTCGGCTCCCGCACCGCCGAAAGTGACGATGCGACCCTTGCCGCGCGACGCCTGAGCGTGGGCGAGCGTGTCACCGAGCGGGACGACGGCCACATCGCTTTCCTCTTGTCGCCGAAAGCAGTTTCCCTTGGCGTCGGCGTAGGCAGAAAAATCGGGATAGCGGTCCAGGTGGTCCTCGGTGATGTTGAGCAGGACCGCCACGCGAGGTCGAAAATCGACGACGCGCTCCATTTGGAACGAGGACACCTCCCAGACCACGCACTCCACGCCCTGCTCCGGTGCGTCCGCTGCTGGCAGGCCGAGGTTGCCACCCACGAAGGTACGCTCGTACTCGGCTTCGACCATGTGGCCCAAGAGCGTCGTGGCGGTGCTCTTGCCGTTGGTCCCCCCCACCGCCAAGACCGGTGCGTCGAGCGCGCGGAAGGCCAACTCGAGCTCGCCGATGACCGGGACGCCACGGGCTTCCGCACGCTCGAGTTCGGGAAAGCTCGGCACGCCAGGTGAAATCACGACCAGGTCGAGCTCGCCGAACGGCACTTTTTCGTGCCCGCCGAGGCAGAGCTCGACCCCGAGGCGCTCGAGCTCGAGCGCCTGCATGGGCAAGGCCTGGCGCTGAGCCCGGTCGGTTCCGACCACGCGCGCGCCGGCCCTCACGAGTAGTCGCGCCGCCGAGCATCCGCTCGCACCGAGCCCGACCACACACACCCGCTGACCGGCGAGCTCGGGCAAGTACGGAGACGGCGGCGTGGCAGTCATCGCACCTTGATCGACGAAAGTGCCACCAGCGAAAGGAGCAGTGAAATGATCCAGAAGCGCACGATGATGCGCGGCTCCGGCCAGCCCTTCTGCTCGTAGTGGTGGTGGATGGGGGCCATCAAGAACACGCGCTTCTTGAACAGCTTGTAGGAGATGACCTGGGTGATCACACTGGCCCCCTCTACGACGAACACCCCACCCAGAATGACGCTGAGCAGCTCGTTCTTGGTCAGGAGAGCAAGCATGCCGAGCCCGCCGCCCAGCGCGAGCGAACCAACGTCGCCCATGAACACCTGCGCCGGATAGGTATTGTACCAGAGGAAGCCAATGCCGGAGCCAATCACTGCTGCGGCGAAGACACTGAGCTCGGCCATGGCAGGCACGCCCGCGATGTCCAGGTACTCGGCGAGCGGGAAGCCGAAAAGTACCGACCCGGCGACGTACGCCCAAACCAGATAGGTCCCGGACACGATCATCACGGGACCTATCGCGAGGCCATCGAGACCATCGGTCAGGTTGACGGTGTTGCTCGTCCCGACCAAGACGAGCAGGCCGAAGGCGATGTAGGCCCACGGCGGGAGCTCCAGCACCACCTTGCTGAAGGCCACGAAAGGCAGACTGATCCGGTGGCGGATGTCCAGCCAGCCTTCGGGCGCAGCAGAGGTGTCTACGTAGAGAAAGTAGAGCGCGATGCCACCCACCAGGAGCTGTCCCAGGATCTTGTAGCGCCCAGGCAGGCCCCGCGTGTTCTTGCCAACCAGCTTCAGGCGGTCGTCGAGATAGCCGATGATGCCGTAGCCTGCGGTGACCGCCGTCGTCGCCAGCACGAACGTGTTCTTCACGTCGGCCCAGAGGATCGTCGGCAAGAGGCTGCAAAGCAGGATCAGTGCCCCGCCCATGGTCGGCGTACCCGCCTTGGAGAAGTGGGTCTTCGGGCCTTCCTCGCGGATGATCTGCTTGATCTGCTTGCCGCGCAGAGTGCGAATGAACCAAGGTGCCAAGATGAAGCTCAACACCATCGCCGTGATCACGCTCATGATCGCGCGGAAGGGGGTGTAGCGAAGCACGTTGAGCACGCCGGCCCAGCCAAACTGCTCGCTGAGCGGGAACAGGAGCTCGTAAATCATGAGGGGGTTCCTCCCGGACCTGGCCTCTGGTCGGCCTCCGTCAGGGCTTGCACGACGCGCTCGGCCCGCACGCCCCGTGAGGCTTTCACCACCACCACGTCACGCGCCGACAGGCGCTGCCAAAGCTGCTCACCCACCGCGCTCGCGTCCGCCTCGTGCCAGGTGCTAAGGCCCCGCTCCCGAGCAGCGCTGGCCGTCGGCTCCGCGGCAGGGCCGATCGTGTAGAGCCCGGCGGCGCCAGAGCTTGCAGCCAGGACGCCGAGCGCCGCGTGCTCACGTTCGGCAAGGTCCCCGAGCTCTCGCATCTCGCCCAAGACGAGCCACAGGCGTCCGCCCGTGAGCTCCGCCAGCTCCTGCCCGGTTTGGATCGACTGGCGCGCACTAGCGGGGTTGGAATTGTAGGTGTCGTCGAGCACCACGCGCTGCTGGGACAGGAGCAAGACCGAGCTGCGTCCCGGCTCGGCACCGGTGCCGAGCGCTTGCTCGAAGTGGGCTGCCGAAAGCTGGCCGGGCAAGAGCTCCTCACACACGACTGCCGCCGCGGCGGCGGCCAAAGCGCCTGATCGCCCGAGCAATTGCGTCTGGAAGGACCAAGTACGCGCGCCCATCCGAAGCTCGATGGCCGCCCTTTCGGGTGCGACCAACCGGCGCGAACGGATGACCAGATCGGCTTCTGGACTCTCTCCGTAGCTGCGCCGCGGCCCCGCATGGGCGGCGAGCTTTTGCCTCACCAGCGGGTCATCCACGTTCCCGACGGCAACGGCGGTCGGTCCGAGCGCGTCGAAGAGAGAGCCCTCCTCGCGCGCCACGCCCGAGAGGTCACCAAGACCCTCGGTGTGCTCGAGGGCGATCAGGGTGAGGACCGCGACATCGGCGCTGACGAGGCGTGCGAGCTCTGCCACTTCTCCCGGCATGTTCGTCCCCACCTCCACGACTGCCAAGCGATGCCGCGGCTGTAGGCCGAGCAAGGTCATCGGAACGCCAATGCGATTGTTCAGGTTCCCGTGCGTCTGATGGACGTGCCCCGGCAAGAGCGCCGAAAGCAGCCGAAAAATGACTGACCGCGTCGTCGTCTTCCCCGCCGATCCAGCCACGGCCACGAGGCGCCCGCCCCAGCGCTGCCGATGGAAGCGTCCGAGCTCGCCCAACGCCACCAGGGTGTCTGGCACTTCGATCACGGTCACGCCCAGAGGCGCCTCGAGTCCCCGGCCTCGAGCCACGACCAGGACAGCCGCTCCGCCTTCTGCCGCAGCCCCGAGAAATGCATGCCCATCGAAGTGCGGCCCGGACAGAGCTACGAACACCGCGCCACGCAGATCCTGACGCGTGTCGGTGCCGACACCAACGACCGAGGTGGCCACTTCGCGGACCAGAGTGCCGCCCGTCTGGGCGAGGATCTCCGCCAGGCGGAAGGGAGCGCGATTTTGGGGAATGGGGGTGGACACTAGGAATGATCCCCCCGCCGCTCCTCGAGCGCTCTCTTTACCTCGACCCGATCGTCGAAGTCGAGCACCTTCGAACCAACCAGCTGGTAGGTCTCATGGCCCTTGCCGAGAACCAGGATCATGGCTTGAGGCGGCGCTGACAAGACGGCTCCCCGAATCGCTTGGCGACGATCGAGTTCCAAACGCACGCTGGCGCCGGACCCTTCCGTGCCGGAAAGCACCTGGCGTGCTATTTCCGCCGGGTCTTCGGAACGCGGGTTGTCGGTCGTCACCCAGACCTCATCCGCGCGCTCTGCGGCTGCTCGCCCCATCAGTGGCCTTTTCTGCCGGTCCCGATCTCCACCGCAGCCGAGCACGCAGACGACGCGGCTGGGATTGAGGCCTCGGGCAACATCGAGCGCCCGCGCCACGGCGTCGGGCGTGTGGGCATAGTCTACGAGCGCCACCACGTCGTCCCTGCTGTCGTCGACGCGCTCGAGGCGACCAGGGACCGCGCTGGCGGAGCTCAGGTGCTGCGCGGCTTCGTCCGGGCCGTAGCCGAGCTCGGTCAAGATCCCCAGAGCGACGAGCAGGTTCTCGGCATTGAACTCGCCGAGCAGCGCCGAGTGCAGCACGACCTCGCGCCCGCGCACGTCGAGGGACAGCACGGTGCCGCGCCGGGACAGCTCGACCTTGCGAGCGACGATGTCGGCAGCAGCTCGCGCATCCAGCGAAACGGAAAGGGCCCCAGATGTTCGCGCCGCCAGGCTGCGACCGAACGGATCGCCAACGTTGATCACGCTGGCTTTGGGCCCCAAGCTGAAGAGGCGCGCCTTGGCTGCCCCGTACTCCTCCATGCTGCCGTGATAGTCCAGGTGATCCTGGCTCAGGTTGGTGAAGGCTCCCACCGAGAACTCGACTCCGCTCACGCGACCTTGTGCGAGAGCGTGACTCGAAACCTCCATCACGAAGTCAGTCGCCCCTCGCTGGACTGCCAAGCGCAGGCACGCGGAGAGCTCCTCCGCGCCGGGAGTGGTGAGCGTGTCCCTGACGTGCTCGCCGTCCACGAAGAGACCCAGCGTGCCCAGGCGAGCCACCGAGCGCCCTGCTGCCGAAAGCGCCTGCGCAACCAGAGCGGCCGTGGTCGTCTTGCCGTTGGTCCCGGTGATGCCCACCACCCTGAGCCGGCGCGAGGGCCAGCCAGAGAGGGCTTGCGCCACGTGCCCCAGCGCTAGACCGACGTCCGGAACCACGAGTCGGGGCACGAAGTCGAGCGACAGCCCGCGCGGGGCGAGCACGGCGACGGCGCCGGCGTGAGCCGCGGCCGTGACGAAGTCGACTCCGTTCGCCTTGCTCCCCGCCCTGGCGGCGAACAAGCAGCCAGGCGCAACGCGCCGCGAGTCCTCGCTGACGCCGAGCACGACCGTTTCCGCATCGCCCACCAGATCCACGGAGCCCACGCCCAGGGAAAGCTCGAGCCCCCGTTTGATCTCGGCGAGCGGAGTCGCGACTGTGGCCTCGAGCATGACGACCTGTCAGGAAGCGGGGCGGAACATCAGGCGAATCGAGCTGCCCTTCGGCACGATGGATCCCGGTGGCGGCACCTGCTGCGAAAGCACGCCGCTGCCTTCGACCTCGACCACGGCTCCAAGGTCCAAGAGGGCCCGAACGACGCTACGCATGGGCGATCCGGTCAGGTCTGGCAGGCGAACCTGATCCTTACCCACCTGTCCGCCTTGCTTCACCTCCTGCACCACGGCTTTCTCGCCGCGCGCCTCGCGCAGAATGGCCTCGGTGGCTCGCGCTGGATCGGGCTCCTGACCCAGGCGGGCCAGGCTGACCGAGTCGGTCCCTTCGGCCACGAGCCCCCGCTGACGGAGGGCTGCCTCGGCCACCCGGCGGAAGACCGGAGCAGCGACCGCTCCACCCGCATGCTCGACCCGGGGTTCGTCGATAGTGACCGCGATCGCAACGACCGGATCGATGGCGGGCACGAAGCCAGTGAACGACGCCACGTAGTCGTCGAGAGAGTAGCGGCCAGTTCGCGGATCGGTCTTCTGAGCCGTCGCCGTCTTTCCAGCCACCCGGTAGGCGCCGATCTCTGCCTCGGTACCGGTTCCGCCGTCCTCGGTCACGGCCACCAGCATCTCTGCCAAGAGGTGAGCTACCTGCTCGCTGACCACACGACGCCGAACGCGCGGTGCTGCCTCGCGCACGAGCTCCCCCGAAGCGGTCGACGTGCGCTTGATCAGGATGGGCTGCATCAGCTCGCCGCCGTTGGCGATCGCCGCCGTGGCCAGGGCCAGCTGTAGGTTGGTCACGCTGATACCCTGCCCGAAGGCCGCAGAGGCCGTTTCCACCTGCACCCACGGACGCCCACGCGGCCGAAGCGTGCCAGAAGATTCCCCGGGCACCGGCAGCCCAGACTCCTCGCCGAAGCCGAAACGACGGAGAGACTCGTAGAGCTGCTCACCGCCCAGGCCGAGGCCAATCTTCGCCGCACAGATGTTCGACGACTGGGCAAGCACCTGCGAAACGGGAAGCCAACCCGCCGGGTGCGTGTCACGGATGGTGACGTTGTCGACCTTCATCGCGCCATCCTCGCAGAAGAACTGCTCGGTCGGTCGAATCTGACCGCGCTCCAAGGCCGCCGCTACGGTGAAGATCTTCATGGTCGAGCCGGGCTCGAACGAATCGCCCGTGGCGCGGTTGCGACGGCTCTCGGGCTGGCTCAGGTTGTAGTCGTTCGGGTTGTAGCCAGGGTAGCTGGCGATCGCGAGTAGCTCGCCCGTGTACGGATCCACGACCACCACCGAGCCGCCGCTCGCTTCGAACGTGCGCACGGCGTTCTCGAGCTCGCGCTCGGCGATGAACTGCAGGTTCTGGTCGATGGTGAGCTCCACGTCGTGCCCAGCGAAGGCCTGATCGTCCTCGATGCCCTGGGTGAAGATGAGGCGCCCTGCTCGATCCCGCAGCCCTCGAAGCTCTTCCGGATGACCCTCGAGCTCACTCGTGAGCGAGTACTCGAGCCCGTCGCGACCCTTGCCGTCCGGAGAGACGAAGCCCAGGAGCGGAGCCGCAATCTGTCGACCGGGATAGTAGCGCTTGCCCTCCGCCTCGATGATGAGCCCCACGATCGGAGGCCCTCCTTCGCCGTCGGCGAGGCGTCGCACGGCCTCGGCTTGCTCTTTGGTGACGTGGCGCCGGAGCCAGCTCCATCGCCGACGGGCCAGAATTTTCTTCTCGACTTCGGCCGGCGACAGAGAAAGGGCTCGAGCGATGCGTTCCGCTGCTCCGCGCGCCACCTCGGGTACCCGCTCCTGCGGCACGCTGCGCAAGAGCTCGATCGCATCCAGGCTGATCGTGGGCACCTCCACGCTCACGGCCAGCACGTTGCGGTTGCGATCGAAGATCATCCCTCGCTTGGGGCGGACCCGCAGCCGCCGGGCCCTCTGGTCCTCCGCCAGCTTCTGCCAGGCTGCCCCGTTCTGCACCATCAGGTCGTGGGCGGCCGCAACGACGAGGCCCAAGCACAGCGCGAGCAGGCCACAAGCCACGCCCATGCGCGTGCGGATCCAGGCGCCTTCACTGGTCCGAATGCGATTCATCAGAGGCCGTCCTCGCCGGTCTCGGGGGCGCGAGCGACTTCGTCCTCGTCGTCCTGCTCTCCGGCTGCACGGTTCTTCGGATCCCCGGTGGGATCGGGCCCCGCCGGAACGATGCGCGCCGTAGGCACGTCGTCCATGCCGAGCAGCGTGCGCGCTACGAGGTCGATCCGCTCCGGCGCCTCGAGCGTCGCCCGCTCCAGGGAGAGAACGCGCTCGACCTCACGCTTCTTGGACAGCTCCGCTTGGGCCCTACCGAGCTCGTAGCCGAGCTCGATGCTGCGCACACGTACCCCCAGATAGAGCAAGAGAGCCGTTGCCGTTGCGATGACGGCGAGCGTCCACAAGAGCAGGAACACGTTGTCTCGGCGATCGTCGTAGCGCGTCACGCCACTCCCTCCAGCTGTGCAAGGTCGAGCGATTTCACTCGCTCTCGATCTCCAGGAAAGGTTCTTCGAAGCCGCCTTCCGGCGTGCGACGTGCCAGCCGCAGCTTGGCGCTCCGGCTGCGCGGATTCTCGGCCTGCTCTTCGCCGCTGGCCACGATGGGCTTCTTGGTCAGGCGCTGCCACAGCGCGCGGTCCAAGAATGCGCGTTTCACCAAGCGATCCTCCAGCGAATGAAAACTGATGAAAGCCGCGACGCCGCCGGGGCGGAGTATGCGAGCGGCCATCGACAGTGCGGCGCTCAGCTCGTCGAGCTCGCGATTCACCGCCAGCCGCAGAGCCTGAAAGGTGCGCGTGGCCGGATCGATACCGCCGATGCGACTCGGGCCTACCGCCCGCACGATCGCGCGCCTGAGATCCGTCGTCGTTTCGAGCTCCCCGGCGTCCAGAGCCTGCTTGATGCAGCGCGCAACCCGACGCGATCGTCGTTCTTCACCGAGGTGGTAGATCACGTCAGCGAGCTCCTCTTGGGTCAGGCGAACGATGAGGTCGGCTGCTGTCTCGCCTTCCGTGGGGTCCATCCGCATGTCGAGCGGACCGGCGGCGCGAAAGCTCATACCCCGGTCCGGTGCATCGAGTTGCGGCGAGCTCACACCGAGGTCGGCGATCAAGGCGTCCACCTGGTCGATGCCCAAGCGGAAGAGCACGGCCTCCACTTCGGAGAAGCGCGCCTTCTCGATCGACACTCGATCGCCGTAGCGGCCGAGGCGCTGTCCCGCGGCAGCGATGGCGCTCGGGTCCCGGTCGAACCCAATCACCTTGGCTGCTGGGTAAGCCTCGAGCACGGCTTCGCTGTGGCCGCCCCCACCCAGGGTCAGATCCACGCAAGTCCCCCCGCGCCGAAGCGCGAGGCCGGCGACCGTCTCTTCGCGGAGCACGGTGAGGTGCCGAAAGTCTGGCGGCAATTCCACGGTTGGCATGTTCATATCTTGATTTGCTCCAACACGGCCTGTCGAAATGCAGCCTCGCTGGCCGGATCGAGGTGAAGCGCTTGCTCCCAATCACCGGCAGACCAAAGCTCGAGGTGACGACCCATACCGGCCCAGAGCGCGTCACGCTCCAGACCCACGCGCTCACGCAATGGCCCAGGGATGAGCACGCGACCGGCCTTGTCGAGCTCACACTCACAAGCCGCTGACACATAGATGCGCCGAAAGCGCACCACGTGGGGATCCATGCTGGGCAGGTCGGCGATCTTCTCTTCCACCCCTTGCCACGACGCGAGCGGATAGAGATGCAGGCAGCGATCGAACGGAGCGGGCGTCAGGATGCACACACCGCCCGGTCCCAGCGCGTCGCGGAAACGAGCCGGCACCGCGATGCGCCCCTTGGCATCGAGCGCGTGCTGGAACTGTCCCCGGAACATCATCTGGCGTCGATCTTATGGGCTAGTGATCCACTTTGATCCACTTCTTCCCACTGCTCGGGCAAACTAAAGGGGACGTGGATGCGACGTCAATCACCATCGACCCAGTATTCTTGAGGAAATGCTTGAAGTTTTGACGAGGTAAGGCGGACGCTTACCTGTTCGGACGATCAGCTTTCACCGCGCCAGCAATCCGCCAGAAGCCACAGCGCCGCGAGCGCAGCACCGGCTGCCACCTCGGTGCGCAGCACGAGCGGCCCCAGGCCCACCGGGACGAAACCCGCTGCCTCTGCACTCTCGATTTCGCCCTGCGACAGTCCCCCTTCGGGTCCGATCAAGATCTCGAGCTCGGGGAAAGTGCCCGCGCTCCCACGCGCCTCGCCTACGACCGAAAGCAGAGGGCGACTGCTGGGCGTGCGGCAGGCGACGAGCCGAAGCAGAGCTTTGCGTGGGGTGTCCCGGAGCCAGGTCTCCAGCGGAATGGGTCCATCGACGGCCGGAACGTCGCCGCGGCCGGACTGACGCGCCGTTTCGATGGCCACACGCTCGAGCCGAGCGCCGCGGTCGCTTCCGCTGGCCCGTGCCACACTGCGCTGGCTCTCCACGAAGACGACGCGCGCTGCCCCGAGCGTGGCCGCATCCCGCACGACCTGCTCGGGCTTGTCACCCTTGCCGAGCGCGGCCAGGAGCGTGATGGGCAGGACGGTGCGGCGGGCGCTGCGGCACGCGGTCACCCGCACCAAGCCCACGCGGTCGTCGAGCAGCTCCGCCTCGGCCTCCACGCCTGCTTGCACGTCGAACAGGGTCAGCGTGTCGCCAGCGCGCAAACGATGCACGCGCGTGACGTAATGCAGGGCGGCTTCGCCGAGGTGCTGCTCTCCACTCTCCAGGCCCTCGTGAGGGACACGCAGTGGGCCTTTCATTTCGCCGCCGGCAGGGGTCCGTAGTCGACGTAGCGAGCGCGCGCTTGCACCGAGACGATGAGATCGAGGCGCTCGGGCGCGGGAGGTGGCTTCTGACCAGCGGCGAGCACGAGCGCGCTCAAGCGCCCTCCGTACACGCATGCCGAATCCAAACCGCTGGCGCGCGAGTACAAGGCTAGGCCCGCCTGAGCGTTGTGACCGAACACGATGTGCGGGCCGTCCACGTAGGCGTCCGCCCAAGAACGGGCAGAGTACCGCTCGCTGGCAGCCCCGAGATTCGTCAGTGAGCGCACGTGCAAGAGCGTCCAGGCTTGCTGCCGGTCGAACGGGATCCCGGGCTGCACCCCGGCGTGAACGACGAGTACGTCGTGGGCAGGAAATTCCAAGTGAAGCGGCATCGCTTCGAGCTGCGCCCACTCCTCCTCGTTCAGCTCACGCAAAAGCTTTTGGTGAGACGGTCCAACGCGCGCGCGCCCACCTTCGCGAATCGCCTGGCGAGCGACCAAGAGGCGCTGCTCGTGATTGCCGCGCACGCTCGGTGCTCCCAGCTGACGCGCAATGGAAAGGACCCGGCGTGTGTCTGGACCACGGGCCACGAGGTC
>Ga0315912_10001521_pt1 | contig 27987 bp, 23 predicted proteins | sample VfabasoilMG_FD_204469 | JGI IMG/M metagenome (GOLD analysis project Ga0315912, IMG submission 204469) | Garden soil microbial communities collected in Santa Monica, California, United States - V. faba soil | ecosystem: Environmental > Terrestrial > Soil > Garden | place: USA: California...
CGGCGCGCGAAGGCATCCCGTTCCATCAGGCGATGCGCCTTCTCGCCGGGGCCGAGCGTCCCGAAGGCGTCGAGCAGGACGAGCCGCACGCGCGCTCGTGGACCCGCGTCAGCCCCGGCCCGTGGCTCGCGGAGGTCCTGGCAAGACTGCGCGGAGAGGAGGGCGGCCGCGCAGCGCATCCGGGTGACGCGCTCGACGCGACGCTGCGGCCGTACCAGGGCGACGGAGTGAAGTGGCTGACGTTCCTCAACGAGCTGCGACTCGGCGGCTGTCTCGCGGACGACATGGGCCTCGGCAAGACCATCCAGGTCCTCGCGATGCTGCTGGTGCTCCGACAGCGCGGCGTACGGCGAGAGCCTCACCTGGTCGTGGCGCCCGCCTCGCTGCTCGCCAACTGGCGGGCGGAGGCCTCGCGGTTCGCGCCGTCGCTGGTCGTGCGCGTGGCGCATGCCTCGGGCGACGGCCTCGAGCCCGCGGTCGCTGACGGCGCGGATCTCGTCGTGACGACCTACGGTGCGGTCGCCACCACGGCGTGGATCCGCGCGCGCGAGTGGGACACGCTCGTGCTCGACGAGGCGCAGGCGATCAAGAACCCGGGCGCGAAGCAGACGCGCGCCGTCAAGTCGATCCCGGCGCGCGTGCGCCTGGCGCTGACGGGCACGCCGGTCGAGAACCGGGCGGGCGATCTGTTCAGCCTGTTCGACTTCCTCCAGCCCGGCCTGCTCGGCACGGCCGCAGAGTTCCGGCGGTTCGCCGGGTCGGCGTCGAAGTCGGAGGGCGGTTGGGCGCCGCTCCGGGCGCTGGTCGCGCCCTACATCCTTCGCCGCATGAAGACCGATCCCGGCGTCGCGCCCGATCTTCCGGCGAAGACCGTCCTCGACGCGAGCTGCGGGCTGTCGCGCGAGCAGGCCGCCCTGTACCAACGTGCCGTCGACGAGCTGCGGCAGGCGCTCGACGAGGTGGACGGAATGGCGCGGCGCGGCACGGTGCTCGCCACGCTCACGCGGCTCAAGCAGATCTGCAACCACCCTTCGCACTGGCTGGGAGACGGGGGATGGGAGCCCGCGCGCAGCGGCAAGCTCTTGCGGCTGGCGGAGATCGTCGAGCCGATCGCGCAGCGGCAGGAGAAGGCGCTGGTCTTCACGCAGTTCCGCGAGGCCATCGATCCGCTGGCGGCCGCGCTCGCGGAGCTCTTCGGGCGGGAAGGGCTGGTGCTCCACGGCGGCACGGCCGTGCGCGCGCGCCAGTACGTCGTGAGGCGGTTCCAGTCCGACGACGCCGTTCCGTTCCTCGTGCTGTCGCTGAAGGCGGGGGGGACCGGGCTCAACCTCACCGCGGCGACGCACGTGATCCACTTCGACCGCTGGTGGAATCCGGCCGTCGAGGATCAGGCGACCGATCGCGCCTTCCGCATCGGCCAGACGCGGGGCGTCATGGTCCACGTCATGACGTGCCGGGGGACCGTCGAGGAGCGCGTGGATGAGATGATCCGGCAGAAGCGGGGGCTCGCGAAGGATCTGCTGGGCGGCGAGGCGGAAGTGAGCCTCACCGAGCTCGGCGACGACGAGCTCATGAGGACCCTTTCGCTCGACCTCGCGCGCGCGCGGGTCGAGGGCTGACGGAGGCGGAGCATTTTCCGGTGGCGCAAGTACGTCTCGCAAGCGAGCCGCCGGTCCACGGCCGCGAGGCACGCGAGTGGATTGACGAAGCGCGGCATCGCGCTGTCGCCGGTGGTGATCGAAGGGCGCCAGATCGCGCGGTCGTTCTGGGGCAAGGCCTGGTGCGAGAACCTCGAGAGCTACAGCGACTACTCGAACCGCCTGCCGCGCGGTCGAACCTACGCGCGCAACGGGTCGGTCGTGCACCTCGCCATCGAGCCCGGTCTCGCGGCGGCGCACGTCTCGGGCTCGCGCATGTACGAGACGCAGGTGCGCGTCTCGCCGCTGGCGCGCAAGCACTGGAAGTCGCTCGTCGCCTCGCACTCGTCGCAGGTCTCCTCGCTGGTCGATCTCCTGCAGGGCCGGCTGCCGGCATCCCTGCTGAGCGCGCTGGCCGATCGCGCGTCGGGGCTGTTCCCGCATCCGAAGCAGATGGAGTTCGACTGCAGCTGCCCGGACTGGGCGTCGATGTGCAAGCACGTCGCCGCGGTGCTGTACGGCGTCGGCGCGCGGCTCGACGCGCGGCCGGAGCTCTTCTTCGTGCTACGGGGCGTCGAGGTGTCCGACCTCGCCTCGAGCGGCGCGACGCCGGACTTCGGAGCGCGTAGCGCGGGCGGCGATCTCGCGGGAGTGGACCTCGGCGAGATCTTCGGCATCGAGCTGGTGCCGGACGCGCAGCTGCCGCGCGCGAGGGCGCCAGGGGCGGCGAAGCCGTCGCGACCTGCGACGCGCACGCGCGCCGCCAGGGCACCTGCAGCGAGCAACGGCAAGCCCTCCCGCGAGACTGCGAAGCCATCGAAGGCGGCGAAGCCCGTCCCCAAGGCGGCGAAGCGTGGCGGCAATGTGTCGAAGCCCCGCGGGTAGCCGATGGCGCTCGGCAGCCGGCCGGGAAGCTCGATGGCGTCACTCCCAGGGCCCGGTCGGGGGCCAACGCCCGCTGAACTTGGTGCCGGCGATCAGCGCCGCCGCAACCGGGCGCAGGAAGTAGGCGACGTCGGCGACGACCACCCCGAAGTCGGTGTCGAGCGGCAGTCGACTCTTCCGCAGGAACCCCATCCATTGCTCGTGCTTCCCCGTGACCGAGGCGAACCGTGGTTCGAGCGCGACCGGAAGCTCCGGTCCGAGAGTCGTGCCACGCCGCTGGAACGTGGACGAAATCGCGCTCGCGAGCGTTGCTCCGTCGAACGCACGGCGCTCGGCGAGCACGCGGACGTCGTAGAAGTCCCGCATGCGGCTGTTGGCCTCGCCGAGCTCGACCATCGCATGGAGCTTCTCGGCAATGGCAGTCTCGGGCTGGTAGGCGCGCAGGCGAGGCCTCGGCGCATCGAGCAGACTGGGATAGTCCAGCATCGTCGGCGGTGGCTCTACGGCGCCACCGATGCCGATGTCCACCTGAATGCGAAGACGTGCGGCACCGAGAAGCGCGACGAGGACGACGCGCCAGCCCCCGTAATCGTCGTCGTGCCGGATGGGCCCGATGCGGATTGTCGATAGATCGAAAGTCAGGCCGTCCGGAGCGACCGCAGTGTCGCAGATCTCGCGGAAGGTCGCCTCGAGGCTTTCCGGCGACAGCTCGCCGAAGCCGAGGAGGTCCGCGTCGCGCGTGGGGCGCGTGAACTCGCCGAGCCACGCGACGAGCATGAGCCTCACCCTTGAGGACGAACCGATCGGCATGGCGTGAGCGCGAGAGTCGGTAGAGCAGGCGTTCGGCGGCGTACCGTGCCAGCACGATGTTCGGATCGACGCGGATGCTCTTGGCATGAGCTACCAGACGCGTCTGGACCGACTGCGCGAGTCCGCGAGCGGCACCCCTCATGCGCCGAGCATCTCGAGATAGGGGCGCATCACGCGATGCACGTGGCACGTCCTGGCGTGGCGCTCGAGCTCGGCCATCGTGAAGCGACGCTCGCGCCACGCATCGCGCAGGGCCTCGATGGCCACGTCGAGTCCGACCTTGTTCCTCGCCTTGAAGATGTCGGCGATGGTCTTGGCGACGCTGTAGACCTTGACTCGCTGGCCCTCAATCTCGTGGGCTTCGATGCCGGCCTTGAAGGCGGCGCCCGTGAACGTGACGACTCGCAGCGGAGGGTAGGTCAGCCGCGGCTGTCTCCTGCGTCGCTCGATGGCCAGCCAGACATCCGGGGGGAGCTGTGTCCCGATACCGTGGTAGTCCAGAGCGGAGAGGAGGCAGATCACGCCGCCCGGAACCGCGCGGGCGACGAGAGCGAGCGCGTGATGCTCGGTGATGGGCTGATCAGGAAGACGGTACTGGCCCCTGGCGACTCGCTCGAGCTCGCCCTGCGCGACGAGGCGCGTCAGCTCCTGGCCGTGGATGCCGGCTCGGGTCGCATCGCGAGCCGTGACCACGGCCCTGCGGGCAGCCAACGAGAGGAGTCGTTCACGAGCAGGGCGAGCCATGTGTGATAGTGCATGCATGGGTATCGCACTGTCAACACATTCACACAAAACGCCGCATCTGCCAGCACCGTTGGTCGACTGTCGCTCTCGTCGCCGCTCCTGCTGCTTCCCATTGCCTACTACAGTCAGCTCCGCAAGGAGGCCGTGCCACCCCGCGAGGAGCGGGACCTTCTGTTCTGGCTCCTCGTTGCCAATGCCCGCGGCCGCTACGGGCGGGGCTCGGCGGAGACGCTCCTCGACGCGGATCTCGGCACGCTGTCGCGCGGCGGTGCGCCATCTGACCTCGTGGAGACCGTGCGGCAGCAGTTCGGCAGGCTTCTCCTTGATGCGGAGGAGTTCGTCGGGCGAGGTCCCAAGAGTCCCTTGTCGTGTTCCTCGCACTGCGGGCACGCGGCGCGAAGGACTGGCGCACGGGATTGAAGATCTCGCTGACCCACTGGGGCAACCTCCATTACATCGAGCATCACCACGTGTTCCCAAAGGCGCTGCTGAGGGGCCGGTACGAGCAGCGCGAGATCAACGAGCTGGCGAACATGGCTTTCACGTCGGGGAACACCAACCGGCGAATCGGCAAGAAGAAGCCCGCTGAATATCTGCGGCGCATCGTGCAGGAGAACGGAGACGAGGCCCTGGTCAGCCATGCCGTTCCTCTCGATCAATCGCTCCACGAGATCGATCGCTACCGCGACTTCCTCGATTGGCGCCGGCGTGCACTCGCGGAGTGCGTGAACGCCTTCCTCGAGCGCGCGAGGCAAGCTCCAGGATCGCCCTCCTGACGGGCCCGCACGTAGCGCGTGGCGTGCGGCGTACGCGGAGCGCCCAACGTGCCGGCCACGCCGCGCCTCACCGCCCCGTCCCCACCCCCAGCATCTCCCTCGCGCGTCGGATCACCTCCGGCACGTCCACGCGCCGACGGAACGACATGACGGCGAGCCCCGCGGCCGCAGGCGCGACGCCTGAGCGCTCGGCGACGCAGACGATCAGCCGCTCGCAGCGCGCCGCGCGCAGGCGGGCGAGCTTCGCCTCGATGTACTCCGGTGTCCACCAGCCCGCGATCTCCACCAGCACGCGCCGGTCCGGCTCGGCTCGCGGGCCGATCGCGAAGTCGGGGAACACGAGCGTGCCGTCGACGGGGAGTGCGCGGGGCTCGCGCAGGACGTCCCAGTCGGGGGCCAGTCGCCGCATGTCGTCCTCGAATGACTTCTCGAGGAGGCTGTCATGGCGCCGCGGCTCCGCTCCGCGCTCGATCGGGGCGCTCTCGTCGATGCGCAGCGCCAGCTCGCGACCCTCGACGAGGCAGCGGGCCTGAAGCAGGAAGCGCCGGCACCATGGCAGAACGGGCACGACGCTCGCCAGACCGCGCGCGTAGAGCCGCGTCGCATGCAGCACGGCCATCGGGCCGGACACGTCGATGACGCAGCGCGCCTCCTCGTCGCCACGCACCGTGCAGATCAGTCCCTGCCACGTGGCAGCCTGTACGACGCGGCGTGCGTGGCCCTCGAGCTCGACGCGAATCCCGCCGCTACGCGCGACGAGGCCCTGCACGAGCCGCAGGTTGATCCGCCTCGCGAGATCGGCCGCCGACATGTCGTCCGGCAGCGCTCCGAGGAGCCGCTCGGCCGGCAGGTCGGCGTAGAGGCTGCGCTCGATCGCTTCCGGCTCCACCGCGAGCCGCCGCGCGACCGACGCGACGACCGCCTCCCGGCTCGCGCGCGAGTCGGCGCGCTCGGCGTACGCCATCCTGCGCACGACGCTGGGACGCGGCCCCGTCGCGGGCTCGCGAGCGCACGCGTCGAGCAGCACGCGCGACGCGAGCCTCATCGCGTCGCGCGGCGCCTGCGCGGGAAGCTCGTCACGCAGCCGGCCGTCGAGCTCGCGCCGCAGTCGGCCGACGTGCAGGCGCGCGATGCGCAGCAGCGAGGCGAGCCATGGCTCGTCGCGTGCCGTGAGGTATCGCGGCAGGATCGCGTCGCCCGCGACGTCGTGCAGCAGCAGGCGCTCAGGGAGCAACGGCCCTGCGCCTCCTCGCCGCCCCGAACGCCTCGCCGGCCTCGAGGTTGAAGACGTCGTAGACGATGCCCAGCTTTCCCGGCAGCGGCCGCAGGATGCGGCCGACCCGCTGCACGTGCTGCCGCTCGGAGCCGCTCGCCCCCACGATCACCGCCACGCGCGCCTCGGGCACGTCCACCCCCTCGTCCAGGACGCGCGCCGAGACGAGCGTGCGGATCGAGCCGCGAGCGAATGCGGCGAGGAACTCGCGCCGCTCGCGCGGACCGACATCGCACGTCAGCGCGGGCACGAGATGCGCGCGGGCAATGGCGTAAGCGCTCGCGTTGTCGGCGGTGAACACGAGCGTCCTGTCGTCCCGGTGATGCTCGAGGATCGCGGCGAGCGCCAGTCTCTTCGCGGCGGTCAGCGAGGACAAGCGCTGGGCGCGCGCCCGCGCGGCGAGCGCCCTGCGGCCCGACTCCGTCCGGGCCATCGTCGCCATGAGTCCGCTCCACGGCTGCCCGAACGCCTCGAGCGCCACGCGCGCGCGCTCGGCGCGATAGCAGGAGATGTCCGCCATCCACCGCCCGCGCTCCTCCGGAGTCATGTCGAGCCCAACGCCGACGAGGCGCATCGGCGCGAGTCCGGATCCCGCGAGGTCCCGCACTGCGAGCCGGAAGACGACCGGTCCCACCAGGGCTTCGCGACGCGACGGATCGCGTCCGCCGGGCGTGAGCGCGGTCAGCCCGAGACGAAACGGCGCCATGCTCGACTCGAGGGTCTCGACGCGCAGCGCGCCGCCCACGTGATGCGCCTCGTCGACGACGATCAGCCCGAACCGATCGCCGAGGCTCGCGGCATGCCGCCACGCGCTCTCGTAGGTCGCGACCGTCAGCGGCTCGATCGAGCTGCGCGAGTCGCCGAGCTGCCCGATCGGCCCCGCGCCCAGCTCCGAGAGCGACGCCACCCACTGTGCGAGCAGCACCCGCGTCGGAACGAGCACGAGCGCCGGCAGCCCGAGCGCGGCGATGGCCGCGAGCGCGATGCGCGTCTTGCCCGAGCCCGTGGGCAGCACCACGATCCCTCGCTGCCCGCACGCCATCCACGTGTCGAGGGCAACGCGTTGATGCGCGCGCAGCTCGGGCGATCGCAGCGTCATTCCGAGGGGAGGCGCTGCGGCCGGGGCATCGAGCGGTCCGAACGCGTCGAGGACCTCTCGCAGCGCGGGCCAGTCGGAAGGAGCCGCCCGGTGCGCGGCGATGCGGTCGTCCCACGCCAGGGCAGGAAGGTCCCCCGCGATCCCGGGCGGTAGATCGCGCAGGATGATCGTTCCTCGATCGAACTCGCAGCGCACGAGTCGCACGAGAGCAATCCTCGTGCCGGGCGAAGGGTCCGCCGCGCGCCCACGCGCTGTTGATCTGGTCTATGGGGCGCCGATCGGTGTCGGCTCTGGCAGACACGATGTCAGTCGGCCGTGACACCAGGGCCCGTCCTCCGCTCGGTCAGGCGCGCGCGCGCGTCCTCGTCGCCGCCGCGCCAGCAATCGAGCAGGCGCGTCGCGTCGTCTCCGGCAGCCACGGCGGTCTCCTTCGGCGACTCGTGCCGCCGATGGGCGCGATGCTACCGCAGGGACGCCGCACGGGTCGCAGCCCGCCAGTCCGCAAGGTCGCGCGCTTCAGGTTCGCTGCGGAACCGCCGGTGCGCCAGCTCGGCGGCCCACCGCAGCCGCGCGGGCGAGCGTCACCGAGCGGCCTTGCGCTCCACCTCGGCGAGGCGGCGCATCCAGCGGAGATCGGTGTCGGCCTGAGGCAGGATCGAGCGCGCGAGCGTGGCGTGCTCGCGAGCCTTCTCGAGCTCGCCGCGCGCGAGGTGGCGCTCGGCCATCAGCATGGCGGCGAAGAAGGGCCAGCGCGGCGGATCCAGGCGGCAGAGATCGGTGTGGAGGACCTCGTCGATCTCGTCCTCGATCCGGGGATCGCCCGACTTCTCGTAGAGCGCCGCCCTCCAGTACCTCTCGGAGCAGTTGTTGAAGAGGTAGATGTTCGGACTCAACGGCTTGCGCTCGAAGGCGCTCGCGTAGGCCTCGGGGAACCGGAGCAGGTTGTCGATGTTGATGCCGTCCTGACGCTCGGGCGGGATCTGCTTGATCTTCTCGACGACCGCCCGGATCGCAGGCCCGTCGTTGCGAACCAGCCCATCCGACGCCTCGGCAATCAATGCGGACGCCGCGATGCGGTTCCGCATGATGACGCTGATCCCGGGGCTCGCGAGCAGGGCGTCGAGGCGCGTGTCGATCGCACGGAGGCGCTCGATCTCGTCGAGATCGATCAGGTCGTCCTCCACGTACAGCAGGAGATCGGCGGCATCGTCATCCCGGCCTTCGGCGAGCTGAGTCGCGACGATGCCGTCCACGATCGCCATCGCCTCTCGCACTCGCCCTCGGTTCGTGAGCTCCCTGGCATGCCCTCGCGCGAAGCTCTCGCGTGGGGTCACCGGCGTGTCGGGCGCAAGCAGGACGGCGACGAGACGCTCGCGCTCGGGCTCGTCTCCTTCCAGCAAAGCCGCCTGCGCGAGGATCATGCGCGCGTCATCCGTCAGGGACGCATCCTCCTCGAGCACGCGCCTCGCCTCCGTGCGCGCGGCGCCGACGTCGTGCGCCGTCAGGAGCCGCATCGCGAGCACCAGGCGAAGGGGCGTGCACTCGGGGCATGAGGCCAGGCCTTCGCGAAGCACCGTCAGCGCCTCGTCGTTCTTCATCGGCGGGAGCTGGTCGACGAGGGCCATGCGCGCCCGCGGCCAGTCGGGATGGCGCTCGATGAAGCGCCGCAGCTCGCGCGCGGTCAGGTGCTCTCGTGCGGGATCCTTCTCGTGGAAGTTCGTCTCCGTGCCGTGCACCGGATACCACGCCGCACGGATGAACTCGCCGAACGTGTCGCCCTGATGCGCGGCCAGCCACGCGTCCCACTGCGGCGAGAGCTGGCTCGCATGGTCCGCCTGCACGCCCCGGCCCTGCTCGAGGTCCATGGCCTCGACGAGGCGGACGAGCTCGGCCGTGCCGTCGCTTCGCCCGCGGACCAGCGCGACGGCGCGATTCAACGCCCGTGTCTGCTCGCCCGGGCCCGCCGCGGTCATGCGCGCGAGCAGCCAGATGCGCGGTGAGCCGGGATCCTTGACGGATGCGATGGTTGCCAGTCGCGACGCCCTGGCCTCGCCGCGAGCGAAGGCGCCGAGGGACTCCTCGTAGGCGGCCTGCGCGTCGGGATTGGCGGAGGCCACGACATCGAGGGAGCCCTCGACCTCGCGCTGGCTCATCGTCCACGCGAGAGCCAGCGTGGCGACGACGGCGACGCATGCCGTGGCCCCCGTGGCGAGAGACAGCCGCCGAGTGCGCGGGCGAGCAGGCAGCTTCGGAGCCTCCGTCGCCTCGAGGCGCAGGAGATAGAGCGCAGGCGGCCGGCTGATGTTCTTGAGCGGGACGAATCCGAGCGGCTCGAAGGGCTCGTCGATGACGTGATGCACCTGCGCGTGGACGCTCTCCGTGACGCAGGCGCCGCCGGGCGGCGCGATGCCCTCGATGCGAGCGGCGATGTTGAGCGCGGGGCCGTAGTTCTGTCCGTCCTCGCCGCGCAGCACGTCGCCGACGTTGATGCCGATGCGGACGAGGATGCGCTCGCTTTCGGGGAGGCTCCGGTTCCGCTCGGCGAGCGCGCGCTGCATGGCGATGGCGCACTTGACGGCGTCCACGGCGGCATCGAACAACACGAAGAAAGCGTCGCCGCTCGTCTCGACCTCGCGCCCGCCATGAGCCGCCAGCGCTTCGCGCAGGACGACGCGATGCTCGCGCACCGCGCGGATCGTGCTGGCCTCGTCGGCGCCCATTCGCGCCGAGTAGCCCGCCACGTCCGTGAACATGATGGCCTGGAGCTGGCGATGGTCGGGCAATCGTCCCTCCGGAGTGCGGCGCGTCGGCGCCGGCAGTGTACCGCCGGGGCGCGCGCGCTGGAGGGGCGATTGCGCGGTCACTGACGACGATGCCCCACCGCGAGGCGCTCAGTCGATCGCGCGCGGGGGCCCAGCCAGGACCGTGCTCGCGCCCGGACGCTGCACGCGCTTCGCCATGAGGATGTCCGGGCGCCCGAAGCCGTTGGCATCCGGGATGACGCCGCACACGCTGAAGCCGAGGCGCTCGTAGAACGAGAAGGGATGATCCGCGAGGTTGCGCAGCGACGCGAGCTTCTCGAGGACGTCGGGGAAGAGGTCGATGCCCGTGAGGCTCGTGCGGGCGTCCTCGTCGTCGGTGCCGAGGTAGATGACGGACATTCCGCGCGCTACGGCGATCGCCTCGAGATCGCCGACGAGCGCGCGGCCGATGCCGCGGCGCGCCCGATCGCGGCGCACGACGAGGGGATGGAGCTCGCAGGCATTACCTTCATGGGAAGGAACGCCGCCGATCCATCCGAGGATGGCGCCGGCTTCGTCGAAGGCGACGCGGCTGATGCGATCGCCCTCCAACGACTCGCGGACCTCGGGGATCGCCTCGGCCATGGAGGGCCAGGCGATGGCCCCCGTGTCCGCGAAGCCGTCGATCAGCAACGCGGCCACGGCTTCGACTACCGTGTCGGGCTCGCCACGGAGATCGGTGATGCGCATCGCGCCGACGGTACCGTGACGCCGTCCACCGCGCCACGCGTGCCGTCGCGTCCACCGGCAACGGCCGCGTCGTGACTGGCCGAGCTAGATCGACTCCGCCAGCCGGTAGCTCGTGCTGCGTCCGCGCGATGCGTTCTGCGCGAGCACGCCCCACTCGACGAGCTGCTTGATGTCGCGAAGAGCGGTGTCGAGCGAGCATCGAGCGAACGTCGCGTACTTGGAGCTCGTGAGGTGACCCTCGAACCCGTCGAGCAGGCGGTTGACGACCAGGCGCTGGCGATCGTTGATCGCGCGACGGTCGAGCCGCTGCCAGACCCGCGCCTTGCGCAGCACGGCCGACAACGACGTGTCGGCAGCGCCGATGGCGCGGCCGAGACAGCCCAGGAACCACTCCAGCCACGGCGTGATGTCCATGTCGCCGCGCTGGGCCTGCTCGAGCTGCGCGTAGTACTGCTTGCGCTCGGCTGCGATCCGCGCCGACATGCTGTAGAAGCGATCCTTCGTCGCATCCGCGCGAGCCAGGGCCATGTCGGCTATCGCGCGAGCGATGCGTCCATTGCCGTCCTCGAAAGGGTGGATCGTGACGCACCAGAAGTGCGCCACTCCCGCAGCCAGGACCGGGTCGAGGCTACCCGTCCCGCGGAACCAGTCGAGGAACCGCGCCATCTCCTCGGGGAGCCGGCTCGCCTCGGGCGCCTCGAAGTGCACGCGCTCACGACCGATCGGACCCGACACGACTTGCATCGGTCCCGATGCCCCATCGCGCCTCGTCCCTACCCGGATCCGTCGCATTCCGGAATGGCCCGCGGGAAAGAGCGATGCGTGCCATCCGAAGAGTCTCTCCTCGGTGAGCGGGTGGTCGAAGCGGCGCGTCGCATCCAGCGTCATCTCGACCACGCCCTCGACGTCGCGGCCGGCCTTGGGCAAGCCAGCGACACTCAGCCCGAGCCGGCTGGCAATCGACGAGCGCACCTCGTCGGGATTCAGCGACTCGCCTTCGATCGCGGATGACGTCACTACCTCGCTGGTGAGGGTCACCAGGCTCGCCTCGCTCCGGAGGTCGAAGCCGAGCGTCTGCATCCGGCCGAGCAGGCGGCCCTGCTCGTGCCGGAGCGCTCCGAGGGGTTTGGCCAACCTCTGACTGTCCCAGCACAGGGCCGGCCAGCCTGACCGCTCGTGGATGTAGACCCGTAATCGCCGCATATTTTGCGGTGATTGTGACGCTCATTCGCCGCAGCCGTCAACCATGTTCACCGCCGACGGCGCGGCGAATCGTCGCGGGACCGCCGCTCCGCCCCCCGCTCCAGGCGGCCCAACGACCGCAGGTCGATGTCGTCGAGAAGTCGATCCGAGCTCTGGCGGCCGCTCAGCGATGACGGCGGAGATGCCGCTGTACCGAGGCGGTGATCCAGTTCTCGAGACTTTCCCTGTTGCATGCGCCGGACTCGAGCAGTCCCACCAAGTGCTCGTGGGCCACGATCGAATCGACGACGAGCCGCAGGCCGTTGAGTCGCAGGAACACGTCCGTTGCGGCGACGGCGACGCGCTTGTTGCCGTCCACGAAGGCGTGGTTCATGAGCAGCGATTCCATCAGCGCTGCGGCCATCGCGGGCAGAGTCTCGTAGTAGCCCGTCGCCGGCCGATGCAAGGCGCTCTCGAGCAGGCCCATGTCCCTCACGCCCGCGCTGCCGCCGAAGTCCCGCAACATCCGCTCGTGGATGGCCAACACCTCGTCGAGCGCGAGGAAGCGGACTTCAGCGGGCAAGGCGGCGGTACAGTTCTTCGTTCTCGCGGACGGAGTCCTCGAGGTGCTCGAGGACCTCCGGGCGCACGCGATGGCGCTTCACGTACTGTTCGACCGCCTCGGTCAGCAGGCCGGACACGCTCCTGTGGGACTCCTTGGCGATGCGCTTGAGCTCCTCCCATGCTTTCTCATCGATCTTCGAGCTGAACTTCACCGTGGCCACTGCAGCCTCCTCGCCCGCACGCACAGGCTGGCCAAGTCAAGATATGTCAAGACACGCGCTGGGGCAAGCCATCCTCGGCCGACAAGGGCTGCGCGAGGTGCGGACCCGCGCGTGATGCCGGCTCACGCCGGCGGGAGCTCCGGAGTTGCTGCGCCTTCCGGGTCTCCCTCGATCCGACCGCGCAGGGCCGCGATTTCGAGGCCGAGATCGCTGTCGTGGCCGGCGCCTACCTGCGCGGCCAGTGCCTCCGCCTCGGCGAGCGCGGTGCGCGCATCTTCGATGTGGCCGTCGCGGAGCGCGAGCGTCGCGCGGCTGCACAGCACCTTGCCCAGCTCGGCTGCGTCGCGCGCCATGCGCAGGAGGCGCTCGGCGTCGTCGAGGGATGCGCGCGCGTCATCCGTCCGCCCGACCTCGAGGTGGAGGCGAGCGAGGTTCGAGAGCACGACGCCCTCGAGGCGAGCGCTCCCGAGTGCGCGCGTGAGGGCGAGGGCGGACTCGATGGCGTCGAGAGCCTCGGCGTGCCGGCCGATGCGGCGCTGCAGGTCGCCGATGTTCAGGAGCGCTACGCACTCGCCGCGGCGATTCGCGGTCTCGCGATGGACTGCGAGCGCTGCGACGTGGAGCGCGAGGCACTCGTCGGGCCGGTCCACGTCGTCCTCGATGAGCGCGAGGCTCGACAGCGCGAAGCCCTCGCTGCCGCGATCGGCGACCTCGCGAGCGATGACGAGCGCGGCGCCGCAGAGCGCGCGGGCCTGCTCCGCGCGGCCCTGCCTCGCGTCCATCAATCCGAGGTTCAGCGTCAGGATGCCCTGCGAGCGTCGATTGCCGATCTCCCGATGGATGGAGAGGGCGGACTCGTAGCAGGCGCGCGCCTCCTCCGTGCGGCCGACGACCTCGAACGCGTTGCCCATGTTCGCCGTCGTCGATGCCTCCGCGCGACGATCGCCGACCTCCCGAGCGAGCGCGATCGCCGTCTCATGCCGTGCGGCGGCGGCGTCGATGAGCCCCAGCTCGAACTCGATGTTCGCCAGCTCGCCGAGGGGCGGGAGGGTGGCTGCCCGATCGCCCGATGCTTCGAGCGTCGCGAGCGCCGCCTCGACGCGCTCGCGCGCCATTTCCATCTCGCCGCAGTCGCGATGGAGCGTCGCGAGATACGAGAGCGCCGTGCCCTCGAGGCGGCGATCGCCGATCCCGCGCGCGAGGGCGAGCGCCGCCTCGTAGTGCTGGCGCGCCGGCTCGCTGCGGCCCTGCGTCCAGGCCACCCTGCCCGCCACGAACTCCAGCCTCGCGCGCGCGGACGGCGCGAGCACGGGCACGCGAAGCGTCGCCTCCACCAGCTCGGACGCGCGCGACACGGGACCCGACATGCCGAGCACCGCATGAGCGGCGCGACAGGCGGCGGCGGCGATCGGCGCATCGCCGCGGGCGATCGCACGCCGACAGGCGATCACGACGTTGTCGAGATCGCGCGAGAGGGCGCTGAAGCGCGCGAGGCCGCCATGGCGATCGAGCGCGTCGAGCGCGTCATCGCTTCCGAGCTCGGCGAAGTGCGCGCCGTGGCGCTGCTGCGCGGCGGACTCGGCGGAGGGGCCGCTTCCCGGGAACGTCCCGTCGGTGGCGAGCTGCTGCGCGGCGTACTCGTGCACGCTCACGAGCACGTCGAAGCGTCCTTCCGGCGCCGGTCGCACCCATGACTTGTCCACCAGCGCCTGCACCGCGTCGGCCGGCCACAGCTCGGCGAGCGAAAGCACTCTCTCCGCCGCCTCGAGCGTGAAGCCGCCCTCGAACACGGAGATCTGCGCGAGCGCCGCGCGCTCGTCCGGCGAGAGCAGCTCCCACGACCAGTCGAACGTCGCCTTCAGCGTCGACTGCCTGGTGCGCCGCGCGCCCGACGACGACAGCAGGCGGAAACGCTCGGTCATGCGCTGGAGCAGCACGCGCGGCGGCATGACGCGCACGCGCGCCGCGGCCAGCTCGATGGCGAGCGGAAGCCGATCCAGCAGCGACACGAGGCGATCGATCTCCGCGAGCTCGCTCGCATCCGGCGCGAAGTCGGAGCGCGTGCCCCTAGCCCTCTCGACGAATAGCGCCGTCGCATCGCGCGAGACGAGAGGCGCCAGCGCGAGCGCGCGCTCGCCGGGGAGGCCGAGCACCTCGCGCGTCGTGACGACGAACGTCGCCTCGCCCGCGCGATCGAGCCACGCGCCGAGCGTCTCCTCCGCATGGCGCGCCACCTGCTCGAAGTTGTCGAGGACGATCAGGCATCTGCCGCGGCCCGCGATGGCGTGGCCGATCTGGGCGACCGGATCTGCCTTCGCCAACGCGACGTCGAGGGCGGAGGCGACGGCAGAGACGATGCCGTCCACGCTGCGCGCCTCCGAGAGATCGCAGAACCATGCGCCACCGGGGAATCGCGGCAGCGCGCTGCGCGCGAGCTGGAGCGCCAGGCGCGTCTTCCCCGTGCCGCCGATCCCCAGCACGCTGACGAGCCGATGCCCCGCCTCGATGAGCGCAGCCAGCTCTTCGAGCTCGCTCGCGCGTCCGACGAAGGTGTCACGCTCGGCCGGCAGGGAGTGCCTGGGGACGCTCGCCTCCGCGCGGCGCTGCGATGACACCTGCCGCGCGTGATCGAGCCGGCGCAGCGCGTCGTCCATGCTGCCCGGCCGGCCCCCGGGATCCTTCGCGAGGCACTCGCGGAGGAGATCGAGGACGGCCGGCGGCGTCGCGGGAGGCATGCGCGACCCGTCGGGCTCGCGATGGAGCGTCGCCTGGTCGCGCTCGCGCCAGGTGCTGCCGGGAAACGCGGGCAGGCCGGAGAGGCACTCGTGCAGGAGGCAGCCGAACGCGAAGATGTCGCAACGCGCATCGACCGGCTCGCCGCGGAGCTGCTCGGGGCTCATGAAGCCGGAGGTTCCCGCGATCCCCTCGTCGTCGCTCGGCGCACCGCCACGGGTCGCCCCGCGCACGCGCTTCGCGAGACCGAAGTCCAGGAGCTTCGCGATGCCGTCGCTCGATACCATGACGTTCGACGGCTTGAGGTCGCGATGCACCAGCGCCTTCCGGTGCACGGCGGCGAGCCCGGCGGCCACCTGGGCGGAGAGCTCGAGCGCGCGATCGACTTCGAGCGGCTCGCGATCGATCAGCGCTCGCAGCGACTCGCCCTCGACGAGCTCGAGCACGAGGTAGAGCGTTCCGCCGGACTCCTCGATCCCGTGGATGGACGCCACGTTGGGATGGTTGACGAGCGCGAGCGCCCGCGCCTCGCTCTCGAGCCGCGCGCGCTCGACGCTGTCGGCGGCCAGCTCGGCGGGCAGCGCCTTCAGCGCGACGTTGCGGTGAAGCCTCTCGTCGAACGCGCGGTAGACGACGCCCATGCCGCCGCGTCCGAGCTCGCCGTCCACGCGGAAGGGACCGACACGCAGCGCCAGTGGGGGCGCGTCCGCCGCGGGCGCGCCGCGCCGGCGCGCTCCCGACGAGCGGGTCACTTCCTCCGACATGACGCACCTCCGCGGAGCACGACGCCCGGCTTGAACCGACCGATCGATCGCTGGTGCGCGTCGCCATCGCCGATGCGCACGTCGGCTACGGCTTCGACGCGACCGCGCTCAGTCCGTCAGTGGCGCGAGGCGGCGTTCAGCACGGCGGGGCACGCACCATTCGGGCCGCGCACGAACTCGTCTACGCCATGGATGCCGTCCGACTCGAGCGTCACGCGGCCGATCACGCTGCGACCTGCCTGCCATCCGAGCAGGACACGATCGTCGGTCACCTCGGCGCAAGGGCGCCACGTGTCGGGGCTCGTCACGAATCCCGGTGCGGGCGAGGCTTCGAGTGGGGCGGCGCCGAACGTGCGATGCAGGGGCACGCGCCCGATCGGGATCGGCATCGGATTCGGGACGTACGCCGTCGGGAACATGGCGATGTTGAGCGAATGACCGGAGACGTCGAACCCGACCACGTGTACTGAGTCACCGGTTCTAAACACGTCGATCAGGCGGCCTGCAGCGAGCGGCATCGTGGCGCTCACGTTCCCTTCGGTGACCACCACGGCCTCTATCCCCGGCACTGCAGTACCGGTCTGCCAGGTGACCAGGAAGCCGGAATCGAGCGCCATGACGATCGGCATTCCCACGGCGTCGGACGTCGCCACTTGGATGACGCTCGAAGTTTCCGGCCCCGTCGCGCTGAGCACGACGATGGAGCTGGAAGCGGGCCGCTGCCACGCGGCGACGAGACGCGCATTGGCCGTAGCCTGCGCCGGGTACCCATCACCGATGCGATCGCCATCCGGATTCACCACGTGGGTGTCAGGCACGCCCTGCGGAGTCCAAGTACCCTGGCTCACCGGTCGCACGATGAGCGCGGGGCCGCCATCGCCGGCTACGAGGCGTACCTCCGCCGAAGCCGTGGCCGCGACGAGAAGCGCTCCCAGGAGAAGACGAGGGGTCCTCATCCACTTATCTCGCGTGCGAGGCGCTCGAAGGCCCGGACATGCGGTGCGTTGGCCGGCAGCAAGGGAAGGATTTCGCGGCAGCGTCGGAAGTGAGTGACCGCAACGCCGGGACGTTCGATCCGGAGAAGCTGGAAGAGCTGCAGGCAGGCTTCGAAGACGAGATCGAGCTGCTGGCCGACTTCCGCAACCGATCGCGCTCTTTCGAGGAGCGCCTGCGCCTGGGAGTGGTGTCCCGCATCGAGGCGGAGGCGCGCCAAATCGATGGCGGCGCGCGCCTCCATGAGCGGGTACCTGCGGTCGACGCTCTCGGCGAGCACTTGCTCGAGCTCCTTGTCCGCAAGGAGCCGATTTCCCAGAAGGCGATAGGCACGCGCGCTCCTCGAGCGGAACCGCAACTGCGCGGCCGGATCGCCGGCAAGGGTCTTGCCTGCCCGTTCGTTGAGCCGCAGCGCTTCACGAACGACGGGCTCATCGACGAAGGCGGAGCACTCCTGGATCGCGATGGTGAGCTCGGAGCGGATGGCTTCGAGGTTTCCGATCTCCAGCGGCGTCGCATCGTCAGGCACCCGATCCAGCGCCTCCTTCACCGAGGACGTCGCCATCTTGAAGTTCCCGGCAGACGCCTGAATGTCCGCCATCTGCTGCAGGATCATGAACTCCTGGCGGCGCGAGACCTCATAGCTCTCGAGGCATGCGGTGAGCATCGAGATGGCCTCGACATGCAAGCCGACACGGGCGAGACAGAGCGCGCGGTTTCCGCGCCAACGGACCTTCTCCCGCTCCGTCGTCGCGGCCCTCTCGCAGACCAAGGCGAGAGGCAACGCACGATGCCACTCACCGATCGACAGCAGCCGACCGAACGCCGTTGCCGGATCCTCGGCGCTCGCGCTCTCGAGATCGGCGGCCGCCTTCGCGAGACCCTCCTCCACGACGTAGCCGAGGAGCTGGTTCATCGAGACGCGGTACACCATCGAGAAGGTGTAGAGCGTGAGCAGCTTCGGCATCTGCTTGCCCGTCTCGACGTCGGAAATGGTCGACGTTGACACGGGTGGAACGGATCCGGCGAGTGGCGGCGCGGCGCTGAGAGCCGCGATCTCGTCGAGCGTCCGGATGCCTCGCAGCCGGCGGAGCTCTGCGCCGAGCAGCGCGCTCCCGGAAATCGGAGTCTTCTTCTCCCGACGCGTCATGGGCAGGCACTCCCCGAGGCCAGCCCGCAGCCAGGGGCTACGGAGGACGAATGAAGGCCCCCATGCTACGCCCCTTCCATTTCGCCCCGCAACGGGCGCGCCTCCGGCGACAATCCCACGTGCGCAAGATGGCAGGAGACATCCTGCGTCGATGTCGAGGCCCCCGTTGCGCCGGGATCACTCCGCGACGCAGGCCCGCGCGGGGGCAGGGCGAGCGTCACCGAAGAGGCTCGACGACTGCTGATAGCCGGACTGGCCGGCGCGGTCGAGCATCACGTAGATCTCGCCGGTCTCGGGGTACACGCAGCCCTTCGTGCTGCGAGAGTTCATGAAGCGTTCCTCGAGCACGAAGCGCACGAAGGTCGCTCCGCTCGCGTCGCGCTGCGGTGCAGCTTCCAGCAGTCGCGCGCTCACCTCGGAGGGCATCATGGCGCGTGAGAACTTCGCGCGTCGCTCGTACCAGCGCGTCAGCGGCGCGACGAGGCCGCGCTGCACCTGTGCTTCGGCGACGGTCGTCAACGTCTCGGCAGCGAGCGTCCTGGCGGGCCGCAGGGTCGCGGCGATCGCGGCGAGAAGGAGCCCGGCCGACATGCCCGCGAATCCGGCCTGGAGCGTTCGACGCGGGATGTCGCGCCAGAACGAGCGCGGCTCCATGCCCTCGACGATCGCGGCGCTGCCGAGCACCGGGATCCAGAGCGCGACGAGGTACGCGTCGTCCCCGTGGAGTCCGAGCGAGCCGAAGCCTGCGAGCATCGCTCGTGACGTGACGGCCACGCTGAGCTGCGCGACGACGTGGCGCGCCGCTCGGCGATGCGCGCCCACGTCGCCCGCGCGGGCTCGCGCCACGGCGCGAACCATCGCAACGACGACGATGACGCCGGAAAGGGCGAAGCCCAGCGTTCCCGCCATCCCGCCGCGCGCCGTCAGGGCCAGCACGAAGCCCGATGGCACCAGCGCGAGAAGCACGATCACGCCCGTCGCGCGGCCGAGCCAGCGATGCGCGCGCAGGAAGCGCGCCCGGAAGCGCGCCGAGAGCAGCACGAGGCAGGCCGGCAGCGAGAAGATGGCCGCCGCCACGTGTGTCTTCAGCACGACGAGGAACGCCGCCTCGTGTCGCAGGGGCAGCTTCTCCACGACGAAGGGATGGGGAACGCCAAGGAAGTAGCTCAGGCTCATGACGACGATGCCGAGCCAACCAGCGACCATGGCCAGGAAGAACGTCGTCACCAGGACCCAGCGAAGCGTGAGAAGGCGCCGGATGTCGCTCATGACATCAGGTTGGGCCGCCGCTCGGCATCCCGCCGTCAGGGGAATGTAAGAGCTTCCTCGGTCGATCGGATGTCACCCACTCGACCCCACCGCCGATGCGTCAGCGCCCGAGAGCTGCCACCCCAGCTTGCGTCGCTGCGTGCAGCGGACGATCATCCGCGCACCCGCGGTCGAGCGTCCGCTCGCGCGATCGGAGGCTCCATGGCACGCATCGAGATCCGCTACTGCCGCTCCTGAGGCTTCGAGGACTGGGCGACCCGTGTGGCCGCCGCGATCCGCGAGCGACATGCGACCGACGTGGACACGAAGGCGACCCTGCGCCCGGGCGAGTTCTCGGTCTTGGTGGACGGCCGCCGCGTCATCAGCAAGATGCTCCCGCTCATCCGGCCGAGCGACGAGAAGGTGCTCGCGGCCGTGGCCCGAGCGCTCGCCTGACGACGCGTGCCGGCAGCACGCGGTCTCCAAGCCAGGCGATCCCTTCATCACCTCTCGCGGGTGCCCTCACAGGGCACTCCGAGCGGCTACCTCACGATCGGTCCTCCCTCTCCGACGCCACGTTGCGACGAATGATGGCGAGCTCGCGCTGCGTCAGCTCGATGTAGGTGCCGCGACGACGCAGGCCGTCGAATGCTTCGCGAGCCCGCCGGACGACGAAACTGGCGACGTCGGCAGCATCGGCGAAGGGCTCGATGCTGTGCCCGGCGAGGCGCGCTTCGTGGCGCGCCAGCAACTCCGCCTTCGTCGCCCCGGGCAGGTTGAGCCGATCGGTCCGAGGCTGGGGATCCTGCAGGGCAGGCTGATCCACGGTCCCGAGCACCTCACCGTCGGAGCGGCGGGACTGGAGCGCGATCGCGACGAGCATCGCTCGCGGCGGCTGCTGCTCGATCGCCAGGATGATGGCGAGCGTGCGGCCGTCCCGTGACACGAGAGCATGGCCCGCAGACGCGTTCGCCGAGATCATCTCGGAGCCCGCATGCCACCAGGCGCCCGCGTCGAACCCGCAATCGAGGCGCGCCATCTCCACCGCTGCGTCGTCGATCGCCTGGCGCAGCGCGGCAGGGATCGCCGCGCGGCTCACGAACCAGCTCTCCTGCATCGGCCGCATCGCGAGGTTGGGGAGGAGAGCGCGCTCTTCGCCGAGCGATCGGTTGGCCCGGTCCACGCCGAACCATCCCGAGGGAGGGCTGGGTGGCAGATCCTCGTGCTCGTCAGACGACGACCCGTCCTCGCCCTCTCCCACGCGCACGATGGCGAGATCGGGCTCGAGCTCTGCCAACTCGCCGTCGAGCACGTGCCTGAAGCCGAGGCCCGCGGGGGCCTGCGGCAGGCCCAGCAGCGCGCAGAGCTCGAGGTGCCGCTCGATCGCGAACGTGCGCGGGGCGCGAAGGGCGCGTTCGACGTCGGCGGCGCTCGCATCCACGCCGAGCGTCGCGCAGATCAGTGGCGCGTCGCCGCCTCGGGCCTTGCCGCTCGATGGCGACTCGCAGCGATCGAGCAGGCGCCCGCCCGCGAAGAGCCAGCACGCGAGCACGTCGTCGTCGTGGTTGAGGACGGCGAGCGCGGGAGCGCCGAGCCGGCGCGTCAGCTCCTGGCCGAGATCGACGATCTCGTCCTCCGACTGCGTGTCGCAGAGCGCGTCGTAGATGATCATCCAGCCTTCGGCCGGCCCTGCAACGAACGCGTCGCGGCCCAGATCCTCCAGCGCGCGGGTCACCTGCTCGGCGTCCGCCGCGCGGAGCGTCAGGTTCACGTAGAAGTTGCCCATCCGTTCCTCCCGCTTCGCGACGGCCGCCGTGCCGCGGACCACGCAACGTCACATCATGCAGCCTGCCGAGGCGCGGCGAGGCTCCGCGACGTGCGCCCTCCGGAGACCGGCCGCGCGCGCAAGACCGGGTGATCCTCCGGCCGATTGCGCAAGGGGGTGTGGCGCGGCGCAGTTGCCGCGCCTGAGGCCTGCCGGGCAGCGCATCACGACGATGTGTCGCGGGGGGACTCATTCACGCGCCATGCCGCACGCCAGAGGCGGCCGGCACTTGTCGACAGGAAGATCAACCATGCGCACTACGGGTTCAGCAGGTCATTCGCGAGTCACGGTGGCATCGAGGTGGTTCATGGCTCTCACGCTGGCGGCCGGCGTGTCCGCCATCGCCCAGGCGGGGCCGGTCACCGTGACTCGATCCAACGTCAAGCAGGTCGACGCCCAGACCTCCGACTACATGGGCTACGCGTTCATCGGCGACAACGGTGACGGCACGGCGGCGGCAGGCGTCTTCCTCGGCCTCCCCGACGGCACGTTCATCGACGGCTACGATCCTGCCAACGTGGGCTTCTTCCTCGAGAGCGAGATGAAGCCGGGCCAGGCCGGCAAGGGCACGTACTCGGGCTCGGGCCACGCGATCGTGCAGGGCACGAGCCTCGATCCCGTCACGCTCGTGGCGTCTCCGGTGACGCTCGAGATCACGATCGACGTCGCCGAGGCCGACGAGGTCGGCGCGTTCGTGCAGCAGGGAATCAACGTCCATCGTGACAATCCCGGCGAGGTCTTCCACGTCCAGCGGCAGCACTACCGCGGAAACCAGGCATGGAGCATGACGTGCGGGTCGATGACCATCGCGGTGGATGGCGTCGTCGTCGTGGACTCGACGGCCGGCTACGGGGGCGTGACGAACTTCGACATCCACTCCGTCGAGCGGTTCCGGTAGCTCGCCTCGACATGCGGGCCGGGACCGGCCGCGAGGGCTCCCGCGCCGGTCCAGCCCATCGCCCACGACAGGCCGAATGACGGGCATCCTGCGCATCCGATAGGATGCCGGCCGCGATGGACGGATCGGAGTCGCTGGAAGGGACGCTCGAGAGGCTCGAACGCGGCGATGCGCTGGCGGCCGAGGCGCTCTTCCCGCACGTCTACGCCGACCTGCGGGCAGCCGCCGCAGCGCTCCTGCGACAGGAACGGCCGGGCCACACGCTGCAGCCGACCGCCCTCGTGCACGAGGCCTACATGCGGCTCGCCGGGGGCACGCGCATCGCTTGGACGAGCCAGGCGCACTTCAAGGCGATCGCGGCGCGCGCCATGCGGCAGATCCTCGTCGATCACGCGCGCCGTCGCGACGCGCAGCGGCATGGCGGCGACATGCGGCGCGTGACGCTCGACGGTGAGCTGAGCGCCGCGCAGGCCGACGGCGAGACGGATCTCCTCGACCTGCACGACGCTCTCGCGCGCCTCGGCGAGGTCTCGCCGCGCCAGGCGCGCGTCGTCGAGATGCGCGTCTTCGGCGGCCTCACCGTGAGCGAGACGGCGCACGTGCTCTCGGTGGGCACGACCACCGTGGACGACGACTGGGCGACGGCGCGCGCCTGGCTCGCGCGAGCCATCGGCTCGCGGTGAGCGACGCGGCGTCGCGCCACGAGCGCGTCAGCGACGTGCTCGCGCAGGCGCGTCGCCTCGAGGGAGCGGCGCGCGACGCGTTCCTGCGCGACGCCTGCGGCGAGGACGCGGACCTGCGTTCCGAGGTGGACTCGCTGCTCCGGCACGGCGCCGCCGGCGCGGCGCTGCTCGACTCCGATCATCTCGCCACGCGCATTCGCGATCGCGCCACGCGCATCCTCGCGGCCGAACAGTCGCACTTGCCATCATCGGTTGGCGGCCACCGCGTCGTGCGCCTCATCGGCGAGGGCGGCATGGGCGTCGTCTACGAGGCGGAGCAGGAGAGGCCCCGGCGGCGCGTGGCGCTGAAGGTGCTGCGCCGCGGCATCGCCTCGCCCGAGCACCTGCGCCGCTTCGAGCGCGAGATTGCGCTCCTCGCGCGCCTCGGCCATCCGGGCATCGCGCGCGTCCACGCCGCGGGGATCGACGAGAGCGACGCGCTCGCAGGCCCGCGGCCGTGGTTCACGATGGAGCTCATCGACGGCGTGCCGCTGACGACGGCCGCGCGCCGCGAGGGGATGACGCTGACGAAGCGCCTCGAGCTGCTCGCCCGCACGTGCGAGGCCGTCGCGCATGCGCATGCGCGCGGCATCGTGCATCGCGATCTCAAGCCCGCGAACATCCTCGTGGACGCCGCAGGCGATCCGCACGTGCTCGACTTCGGCATCGCCGTCGCCACCGGAGCGGACGAGCTCACGCGCGCCACGCGCACGGGCGACGTCATCGGCACGCTCGCCTACATGAGCCCGGAGCAGGCGACGGGACGCGCGGCCGCGGCCGACGCGCGCACCGACGTGCACGCCCTCGGGGTGATCGGCTTCGAGATGCTGACCGGCCGGCTCCCGTTCGACGTGGACGACCTGCCGCTGCCCGAGGTCGCGCGCCACGTCGCGGAGGACGAGCCGCCGAGTCTCGGCGCGATCGATCCATCGCTGCGCGGCGGCCCCAGCACGATCATCGCGATGGCGCTCGAGAAGGATCCCGCGCGGCGCTACGCGGACGCGGGAGAGATGGCCGCCGACCTGCGCCGCCTGCTCGCCGACGAGCCGCTCGTCGCGCAGCCTGCGAGCGTGACCGAGAACCTGAGGCGTGCAGCGCGACGCCATCGCGCGCTGCTCGCCGGCGCGATCGTCGCCGTCCTCGCGCTCTCGATCGGACTCGCCTTCGCCGTGCGCTTTGCCATCGTCGCGGATCGCGCGCGCGAGAGCGCCTCGCTCGCCGAGGGCGAGGCGACGCGGCAGCGCGATCTCGCGCGGGATCCGCTCTACGAGTCACTCATGCGCGAGGCCCGCGCGATCCGCGTGGCCCGCCAGCCGGGCTATCAGCGCGAGCTGTTCGATCGACTGCGCCAGGCCGCGTCCCTCGCGGCGACGGGATGGGACGCCGAGGCCATCCGCACCGAGGCGTCGCTGAGCCTGGGCGATCCACTCGGGCAGGTGCCGGTGAAGCTGGTGATCCCCGACGCCGGCGTCATGATCGACGGCCGCGAGAAGTCGGAGTCGAACGTCATCGACGGCACGGGCAGCGTCGTGGCGCATGGCACGAGCCTCGGCCTGCTCGCAATCTACGACGCATCGACCGGCGTCGAGGTCGCGACGCTGGAGGATCAGGGCGCGATCGCCGATCTCGCGTTCGCATCGCCGACGCGCCTCTTCGGCGCGATCGCTCCGCAGGATGCCGAGGGCGACGCGCCCGCGGCGCCCCCGCGCATCGCCGAGTGGCAGCGCGACGCCGCCGGCGCGTGGACGCTGCATGCGACGCGCGACGCCGCGCGGGTCGCGAAGCTCCTCGCGACGCGGGCCGCCGCGATCGCGGTCAGCGAAGGTTCGCGCGGCCGCTTCGAGCTGGTGGATCTCGCGAGCGACGCGAGACTCGGCACGACACCGCTGCTTCCGCTCGCGCTCGCGGCCGACGGACGGCGCGTCGCCCTGCAATCGGCCGACGGCGAGTCGATCGTGCTGTGGGATCTCGCTAGCGGCGCCGCGTTGCGCACGCTGCGGCCCGGCCTCGCGCGCGTGGACGAGGCCGCGTTCAACGACGACGGCAGCGCGGTCGCGTGCCTCACGACCTCTGGCGTGGCCGTGTTCGACACCGCGAGCGGCGAGGAGCTGTGCACGTTCCGCGGCTACTATCAGTCCGCCGCCTTCGTCGATCACGCGACGCTCGCGCTCACCCAGGCGCAGGCGAGGGATCTCCGTCTCGTCAACATCGCCGCCAACAACGACGTGGCGCGCCTCGGCCTGACCGCGTGGCGCTACGCGTTCGGCGGCGACGCGGTGCTCGCGGTGGGGACCGGCGAGGGCCGCGTCATCAAGCTCGGCGACACGCCGGAGCGTCGCCGCTTCCTCGGTCACGCGGGCGGCGTGCCGGCCATCGAGTTCGCCGGCGAAGGGAAGCAGCTGATCACGACGGGGAAGGATGAGACCATCCGCGTCTGGGACGTCGCCTCGGGCAGGGAGTCCGGCCGCTGGGACTCGCCCGATGGTCCCGGCCAGGCTCTCGCCGTCAGCCCGGACGGCCGCTTCGCCGCGACCGCCGAGTGGTCCGCGACCGTGGTCCGCGCATGGTCCGTGGCGACGGGGCGTCCCATCCTCGCGCTCGATCGACCGGACGGCGCGCATCCCCTCGTGACGAACGTGGGGTTCAGCCCGGATGGCCGCTACCTCGTCGCGCTCGGCAGCGTCCTCCAGATCTGGGAGCTCGAGCCCAGCAGCGACGCGCCCGATGCCGGTCTCGCTGCGCGCGAGATCCGGGCGGCGAATGGCCTGTCCTGGTCGCAGGCCTTCGACCCGACGGGCCACTGGCTCGCATCCACGAGCCCACCCGATCGCGGCATGGGGATCGATCTGCTGCGCGTGGGCGGCGGCACCGATCCTGCGCACGTGATCGCCACGACGGGCGGAATCCAGGCGATCGGTTGGTCGCCGCGCAATGGCGACTTCGTCATCGTGGCGGTCGGCTCGATCCTCGAGCTGATCGATCCCGAGCGAGCACTCATCGTGCGGCGAGTGCCCACGCTGCTGCCGAGCGAGGCGTCGGGCCCGACCATCGGCAACCTCCGCATCAGTCCCGACGGCAGCCTCGCCGCCGTCCGCAACGCGAGCAGTCGCGGCGTGAACATCCTCGATCTCGCGAGCGGTCGGCGGCTGTTCGCGCTGCCCGATCTCACCAGTTCGGTGTGGTGGCTGGCCTGGAATCCGGCGGGGACGAAGCTCGCGGTCTCGACGTCGGAGGGGGAGGTCTCCACGTGGGATCTCGCCGCGGCGCGCGCGCGGCTCGAGGAGGCGGGACTGTGGGACATGGCGGATCCGCGCATGGCGAGCGGCGCTTCGGCGGGGAGTTGACGAGGGCGCCCGGCTCGTCGCCGGGTGATCCCTCCCCGGATTCCGCAATGGGAGGTGAAGCCGGCCGCATGCGTCGTGCCGGAAAGGAGTCCGCCATGTCCACGATTTTCGCCGCCATCCTGATCGCCGGTTCCCTCAACGCCGCCCCTGCGCCCATCGCGCCGTCCGTCGCCTCGCCGACGCTCCCCGGCTCGCCGCGCGCCGTGACGCTCACCTGCACGAGCGGCGCCTGCGTGCTCTCGTGGCAGGCGCCGACGAGCAGCGGCGCCACGCCGCTGACGGGCTACGTCGTGATCGCGGGCGACACGGCGACCTACGTCGGGGCCGACGTGACGCGCCTGACGGCGGCGAGTCCCGACGCCACCTACGCCGTCGCATCCATGAACGGCGTCGGATCGAGCGTGGCGACGAAGGCGAAGGTCGCCTCGGGCAAGCTGCGCGTCGCCTCGCGAACGAGCCGCGACGAACGCGCGGTGAGCGTCGCCGCCCGCTGAGACTTTCCCCGGCATCCCTCGTGATGCCGGGGAGCTTCGTCCTTCCTCGACAGGTGGGACGCCCCACGCGTGCACGCCGAGGGGCCGTTCGTGCAACGTTTGCCACGCATCGACCGCGCGTCGGCGCGCAGAGGGCTCCGGCGCCTCTCCTCGCTGGCAAGCGCCTTGCTTTACACGGGGCCGAGCCCCGGGATGGGGCGCGAATGGGGAGCGTCATGCGCGTGATCGTCGAGAGAAGCAGGAGAGTGGTGGTTCGCTGCCCGGTCGAGTTCTGGCGCGGGAGCGCGCTCGTCCATGCGGAGACCGAGGACATCAGCGAGCACGGCGCGTTCGTGCGATCCGAGGAGTTCTTCCCCCGCGGGCACGTCCTCGATCTCCAGTTTCGCATGCCCGACGGCACCTACGCGCGGCAGCGCGCGAGCGTCGCGCATGTCCTGCCGCAGGGCATCGCGAAGACCATCGGCCGTCAGGCGGGCATGGGCTTCGAGTTCTACGGGCCGACTTGCGAGCAGATACTCTCGCTGCTGCACGGCGCGGAGAAGGAGCTCGACGTGCCGGCGCCCCCGGAGCCGCGCAAGCTCTCGATCCTCGTCGCGGACGCGAGCCTTCCGCTGTTCGAGCGGCTGGCGACGATCCTCGAGCCGGCGGGCCATCGGATCCTGACGGCGACCACGGGACGGCGAGCCCTCGAGATCTGCCGCGCGTCGAGGCCCGACGTCGCGCTGATCGACGTCGACCTCGAGGACATGTCGGCGTGGGAGCTGCTCGACGAGCTCTCGCACGATCCCGCCCTCGCCACGCTCCACGTCGGCGTCATGGGGCAGGCGGGCGACGACATCTCGCGGCTGAGGGCCTATCGCCGCGGCGCCACCGACTTCATCCAGAAGCCGTTCACCGACGAGGAGATCGCCGTGCGCATCGGGCGGCTCGCGCCGAGCGGCGAGGTGGAAGCGCCAAGGCCGGCGCTCACCGGCGATCTCGCCGCCCTCAGCCTCGCCACGCTGCTCTCGATGTTCGACTTCGACCACAAGTCCGGCACGCTCTGCATCGAGCGGAAGTCCTAGACCGAGCGGATCTTCGTCGCCGACGGGCGCGTCGTGCGCGTCGAGAGCGCGAGGGAGGGCGAGCCGCTGC
>Ga0315912_10001522_pt1 | contig 27984 bp, 23 predicted proteins | sample VfabasoilMG_FD_204469 | JGI IMG/M metagenome (GOLD analysis project Ga0315912, IMG submission 204469) | Garden soil microbial communities collected in Santa Monica, California, United States - V. faba soil | ecosystem: Environmental > Terrestrial > Soil > Garden | place: USA: California...
CATATTGACTGCCTGGAACGGACTGAGTAAGATCCCTCCCGCAGATGAAATGTGTGTTGTTTCGAGACCGGCGCCGCGAGATCCTCCGCCGTTCATCGCCCTGACATCACTCACATGATCGACGTTCAGAACATTACCAAACGGTACGGACATCATACGGCTATCGACCGGGTCACCTTCTCGGTGGCCAAGGGGGAAGTGTTAGCGTTTCTTGGCCCCAACGGCGCAGGCAAAACAACCACCATGCGGATTCTCACCTGCTTCATGCCGGCCACGGAAGGAACCGTGCGGGTCGCAGGGTTCGACTGCGCCGATCAACCCCTTGAAGTCAAACGTCATATCGGCTATCTGCCTGAAACTCCACCGGTCTATCAAGAACTGACCGTGACAGAATATCTGACCTTCGTCGGCCGGCTACGCGGGATGGGGGGCCGAAACCTGACCTCAGCCCTCGATCAATCGATCGGGCGCCTCGAATTGGGGTCGGTCCGCCACCGCCTCATCGGCAACCTTTCCCGTGGCTACCGTCAGCGTGTGGGCCTGGCCCAAGCCCTGCTGCATGACCCGCCCGTCTTGATCTTGGACGAACCGACGATTGGGCTCGACCCTAAGCAGATCATTGAAATACGAGAACTCATCAAAAGTCTGGCCGGCTCACACTCCGTGATCCTCAGCACACATATCCTGCCGGAAGCCACAGCCGTCTGCCAACGAGTGGTCATCATCAGCGGAGGACGCATCGTGGCGGAGGACTCTCCGGAACAATTATCGGCCCGGCTTCGGCAATCTGAAAAAATTTCCGTGATACTCAAGAATCCCTCTGCGGATTGCAACGCGAAACTCCGCGAGATCCCTGGCGTTTTGAACATTTTCCCTGGGGAACAAGCCGGGATGTTCCTCATCGAATGTGCCTTGGGCCGTGACGTACGAGACGAAATCGCCCGTGTCGTCGTGTCTCATCACTGGGGCCTGCTGGAACTGCGCACTATTTCGATGACGCTGGAGGATGTCTTCCTCCGGCTCACACGACATGAAGATGGCCTGACACAGCCACCGGCCACAGCGCACAAGGGAGCACCGGCCTCACAGGAGACTACTCCGTGACCCCGGTACAGGCCATCATTGCCAAGGAACTGCGCGGGTATTTCGTCTCGCCGATCGTCTACGTGGTCGGCGCGGTGTTCCTGCTCATCTTCGGATTTCTTTCGTATCTCTATATCGTTTTCGCAGGCGCGCAAGCCATCCAGCTGATGCAGATGCAGGGCGGCCCGGCCTCGATCAATCTGAACGACTTGGTATTCAGAAATCTCTTCGCCAGCATGCGCTTCGTCCTGCTGATCATTCTCCCTATTCTGACCATGCGGCTGTTCGCTGAAGAGAGAAAGTTGCGGACATTCGAGTTCTTGATGACCTCGCCCGTTGGCATCCATGAGATCGTCCTGGGCAAGTTCGTGAGTATCCTGCTCATCTACTTGGGCCTGCTGGGAATCACCGGCTTGGTCCCGACCGTCTTGATGCTATTCAGCGAGTTCGATTGGAATCCGGTTCTGACCGGCTATTTGGGGATGGCCTTGCTGGGCGCGCTCTTCCTGGCCGTCGGTCTCTTTGCCTCGGCCCTCACGGAAAATCAGATTGTCGCGGCCTTTGTCGGGTTCGGCATCCTTCTCACGTTCTGGCTGATCTCAGGGTTAGGTGCGCTGCTCGGCGACACGACGGCAGGCCATATCATCTCGTATGTCTCGTTTATGGAACACTATGACCGTCTCGTCCGGGGACTCATCGATACCAGCGACCTTGTGTATTTTGGAAGCGGTCTGCTGCTGATGCTGTTCCTCACCCATCGAGTTGTAGAATCGACACGCTGGAAATGAACTGGAAATCCTTCCCTCTCGGCCTCATCGGACTCGTCCTCGCCTCAGGCGGCGGCATCGCCTATAGCCTATGGCCCGATCTCCTCTGGGCCGTCACGATCGCCGAGCTTGTGGCGCTGATTTGCCTGAGCGCATTTCTCGTCCTGCATTTCGAGAGAGTCAAATCCTTCTCCGGCCGACGCTCGACCAGAATGGGGCTGAACAGCATCCTGATGGTCCTGCTCTTTGTCGCCATTCTCAGCATTGTGAACTTTCTGGCATCCCGACATTCCATTCGCTGGGATGTGTCTGAAAATCAAAATTTCACGCTCGCGCCTCAGACCTACCGTGTGTTGCGCGCACTGCCGCGCGAAGTCACGATCACGGTCTTCACACGGGAGAAAGATCCCGGCTATCAAGCGTTCAAAGAGCGGCTGGAGAGCTATAGGCAGGCCTCCACCAAACTCAGAGTGGAATTCATCGACCCGGAGAAACAGCCAAAACTCGCCCAGAACTACGGAATCTTCAAGACCGACACGGCAATTTTCGAAAGCAATGGGCAGACAATCCGGGTCACCTCTCCCTCGGAAGTGGAGTTGACAGGCGCGCTCATTCGCATCTCCAAAGACGCCAAGAAACGTATCGTCTTCGTCGAAGGACACAGTGAGCGAAGCGTGGAGGATAAAGACCGCAACGGCCTGTCGCTCGCCAAAGAAGCCTTGACCAAGCAAGGTTACGACGTTGGTGCCGTCTCGCTGCTCCAGGAAGCAGCCGTTCCGGCCAACACCGCTGTGTTGGTCCTGGCCGGGCCTCGACGCTCCGTCACCACGGAAGAGCAGGACCGTATCCGGGCCTATGTCGAAAAGGGCGGCCACGTCATGATCCTGGTCGATCCTGACACGCAAACCGGACTCGATCCCTTGCTCGCCCACTGGGGACTCGGCCTGGGGCCTGGCGTCTTGGTCGACCTACAAGACAGGCTCGCCCAAGGAGATCTCACCGCGCTGCTGGTCCGCACCTTTACCGAACACGAGATCACGCAAGACCTGACGTCTGCCGTGCTGTTCCCTCTCTCGCGCCACATCACGTTCGACGAGCAGGCCGGCAAAGATTGGGACTATGTGCCGCTGGCCCGCACATCAGCTAACAGTTGGGCGGAAACGAATATGCAAGGCCGAGTCGTGAGCCTGAGCGAAAAGGAAGACGTGAAGGGTCCGCTGTCGATGGTCGCCGCACTGGCCCTCAAACAGACACCTGCTGAAGGCGCGCCTCGTCCGGCCATCGTCGTCATCGGCAACTCCACCTTTGCCACCAACGCCTTTTTCAACTTCCCCGGAAACAGCGATTTTTTCCTCCATACGACCGGATGGCTGGCCGAGGAACGCGACTTGATTTCCATTGCGCCGAAAGAACCGGCCCTGAGGCCGTTCACACCGAACCCGACGCAAGAACGGGTGCTGCTCTACATCCAAGTCGTCTTTCTCCCGCTCATGATGTTTCTGACTGGTCTGATGGTCTGGAGAAAGAGGCGGCGATTGTGACAAGCATGGAGAAGCACGGCGTGTTCGTCATTCGTCAACCGTCATCCGTCATGCGCCAATCGCTCCGAATCACTCACCCCTTGCCACTTGCTACTTACCACTTGCTACTCACCCCTTACCCCTCACCCTTCACCCACTGACTATGCGCTACTGGCCGACAGTCCTCATGCTTGTCATTCTGGCGGGGCTCGGAGGCTATCTTTATGTGGTGGAATTCCCCACCACACAACGCGAGATCAAACAGGAGACTGAACAGAAGCAACTGCTGTCGTTTCCCGAAACGGCCATCACAGGACTGGCCATCACGACGGCTCAAGGCCCCGTCGAGCTCACGCGCACCGACTCGGGAGGCTGGACTATTACCGCTCCCTTGCAGACCGACGCCGATATCCGCGAAGTCCAAGCCCTCGTCCGTGCATTAGTGACGGGCAGAGTGACCCGATCTGTCGCCGAACGATCTGCCGGCCTGGCCCCCTTCGGGCTGGAGCAACCTGTAACAACCGTCACCGTCACGGCCGGGGGGCAACAAGACACCTTGGCGATCGGCGACAGCGGTCCCCTGTCCAATACCCTGTACGTCCTCCGTGGATCCGACGGGAAAGTCTTGCTGACCGACCTGGCCCCTAAAGACTTTGTCAATAAATCGCTGCTGATGTTCCGGCGAAAGGACCTCCTGCGCTTTGTTCAGAACGATATCGAACGGGTGAGACTCAACTATCCTCCGACTGAAATCGTGATCTACAACATGGCCAAGGGCAAACCGAAGCCGTCCTGGAAGATCCGCTACCCGATCGAAGCCGAAGCCGACCAAACGGAAGTCCGCTCACTGATGTTCCGTCTGGAAGACCTGAAGGCGCTGAGCATTATCGACCCGGGCCCTGAGCGGGATGCGGTAGCCAAAACCCTGACCACCCCGAAACTAAAGATCACTCTGCATACGGCAGAGGGCGACCAGAACGTCCAGCTCTACCAGCCGGACCCTCAAAGCGGCGATGCAATCGCAGAAACCACGCCTGAAGCCCCGCTCTACCGTGTCAGCCCGACAGCAATCAAAGACCTGACGAAGGACCTCTTCACTCTGCAAGACAAACGTCTGCTCGGAGTCGACTACACGGATATCGCCATGTTGTCGGTCCGCACGCGCGACCACCAGTATGTCCTCATCAATGACAATGGAGAATGGGTGCTGGAGGACCGCCCCACGGAAAAACTCAGCCAGGAAGCGGCGGACCTCTTTGTGAGCCGGGTGGCAAATCTTCCGGCGGAAGAGCGGGTGCTCAAACAATCCTCACCGCTCGCACCCTACGGACTGCTGGCACCGGCTGCCGAGTTCGTGGCCACCGGAAAAGACGGAAGGGTCGCCGGCAGGCTCACACTTGGCAACCGAGTAGGGAACTTGATCTATGCCACTGGCGATCGTCTGCAAGGCATCTTTCAAGCTCGTCCCGATCTTCTCACACAGATTCCCTCTAGAGCCGCCCTCCTTGCCCAGCCCCCAAATAAACCCTGAACGGGAATAACGGGATGCCGGTCTTCTCGTGAGATCGCCCAGAAATGTGTGTCTTGCGATCGAAGGGGACTACGCCGCCGCCAATATTTGTTGAACCCGATCCACTAAGACCTGAGGTTTGAACGGCTTGGACAGGAATGCCACGCCGGGTTCCAATACACCATGTTGCACGATCGATTCGTCTGTGTACCCGGACATGTATAACACTTTTAACTGTGGATACTTGCTGAGCAGACGCTGCGCCATCTCTACGCCGCTCAGGTTGGGCATGACCACATCCGTCACAAGCAGATCGATCGGACCGCTATGGGAATTGCCGACCGTGACACCCGCTTCGCCATCATGGGCAGTAAGGACCTTGTACCCATAGGATGCCAGTAATTCCTGAAACAACCTCCTGATACCGGCTTCGTCTTCCACCAGCAGGATCGTTGCTTCCTTTTCCTTGCAGAACGGCTTAATCAGATGGGTTCCGTCAGCCTGAGGCTCTGCCGGAGACTCCGTCTCAACTGCAGGGAAATAGACGCGAAACGACGCACCTTTACCCAACTCACTCTCAACTGTGACAAAGCCGCCGCTCTGTTTGACGATACCATACACGGTCGAAAGCCCGAGTCCTGTGCCCTTACCGGATTCCTTCGTCGTGAAAAACGGTTCGAACACCCGAGCCTTCGTCTCCTCGTCCATTCCGCAGCCGGTATCGCGGACTTCCAGACAGGCATAGCGGCCGGGCTTGACGATACCTGTCGGCTCGCCACGTTCGGGCGTGATGACAACATTGTCGGTACGGAGAAGCAGCCGCCCACCCTTTGGCATCGCGTCGCGTGCGTTGACCGCGAGGTTCATGATGACCTGATCGATTTGCCCGCGATCCGCTTTCACCGGGGCAAGGTCGTCCGCAAACACGGGCTCCAGCTGAATGTCCTCCCCGATAAGCTTGTGTAACAACCTTTCTATCTGAGCCACAACATCGTTCAACGAGAGCTGTGTCGGCTGAATCACCTGTTTGCGGCTGAAGGCCAACAGCTGCTGCGTCAGGTTGGCGGCCCGCCCGGCAGCCTTGACGATTTCTTGCACAGCCTGCTGTAGGGGATCCCCCGGCTTGATGCTCATCTGCAATATCTCGCTGAATCCGGTAATCACAGTGAGGAGGTTGTTGAAGTCATGGGCGACGCCGCCGGCCAATCGGCCGACTGCTTCCATCTTTTGCGCTTGCCGCAATTGCGCCTCTAATAAGGTCTTGTCCGATTCCGCTTCCTTCTGCACAGTTAAGTCCCGCGTCAACTGGGAGAATCCGATCAGCTTTCCCGCCTCGTCGTAAATCGCCGCGATGGCGGCGCGAGCCCAGAATTTCGAGCCATCTTTCCGCAAGCGCCACCCTTCGTCCTCGACCGACCCCTGCTCGGCCGCCTGAGCCAGCAGCCGCGTCGGCTTGTCGCCCCCCACATCCTCGGCGGAATAGAAGTAGGAAAAGTGCCGACCGACAATATCTCCCGCCGTGTAGCCCATGATGCGTTGAGCCCCATCGTTCCAGTGAACGACGAGACCTCCGGGATCGAGCATGACGATGGAGTAATCCTTGACCTGGCCGACCATCTGATGAAAGCGCTGCTCGCTCAACCTGACGGCATGAAGGGCATCCCGCAAGGCAGTGATATCCACCGCTACGCTCAACACTTGGTCGTGCCGGCCATCCGGCCCGACTAACGGACGTTTGACGGTGCGCAGCCACCGGACCTTTCCTGTCGCATCGGTCAGCGCTTCTTCTGCAATGACCTGCTCCTGTCCCTTCTCCACCACCGCCAGATCGACCCGTTGAATGCGCTCCGCTTCATCCGCACGGGCACTGAAATCGGCATCCGTCCTTCCAACGAGGGCATCCACCGACGTGCCGTACGCATCGGCCACAGCTAAATTCGCCAAGGTAAACCGCCCCTCCCGGTCCTTCGCAAAAATGAAATTGGGATTCATGTCGAGCACCTGCCGGAGAAAGCCATGCTGGCGTTGCAGCTGCCGATTGACTGATTCCAGCTCGGCCGTGCGGGCCTGAACGCGCTCCTCAAGATCCTTGGTAAACAGTTGCAGGTCCTCTCTCATGCGATCGAAGGTCCGAGCCAGGGAACCGATTTCGTCCTGTCGCCAGACCGGGAGCCTGTTCGGAGCAAAGTCGCCGCTGGCCACAGCCTCTGCGCTCTTGGTCAACTGTTCGATGGGACGCCCCAATCGGGTAGCGACAAAGATGGCCAACACCGCCGCGAGGCCGGCTAACACAAACCCGATGCCGACGATCTGTCTTTGCAATCGATAGATTGGCTCGTAGGCCTGATCGAGCGGTCGTGCAACGCCGACGAAACTTCCCGCTCTCGGCCGCCCCTGCTCCCCGGTATGCCCGACCAAGAATTGGCGACCGTCATTGGCCGTGAGGATGGCCCATGTGCGAAGTGGCGACGGCATGCCGGCCCGAGATTTCCGTAAATCCTGTAACCAGTCCTGGGAAAACAAATCCTGGCCGACCCGAACAGAATCCTGTGTCTGTCCGGGCTGGCTCAAAAATAGCATTCCTTCTTTATTATTGAATAAAAGAACAGAGCCCTGTGCTTCATGAGCCTTCGACGACAAGGGATATAAGATGCCGCGCACATGGTCATCCAGCTGAAGCGGCGACAAATAGGCGCTCAGATAGCCGATCAACGGCTGAGACTTCCCTTCGTGAAAAATCGGCGTCAGAAAATAGTAGCCTCCCTCCTGCGTTTTCCACTGGAACGGTTCCCATTTCAGATGCGGATCCGTCGGTTTGTGGTGAAACCAGATCTGCTCTGCTACGGATTCCCCGATCCGATTAGGAGAGCTCGCCGCCACCACTTTCCCACCCGGTGAGATGGCCATCAACGAGTTCCAGACCGGCTGCCCCTGCACCAAAGCGGTTAAGGTCTCGGTGATACGCCCGCCTGCATCACCCTCATTCAGATCATGCATCACAGACAGTTTGGCCCAATCCTTCAGTGAGGCCTGACCGTTGGCCCTCAGATGATCGAGGCTCTCAGCAATATGCTCAGCCTGAGCCGAAAGCTGGAGGCCGATATTCTCTTCCAAGGCTGCTTGCCCGTTATGTAGGATGAGGACCGATGCGATGACCAGCGGGCTCACCGCCAATAGAAGGAAGAGACCCGTCAATCGGCCTAACAACCCTCGAACCGATCGACCGACCGACTCAACGAGCGAACCTCTGTGTTCTGACTCCATACCAAACTGCTCCGGATACCAGCCCAATAATGAGTGAGATCGCAGAGATCGATCCTACCGGACTTTTGTGCCGGAACAAGAAAATTACAGTTCTCGTATTTCAGAAAAACCAGCTTGTAGCTCGCGGGGAACAAGCACGTATCACTGATAACATTCGGTGGTGAGGATTACGGGATAAGGCGTCCGGGGTAGCAGCCGATGGCGGTGTGCGCCTCGGCACTTGCCACTCAGCACCCACAACGAATTCCGGTTCAGCCATACGCCATGCGGTAACGGCTTTTCGACACTACGAGGCTCGCCTCGCAGCGTCTGCCGAGCAGACGAAGCGGGGTTGATGAACGACTGGGGCGAAGCGGAATTTACGGGCGCGGATCCAATTCGATGAGTCCTTTGCGGATCGCGAGAATGGCGGCTTGCGTGCGATCGTACACTTGCAGCTTGTGGAAAATGTTTCGGACGTGATTCTTCACGGTCTTTTCACTCAAGTCGAGATTATTGGCAATCTCCTTGTTCGTTTTTCCATCGGCGACCAATCGGAGGACGGTGATCTCCCGCTCGGTCAAATCGTGCTCGGCCCAGGCCGACTTCTTGCCCTTTTTCTGGGCCATCAACGAAAACTCCGCCAAGATCTTGCTGGCGACGGATGGGTGAATGAGCGATTCGCCGCGAGAAATCGCCCGAATGGCGGCGACGATCTGCGACGACTCCGAATCCTTGAGCAAGTAGCCTGTGGCGCCGGCCCGAACCAGATCAAAGATATACTGCTGTTCCTCATACATCGTCAGGGCGACGATGCCGATGTGTGGAAACTCGCGCTTGATCTGTCTGGTCGCCTCGACACCGCCCATCCGCGGCATGCTGACATCCATTAAAATCACGTCCGGAAGCAGGGCGCGGGCTTTTTCCACCGCCTCAATGCCGTCTTGCGCCTCACCCAGGACATGGATGTCGTCCTTGGTCTTGAGAATCGCCGCCAGACCTTCACGGACGACACGATGATCGTCGGCGATCAACACCTTAATTTTCTCCATGACTCGCATCCTCCCTCTTGTCCTTATCGAACAACGGCACTTCGACGACGACCTTTGTACCTCGTCCCTTTTTGGATTCGACACGCCCTTCTCCGCCGACCAGCCTGGCCCGCTCCAAAATCCCTTTGATTCCGAAATGGTCCCACTTCTCAGGATCGCGCAGGACAGTCTCCATATCGAACCCCACACCGTTGTCGGTGATCGTAACCCGCAGCATTTCCAGACCGATCTCCAGCCGGATCGACACCCGATCCGCCTTTGCATGTTTATGGACGTTGCTCAAGGCCTCCTGAATGATGCGGAAGAGGAAGATCTTGGTCCGGGGAAAGAGAGTCTGCTCATCGCCTGTGACGGTGAACTTGGCGGCGATATGCGACTCAATCTCATACGATTTGAGATAGTTGGTCAGCGCAGGAATCAATTCCATCTTGTCGTAATGAAGCGGCCGCAGGTTGAAGATCACCTGGCGGGCTTCCTGAATGGCGAGTTTGAGTTGCGCCTTGCTCTCTTTGATGGTGGCCAGCCCGGCTTTCGGATTTTTTCGCATCAGCTGCAGGCACAGATCGAGCTTGAAATTGACACCCGCCAGGCTTTGGATGAACCCGTCGTGGATGTCACAGGCAATGCGGGTGCGTTCATCCGTCACCGCCGCACCGGTCTCTTTGACATACAACCGATAGAGGGACTGATACTTGTTGAGCGTCCGTTCGATCTCCGCCGTCGCACGGATACGGGCCTCGATCAGCTCCCACATGAATTTGGCGCTGGCGCCCCCGATGATCGTCACGCCCATCCGATGGAAGTCCTGAAGCAATTGCCACACTTCGGCATTGCCTGACACATCGATAATCAAATCGACGCGTTCCATCGCCAACAACTGCCGATAGTCTCGGGTGACCGGAATTCCCAGCTGCTTGGCAAGGCTCACTCCGGGCGCCTGCTGATCAACCTCTGCCACTCCAACGATCCGCACGAGGGGGTCGTCCGCAAAGATTTCCATCAGCGCCGTGCCGCCACGGCCTGCGCCGATGATGGCGACATTGGTGGTGCCGAAACTCGCTGTTTTTCGTCGATTTCGCTGAGATTGCAGGGTGGCCATGTCTTCGACGCTCCGCGCACACTGTTCGCTGGGACGGACGATCGAGGCCGCTTACATCAGTCGGGGGTGACGCGGAGAAACGCGAAGGCGGCTCAAAGAACCTGAGCTCAACGCTCGCGGCGCTGTTGAGCCAGAACTTTCAGCTCATCCATGAACTGATCAATGTCCTTGAACTCACGATACACGGACGCAAACCGGACATAGGCGACCTGATCCAACTGATGCAGCTCTTTCATCACTTCCTCGCCCACCACCCGGCTTTTAATTTCGCTCTCGCCCATCTCCTGGATCCGCTTTTCGATCCGATCAGCTGCGTCTTCAATCGTCGCGGTGCTGATCGGCCGTTTCTCACAGGCTTTCTTAATCCCGGAAAGGATCTTGGCCCGGTCAAATGACTCGCGGCGGCCGTCTTTCTTGACGACGACCGGGAGAATCTCCTCGACCCGCTCATATGTGGTGTAGCGGCGGCGGCACCCCATGCACTCGCGGCGACGGCGGATGACTTCGCCTTCCTTGGCCATCCGCGAGTCGACCACCTTGTCTTCCAGCTCATCGCAGAAGGGACATTTCACAGGCGGTGACCCTGGCTCATGAATGGGGACTCGTCAGTAGGAATGAAAGATAGGGAACCGGTTGCACAGTGCTTTGGCTTCCAGGCGAACCTCTTCCAGCACCGCCGGTTCTTGCGGGTGCTGCAGCACACGATCAACCAACTTCACAATGTGTTTCATCTCCGGCTCCCGCATCCCTCGCGTCGAGACGATCGGAGAACCCAGCCGGATGCCGCTGGCCACCGCCGGCGGCTTTTCGTCGTAGGGGACGGCATTCTTGTTCAGGATAATACCCGCCGCATCAAGAGCCGCATCGGCGTCCTTCCCCGTAATCCCCTTATTCGAGAGATTAACCAACATGAGATGGGTATCGGTCCCGCCGGAAACAATCTTGTACCCGTGGTCCATCAGCCCTTGTGCCAGCGCTTTCGCATTGGTGAGGACCTGCTGTTGATAGCGCTTGAACGATGGAGACAAGGCTTCCTTGAACGCGACGGCTTTGGCCGCAATCACATGCATAAGCGGCCCGCCCTGCAAACCGGGGAACACCAGCTTGTCGACGCCCTTCGCATACTCGGCCTTGCACATCGTGACCCCGCCGCGCGGGCCCCGAAGAGTCTTATGCGTTGTCGTGGTTACAAAATCCGCATAGGGTACGGGATTGGGATGCAGCCCTGCGGCAATAAGACCGGCAATGTGGGCAATATCAACTAATAGGTATGCGCCGACTGATTTGGCGATGGCTTGAAATCGTGGGAAGTCCAATACGCGGGCATACGCGCTGGCGCCCACCACGATCATGCGGGGCCTGCATTCTTCAGCGGCTTTCTGCACGGCATCATAATCGATAGTTTCTGTCTGCCTGTCGACTCCGTATGAAAATACGCGAAAGAGAATACCGGAGAAGTTGACTTTGCTTCCATGAGTCAGATGTCCCCCTTGGGCCAGATCCATCCCAAGAATCGTGTCACCCGGCTTCAATACCGACAGGTAGGCCGCCATGTTGGCCTGCGAACCGGAATGCGGCTGCACGTTGACGTGCTCTGCTCCGAAGATCTCCTTGCACCGTTGAATCGCAAGGTCTTCGACCGTGTCGGCGTGCTGACACCCGCCGTAATACCGTCTGCCGGGATACCCCTCCGCATACTTATTGGTCAACACAGAACCCTGTGCGGCCAGCACAGCGGGACTGGCAAAGTTCTCCGAGGCAATCAACAGCAGCTTGTCCCGCTGCCGCGTTTCTTCCGCCTCAATCGCCGCGTAGACATCGGGGTCCGCGGATTTCAGAACATCGATTGATCCGATTCCCTCGTACATTTTGTTCTCTCTTAATCCTACGGCTGGGCCGGCGCTTCAACTTCCGGTTTCTTCACGACACACACAGTCACCGTGGCCGTCACATCTCTCGGCATCTTGATGGGCACCGTGACGGTTCCCAATTCCTTGATCGGCTGCCCCAATTGAATCTTCCGCCGGTCCACAGTGAAACCTTGCGCGGCCAACCCTTCAGCAATATCCTTGACCGTCACCGAACCGAACATCTTGTCGTCCTTGCCCACTTGCGCCTCGATGGTCAGCGTCACCGCCGACACCTTCTTGGCATGAGTCTCGATCTCCAGCTTTTCCTTCTTGGCCTTTTCCGCCGCCGCCCGTTTGGCATGCTCAAAAGCTTTGATGCTCCGGCTGTCGGCTTCAACCGCTTTGCGGCGAGGCAACAGGAAATTCCTGGCAAATCCATCGGCCACGTTGATGACATCGCCAAGGTGCCCCACCCCGTCCATCGTCTCTTGCAGAATGACTTTCATACCCCTCGCTCCTTCTCTGAGAAAGGATTGGAGAATACTGGGACGACTGCAAAAAGTCAATTCGGATCGGCAGGTTTCACTGAATGACGGCCAGCGCCCGACCTACCTTCGCAAAGGCCTCCACAGCCCGTTCCAGCTGGGCTCTCGTGTGGGCGGCCGACATCTGGACACGGATTCGTGCCCGACCTTCGGGCACGACGGGGTAGCTGAATCCGACTACGTACACGGCCTCGTTTAGCAGCGCTTCGGCCATCGACGAGGCAAGCGCAGCCTCGCCCAACATGACGGGAATAATAGGATGTTCGCCCGGAATGAGACGGAATCCCATGGCAGTCAGCTGGGCGCGAAAAAACGCCGCGTTGGCATGAAGCCGCATGCGCAACTCATCCCCTTTCACCACAAGGTCCAGTGCGCGCAAGGCTCCGGCCGACACAACAGGTGGAAGCGCATTCGAGAACAGGTAGGGTCGCGACCGTTGACGAAGCAATTCGACGATCCCAGCCTTGCCTGATGTAAACCCTCCCGTGGCCCCACCCAGTGTCTTTCCCAGGGTGCTTGTGACGATGTCCACGCGATCAGCCAGGCCGTAATGGGCCGGTGTGCCCCTCCCCTGGGGGCCAAGAACACCGGTCGCATGGCTGTCGTCCACGACCACCGCCGCATCGTACCGCTCGGCGAGGTCGATGATCCGGTCAAGCCTGGCCAAATCCCCATCCATCGAAAACACTCCGTCGGTCACGATGAGCCGCAGCCGGCTGTCTTGCGATGCCTTCAACCTCCCTTCAAGTTCACCCATGTCCGAATGGGCATATCGCAATCGTGTCGCCTTACAAAGCCGGATCCCGTCAATCAGGCTGGCATGGTTCAACGCGTCGCTGATGACGGCATCGCGCTCGTCCACCAGCGCTTCGAATAATCCTCCGTTGGCATCGAAACAGGAACTATAGAGAATCGTGTCCTCAGTGCCTAGAAACTCGCTGATTGCCCTTTCCAGCCGTTTATGCAGATCCTGTGTGCCGCAGATAAAGCGCACCGAAGCCATACCGTATCCGTGGGTCTTCAAGCCGTCCATAGCCGCTTGAACTATCTCCGGGTGATTTGCCAATCCGAGATAATTATTGGCGCAAAGATTCAGGACCGGGCCTCGATCCACCAGAATATCCGGGCCTTGTGGCCCCAGGATGCGCCGCTCGGACTTGTAGAGGCCTTTTGCGCGGATGTCGGCAAGCTGTTGTTCAAGAACTTTTTTAAGGGATGTGTACGCCATATCGTCGGCACAGTTGACAAGCTGACAGGGGACCAAGCTGACAGGTGTATTCGCTGATCACCAGCTGTTTATGGGGCCTTGCCCGCCTGTCAGCCTGTGGCCTGTCAGCTCACGGAATCAACACCACTTTCCCGCATTGCCCGGATTGGATCAAATCGAATCCTGTCGCAAATTCGGCCATCGGGAAGGAATGCGTGATCACCGGTCGGATATTCAGGCCTGCCTTGAAGAGCCCCGCCAGCCTATACCACGTCCCGAACAAACGCCGGCCTGTTACTCCATACACGCGAATGCCCTTAAAAATGATTTCGTTTGGAAGGTCGAAGCACACCTGGCCGGTTGGAATCCCGAAAAGGGTCACTCGTCCGCCGTTTTTCACGGCACGAAAGGCTTGGTGCAGCGCGGCAGGGTTGCCCGACATTTCCAACGCTGCATCAACTCCTTCACCGGCCGTCAGCTCACGAATCGCCTCATTGACTGCCTCAAGATGAGCGGTCTTCACATTCACTGTGAGGTCTGCACCCACGTGTTTGGCCAATCCCAGACGGTACTCGCTTGTGTCAGTCGCGATGATGACCGCCGCGCCCGATACACGGGCGACGGCGATAGCAAATAGACCGGTCGGCCCACAGCCCGTCACCAAAACCGTCTGGCCGGTGAGGTCTTCGGCGAGAGCAGCATCGACGGCGTTCCCCAGGGGTTCCTGAACACAGGCAAACTCCGGGGGAATCTCCGCAGCGGTGCGCCACAAGACACCTTCGGGCAGCATGACATACTCGGCATACGAGCCGTCGCAATCGATACCAAGGATTCGGTACTGCTTGCAGACATGCGCCTGCCCGGTTCGGCATTGAAAACACGCACCACACGTAATGTGCGATTCGGCTGCGACATAATCGCCGACCTTCACCAGCGATACTTCACGCCCCGCCTCCACCACGTGGCCGCATAACTCATGGCCGATGATACGCGGAGGATGGACACGCCCTTGAGCCCACTCGTCCCAACGATAAATATGGGCGTCAGTTCCACACAGCGAGGTCGCGGCAACCTTGACGACAACCTCGCGCGGGCCGGGAGTGGGGTCCGGCCAACTTGTTGCAGTCAAACCCGGAGCACTCATTGTTTTGACCAGGGCTCTCATGGAACTATTCTATACCAACTGCGTACATTGGGCATTCTGATCAGCCCGGCAAAGTTCGTATAGCCATCCATCTGTGTAAGCCGAAAAGCAGCAGAGACTCGGCTCTGTTCGTTGTTGTTCGTATCTCGCGAAGCGTATCTCGCATGTCGCAGACAAAAAAGATGAGATCCGCTTCCGTTTCGTCCCACCATCCTGCGCTTCACAAGGAACTTGCTTCCAGACGACTTCGTACCGGACTCTCATGCCACTACATTTACCACGGCTTGCATGACATCGCCACGATGAGTAGGATGCCAAGAACATGCGCCTTCCACGCTTTCGATCTGTTGCGCTCATGGCCGGCCTTCTCTGGGCATGCTCGGGAGGGTCTGTCTTCCAGCCGGAACTTCACGCCGCTTCCCCTTCCAGCGCGGCGCAACCGGTCTCACAGGGAAACCGTTGGGTCGCTTTTGATTTTGCCGGTCTGGACACGTCCGGAGATATTCGCGTCGGCAACCCGCTGAAATTGTCGCTGACGCTCTACGGAACTGGTCAGAACCATACCCCCGTGGTCGCCATTTGTGAATCAATTCACTTCGAACGACACATCGTCACGATGGAACCGGATTCCCGCTCCAAGGAGATGCACGCCACCGCCATTCTTGAACCCATTGCCCCGGGGAAACTCTCCGTGTCTCCAAAAGTCGCGCGCATCCAAGTCACATTCGCTCGGGCTCAGACCGGCAAGAAACCGGAGCGGGTGATGAAACGGATCGTCTATGTCACGTTGGGAACATCTGTGCCACAAAGCAACCACGACGATCTTCCCCCTCCACGTCTGTACGAGCCCGGCGAGGAAGACACCGGCGACGATGACCTTCCGCCCGAGGCGACACCCATGGCCGACAACTCGCTGGCGGAAGAAAATCTGTTGCCGTTGCCTACCCCGGGACCGGGACCTGGACCGGCCTACTGGCAGCATGTCAGCGCGCTCCTGAGCCAAAGCTGGGGCCGCACGGCGCACCAGGTGCGCCGTACTCCGTCAAGCGAAACCGTTCATGTCCGGTTTCGCATGTACCCGAACGGACGGGCTCAATTGATCCAGATTGAAAAAGGCTCCGGCTCGCGCGAAATCAACGAGGCCGGCATTTATGCCGTCGTCGATGCGCAGCCGTTTCCTCCCTTTCCCGATAATGTGGGATCTGAGCCAGTCGACGTGCATGTGCGGATGCGGACCGGCGCGCGGCTGGGCGCGCGTGATGTGAGGCCGGCCTCAATCCCGCTCAGCCCACGGCCAAATGCGGCGCCTCTCATGCCCAAGCCCTGAGGAAAACAGGCGACGACAACCCTGCACTATGGAGGCAACCAGATGAGTTCCCGATGGCGCTGGATCGCGTGCGCGGCACTATGCGGATGGCTGGCCGGACTGCCAAGCGGCGCCGGAGCCGAAACGGCCCGGTGGGACATCGATCCCGATCACTCGCTTATCGAGTTTCGCGTCACGCATATGGTGGTCTCCAAGACCGCCGGGCGTTTCACGGACTACAAGGGATTCGTCGACATGGATGGAGACGCCAAGACGATCAGGGCGATCGAAGCGACAATCAACACGGCGTCCATCGATACGAATCACGACAAACGCGATGCCCACCTGCGGCAGGCCGACTTTCTGGACGTCGCACAGTTTCCGACGATGACGTACAAACTGAAACATGCCAAAAAGCAAGGCGACACCTTCACAGCCATCGGTGACTTGACCCTGCGCGACATCACGAAGGAAGTCGCGCTCACCGGCACCTTGAACGGTGTCGCCAAAGATCCCTGGGGCAACACCAGGGCCGGCTTCAGCGCCAACGGCACACTGAACCGCAAGGACTTCGGCATGGTGTGGAATAAAACGCTCGACAACGGCGGACTGGTCGTCGGCAACGATGTGCAGATCCATCTGGAAATCGAATGCATCAAAGTCAAGACTCCATGAATCGCGAAATATGACACCCCGATGGCTGATATGAAAGCGATGGTGCTGAATCGGACCGGCGATGTATCGGACAACCGGCTCGAGTTGCGCGAGCGCGCGCTCCCGAAACCGGCAGCGGATCAGGTGCTGGTGAAAATTCATGTGTGCGGGGTATGCCGGACCGATCTGCACGTCGTAGAAGGTGAGTTGCCCGGCATCACACTTCCATTGATACCGGGCCATCAAGCCGTCGGAACTGTGGTGCAGGTCGGCCACGACGTGCAGGATGTCCGAGAAGGGGATCGCGTCGGGCTCGCCTGGCTTCAAGGCACATGCAATCGGTGTGAATTCTGCACCAGCGGACGTGAAAACCTCTGCGAGACGGCGCGGTTCACCGGCTATCAGATCGATGGAGGGTATGCGGAATATGCCGTCCTGCCCGGGCGGTTTGCCTACCCGATCCCGCCGGTCTTTTCGAACGAGCAAGCCGCCCCGCTGCTCTGTGCGGGCATCATCGGCTATCGCGCGCTGCGGCTCAGCGGAATCAAACCGGGCCAGCGCCTTGGCCTGTACGGATTCGGCGCATCGGCACACATCGCCATCCAGATCGCACGGCACTGGGGCTGCCAGGTTTATGTCAGCTCGCTCAAGGTTGAGCATCAAGAGCTGGCCAGACAGCTGGGAGCTGTATGGATCGGCGGAGCGACAGAGATGCCGCCCGATAAGCTGCATGGGTCAATTATTTTCGCACCTGCCGGCGAATTGGTTCCGCCGGCGCTGCGTGCGCTCGAACGCGGTGGCACGCTCGCGCTGGCCGGCATCCATATGTCTCCGATTCCCTCCTTGGACTACGATCGCGAGGTGTTCGGGGAGCGGGTCATCCGGAGTGTGACGGCCAATACCAGGCAGGACGGGCTCGATCTGCTGTGCGAAGCGGCGGCGATTCCTCTCAAACCGCATACAGTCCGTTTTCCTCTCGAACAGGCAAACCGTGCCTTACAGGAATTAAAAGCCGGACGCTTTCAAGGGGCGGCTGTCCTCACAATGTGATCGCGAGGAACTGCAAGTGATCAGGACACTACGCGCCCTGGTGAGCTTGTCGGCCAACCCCTCACCACGTTTCTGACAGATCCCGACTTCAAACAATGGTGACCACGTGCATGCCAATAGGTGCAAGAGACCGTGCAATGGCCGGCCAGTTGTTGCACCGCCCTTCAAGTTGCCCCCTGGATCCCGTCGAACAGAACAAATTGTGCTGAGAAAATTTTACTCGCATCACAAACTCTGCTATACCACACACATAGGCGATCACAATTTTTGAAATTGAAGGGGGGTGGAGTACTCATGGCAACGAAGAAAGCAGCAAAGAAGCCTGCAAAGAAGGCGGCGAAGAAGAAGTAGTCGCGCCATGAGGAGGCGTCGGTCACGGCGCCTCCTCACCATCTCACGTCCTTCATCTTTTCGAATTCCACACCACATCACACAAGTCGCTATCTGATCGAAGACTTCCTCGGCAATGTCTCCGATAGACTCGCGCACCTGAGAGAACCTACTTCGCACCCAAGAGCTCACCTTCACCAACCAGCCTTCTATCGGAATGGAATCGGCGAAGGTGCCGGGATGCAACCGGTTACGCCGGCACAGCACACATCATGCAGAGAAGGTAAAAGAGGGCGGAGCGACCGGCAAGCTGAGATCACGACAACGAAGAGACGGCGCGGAAAAAGAAAGGGGAAGTGATGGCCACATCACTTCCCCCAGTTTCTTAGCGCCAGAAGAGAGTCCATAGCGTAAAGAAAGCAGCGCTTGAATCTTATCATGAACGTTCCCTTCGACAACAAAATAAATATATCAATGCATTCAACGACTTAAGATACCTTCGTCGAAGAGGATACACAAAGAGCTGCGTGACTGGCCCCTCGAAAAAGACCGGGGTCTGGAAGTTTTGACCTGCCTTCGGACCGAAACCCATAACTGACTTTATCGCTTTCGATCGAGAATACTGGAAGCCCGCTCAGACGTTTCCTTGACCAGCACACCCATCTTCGGATGCGACGGCTCGAAATCGACCGGCCAGCCATGGTGACGAAGTCGTTCGCTGGCCGTGGGACCGATCGAGGCAACAACCATCTTCGTGAGCGCTGATCGAAAGAACTCGACTTGTCCATCCAGTTCCAGCACCTGCATCACATGATCAGCCTGCGCCGCATTGGTGATCAACATCACGGTGACGCGCCCGGCGATGATTTCATTGAGCGCATGACGGAGCGGGGCAAGATCGTCCGGCAGTGCCCACTTATAAATGGGGACTTGAAAGACCTCGGCACCACGCCGTTGCAATGCCTCACGCAATGCCGGGTTCCGCATCCCGTACTCTTGCACCGCCACGCGTAATCCCATCACGGGCAAACGCTCATCGACAGTGCGAACCACATCGACCCATGTGTTCGGTTCCGGGACAGTTGCAGTCGGCTGGAGACCGAGCGCCCTCAAGGCCGCGGCCGGTTTCGGCCCCCTGGCAACAATGGCCGTCCTGGCCAGAGCCTCCACGATCGACGGCCAGGGATAGCGCAGCTTGAGAAGATCGAACAGTGCGATCGTGCCGGCGCCGGTCAGGAGGATCAGCATATCGATCCGTCCAGTCATCAACCGAATCCCAAACTCCAGGGCTGCCGAATTGTCCTCCAATGGAATTTCGCGAAGGGCTGGAGCGACGAGGGACTTGCCGCCATACCGTCCAATCAGGCGAGCCATCTCCACCGCCATGCGAGACTCGAATGAGGCAACCGTCAGACCGTGGAAGTCAGGTTGGCCGAAGCCGTGAATTGCAGACATCATATCGTGTGGAATTCCATTTGACGGGGCCGCATGCCGCCCCTACTATACAAACACTACGGGGACAAGGGCCAGACGAATGATGAACCAGCCGTTCCATCGAGGGTTACGACATCTCGCACTTCGCGTGACGGATCTCGCGCGTTCACGCCGATTCTACGAACAGGTGCTCGGCATGCAGGTGGTGTGGGAACCTGATCCGGAGAACGTGTATTTCAGCTCCGGAAACGACAACCTGGCACTCCATCAAATCCCGAAGGGCGAACTTGCAGCATACCAGCCGCCGAAGGCCCAACTCCTCGATCATATGGGAGTGATTCTCGACAGCCCGGAGGCGGTCGACCGGATGTATCACGCCATCGCGCCCACGATCGAATCACTCGGCGGACATATCGCCAAAGAGCCGAAACAGCACCGTGACGGCAGTTACTCGTTTTATGTGACCGACCCGGACGGCAACGCGATCCAGGCGCTGTATGAACCGACGATCAGCACATTCGAATTTACACGTAAGGGGTGAGGCGATGTCAGCCGTATACTCATTCGATTTGAGAATCCTCCTCGCCTTACACCCGGCGCCTCAAGTTTCACGACCATGACGCTCTGGGAAAGGCTACCGAGAAATCACTACGTGGCCCTCGCCCCCTGGTGCTGGGTGCAGTTGGAAAGCGCTCACGCACCTGGACCGTTTCCCTTTGTGGCCGGCGTCGCACCAGACGTGGCGGGAAGCCTCACCGAAGCGCACAGCCTCCTGGCCAGTGCCATCGACACAGCCATCAGCGACGTCTTTTCCAAGAGGGCGCCCGTCGACGATCCGGACCGGCAGAGGCGGCTGGAAGACGCGTACGCGGAACTGGTGAATGCGCGTCCTTACCTGAACCGACACATCACATGTGGCCGGAATGCGGACGGCACCTTTCGCTGGGAGTTTCCGACCGACCCCACCCGCTCATCCACAGTGACGAACGGCGGCCTTCGCATATTTCATTCAGTCAAACGGCAGGCCATTCCTCTGGGATTCGACCAACGCCCCCTGGGACCAATGGTGGGAACCCTGCTCGGCATGTTAGACGGCACACGCCAGACCGACGAGATCAGGACAGTCCTAGAGGCCGCACCGCGCGAAGCCAGGACGGCGCTCACCCGGCTGATGGAATTGCTGATTCAGCATGAGTGCCTTCTCAATTCGCCAAAAGCCTCGGTCCGGCCGCACTGGCTTGAATCCATACAGGACCGGGATATGGTGCATCTCGGCCACGCGGCGCTGCTCTACCGGCAGCTGAACAATTTTCTCCTCTTCGACCCCTGGCTGCTCCCGTGGTTCGCCGAATCCTCCATCCCTTCCCTGTGGGGCTCGCTCTTGCCCAAACCATCGGCCGTATTCTTAACGCACGACCACGACGATCATGTCGATCCTCGCACTCTGCTCCACTTGCCGAAAGACACGCCGATCATCGTACCCAGCCGGCGCAACCGGAAAACATTCTTTTACGATTACCTGCCGCTCCTACGGGAACTCGGATTCGGCCGCGTAGTCGAACTGGCGCACGGCGAGAGCTGGCCACTCGAGGGCGGAACCATCGTCTCCGTGCCGTTCTACGGTGAGGACCCCTGCGATCTACAGATGCCGAGAAACTGCTACTTGATCAGCGACCGTGGCTACAACATCCTCGTCCATGCGGACAGCGGGCCGGCCAACGACGGACGGTCGCCGCTGAAGGACGGCGTCATCGCTCAACTGGCCGGCAAATATGGTCCGATCCCGCTGGTGTTCGCATCGCAACAGCAGTTGCTCGAACTCCGTAGCAACGCCGCCCAGGCGCCCTTGTCTCATCCGGGCAAGTGGCTGGAGGTGGGTGAGAACGGCTATCTCACCAACGCCTATCTGAGCGACCTGTGCCGTGCGGCGCAGGCGACGCTCTTCGTGTCCTACGCCACCGGCGGCGCCGACTGGTACCCGGACCATTTGTCGTTCATGTTCAGCCGGCGAAACCCTGCGCGCACCGCGCTCCTCACCGCCCGGTGGGAACGTCCGGAAACACTCAAAGACCTTCTCTCCCTGCACAATTGCGGGTATCATTGCTCGCGGGCGCTGGATCTGTATCGATCGACCAGCGATGCGCGGATTGAGGTCGTCTCAACGGGCGACGCGCTGACCCCTCTGAGTCTTCACCGGCTGGATCACGGCGATCCGCCGTTTATGACAACCGGGCGACACGTGTAGCCGGATTGTCATCGCACGGTTGAAAGGATTACACATGAGCGGGCCATCTTCTCCCATCTTAGTCACAGGGTCGGCAGGCTTTATCGGATTTCATGTGGCCCGGCGTCTGTTAGATCGCGGTGATTCTGTCATCGGTCTCGACAACCTCAACGACTACTACGACGTCCGGCTGAAAGAGGCACGTCTGGCCCAACTGACCGCGCACAAGGGATTTCGTTTTGTCAGGCTGGACCTGGCCAATCGGCAAGGCATGCGGGATCTCTTCACCGACGAGCCGATTCAGCGAGTGGTCCATCTGGCCGCACAAGCCGGCGTACGCTATTCACTCGTGAACCCTCACGCCTACACCGAAAGCAATCTCGAAGGCTTCATGAACATTCTGGAAGGCTGCCGCCATAGCCGCGTCGCGCATTTGGTGTACGCATCGTCCAGCTCCGTCTACGGCGGCAACACTCACATGCCGTTTTCCATCCACGACAATGTGGACCACCCCGTCTCGCTCTATGCCGCCACGAAGAAAGCCAATGAACTCATGGCCCACTGTTACGCACATTTGTATCGGATTCCCTGTACAGGATTGCGATTCTTCACAGTCTACGGCCCGTGGGGCAGGCCTGATATGGCGCTGTTCATTTTCACGAAAGCAATTTTGGAAGGAACGCCGATCGAGGTGTTCAATCACGGCAACATGCGACGCGATTTCACCTATGTGGATGATATCGTCGAGGGCATTATCCGGACCCTCGATCACCCGGCGACGGTCAATCCAGCCTGGTCAGGAGACAAGCCGGACCCCGGCACCAGTTCGGCACCGGCCCGCGTCTACAATATCGGCAACCACCAACCGGTGGAGCTTCTGCATTTCATCGAGGTATTGGAAAAGGCGCTCGGCAAGAAGGCAGAGAAGAAGCTGATGCCGTTGCAGCCGGGCGATGTGCCTGCCACCTACGCCGACATCGAGGACCTCACGCGCGATGTCGGATTCGCACCGGCCACTCCGATCGAAGAAGGCATTCCTCGCTTCGTAAAGTGGTACCGCGAGTTTTACCAGGCCTGAGGGGAAACGGTCTTTCTGCTCGACGAGCTTACGGACACCCGATCGGAATGAACCCTCTCCCAAAGATATCCGACAGCGTCACATACCGTGCGTTATCATAAAAGGAGTAGCTCGCCCCGCGCTGATTGCGGCCGGAAAGGTCTCCGCCATAAGACGGGTCAGATCCGAACCACAAGCCCCCACGGGTTTTCTGAACCAGCTGAAGCCATTCCATATACAGTCCACAAACCTCGCTTTGCACTGAGCCGGAGTTTGTATTGCTTGCGTGCCACTCCCGAGCCCACTCCGGGACATTTTGCCCTAGCATACCCGATGGTCGATCCTGGTAGGCCGGAACTTGGTAATGTGGGGCTGCAACTGGAGCAGGACGGGGAAGAATCGGCATATTCTCCAGTGACGGCACAACCGACAGCGGCCTTAACATCATGACTCGACAACCAGCCCGTTCCTTGTTGGTATAGATCGTGTCCCCATCCGCCGTGAGGCATTCAAATACGCCTGTCGGTTCAGGAGCCGGCGGCGGAGTATTGGCCGACGCGGAACCAGAAAACATCGCCGCGAGTATGGATACTGAAAACACCATTCGTATGAGCCTCATGGGGCACCTCCGTAAAAATGTACCGATGAGCCGCGCACAGGCTCTCCGATAATTCTGTCCTCGTCTACGCGCACACACAACTTACGTAATGGGACTTCCAAGAATCTATGCCACTTTGGGAGGGGGAAACCCAACTCCTGAGCCGGTTCCAGGAGATCCGGCCACCCACAATCATCCGAACACGGTCATGTCCGGGCTTGGAATTGAAGGCTTTGCCTTGTTCGCTTGAGGACAATGAGGTATCCTCCACCCCATTCCGGGTCAATAGTGCGAAGCGATCCAGATCGTGGATCGGCACTCCCTTTTTCCGGTACATGTTTCCGTTCAGGCTTGACCTCCCACGGGCCCCGCAATGACCGATAACGATGTTCTCAGCAACTTGCTGCTTATTTACACCGTCTCTATTGCAGTGGTGTTTCTCTTTCACCAGTTTCGCTTGCCTTCCATCGCCGGGTTTCTCGTCGCCGGATCCGTGATCGGCCCGCATGGGTTCAACCTCATTTCAGATATCGGTACCGTGCAAGTGCTCGCGGAAATTGGAATTGCCCTGCTGTTATTCACCATCGGCATCGAGTTCTCACTGGTCCAACTCGCCTCACTGAAGCGACTGCTTCTGGTCGCCGCACCGATTCAAGTCGGCGGGGTCATCGTCCTCGTGTGGCTCGGCGGCATCATTGCGGGAATACCGGGCCCGCAGGCGGTGTTCTGGGGCTTTCTGTTGTCACTCAGCAGCACCGCGATCGTATTGAAGGCGCTGGCGGCAAGCGGAGACAGCGATGCTCCGTACGGCCGCGCAACCATCGGCATCCTGATCTTCCAGGACCTCGCCGTAGTGCCGATGATCCTGCTGACGCCGATTCTGGCCAGCCCCAGCGAGGACGCACTCTCAACCATCCTGTTGCCCGTAGGAAAATCCGTGGTGCTCGTCGCCTGTATCGTTGCAGCCGCCTGGTATGCAGCGCCGAAGGTGCTCGAGTACATCGTCCGCAGCCGAAGCCGCGAGCTCTTTTTGCTGACGATTATCGTCATCTGCCTCGGCATCGCATGGCTGACTTCAATGAGCGGCCTGTCGCTCGCATTGGGCGCCTTCATTGCCGGGCTCGTCATTTCCGAGTCGGAGTATAGTCACCAAGCCATCGCGGAGGTACTCCCGTTCCGAGACAGTTTTAACAGTCTGTTCTTCATCTCCATCGGCATTCTGATGGATTGGCGAATCCTGCTCCAGTATCCCGGAGTCGTCACCGGCCTATTACTCGTTGTGTTGCTTCTAAAATTCCTCAGCGGCGCCGGAGCCGTGCTGGCCGCGTCAGTCCCTCCACGGGCGGCGGTCATGACCGGCATAGCCCTGGCTCAAGTAGGCGAATTCAGCTTTGTACTGGCCCAGGTCGGCCAAGAGCACGGCCTGATGTCCGGCACACCCTATCAAGTATTCCTGGCGGTCTCCGTCTGTTCCATGATCATCACGCCGTTCCTCATGCAGGGGTCGCCACATCTCGCCCGGCACGTAGAAGCCGTCCAGCGGCTCCGCCGTTGGCTGCCCGGCCAGACCACGGCCCATGTGCTGGAGACAGAAGGGCGGCACCTCCGTATCAAAGACCATGTGATCATCGTGGGGTACGGATTGAACGGCAGAAACCTGGCTCGCGTGCTGGGTGAAACGGAAGTACCCTACATTGCATTAGATCTGGACGGCGATACGGTGCGCCGGGAAGCGCAGCACGGCTTGCCCCTCTACTACGGCGATGCCACGAACCCGCACGTGCTCCGGCATATGAAAATCGACGATGCCAGAGTCCTGGTGATCGCGATTTCCGATCCGTTCATGGCCCGCCGAACCGTCCAAGTGGCGCGCAGTTTGAATCCGAAGATTCATATCGTCGTCAGGACGCGCTACCTGCGCGAGCTGGAAGAGCTCCATCAACTCGGCGCCGACGATGTGGTGCCGGAAGAATTTGAAACATCGATCGAGATTTTTGCGCTGGTGCTGCGGACCTACAACATGCCGCAAGAATTCGTGATGCGGAAGGCCGAACAGGTTCGGCGGGAAGGCTATGCCCTGTTGCGCCGGAGCGAGCTGCCCGAGTTGGCCCACCATCTTCGTGGCGGCACACTCAGCGATGTGGAAGTGGAGACTTGTCGGATCGAGGAGGATTCACCGGCAGCCGGGAAGACCATCGATCAACTGGCCTTGCGGCCCCGAACCGGCACCTCGATTATTGCGTGGACCAGAAGCGGCATCACAGAATCCAATCCTTCTATGAAAACCACACTTCTTCCCGGTGATATCATCGTCTTACTGGGAACGCGCGACCAGATCCGTCGGGCAATGGGTCTCATTCTCTTACGCGAAACAGAACCCCCTAGCGGACGCTCCCCGTCATAACCTGATACGCCTCTTCCAGCGTGCCGGCGTGAATAAGCTGTACCCGCTTTCGATCGGCTGTTTCTTTCGTGATTACCCAGTCGGTGGTAAAGATCTGCTCCCGAGGTACGACCATCGCCCGGTACTGAGCACCGGCTGCCGCTTCAATTTTTACAGGTAATCCTCCGACAGCCTCAAGTCGGCCATCCGGGGTAATCTGGCCGGACAGGGCTACGTCAGATCTGATCACTTCACCCTTATAGACCGCCATGATACCCACCGCCACGGCAGCCCCGGCACTCATCCCGTCGGTCATGGCCATATGCGAACGATTTTTGATCGTAATCAGCCAATTACGGCCGTCATCGCCGACGGCGTGGGCCACGGCCCGCATGGCCCGACGTACTCCCTCTTTCCACTCCTCACCCACAAGTGAGCCACCTCCCAGATTGATCTCGCTGAACTGGACCGTCGGACCATCCTCCCTCATCGTCCGCTCGAACTGGATGATGATGTAATTGACGACACCGGGAAGCCCTTCTTCAGGCACACCCAGAGCCGGAACGAGCACCGTCCGCGCGTCGTTTCCTGCCCATACCGGCGACACGAACAGAGCAGCAACAATGATTACGAACATGAGCTGGAGGATATTGAGACGACCGGTCAGCTTCTCCACCGCAGCGTCACCCGCTCTTTGAGGGGATGTTCCATCGGCTGCCCCGTCTGAAGCGAGGCGAGATGAGCAGCCTTGAGTTTGTAGTACCACTTGGCCGGCATGTCGGCATCGCCAAGAAACATCGACGATGGTTTGTGGCGAAGCCCCACGGCAAGATGCTTCATGGCACGTTCATCCTGACCCAGAAACATCTTGGTGAGCGTACGGAAAATCAGATTTCCAAACGGAAGCCAATGCAGCCCGCGCCAATAGGCGGAGAAATCGATACGGCATTCCATATCCGATATGGGCGTGGCCATCAGCCGGTTGGCCATCCATACCCGCCCGCACTCCATGAGTTCGACGCGCTGATTCGGGAGCAGAAAATCGATCGTCGTACTCAAAGGCCCTCCGTAGACACGCTCCAGCCAATGAAACGGACCGCTGTTCTTGGCTGGCCGGTGCGCCGTCATCCGAAATCCATTGGGAATCGGCTCAAAGGTCTTCGTCTTTTCATGCATGCTCGCATCGCTGCGCCACCAGGAATGCACGTAGGGGCCATGGACCGGATCGATAAGACCGATGACGCCGTCGTCTGCTGTACAAGTGTAGATCAGCGAAATGTGAAACGACTGTTTCGGCTCCGATGGCAGCGGCATGCGCGGGACCGGCGGCAACGAAACGGTTTCTCCACGATCGTCGGCAAGATGCACCCAGATCATACCGTCGGCTTCTTCAGCTGGATAACTGGCGATCCCAACCTTATCGGTTTGAAGGGAAGTCCCTTGCGGCAGCGCCGGAATGCAGCGGCAGCGGCCCTTCATGTCGAACTGCCACCCGTGATACGAACATTCGATACGCTCGCCGTTGAAACGTCCGAATGACAACGGCATGCCACGGTGCGGGCAAATATCGCGCATCGCTGCCAGCCGCCCCTCCCGGTCCCGACAAAGCACGATCGGAAGCCCCAGCATCTGCAGGGCTTTCATCGAGCCTGACGGCAAGGTATGACTCGGCACAGCCGGATACCAGAATCCAAAGAGCGGAGCGCTTCTAGCGGAGACAATATCGGGCGTGAGCGGTATGTTCATGGACGAGGAAGGAAGCCCGGAAGATGGGGCGCACCTACGAGGGTGACTATAGCGACCGGATAGAGGAAGGTCAAGCGACAATGACGAGGATGCCGCAAGCACATTCCTGTAATCCCAAAATGATAATGTCCGGTTTCAGCAGAATAGAAATGTCCTCATCGTTGATAGACTGTTCGCTCTCA
>Ga0315912_10001523_pt1 | contig 27982 bp, 27 predicted proteins | sample VfabasoilMG_FD_204469 | JGI IMG/M metagenome (GOLD analysis project Ga0315912, IMG submission 204469) | Garden soil microbial communities collected in Santa Monica, California, United States - V. faba soil | ecosystem: Environmental > Terrestrial > Soil > Garden | place: USA: California...
GCTGCATTTCCACCGTGGCCACCACGATGCCGGTGGTGTAGTCATTCAATATCTTCTGCATTGCTTCCTGCTGGCGCTGTGCGATCTCGCTGCGGCCCTCGGTCAACACGAAGTCGAGCTTGCTCTTGCCGATCACCTGCCGCACCGCGCTCTCGGCCACCTGGCGCAGCGTGGCCGAGGGATCCTCGACGTTGAACAGGTAGTCGGCGGGATCATTGATGCGCCACTGGACGGCGACCTCGACGTCGACGATGTTCTCGTCCTGCGTGAGCATCGTCGCCTTGTGCGTGATGGACCGCACCTGGCCGACGTTGATGAGCGTGACTTCGTCGACGAGGCTCGGGTATTGGACGTTGAGACCGGGCTGCAGCATCTTCACGAAGCGGCCGAAGCGCAGCACCACGCCGCGCTCCTGCTGGTCGATGAGGTAAACCATGTTGGTCAGGGCGAGCAGCACGGCAAGCAGCAGCCCCAGCAGCCAGATCATCGATGACCCGGCGCCACCCACGCCCGAAGGGCGCCGGCCGAACATGCCGCCGAAACCCTGTTGCAGGCGGCGGACCATCTCCTCGAGATCGGGCGGCTCGCCGCCGTTGCCGCGGTTGCCCCACGGATCGCGGCCCCTGCCTCCGGGCGGTTCATTCCATCCCATGTCGATCGATCCGGTAGCTGGAAATTGGGGTCGTAAAAAGTATCGGCCTGAAGCGGGCGAATGTTATCACAAACACCCGGCCGCTTTACCGCAGTGCGTCGAGGTCGTAGCCCTGCTCGCGGACGATCCGGTTCAGCGACGGAGCGTCGATCTCGAGCTGCATGATCCAGCCGCCGTGCCGATCCGATGCCTCCGAGCTGACCGCGCCGAACTGGAACAGGCGCGCGCGCAGATCCCCGGCCGCGGGCGGCAGGCGAAGCTCCATGGGCTCCGGCAACGGCTTCAGGACGGTCGCAATGACGGACAGCAGTTCATCCACGCCGGCTCCGCTCCGCGCCGACAGCCACACCGACGGCATCGAACCGTTGTGCTGTTCCACGCGCGGCTCCAGCCGCTCATTCAGATCGATCTTGTTGTAGATCATGATCTGCGGGATGTGCGCGGCGCCTATCTCGGCGATCACCTCGTTGACCTGCGTGGTCTGCAGGTGCCGCTGCTCCGCGTTCGCGTCCACCACGTGCAGCAGAAGGTCCGCCTGGAGGACCTCCTCCAGCGTGGCGCGGAACGACTCGACCAGATCGTGCGGCAGGTGGCGGATGAATCCGACCGTGTCGCTGAGGACGGCGGTGCGTTCCGGGGGAATGCGGATCTGCCGGAGCGTCGGATCGAGCGTGGCGAACAGCTTGTCCGCCGCGTACACCGACGCGCCGGTGAGCCGGTTGAACAGCGTGGACTTGCCAGCGTTCGTGTAGCCGACCAGCGAGATGATCGGCGCGGCGCGGCGTTCGCGCAGCCGCCGGCTCTGTTGCCGCTGGCGCCGGACTTTTCCCAGCCGACCATCAATGGTCTTGATGCGCCGGCCGATCAGCCGGCGGTCCGTTTCGAGCTGCGTCTCGCCGGGACCGCGCAGGCCGATGCCGCCCTTCTGCCGTTCGAGGTGCGTCCAGCCGCGGACCAGCCGCGTTGACAGGCGCTGCAACTGCGCCAGTTCCACCTGGAGCTTGCCTTCATAGGTGCGCGCGCGCTGCGCGAAGATGTCGAGGATGAGTCCGATGCGATCCACGACGCGGCAGCCAACGTCCTTTTCAACGTTGCGTTCCTGCGCGGCGCTCAGTTCGTGATTGAACACGACGATGCCGGCGCCGGTGGCGACTACCTGCGCGCGGATCTCCTCAACCTTGCCGCTGCCGATGAAGTGGCGCGCATCCGGCGCCGTGCGCCGCGCCGTGACGACCGAGGCGATGCGGAGACCGGATGAAACCGCGAGCTGGCGGAACTCGTCGAGTTCCTCGGTGAACTGCGGGTTGCGGAAGTCGATGTGCACGAGGACGGCGACTTCGCCGTCCCGTACTGCCGTGCCCGTCCCGATATCCAAAGCGGAAGCTTATTCCTCGCCGCCGCCGTCCTCGTCCGCGCGCGGCAACTTGACGTTGCGGGCCGGCACGATGGTGGAAATGGCGTGCTTGTAGACGAGCTGGCTGACCGAGTTCTTCAGCAGCAGCACAAACTGATCGAAGGATTCAACCTGGCCCTGGAGCTTGATGCCGTTCACGAGGTAGATGGAAACCGGGATGCGCTCCTTGCGCAAGGCATTCAGGAACGGGTCCTGAAGCGAGTGCCCCTTGCTCATAAGAATCCTCCTTTTTATTCGTTGTAATTATTATTCCATCCTTGGGTCGCTGCGCCCTTCCTGCCACTTGGGCCCGACCATATTACATCGTCTTTTTCACCCTGAGGCCCGCCCCAGATATTTCAACACCTTATCCACAAGATTCGAGTCATCGGGATCGAACCACTGCGCGTCCGGCTCGGCCCGGAGCCATGTGCGTTGCCGCTTGGCGAGTTGCCGCGTCGCAACAACCGACTGCCGGGTCATTTCCGCAAGGTCGATCTCCCCGGCAAGGTGGTGCCAGACGTGCCGGTAACCAACCAGCCGTATCGACGGCAACGCGGGTCCGAGGTCGCCACGGCGATAAAGCGCCCTGACCTCCTCCACGAAGCCCGCCTGCAGCATCGCGAGAAAGCGCTCCTCGATCCGCCGGCGCGCCAGATCGCGATCGGGCGATGCGAGGATGAGGGGAATCGAACGCAGCGGCGGCGCGCCGCCGTCTTCGGCCTGCAACTCGGTCAGCGGGCGGCCGGTCAGCTCGTACACCTCCAGCGCGCGCTGGATGCGCTGCGGATCGCTCGGTCGGATCCGCCGCGCGGCGGCGGGATCGACCTCCATGAGACGGGCATGCAACGCCGCCCATCCGCGCTTCGCCGCCTCACCCGCCAGGCGCGCGCGAATTTCCGGATCCGCATCGGGCAACCCTGCGATTCCGCGCCGCAGGGCACGGAAATAGAGCCCCGTCCCGCCGACCAGAAGCGGGATGCGGCCGCCGGCCCGGATCGCGGCGATCTCCCGCAGCGCGTCCCGGCGGAACCGGCCGGCCGAATACGGCTCCGCCGGATCGCAGACGTCGATCAGGCGGTGTGGCGCGCGCGCCAGGATGTCCGGCCCGGGCTTCGCCGTGCCGATGTCCATGCCGCGGTACACCATGCCCGAATCGACGCTGACGAGATCCACGGGCAGGCGCGCCGCGAGTGCTACCGCGAGATCGGTCTTGCCGCTCGCGGTCGGCCCCATCAGCAGGATCGCCGGCGCTTCAGCGACCATGCTTCCCCAGCCACCGGGCCAGTTCTTCCGGCTCCAGCGTGCGCCAGAATCCCGCCCGCGACGCCGCGCTGAAATCGAGTCCTGCTTCCTCGGTCTCGCGCAGCAAGGCCGTCAACGCGCCCGCGTCGAGACCAGCACACGGTTGATCCGGCACGTGCCCGGCAAGCCATTCGCCGATCGCCGCGCCCTGTTCCTCGCGCGCCAGCAGTTCAAGAACGCCCGCGCCCAGTGCAGCCGCGTCCGCGTGGGCGAGCAATGCGGGGATCGCGCGTACCGCGATCCGCCCCGGCCCGACGGCGTGGACATCGAAGCCGGACTGTTGCAGCGATTCGGCATGGTATTCCGCGATCCCGGCCAGCGCGGGCGCGGCGTCAATTTGAACGGGAACGAGCAGCGGGCGCGCTCGCAATGTCTCGCCCGCTGCCGCGGCTCGCCGGACACCGGCGCGAACGCGCTCCTGCAGCAGCGCGCGAACGTCCACGATCAGGCAGGCATCGGCGCGTTCGCAGAGGAGGAAGCGCCCGGCTACCTGCGCTATCGGCACTCCGAGCCGCGGCGCCGACGGCGTGGACCGGCTGTACCGTGAAACCGGTTCCATGATGGCGGCCGCGGGCACGACGCCGGTTCCAACCCCGGTTCCCCCCAGCGCTTCCCGAGCGGCCGCAAAAAGAAAGTCGTGAACATCGCGCGCCTGCCGGAAGCGCACTTCGTGCTTGGTCGGGTGCACGTTCACATCGGCGGCCGCGGCATCCATCTCCAGGTAAAGAAGATAGAGCGGGAACCGGCCGGCCGGCACGAGGTCGCCGCAAGCCTGCCGGATGGCGTGGCCGAGCAGCCGATCGCGGATCAGGCGCCCGTTCAGGTACAGGAACTGCTGATCCGACTGGCTGCGGTGGGCATCGGGCCCGCCGATGCGACCGTACACGCGCAGCGATCCCGCGGAGCAGTCGATGGGACGCGTCGAACGCAGGAACGCCCGACCCAGGATGGCCGCGATCCGATCATCGCCGTCGCCTTCGGCCTGGAGCGCCGGCTGGCCGTCGTGCCGGAAGCGCAGGCTGCCGGCCATCGGGCTCAGCGCAAGCCGGCGGACCATCTCCAGCAGGTGCAGGTACTCGGTGCGCGCCGAGCGCAGGAACTTGCGGCGCGCGGGCACACCGCGGAACAGGCCGCGCACTTCCACGGTGGTGCCGACGGGATGCGGCGCGGGTCCCGAGGACCGGCGGCCCGTCAGCGGATCGAATTCAACGCGGCGGCCCGATTCCTCAGTGCGGATGCGCGAGGTGAGGCGGAGCCCGGCGACGGAAGCGATGCTCGGCAGCGCTTCGCCGCGAAAGCCGAGGCTGCGAATGCCTTCGAGATCGGCGGCCCGCCGCAGCTTGCTGGTGGCGTGACGCTCGAGCGCCAGTTCCACGTCCTGGGGGTGAATGCCGTGCCCGTCGTCCAGCACGCGGATCAAGTCGATGCCGGCGCCCTCGACCTCGATGTCGATGCGGCGCGCGCCGGCGTCCAGACTGTTTTCAACCAGTTCCTTGAGAACCGAGGCGGGACGTTCGACGACTTCGCCGGCCGCTATCTGGTTGGCGAGCGAAGCAGGCAGGACCTGGATGCGGGGCAGCCCATCACGCGACATCGCAACATCATAAACCGGGGACAACTCTGAAAATCGGGGACAGTCCCCGATTTCAGTTTGCTTCAGCCGCCGGAAGGGATGGTCAGCGTCTGCCCGGTACGGATGACGTCGTTGTTCAGCCCGTTCACGCGGCGCAGCGTCTCGACGCTGACCCGGTACTGCGCCGCGATGCCCGAGAGGGTATCGCCGCGACCGATCACGTGGCGCCGCGACGCCAGGATCGTGCCGGGCGGAGCCTTGTCCCAGAAATACCCGCGCAGGCCGTCGACGATGGCGTCGGCCAGCATGCGCTGGTGGGCAGCGCTGCGCAGCCGGTTCTCCTCGTCCGGGTTGGAGATGTAGGCCGTCTCCACCAGGATCGAGGGAATGTCCGGCGACTTGAGCACGGCAAACGCGGCGGATTCGACTCGGCGCTTGTGCACGGAGCCGATGCGTTTAAGTCCGTGCAGCACGCGTTCCGCCACGTCGATGCTCGCCTCCAGGCTCGCTGTCTGCGAGAGATCCAGCAGCACGGACTTGAGCATGTCGTCCCGCGTATCGAGATTCACGCCGCCGATCAGGTCGGATTCGTTTTCGCGCTCGGCCAGCCAGCGCGCGTGCTCGCTGCTGGCCCCGCGTTCGGAGAGCACGTACACGGAGGAACCGCGCACACGCGAATCGCGGAAGGCGTCCGCGTGAACCGAGATGAAGAGATCCGCCTTGTGCCTGCGCGCGAGTTCGATGCGCTTGCGCAGCGGCAGGAAGTAATCGCCCTCGCGGGTCAGCACCGCGCGCATGCCCGGTTCGGCGTCGATCTGCTTCGCAAGCACGCGCGCCACCTGGAGCACCACGTCCTTTTCCCAGGTGCCGCGCGGACCGCGCGCGCCGGGATCGTCGCCGCCGTGCCCCGCGTCCACCGCCACCACGATCTCGCGGGCAGCGTCGGCCGATGGCTCCTGCTCCGGCAACATCGGCGGCGCCTCCGGCAGGGAACGCTCGTCGTAGAGATCGACGACCAGCCGGTGCCCGTAGCGTTCGTTGGGCGGCAGCTGGAAACTCTTGGCGCCGGAAAATTTCTTGAGATCGAGCACGAACCGCAGGTCGGTCTCGCGCGGCGCGCTGCGCACCGCCTGCAGAAACTTGTCCTGGGCCACGGGCTGCGCCAGGGTCGCCGGCTCCGAGGCGCCACGCAGATCAACCACGACGCGGTAGGGGCTGTCGATCCGCGTCAGCTCGTGCTGCACGGGTCCGCTGAGGTCGAAGACGATGCGGGTGCTGTCGGGCGCGGCCCAGATGCGGACGTTCTGCACCTGCACCGGGGCGGCGGCCACGACCGGCGCGAACACCAGCAGAAACAAGGTCGAGCGGAAGCGCATGTGCCTGGACCCGACGGGATAGCCCGTAATGACTGGGGTGTTAGACAGATAATTTCAATTTTTCATTAGAAAATCAAGCTATCTGCCTGTTTTGAATAGCTTATAGGGTCCGGCGACTCACCCGGAACCAGGTCCGGCACCCTCCTTCAGGGCCTGTTCCAGCCAGCGCGTGCCGATCTCCGTTCGCGGCTGCAGGGCGATGGCGCGGCCGCTGCCCTGCGTGCGGATTTCCACCAGGATGTCCGGCGCCTCGAGCAAGGTGCCCGCGCGCTCCGGCCATTCGACGACACAGATGCCCCGACCGTCGAAGTAATCGCGAAACCCGATTGCCTCGAGCTCGTCCGGCGTACGCAGGCGATAGAGATCGAAGTGGTACACCGGCACCGGCCCCGCTTCGTAGGGTTCGATCAGCGTGAAGGTCGGGCTGCCGACCTTGCCACGCCAGCCGACGCCCCGCAGGAAGCCGCGCACGAACGTCGTCTTGCCGGCGCCGAGTTCGCCGCTGAGGAACAGGGACATTCCCGGCCCGGCGTGTGCCGCCAGGCTCTCGCCCAGCGCTTCGGTATCGGCCGCGGAACGGGTCGTGATCGGGTTCATGCCGCGGGATTTGCGAGGCGCCGGATCTCCGGCATCAGGTCACCCGCGAGCAGGCCGCGCTCCCCGCCTTTCGCGGCCGCGGCATCGGCGGCCGCGGCGTGCAGGCAGACCCCGATCCGCGCGGCCACGGCCGGCGCGAACCGCTGCGCCAGCAGCCCCGCGATCACGCCGGTCAGCACGTCGCCCATCCCGCCGCTGGCCATGCCCGGATTCCCGGCGCTGCAGATCGACGGCACGCGGTCGCCCGCGGCGATGATCGTCCCGCTGCCCTTCAGCACGGCGACGCCACCGTAACGCGCCTGCAGTTCGGCCGCGGCGCACAACCGATCCGCCTGCACCGCGGCGGTCTCCGTGCCGAGTAATCGCGCGGCCTCGCCGGGATGAGGAGTCAGTACCCATCGATCCGAGCGCGCGGGTTCGGCGGCGAGCAGGTTCAGCGCATCCGCATCGAGTACCAGCGCATGGCGCGTCTCCATGACGCGCGCGAGCAGCGCGCGGCTCCAGTCGGACTGGCCGAGACCCGGGCCGATCGCGACAACGTCGGCGCGTTCGAGCAGCGGGCCGAGATCGGCGGGCGCACTGATGCCGCGCGCCATCAATTCCGGGCGCGCCGCCGGGATCAGCGCCGCGTGCTCCGGGCGCGTGGCAACGGTGACCAGGCCCGCGCCGGTACGCGCCGCGGCTTCCGCGGCCATGCGCGGCGCCCCGGCAAAGCCCTGATCGCCGCCGATCACCAGCACATGCCCGAAATCGCCCTTGTGCGCATCGCGCCGGCGCGGCGGCAACAGTGCCACGACCGATTCCAGGTCGATGCGCGCCGCCACGGATTCGACCTTTGCATACACGGAACGTGGCGCGCCGAGATCGCGGAAGAACAGCCGGCCCGCGCGGTCCGGCCCCGCGCCCGTGAATAACCCGGTTTTGAGGCCGATGAAGGTGACAGTGGCCGTGGCGCGCACGACTGCGCCGAGTACCGAGCCTGTATCCGCGCTGAGCCCGGAAGGAATGTCGACGGCAAACACGGGCGCGCCGGCGGCGTTGATCGCCTCAATCACGGCGCGGAACACGCCCTCGACCGGGCGCGTCAGCCCGGTGCCGAACACGGCGTCAACGATCAGGTCGGCGCCCGCGAGATCGGCGGCAGCGAAGGGCTGGATCCCGGGACTGGCGGCGCGCGCCGCGACCGCGGCTTCGCCGCGCAATTCGGACGGCGGCGTGCAGGCGAGCACGCGGACGTTCCGCCCGGCCGCCTTCGCGAGCCGGGCGATGACGTAGCCATCGCCGCCGTTGTTGCCGGCGCCGCAGACCACGACGATATTCCGCGCCGCGGGCCACGTCGCCGCGAGAACTTCCCAGGCGGCGGCGCCGGCGCGCTCGAGGAGTTCCACGCCGCTGATGCCGAGCTGTTCGGTGACCAGCGCATCCAGCCGCCGCGACTCGGCGGCGCCGTACAGCGCGGCGGGAAGCGACGGCATTTCAGATCCTCAGGTAACGCTCCCGGTAGAAGCGAAGCTCGCTGATGGAATCGCGGATGTCGTCGAGCGCGAGGTGCGAGGACTCCTTGGTGAACTGCTCCTTGTCGCGCGCCCAACGGTTGACGAGGATTTTCAGCACGCTGACGTCCAGGTTCCGGTAGTGGAAGTAGGCCTCGAGCCCCGGCATCAGGCGCGCCATGAAGCGCCGGTCCTGGCAGATGCTGTTGCCGCACATGGGCGAGCTCTTCGGCGGCACGTGCTGCGTCACGAATTCGAGCGTGGCGCGCTCGACCTCCGCGATGCCCGTCCGGCTGTTGCGGACGCGCTCGATGAGTCCCGACTTGCCGTGCTGCCGCTTGTTCCAGTCGTCCATCGCGGCAAGCGCGGTTTCCTCGACGTGCACCGCCATCACCGGCCCCTCCGCCACGACCTGCAGCTCGCTGTCCGTGACGATGGTCGCGATCTCGATGATATAATCCTTCTGCGGATCGAGCCCGGTCATCTCCAGGTCGACCCAAATCAGATTGTCGGCGGACTGCGGCATGAGCGGAGTTGTGAACCCTCGCGACGGGGACTCATTCTAACCGCAAAGCACCGGCCCCTAGAACCCGGACTAACGATGATTCTCTTCAGCTGCATCTTCCTCGCGTTTCTCGCGCTCGGCCTCGCGGTCGAATGCCTGCTGGTCCGGCGTCACGTCGCGCACGTGCGGGCGCACCGCGACGCCGTGCCCGAAGCCTTCCGCGACAGCGTCAAACTTGACGAACACCGCAAGGCCGCGGATTACACCGTCGCCAAGGGCCGGCTGGCGCTCGCCGAACCGGTCGTCGCGACGGCCCTGCTGCTCGTCTGGACCTTCGGCGGCGCGCTCGATCGGCTGGACGGCGCCTGGCGCACGGCGGGCTGGGATCCGCTGTGGACCGGCACGGCGTTCATCGCCTCGCTGGTCGTGATCGGCGCCATCCTCGACCTGCCGCTGTCGCTCTGGCGCGTGTTCGGGCTGGAACAGCGCTTCGGCTTCAACCGCATGACGCCGCGCCTGTTCGCGACCGACCTCGCCAAGCAGTTCATGCTGTTCCTCGCGATCGGCGTGCCGATGATCGTGCTCGTGCTCTGGATCATGGAAGCCTCGGGCAGGTACTGGTGGCTGTATGCCTGGGCGACGTGGCTCGGGTTCTCGCTGGCGATGATGTGGCTGTACCCGGCCGTGATCGCGCCGCTGTTCAACAAGTTCCGGCCGCTCGAGGACCAGGCACTGCACCGCCGGATCGAGGACCTGCTCGCGCGCAACGGCTTCACCAGCCGCGGCGTGTTCGTGATGGACGGATCGGCGCGCTCCACGCACGGCAATGCCTATTTCGCCGGCATGGGCGCCAGCAAGCGCATCGTGTTCTTCGACACGCTGATCGGGCAGCTGAGTCACGAGGAAATCGAGGCCGTGCTCGCGCATGAACTGGGACACTTCAAGCGGCACCACATCCGCAAGCGCATCGCGCTGATGGCGGCCGTGATGCTCGCGGGGTTCGTGCTGCTCGGCTGGCTGATCGACCAGCCGTGGTTCTACGACGGGCTCGGTGTGACCCACCCGTCCACGTACCTGGGGCTCACGCTGTTCGTGCTCGTCTCGCCCGCGTTCACCTTCCTGCTGCAGCCGGTGTTCTCGTGGATCTCGCGCCGGCACGAATTCGAGGCCGACGATTTCGCGGCGGCACAGGCGCAGGCGGGGCATCTCATCCACGCCCTGGTCAAGCTCTACCGCGAAAACGCCAATACGCTCACGCCCGATCCGCTGTACTCGGCGTTCCATTATTCGCACCCGCCGGCACCGATCCGCATCGCCCACCTGAGTTCCAGACCGGCATGACCGCCGGCGGCCGCGTGCTGGCCGCGCTCCTGCTCGCGGCCTGTGCGCCCGCCCCGGCCGCCGATGCCGACCGCGGCCGGCAGCTGCATGAACAACAGTGCACGCGCTGCCACGACGCCGGGATGTACACGCGGCCGAAGCGGATGGTCTCGAACTTCGCGGAGCTGCGCGAGCGCGTGCAGCAGTGCGAACTTGCCGCGGAGCTGATGTGGTTCGAGGAGGACGTGGACGACGTCGCGGCGTACCTCAACCGCGACTACTACCGCTTCACCGAAGACGTTGCGAAATGAGCCCCTGTAGGGCCGGCTTCAGCCGGCCAACGGCATTGCCAGCAAGGTCGGCGGGCTGAAGCTCGCCCTACAGACCGCGCCAAACGGAATCATTCGTTCAAACCTCGCGGCGGCCCGACAGAGCGTGCGACAGCGTGCCGCTGTCGATGTACTCGAGTTCGCCGCCAACCGGCACGCCGTGCGCGATGCGCGTCACGCGCAGCTTGCGCCGGTGCACCATCTCGCCGATGTAGTGCGCGGTCGCCTCGCCTTCCACGGTCGGGTTGGTCGCCAGGATGACTTCCTTCACCGCACCCTCGTCGAGGATCGCCTCCAGCCGGTCGAGCTGGAGTTCATCCGGTCCGATGCCGTCCAGCGGCGACAGGTGGCCCATGAGCACGAAGTACAGCCCGCGGTAACCGGCGTCCTCGACGGCATAGACGTCGGCGGGGCTTTCCACGACGCACAGCAGCCCGCGATCGCGCTTCTCGTTCGTGCACACGCTGCACAGCGGTTCTTCGCTGAAGATCCGGCAGCGGCTGCAGTGGCCGATGTGATCGACGGCGTCGACGAGTGCGGTGGCGAGCGTGCGCGCGCCGTCGCGATCCCGGCGCAGCAGGTGGTAGGCGATGCGTTGCGCCGATTTCCGGCCGATGCCCGGCATGCAGCGCAGCGCTTCGATCAGGCGTTCGAGGCGCGTGGATCCGTCGTTGTTCAAAACGGCAGCTTCATTCCCGGCGGCAGGCCGATGCCCGCGGCGAGCCCGGACATCCTTTCCTGCGTGGCGTGCTGCACGCGCCGCACCGCGTCGTTCATTGCGGCGGCGACGAGATCTTCCAGCATCTGCCGATCCTCCCCGAGCAGGGACGGATCGATGGAGACGCGCCGGACGTCGTGCGCCCCGGTCATGAGCACTTTCACGAGACCGGCGCCGGCTTCGCCGGTCACTTCCATCCGGGCGATTTCCTCGCGCGCGCGCTGCAGGCCCTCCTGCATCTGCTGCGCCTGCTTCATGATCTGGTCGAGGTTCTTCATTGCTGCCTCGGCCGGATCGAATTCCGGTCCAGCGTCGCGTCGAACATTTCCTTCACCGCCTGCACGTTCGGATCCGACTCCAGCGAACGCACCGCGGCGTCCTGCCGCTCGCGCTGCTCGCGGCCGCGCTGTTCCGAAGGCGTCTCCGCCGGCGGCTCCTCGACCGTGATCACCAGCTTCACGTCCGGCCCGAGCCGTTCCCGGACCGCTTTCTGCAAACCGTCCTTGCCGTTTGTCCCGAGCAGATGTTCCTTCGCCGGGGCCAGGATCAGGTGCAATTTGTCCGCGGAACGTTCTCTCAGGGTGCAATGCTCGGCGAACTCGCGCGCGAGACCACCCAACCCCAGATCAACGATCAGGCGCGGCCAGTCCGGACTGCCGGCACCAACCGTGCGCGGCGCGGCCGCCGGAGTTTTCGAACCGCGGCCGGCGGGCACCGGGGATGCGGGCGCGGCGCCGCCCGACTCCAGCGGCCGGAAGGCATGCATGCGCACCAGCGTCATCTCGAACGCCACCCGCGCGTCCGGCGCGAACTGGAGATCGCGCCGGCCGTTGAGCGCGATCTGGTAGTAGAGCTGCACGTCCTCGCGCGGCAACTGCCCGGCGAGCTCGACGACACCCGGGTCCAGCGAATCGCGCCCCGCCGGCACTGCCTGCGCGACGGCCACGTCGTGCAGCAGCGCGAGAAGCGCGGCAAGGATGCCGTCGTAGTCAGGATTGTGCTCCGCGATGCGATCGGCGCGATCCATGATGTCGACGCCGTCGGCGGCGGCTACGGCGCGCAGCAGGCCCGTGAGTTCCGCGCTGTCGATCGTGCCGAGCATCTCCCGCACCTGCGTTTCCTGCAGCTTGCCGCCGCCGAAGGCAATGGCCTGGTCCAGCAGGCTGAGCGCGTCGCGCATGCTGCCGTTCGCGGCCTGCGCGATCAGTTTCACGGAGCCGGCGTCCGCCACCACGGATTCCTTGCCGACGATGGCGCCGAGTTGCTCGCCGATCTGTTCTGCGGTGAGATGCTTGAGGTTGAACTGCAGGCAGCGCGACAGGATCGTGACCGGCACCTTCTTCGGCTCGGTGGTCGCCAGCAGGAACTTCACGTGCGGCGGCGGCTCTTCCAGCGTCTTCAGCAGCGCGTTGAAGCTGTGGCCGGAGAACATGTGTACTTCGTCGATGAGGTAGACCTTGAAGCGCGCGGCGGTCGGCGCGTACTGCACGTTGTCCATCAGTTCGCGGGTCTCGTCGACCTTGGAGCGCGAGGCGGCGTCCACTTCGATCAGGTCGACGAATCGGCCCTCGTCGATCCCGGTGCAGGCGGCGCAGGTTCCGCACGGCGTCGAGCTGACGCCCTTCTCGCAATTGAGACACTTGGCAAGGATGCGGCCCAGCGTGGTCTTGCCGACGCCGCGGGTGCCGGTGAACAGGTAGGCGTGGTGCAGGCGGTCCGAATCCAGCGCGTTGGCCAGTGCCTTCAGCACATGCCCCTGCCCGACCATGTCGGCGAAGCTGCGGGGCCGCCACTTCCTTGCCAGTACCTGGTAACTCATCGAAATCCCGTCGGATGGCGCGATTTTGTTCCCGTGCACGAGGCACGGCATTTCTCCATCGCGCACGCGATGGAGAAATGAAGGAAAGCAAAAATCACACTTTTTGCTTTCCGCCCACCTGCAAAAGCCAAGGATGGCTTTTTGCAGGGAAAAATCAGAGGTGGACCTGCAACGTTCCTGGCCCGGCACCCGCATCCATCGCTACCGCTGCTCCCTTCCGGGCCTGACGGGGTTTGCAATTTCGCGCCGCGGGGGGACCGGTGCAGGCCACCCACTCAATAGTACCATTACCATATATATATGTGTGCACCCGCCGGCGCGCGAACCGGGGATAATGAGCGCCCGGCAGACGAGGACTGACTCCATGTTGCGCGCGTTCAAATTGTCGCACGGCCGCCTGACCGAGACGGACACTCTCGGCCTCGGCGCGGAGCAGTTGCGCACCAGCGCGTGGATCGACCTGCAGGAACCCACCGAGGACGAACGCCGCATCGTCGACACGCTGTACCCGGCCAGCCTGCCGGCCGAGGAAGACGTCGAGGAGATCGAACCCTCGGCTCGTTACTTCACGGACCAGCACGGCATCCACGTCCACTCCTCCTTCCTGTTCCAGTCGGAAGGCCGGACCCGCGCCTGCACCGTCGCCTTCACGCTCCGCCCGGAACAGCTGCTGACGCTGCGCGACGTCGATCTCGCCGACTTCCGCCTGCTGCGCCTGCGTGCCCGGCGCGGACAGGTGGAGGCCGAGTCGCCGCTCGGCATCCTGACGCTGCTCTTCGACCAGAAGGTCGAGAACCTCGCCGATTCCATCGAGGACCTGCACCGCGAGCTGCAGGACGCGAGCTACAAGGTCCTCGAAGACCAGAGCGCCGACATGGAGAACGCGATCGACGAGCTGGCGCGGCTGGAAGACAGCAACGGCACGATCCGCCTGTGCCTGATCGACACGCACCGCTCGCTTTCCTTCCTGCTGCGCCACATCCGCCAGCAGCCCGCGGCGGTCGAGACCTCCCAGGAAGTGCTGCGTGACCTGGACACGCTGCTCGCGCACACCAGTTTCCTGTTCGACAAGATCAACTTCCTCATGGACGCGGCGCAGGGTTTCATCAGCATCGAGCAGAACCGCGTCATCAAGATTTTCTCGATCGCGGCCGTCGTGTTCCTGCCGCCGACGCTGGTGGCGAGCATCTACGGCATGAACTTCCACTTCATGCCGGAACTGAAATGGATCGGCGGCTACCCGATGGCGCTCGGGCTCATGGTACTGGCGGCGCTCGCGCCCTACTGGTACTTCAAGCGCAAGAAATGGCTGTAGAGAATCGGGGACTGTCCCCATTTTCCAGAGGAGAGCGACATGTCAGAGGAAACAAGGAAAGAGCTGCGCGAGAAGGGACTGGCGATCCGCCGCCAGGTGCTGGGCGACAAGTACGTGGACGCGGCATTGAACGGCGCGACGGACTTCAGCCGCCCGCTGCAGGAACTGCTGAACGAGTTCTGCTGGGGCGCCGGCTGGGGCCGCGAGGGCCTGACGCGCAAGGAACGCAGCCTGATCAATCTAGCCATGCTGACGGCGCTCGGCCGCACGCACGAGGTGGAGACGCACACCCGCGGCGCGCTGAACAACGGGCTCACGCCGGAACAGATCCGCGAGGTCTTCCTGCAGACCGCGATCTACTGCGGCGTGCCGGCCGCGGTCGACAGTTTCCGCGTGGCGGCGAAGGTCGTCGCGGAGCATGGCAAGTAACATCCGCCCGCCGGAACGCATCGGCTTCGTCGGCCTCGGCAACATGGGCGCGCCGATGGCGCGCCGGCTCGCGGCCGCGGGTTATCCCCTCGCCGTCGCCGATGCGAACCCGGAAGCCGTCGCGCGGTTCACCGCCGAAACGGCCTGCGAACGACCCGCCGACCTGAAGGCGCTCGGCGCCGCGTGCCGCGCCGTGATCACCATGCTTCCCGACGGCCACACCGTGCGGAAGGTGCTGCTGGACGCAAACGGCATCGCCGCGGGGCTCAGGCCGGGTTCTTTCGTCATCGACATGAGTTCGTCGGCGCCCGGCGGCACGCGCGAGCTCGCCGCGGAACTTGCGAAGCAGGATCTCTCGCTGGTCGACGCGCCGGTCTCCGGCGGCGTGCGCAAGGCCGTCGACGGCAGCCTCGCGATCATGGCGGGCGGCAGCCCGGACGCCGTGGCGGCCTGCCGGCCGGCGCTGGAAACGATGGGCAAGGTATTTCCCACCGGCGGCTCGGGCACCGGGCACGCCATGAAGGCGCTCAACAACTACCTGTCCGCGGCGACGCTGACCGCCACCGCGGAAGCCGTTCTTGCCGGCACGCAGTTCGGCCTCGACCCGAAACTGATGATCGACGTGCTGAACGCCTCCACGGGCCGCAGCGCGACGACCGAGTTCAAGTATCCGACCTACGTCCTGCCGCGGCGCTTCGATTCGGGCTTCGCGCTCGGCCTGATGGCGAAGGACCTGCGCCTCGCCCTCGAACTCGCCCGTTCTACCGGAACGCCGCGCGTGCTGCTGGAGGAACTCTCCGTGCTGTGGGACGAGGCCGAGCAGCGGATCGGATTCCGTGCCGACCACACCGAGCTCGTCCGATTCCTGGAAGACCGGACCCGCGACCCGGACCGGGGCTGAGTGCGTGAAGCCGGACGCCGCATCGGTGCTAAGATCGCGGCCCATGTCCGGCCCGCAACCCTTCGAGGTCTACGCGATCCGCTACGCTACGGTCGAGCGCCGTGCCGCGGAGAACTTCATCGGCGCCGACGCGCACGAAGCGGGCGAGCCGATGGATTATTTCACGTGGCTCGCGCGCAACGACAGCCACACCTTCGTCATCGACACCGGCTTCAACGAGGCGGCCGCGAAACGCCGCGGGCGCCTGTTCCTCCGTTCGCCGATCGAGGGACTGAAGAAACTCGGCGTCGATGCGAACAAGGTCGAGGATGTGATCATCACGCACCTGCACTATGACCACGTCGGCAACTTTGATCGGTTCCCCGCCGCGCGCTTTCACCTGCAGGATCGGGAGATGGCCTACGCGACCGGCCGCTACATGGCGCTGCCCTTCTTCGCCTGGGCCTACGAGGCCGAGGAAGTCGTGGCGATGGTGCGCAACGTGTACGCCGGCCGCGTCAGCTTCCACGACGGCGATGCCGAACTCGCGCCCGGGCTGTCCGTGCACCACATCGGCGGTCACACGCTCGGCCTCCAGGCAGTGCGCGTATGGACCCGGATCGGCTGGATGGTGCTGGCCTCCGATGCCAGCCACTATTTCGCCAACATGAACGAGCAGCGGCCGTTTCCCGTCGTCGCGGACGTCACGCAGATGGTGGATGGCTGGCGGCGCCTGCGCGAACTCGCGGATGACCCGCGCCTCATCGTGCCCGGACACGATCCGGCGGTCATGCGACACTGGCGCGCACCGGCCGCGGACCTCGAGGGCATCGCCGTGCGCCTCGACGCGGAGCCGGAACAGGCAGGAGCGACGTGAGCGCAGTCCGCGGCTACGCAATCCGCCCGCCGGAGGAGTTCCGCCGGAAGACCTGCCGCGTGAACGGCGTGAAGGTCGTCTATTTCGCCGGCGGCAAGGGCCGGCCCGTGGTCTATCTTCACGGCGGCGGAACGTTCCACGGCTTCGACTTCGCCCGTTCCTGGACGAAACACTTCAGGGTAGTCGCACCGTACCATCCCGGTTTCGGCGAATCCGGCGACGACCCGCGCATGGACTCCATCCAGCACTACGTGCTGCATTACGCCGAGCTGCTCGACGAACTGGATCTGAAGCGCGTGGATCTTGTCGGGATTTCGCTCGGCGGCTGGCTCGCCACGGAATTCGCCGTCGCGTATCCGGAACGCGTGCGCCGCCTCGTGCTGGTCGCGCCGGCCGGGTTGCGCGTGCCGGAGCATCCCTCGCCGAACCTGGGCGAGATCCCGCGCGAGGAAATCCTGTCCTACCTCGTCAAGGATCTCGCGACGCTCGAACCGCACCTGCCGAAGGGCAGGCGCGAAGCCGTGGCGCTCGCGGCGCTGATGGAACGCGAGGCGCTGACTTCCGCGCGGATTGCCCCGCTTGGGCCGTTCAGCGGCACGCTGGAGCGCTGGCTGCACCGCGCGACGATGCGCACGCTGCTGATCTGGCCGAAGGACGATCGCATCCTCCCGGTCGGACAGTCGAAAACGTGGATGCGCCTTTTGCCGAACGCGAAGCTGCTCGTCGCCGAGAACGCCGGCCACCTCGCGCTGGATGAATCCAAGAAAGCGCGCCAGGCGGTCGTGAAGTTCCTTTCCTGAAAACCGGACCGCGAGTTCGCCGGGGATCGGCGGGACCGCCGGCGCCGGAGCAATCGCAGTCTGATCCCGGTCTTCCCCGCACATGAATACACCCGCCCACGAGATGCAGGCCGAATCGGCGATGCGGCTGCCGCAGTTCCGCCGCTACTTCTTCGCGCGCATCCTCGGCAGCACGGCGGGGCAGATGCAGGCCGTCGCGATCGGCTGGCAGGTCTACGACATGACCGGCAGCGCGCTCGACCTCGGCATCGTCGGCCTGTGCCTGTTCCTGCCGGAACTCTCGCTGGCGCTGATCACCGGCCACGTCGCCGATCACTTCGATCGCCGCCGCGTCATGGGACTCGCCATCTGCCTCGATGCGCTGTGCGTGCTGGCGCTGTTCCTGCTCACGCTGTCCGGCAATCGCGACACGCACTGGATCTTCGCGGTGCTGGTCGTGACCGGCACGGCGCGCGCGTTCCAGGCGCCCGCATCGTTCGCGCTGCTGCCGAACCTCGTGCAGCCGCACCTGTTCGCCAATGCCGCCGCGTGGATTTCCACCGCCTGGCAGTCCGCCGCCGTCGCCGGTCCCGCGCTCGGCGGATTCCTGTACCTGCTGGGGCCCCAGATCACCTATGCCACCTGCGCCGCGCTGCTCGGGTGCTCCGCGTTCATGGTCTTCACGGTACCGCTCGCCGCGACCACCATGAAGCGCGGACACATGACCTGGACGTCGATGCTCGCGGGCGTGCACTTCATCCGCAATCACCCGCTGGTACTCGGCGCGGTCTCGCTGGACCTGTTCGCCGTGCTGCTCGGCGGCGCGACCGCGCTGCTGCCGATCTATGCCAAGGATATCCTCGACGTCGGCCCGTCGGGACTCGGCATCTTGCGCAGCGCGCCCGCCGTCGGCGCGCTGGTGGCCGCCGTGATCATGCTGCGCTGGCCGATCCGGCGCGGGACCGGCCGCGCGCTGCTCTACTGGGTGGGAATATTCGGTCTCGCCACGATCGCGTTCGGTGTCTCCACGAACCTGTGGCTGTCGCTCGCGATGCTGGCGCTGCTCGGCGGGGCCGACATGGTCAGCGTGATCGTCCGGCGCGTCCTCATCCAGGTGGCGACCCCGGACGAGTTCCGCGGCCGCGTCAGCGCGGTGGAATCCGTATTCATCGGCGCGTCGAACGAACTCGGCGAGTTCCGCGCCGGCGTGATGGCGGCCTTCATCGGCGCCGTGCCCGCCGTCGTCATCGGCGGCATCGGCACGGTCGCGGTCGTGGCGGTGTGGACGAAACTCTTTCCGCAACTGCGGAACGTGGACCGGCTTGAATCCGCGGCGCCGCCGCCTAGCGCCGGAACGGGAGCGTGAGCAGGAACCAGGCGAGCCGCGGGTTCAGCAGGCTGAATCCCCGGCGCGCCTCCGCCGGCCGCAGCCGCGCCGACATGGGCATGGACCCGAATACCCTGCCCTTGATGACGAGCTGGCCGGCGTCGATGCCGAGCTCGGTCACTTCCATCATCTCGCTGCCGTCCTGCGAATAGATCTTCATCGCCCGTATCTCCGCCCTGTGCCACGCTGACGCGGCATTCTAGCCGGGAAGCCGCCTTCGTAATCGTGATACTTCGCGCTTCGCATTCAGCAAAGTCTCCGGAGCGCGCTCAAGTTAGAAGGCTGTGCACAGCCACTCCGAGGCGACCTCAATGGGCACGCATGACACCGATCTGCAGCAACTCCGGGACGAAGTCCGCTACCTCCGCGATCGCCAGGACATCCTCGACTGCATCAACCGCTACGGGCGCGGCCTGGACCGCCTGGATGCAAACCTGATCCGGGATGCCTTTCACCACGACGCCGTCGACAACCATGGCCCCTTCGTCGGGCTCGTACCCGAATTCGTGAAATTCGCGATCGAAGTGGAGAGCAGTTTCCTCTGGACCCACCACGGCATCACCAGTCACAACTGCGAAATCCACGGCGACACGGCGCACGCGGAGAGTTACGTCTACTGGATCGTGAAGCTGGCCGATGGCGCGACCCTGGCGGCCGGCGGCGGCCGTTACCTCGACCGGCTCGAGCGCCGCGACGGCCGCTGGAAAATTGCGCTGCGCCGCCTGTTCATGGACTGGACCTTCCAGACACCCAGCGTGAGCTGGCTCGGCGCGGACTGGGAGTCGGTCACCGGCACCCGCGATCGAAACGATCCGTCCTACCACAGGCCGCTCAGGCTGCCGGACGAACTGGTCGAAGCCCTGGCCAGGAAGAAGGCCGGCGGGTGACGCCCGCAACTCCGATGGACACCCGTGCCCTGTTCGCACCGTTCGCACTCAAATCGTTGCGACTGCCGAACCGCCTCGTGATGGCGCCGATGACACGCTACTTTTCTCCCGGCGGCATCCCGGGCGCCGACGTCGCCCGCTACTACGAACGACGCGCCAGGGGCGGTGTCGGCCTCATCCTGTCCGAGGGGACGGCCATCGGCCGGCCCGCCGCCGTCTACGACCCGGCCATTCCCCGGTTCGACGGCCGGGAATCGCTCGCCGGCTGGAAGTCGGTCATCCGCGGTGTCCACGATGCGGGCGGCCGCATGGCCCCCCAGTTGTGGCATTCCGGCGCGCTCCGCGACCACGGCCGGGAATGTCCCTGGCCGGATGCGCTGGAAAGCCCTTCCGGGCTGAGTTCAGCCGCGGAAAAGATCGGCGTCGCGATGAACGATGCGGACGTCGCCGATACCATCGCTGCCTATGCCCGGTGCGCGGCGCGCGCCAGGGATCTCGGATTCGACTGCGTGGAGATCCACGGGGCTCACGGCTACCTGCTGGATCAGTACTTCTGGGCGGCGACCAACCTGCGCGACGATCGATATGGCGGCGCCACGCTGCCGGAACGAACCCGGTTCGCGGTGGAAGTCGTGCGCGCGGTCCGCCGATCGGTGGGCGAGGATTTCGTCATCAGCCTGCGCGTATCGCAGTGGAAGCAGCAGGACTACTCGGTGAAGCTCGCCGCGACGCCGGCCGAACTGGAAGCGTGGCTGGGTCCGCTCGCCGACGCCGGCGTCGACATCTTCCACTGCTCGCAGCGCAGGTTCTGGGACGCCGAATTCGAAGGCTCGGATCTGAACTTCGCCGGCTGGACGCGGAAGCTCACCGGGAAGACCACGATCACGGTCGGCTCCGTGGGCCTCAGCAACGACGTCATGAGCAGTTTCTCCGGCGAGCCGGCGGCTCCGGCAACCCTCGGCGCACTGGTTGAACGACTGGAGCGTGGCGACTTCGACCTGGTCGCGGTCGGCCGGGCCCTGATCGCGGATCCGGACTGGGCCGCGAAAATCCGGGACGGACACGCCGGCGAACTGCGCGGCTTCACGCCCGCGGCGTTGCAGACCCTGTCCTGATCGGCGCCGCCGTACCGGCCTGCGCATCCCGCTTCGGATACAGCAAAGTCCGGAATGCGCGTAGAGCAAAGGCGCGCCGTTTCTCCGTCCGTACATTGCCCCGCTACACGAGCCCGCAGAGAGCGGGTACGGCAACTACTTCGGGGGATGCAATCCATGTCGATGACCTCTGTGTGCGAAACGCGTCGGCGGCCGCCGGCGCTGCTTCTGGCAGCGACGCTGCTGATACCGGCGCTGGCCTGCGCCCAGGACACTTCCGGTGATCCCGGCAAGCTTGAGGAAATCGTGGTGACGGCGCAGAAGATGGAGGAGAACCTCCAGGACGCCGCCATTTCCGTCACGCCGCTGGGCGGAGAGGAAATCGCCGCCAGCGGGATCAAGGATCCCATCGAGATGGAAAGCCTGCTGCCAGGCGTCAAGTTCCAGGTCGCCAACACGCCGGTCATCGTCATCCGCGGCGTCGGCACCTACAACAACCAGCCGGGCGTGGACTCCGCCGTGGCCTACACTGTCGACGGCACGTACCTCTCGCACCACCCGGCGCTGCCGCCAGTGCTGTTCGACGTCGAACGCGTCGAAGCCGTGCGCGGTCCGCAGGGTACTCTCTACGGCCGCAACTCGAACGGCGGCGCGCTGAACATCAGCACGAACCGGCCGGTGCTCGGCGACTTCCAGGCTTCCGCCTCCGGCACGTTCGGCAACTACGAGGAGATCGGCTCTGAGGTGATGGTCAACGTGCCCATCGGCGACGAAATGGCGTTCCGCGGGGCGTTCGCGTCTGACGATCACGACGCCTACTTCGACGACGGCAGCCAGGGCGCGAACAACTACGCCGGACGCGGCCGCTTTCTGATACAGCCGTCGGACGACTTCGATTTCACGCTGACCGTGGACTACGCGAAGAAGAGCCACCAGGGTCAGGGTTCGGCCTACTGCCCGCCGAATTCGGCCTATGCCGCGTGCCAGACCGTCGAGTGGGAACCGTACGACGGGTATGGCGGCGACCAGTCCCGCGCACACTTCCGGATCCACAACTTCGGGATCTACGGCGAGATGAACTACGACACCGAGTGGGGCACGTTGACCTCGCTCACGAACTACCGGAAGTACAAGATCGACAATACGTGGGTCTGGGATTTCGTGGAGTATCGGCCCGACAACGACAACAAGTTCTTCACGCAGGAAATCCGTTTCGCCTCGCCTTCGGACTCCTCGTTCGACTGGGTCGTGGGCGCGTTCTACTCGAAGGAACGGCTTGACGCCACGGAGGAATACGACTTCTTCGGCATTCCCTCGCTCAGCTTTGCGTTCAACGACGGCAACATGACGTCGAAGGCAGTCTTCGGCCAAGTCACCTACCCGTTCAACGAGCAGTTCAGGCTGACCGGCGGGCTGCGCTATACCTACGAGAAGAAGTCCATGTTCGGTTCGGCGACGACCTTCGACGTGACGGGCACGATCCCGACGACGGTGAACACGGGCAGCGTCCAGAACAAGAGCAAGGTGACCTGGAAGGCAGGCGCCGATTACAGCCTGACTGATAATTCCCTCCTCTACGCCACGTTCGGCAACGGCTTCAAGTCGGGCGGCGTCAACCAGGTGCCGCCGGGCCTCGGGCTTTCCGAGGTGTACGACCCCGAGACCGTCATGGCCTACCAGGTCGGTTCGAAGAACCGCTTCCTCGACGATCGGCTCCAGATCAACGGCGAGGCGTTCTACTACGACTACGAAGGCTACCAGCAGTATTCGCAGGAGGCCGACCCCACGGGCGTCTTCCCCGCGGTGTTCTTCATCACGGTGGCATCGCAGGAAGCGACGTTCTACGGGCTCGAGGCGGAAGCCAGCTATCTCGTGTCGGACGCGGGGACGTTCAACGCATCCTTCACCTGGCTGGAAGCGGAATTCGACGAGTTCGTGGTCGGCAGCGTGAACAATTCCGGCAACGAAGTGCAGGGAGCGCCCGAGTTCACGGTCGGAGCGGGCTACGAGCACGTGTTCGACCTCGCGAACGGCGCCCAGGTGCGCGCCCGCGTCGATACGGCCTGGGTCGACGGACACTATGTCGCCAACAACAACGCGCCCGGCTCCTTCCAGGACGACTACACGCGCACCGGGATCAATATCAGCTACACGACACCCGGCCGGGCATGGACCGTCACCGGCTTCGTGCGGAACCTGGAAGACGAGGACGTCATGGCGTCCTATGCCGATCCGATTTCACGCGGCGGAGACATCGGCTTCCTGGAAGCGCCCCGCACCTACGGCGTGACCGTCAACTGGACGATGCCCTGAGTCCGGACCCTCTTTGCGGGCCCGTACGGCCGCGAAGCTGTCGTCCGCCGGTGTGGCGCCGGCGGACGGCAGCCCCTTCAACAGATTCGGAGATCGATGCATGACCAGGATCCTCGCCTGCCTCGCCGCCCTGCTCTGCGCGCCCGTCGCCGGCGCCGAAAACGCCGCGCCCGATTGCGATCGCGAGTGCCTCTATGGATTCGTGGACGATTATCTTTCGGCGCTGATCGCCCGTGACCCCACGCGCCTGCGCGTCGCCGAAAACGTGAAGTTCACCGAGAACGACGTGATCCTCGCGCTCGGCGAGGGCGCGTGGAAATCCGCGCGCGGCATCGGGAGCTACCAGATCTACACGGCAGACCCGAAGACCGGCGAGGCGGGCTTCATCGGTGTGCTCGAAACCGACGACTTCCACAGCTTCTACTCGCTGCGCATCCGCGTTGTCGCCCGGCGCGTCGCTGAGGTCGAGACATTGCTCCCGGGTCTCACCGTCGGCGGCATGCTGGACGGCGCGCTGCGCGAAGCGCCGCGGAAGATGCTGGTGGCGCGCGCCGGGTTCCGCGCGCCGCTTGCGACCGCCGAACGCACCTCGCGCGAGGACATGCGCGCGGCCGCGGACTCCTATTACGAGGGAATCGAGGCGGGCAGCGGCGAAGTGGCGCGCTTCGGCGACGGCTGCCACCGCGTCGAAAACGGCATCGCTCTGGTCAACAATCCGGACATCGACTTCCCGCCGATGATCGCGAAGAACGGCGGTGACCTGCCGCCGTTCGCCGCCATGAACTGTCGCGACCAGTTCAACACGAACGTCTGGAGCACGGATCTCATCGGCGATCGGCGCTATCCCCTGATCGACGAAGAACAGGGCATCGTCTGGGCGGCAACCATGTACCGGCGTTTCGCCAAGGGCAGCTGCGTCGAGATCCGCGGCCACGGCGAGGCCTGCGCGCCGGAAGGCCAGGGCAATCCCGCGACGCTCGCGCTGGTCGAGGCCTTCAAGATCCGCGGCGGGCGGATCCACGAGATGGAATCGGTCTGGACCGTGCTGCCGGATACGCGCGCCCGGGACCACTGGCCCTGAGCGGCAACAACGGCGGAAAGGCACGCGAGCGGGCCGCCCGTCCGGGCACCCGGGTCAACCGGCCGTGGAGGTTTCCAGGGCGCGCAGGCCGCCGAGGGCGCGCTTGCGGAAGTCGCGGGCACTCATGCCGAACTGATCGCGGAAAGCCCGCGCGAAGTGTGCCGCGTTGTTGAATCCCCAGCTGAACGCGATCTCGGTGATGCTGTGCTTCTGCCACTCGGGATCGGCGAGCTGCCGTCTGCAGCCTTCGAGCCGCTGCCTCCGGATATAGCTGGACACGGTGTCGTCTTCCTCCGCGAACAATATCTGCAGGTAGCGCGATGATACGCCGATCTCCCTGGCCAGATTCTCCACCGTGAGCTCCGGATCGCGCAGCGCGTCGCCGATCAGGCTCTTGATCTGCGCGCGCCGTCTCCCCGTCCCGCTCTGCTTCGTCGCTCCCTTCGGCGTTCCGATGTAGCAGCACGTCGAGAAGATCTCGAGGAGATTCGTCGCGAGCTTCGTGCCGACTTCCCGCAACCCGTCCGACTCCGCGAGCTTCCACATCGAGATCAGCATGATCGAGATCGTGCGGGACAAACCGGAACTGCCGGAAAAGCGGATCCCCACTGCCTCTTCGGGCGCAGGAACGTGGCGGCGCAGAAGACTGGCGGGCATGGTGAGCCCGATCGTCGTATAGGGCCCGTTCGTGATCATTGCCGACGGCTGCGCGGAATCGGCCAGCGTGAAGTCCCCCGGCAGGAGATCGAATTCCCGGCCGGCCGTCGTGACGTGCTGCCGGCGGTTGACGATATAGATGTAGTACGGGTGCTCGGCGCCGTCGTCGGCCTGCTCGGGGCGATTGCTGATCAGCGCCTGCGACAGCGAAGCCCGCGACAGCACCATCCCGCCGAACGGCACCGCCTTCATCGACATGTGAAAGTCCGCGGGGCGCACGGGGTCGACGTTCCAGGTCGAGCGGAATACTTCCCGCATGGCCTGGTTCCAGTAGTCCACCCTGGCCGCGGTCTTGCGCGGCTCTACGGTGTAGCTGAGCATCCCCCACCCCCTGCCGGGCCGCCGCCTGGGTCAACCACCCCGCGGCCCGGTACACATTATATAGTCCGGCGAACGACTCCGGACCAGCCGATCACCCGCGCGTGACCAGTTTGTCGAAGTCGAGCTTGAGGTCGTCGCAGACCTTCATGGCGGTGGCCCGGCCGGCGCCGAACACGCCGCCGCCGGGGTGCTGGAACGGCCCCACGAGGTAAAGACGCTCGACCCCCGGCACGGTGTTGTTGCCGAGATCCGGCGTCGGGCGGTGCGCGCCGAACTGGTAGAGATACGGCGCGACGCCGTGGATGTCGCCCTTGAGGAAACTCGCCGAGGTGCGCTCCATGTCGAGCGGGCTGTCGACGTGGTACTGAATGATGTTGTCGGACGTGAGGTTGTCGATGTAACGCTGCATCTTCGCCAGCATCTTCTCGGCGAAGCCCTGCTTCAGATCGTCCCAGCGCGCCGCGCCGCCGTCCGGATGTTCGTACGGCACGTAATCCCAGGCGTGCATGGTCGCCTTGCCCGGCGGCACGCGCGTGGGATCGAGGTTCGACGGCGAGCCGAGCCCGATCAGCGACTGGTGCGGCAGCCGGCCGTAACGAAGGTCGTCGAAGTGCTGGCGCAGTTGCGTCGTGTTCTCCGGCAACAATTCGATCATCATCGCCTTGCCGACGTGCGGCCCGGCCCTGAACTTCAATGGTTCGTTCAGCGCGGCGTGGATCGTCAGCACGCAGTTCGAGGTGAGCTGCACGCGCTCCGCTGCGCGGGCGACCTGCGGATCCAGTCCCTCCACAAAGCGGCCGAGCACGTGCGGATGCAGCGCACCGATCACCGCTTCCTTCGCCGGGAATTCCTCGCCACTCGCCGCGCGCGCGCCGACAGCGCGGCCGCCGCGGGTCAGCACGCGATCGACGTCGACGTTCGCGCGCACCTCGCCACCGTGATCCTCGATGCAGCGGATCAAGGCCTGCGACAGCGTGCCGCTGCCGCCGACCGGCACGCCGATGCCGTACTTCTCCATGAAGCCGAGGAACATGAAGAGCCCGATGCCCGTGCCCTTCTCCTCCGGACCGATCAGGTTCTCGCTGACGAGACGGATGAAGTGCAGCCGCACGCGCTCGTGCTCGAACCACTCGAGCGCGATGTCCCAGGCGCTCTTCTGCATGACGCTGAACATCTCGCGCCCTTCGCGGCTCTGGTCCATCATCGCGTACATGGCGCCGATCGGCGCCGGCGGCGTGTACAGCGTGCCCATCAGCGCCGGCAGCCAGTTGGCGGCCTGTTCCGAGAACTTCAGGTAGGCGTCCGCATCCTTCTTCGAGAACCGCGCGATGTCGCGGTAGCCGCGCTCGCGGTCGCGGTAGAGGCCGATGGTCTCGCCGTCCGGGAACACGGACACCAGCGGCATGTCGGGGTAGATGTACTTGAGCCCGTACTTCGACAGCAGGCCGAGCTCGTCGTTTTTGATGAGCGGGTTCGCCTGGATGAAGATGTGCGCCATGCTGTGGCGGTCGTGGCGGAATCCGGGAACGGTGAGTTCCTGCGTGAGCACGCCGCCGCCGAACCAGTTGTTGCGCTCCAGTACAAGGACGCGCTTCCCGGTTTTCGCGAGATAGGCCGCGGCCGTGAGGCCGTTGTGCCCCGAGCCGATGACGACGATGTCGGAAGCGCCGGCCATGGTGCGCGTATCCTAGCAGGCCGGCCGCGCCGCCCGAATCCCTTTCCGGCGGGGACCGGGTACAATGTCGGCCCGCATCGAATCCGGAACCCTGTGCAGACCGACTCCCCTGCCGCCCCCGCGCGGTTTTCCATCCATGACCTGATGACCTGGGCGCTGATCGTCGGCGCGCTGGTGCTGGTGCTGAAGCTCGGCCTGCTGTCCGCGCTGATCTCCGGCCTGCTCGTGTACTCGCTGGTCAACGTGCTGGTGCCGCTGCTGCGCATCCCGGCGCTCGGCGTGCAGGGCAACCTGCCGCGCCTGCTCGCCGTCACGCTGATCGCGAGCGCCGTCATCACGCTGATCGCGCTGGCGGTCATCGGTGTCGCCTCGTTCCTGCGCGGCAGCGAAGAGAGCGTCCCCGCCCTGATCCAGCGCATGGCCGAGATCATCGAGGGTTCGCGCGATCGCCTGCCGGTCTGGCTGTTCGACTACCTGCCGACCGACGCGGAGCAGCTGCGCGTGACCGTGGTCGAATGGCTCCAGGCGCACGCGAAGACATTCCAGGTCGCCGGCGCCGATCTCGGCCGCGCCGTCGCGCACATCCTCATCGGCATGGTCGTCGGCGCCCTGCTCTCGCTGGAAGTCGCGATCGCGCGCAGCGGCCATGGACCGCTGGCCGTGGCGATCGCGGAACGCGCCACGCGCCTCAACGAGGCCTTTCGCCGCGTCGTGTTTGCCCAGGTCTGGATCTCGGCGTTCAACACCACGCTGACGGCGCTCTACCTCGCGCTGCTGCTGCCGATGTTCGGCGTGAACCTGCCGTTCACGAAGACGCTGATCCTGGTCACGTTCCTTGCCGGGCTGCTGCCGATCCTCGGCAACCTGATTTCCAACACGGTGATCTTCGTGGTGTCCCTCAGCCAGTCGCTGTTCGTGGCGCTCGCCTCGCTGGCCTATCTCGTCATCATCCACAAGCTCGAGTACTTCCTGAACGCGCGCATCATCGGCGGGCACATCCGCGCGCGCGCCTGGGAGCTGCTGATCGCGATGCTGGTCATGGAGGCCGCGTTCGGCATCCCCGGCCTGATCGCCGCGCCGATCTACTACGCCTACCTGAAGGAAGAACTGCGGGTAAAAGGGTTGCTGTAGGGCGTCAGTCTTCGCT
>Ga0315912_10001524_pt1 | contig 27953 bp, 22 predicted proteins | sample VfabasoilMG_FD_204469 | JGI IMG/M metagenome (GOLD analysis project Ga0315912, IMG submission 204469) | Garden soil microbial communities collected in Santa Monica, California, United States - V. faba soil | ecosystem: Environmental > Terrestrial > Soil > Garden | place: USA: California...
TGCTCGTGCTGCTGCGCCTCGCGGTACTGCTGAACCGCGCACGCAGCGACGAGCCGCTGCCCTCGATCGGGCTCGATCCGGGCGAGAAGCAGGTGCGGCTGCGATTCCCGCCCGGCTGGCTGGACGCGCACCCGCTGACGCGTGCGGACATCGACACCGAGCGCAAGCAGGTGGCGGCGCTGGGGTTGAAACTCGCGATCACGCAGTAGGCGAAATCCGTTCAACCAACCCCATTGTCGCCCCCGCGCAGGCGGGGGCCCCGTGACTTTGCTTTCAACGCCGGTCGAATCAACGGCCAAAGGCACTGGCCCCCGCCTGCGCGGGGGCGACGAACTGGGTGCCTGAGTTGATACGATGACCCCGATCAGCGGACTGCGCCGACCGTTCATCGGATGCATGTCGACCTCTCGTGCCCTCCGGCGTTTGGATTGGGCACTGCCGCACGTTCCGGGCCACCCCGGAGCGCCTACTGTGGCGGCCAGGTCGACTGGGGGTCAGGACCGTGCATCCATCGCGTATCGCCCTGCTCGGGCTGTTGTGCTGCGGCGCGTTCGCCTCGCCGGCCCGCGCTCAGATGGTGCCCGATCCCATCTTCGCCGGTGCGTTCGAGGCGATCGACCTGCCCGATACCGAGGGCGAGGCGGCGCGCTTCCTCACCCAGGCGAGCTTCGGCCCGAATGCCGCCGAGGTCGCGAAGGTGCGTGCGCAGGGCTACGGCGCCTGGATCGACGCGCAGTTCGCCATCCCCACGACGCCCGCGCGGCCCTACCTCGAGGACCTCTCGCTGCAGGGCGCGAACGTCAACCATTCGAGCCGCCTCGACCGCTGGTTCCACACCGCCGCCACCGGCAACGACCAGTTGCGCCAGCGCATGGCGTTCGCGCTCAGCCAGGTCTTCGTGGTCTCCGATCGCACCGGTGCCTTGAACGACGACGTGTTCGGCACGGCCGAGTACTGGGACATGCTCGCGCGCGACGCCTTCGGCACCTACCGCACCCTGCTGCGCGACGTCACCTATTCCCCGCAGATGGGCAAGTTCCTGACCTACCTGCGCAACCGCAAGGCCGAGGGTACGCTCTCGCCCGACGAGAACTACGCGCGCGAGGTCATGCAGCTGTTCTCGATCGGCCTTCAGTTCCGCAACATGGACTTCAGCCCCATCCTCGACGGCAACGACCAGCCGGTCCCGACCTACCAGCAGGACGACGTCAACGCGATGGCGCGCGTGTTCACCGGGCTCTCCTACCCGTGCCTGCCGGCGCAGGGCACGGCGTGCAATCCGTACACCGGGCTGTACTCGGGGACCTCGGGCTATGCACCCATGGCCTGCTTCCCGCGTTATCACGATGTGGGCCCTAAGACCCTGCTCGACCTCGATCCGGGCCCGGGCGTGAACCGGGTCACGCGTCCAGCCGGCCCGACCTGCCCGACCAGCAACAGCACCGATGCGGCGACGGTCGCGGCCTGCCAGGCCTACTGCATCGCCGACATCGAGGCGGCGATCGACCTGCTCGGCGGCCATGCCGGCGTCGTGCCCTTCGACGGCCATCCGAACGTGCCGCCCTTCCTGTCGCGCCAGCTGATCCAGCGCTTCGTGGCGAGCAATCCCTCGCCCGCGTACATCGAGCGCGTGGCGACCGTGTTCAAGGCCTCCGGCGGCCATCTCGGTCAGACCCTGCGCGCGCTGCTGCTCGATCCCGAGGCCCGCACGCCCTCCGACGCGCCCGAGGCGGGCAAGCTGCGCGAGCCGCTGCTGCGCCTGGTGGCCATGTGGCGGGCGTGGGACGCGATCATCCAGCCGGCACTGCCGATCGCGAACGGCGGCCAGGTCCCGATGGGCATCACCTCGCCGCAGGACAGCTACCTCCAGCGCCCGCTGGGCGCGAACAGCGTGTTCAATTTCTACGAACCCGACTACCAGCCGCCCGGACCGCTCGCCGACCTGGAGGTGTACGCACCCGAGCTCCAGATCGTGAACGAATCCTCGGTGGCGACGGCCAGCAACAGCCTCTACCTGTTCAGCTGGAACAGCTACAAGAACGGCGCCGCGCAGAGCACCACGACCTCGCGGCCGTTGCTCGACCTGGCCACGCTGGCGTCGCTGGGCAGCGCGGACGCGATGGTCGGCGAGGTCAACCGCCGCATGCTGTACGGCCGCATGACGCTGTCGATGCGCCAGTCCCTGGTGAAGCTGCTGACCACCGCCTCGCCGAACGGCATGGCGAGCGCGAACGCCACCGACAGGGCGCGCGCGCTGATCGACCTGGTCGCACTGTCACCCGAATACGCCATGCAGCGCTGAACGCGGAGATCCCCATGGGATACGAAACCACGAAATCCCGCCGATCGTTCGTGCGCCGCATGACCGGCCTGCTGGCCTCGGGCGCCGCCGCCGGTTTCCTGCCGCAACTGGGCGTGATCCGCAGCGCGCTCGCCGCCACCCAGGGCCCGGCCGCCGAGGGCTACCGTGCCCTGGTGTGCGTGTACCTGTCGGGCGGCAACGACGTCTACAACTGGCTGGTGCCCACCGACGACGCGCGCTACGCGAACTACGTGGCCTCGCGCAGCGGCGTGTACGACGCGGGCACCAACCCCGGCGGCCTGGCGATCCCGCGCGCGCAGGACCCGCAGACCGCCGGCACGCTGCCGCCGCTGCTGCCGCTGTCGCTCGCCGAGGGCAGCGGCAGCTACGGGCTCAACCCGTATTGCCCCGAGCTGCAGGGCCTCTTCAACGCGCAGCGACTCGCGTTCCTGTCCAACATCGGCACCCTGGTGCAGCCGATCAACAAGACCGAGTACAACGCGAACTCGGTGCCGCGGCCACCGCAGCTGTATTCGCACAACGACCAGGAACTGCTCTGGTACCTCGCGCGCACCGACCCGATGTACCGCTACGGCTGGGGCGGGCGGACGGCGGACCTGGTGAAGTCGCAGAACTCGGGCAGCGTGATCCCCGCGCTCTCGCCCTGCATCTCGATCTCGGGCGCGAACCGCTTCGAGAACGGACAGACCGTGGTCCCCTACCAGATGAGCACGAGCGGCGCGACGCAGCTCGACGGCTACTACCGCAACACCCATTCCCAATCGACCGCGCTCCGGGGCGCGCTCAGCGAGCTGCTGGCGCTGGACTACGACTCGCTGTACACCGACGAATACCAGGCCACGCTCGCGCGCTCCGTGCTGCTCGGCACCGACCTCACCACGCGCCTGGCCGCCGCCACGTTCACGCCCGATCCGTTCGTCACCCCGCAACTGCCGCACCCGCCGAACTCGCTCGCCGACCAGCTCAAGATGGTCGCGCGCATGATCAAGGTCTGTTCGGATCCGGCCGTGGGCATCCAGCGCCAGGTGTTCTACGTGCGCATCGGCAGCTTCGACACGCACTCGGGCCAGATCACCTCGCCCCTGCTCGCCGCGCTCGGCGGCCAGGGCCGGCTGCTGCAGCAGGTGTCCGAAGCGATGAAGGCCTTCGACGACGCGCTCAAGCAGATCGGCCAGGACGCGAACGTGCTGACCTTCACCATGAGCGAGTTCGCGCGCACGCTGCAATCCAACGGCGCCGGTTCCGACCACGCCTGGGGCGGCATCCAGATGGTGATGGGCCATACCGACACGCTCGGCGGCAGCCTGCATGGCGGCCGCATCTACGGCGGCTATCCGGACCTGGTGCTGAACGGCAACACCCTGGGCAGCCAGAGCTTCTCGCGCGGGCAGTTCATCCCCACCCTGGGCGTGGAACAGATGATGGCAAGCCTCGCGAGCTGGCTCGGCGTCGCCGATGGCGACCTGCCCACCGTGTTCCCGAACCTCGCGAACTTCGGGGGCGTGGCGGGCAAGGTGCCGTTCCTGAGCTGAGACGGTGACGACAGGGTTGTTGACCCGTTGATCCGAAAGGATGGATCTCGTCGCCCCCGCGAAGGCGGGGGCCCAGTGACTTTCGCTGCCTCACGACGCACGCAAGCCAAGTCGCTGGGCCCCCGCCTGCGCGGGGGCGACGAACGTCATTGGCGTTGGTGATTCGCCCAGTCGCTCGACGGTCAGCGCAGCCTCCCGACGCTCCAAGCCAGCGCCAGTACCCCGAGCGCCGCGAACGCGGATCCGGGCCAGGTCCAGCGGATCGGAACCGGAATGGCAACCATCGGTGGCGGCACGATCGGCGCGTCGTAGGTGACGACGAGCGTCGGCCGGGTCGCGGGGTCCGACGACTCGCGCGAGCCCAGGCGCTTCGCGCTCGGCGGCGAGGCCGATTCGTCCGCCAGCAGCAGCCAGCCGAAGTTCAACGCGGGCGCCGCCACGAACGACTGCACGTCCGCGACCAGGGCCGCATTCGATTCGAAGCGGAACGTGCCGAAACCGCCGAGCGCCGCCGTCTGGCTCGCCGCCGACGCGAAGTCGCCCCCGGCGGTGAGCCACGGCGTACCCGGGAACACGCGCAGGGTCCAGGTGGCGTCGCCTGCGAGCGCCTGCGCGCCCGTGCCGCCGCTCGGTCCCGCGTCGGATGCCGCCTCGCCCCAGGCCGCGGCGACGCGGTGCAGGCCCACGGTCACGTTGTCGGAGATGGTCCGGGTCACCGTCACGTCGAGGGTGGCGGACTGGACCACCGCGTTGGCGGGAATCGAGGCGAGGTCGAAGCGGACCAGCGCACGGCGCCTGAGGCCGGTCGCGATGCGGCCCACGAAGATCCCGCCGCCCGCGCCATTGGAGAGCTCGCCGGACTCCTGGTAGAGCGAGTTGTCGGCCGCGGGCGTGAACTGGACGGTTACGCTCTCGGCACGCGCCTGCGTCGAGGCGAAGGCGGCAAGTGCCGCGAGGCCCGCCATTGCCGGCGCGCGGGGTCGTCGTCTGGCATTCACGTCATCGGCTCCTGGTGGGGATTCCCGGGTGGGGCGGTTGCCTCGTCGCGCAGCACGACGGCGCGGCGCACGCCCGGTCGCATCTGGTGCGGCCAGTCGCGCGCGACCGCGACCTGCGCGTGTTCGCGCGCGCGCGTCAGCGCGTCGAGATCGAGGTCGACCAGCAGCAGTTCCTGGCCGGGATCCGCCCGCGCCAGCACGCCGTCGCCGGGCAGCCCGCGATCGGCGGCCACGTACACCCCGGCCGCACCCGTGTTCGTGTCCAGCCACGGATGCCAGGGCGCGTCGCCCATGGTCACCGCGCACGCCACCACCATGCCCTGTTCCAGCGCGCGCGCCTGGCAACCCGTGCGCACGCGCGTGGCGCCGGCCTCGGTGTCGGTGCACGACGGCACCAGCAGCACGCGCGCGCCGGCTTCGGCCTGTGCGCGCACGGGCAGCGGGAACTCGACGTCGTAGCACACCGCGAGCGCCAACCGCGCGCTGCCGTGCTCGATCACCGACAGGCTGTCCCCGGGCTCCAGCGCGCCGCCGTCGAGTTCGAAGCGGGTGAGCGCGAGCTTGTCCTGGGTGCGCACCGACCCCGAGGGCGCGAACCAGTATGCGCGATTGCGCGCGCGAGCCGAATCCGGACGCACCAGGTACGTGCCCGGGACCAGCACCAATCCGCTGTCCTGCGCGAGCCCCCGCCACAACGCCAGCCAGGCGGCATGGTGGGGCTGGAGCGCATCGATCAATTCGCCATGGGCATCGGGAATCGCGCGCAGGGTCGCCGCCAGTTCCAGGCTCGCGTACTCGGGCAGCAGCAGGAGCTCAGCCCCTGCGTCGCGCGCGCGACCTACCAGCGCGCGTTGGCGCGCGGCATAGGCATCGAACGAGGGTGGGCGCTCGATCCGGTACTGGGCGACCGCCAGGCGCATGCCTCAGGCGTCCAGCGCGCGCAGCCAGCATTGCAGGCGATGCATGCTCGGTTCGGCATCGCCCAGTTCGCGCCAGCCCAGTTCGACCTCCAGCCCCGGCTCCGGCCGATAGCCGCGCGCGCGCCAGAACGGATCCAGGGGTCGGGCGTCCGCGGGTCGCCGGGGATCGTCCTCCTGGCGGATCACCGCGCAGAACGCGGTCCATCGGAACCGCCCGAGCGCACGCGCGTACTGTTCGCGCGCATCGAAGTAGCGATGGCCCAGGCCCTTGCCCCGGTAGGGCGGCAGCAGCACCGATTCACCGAAGTAGAAGACGTCCCCAGGCTCGAAACCGGCTGCCACGAACGGCGCCCGGAACAGTTCCACCTCGTCCGACAGGGGCACGCCGGTCGACGCGCCGACCAGCGTGTCGCCATCGAAACCGAGCACAAACAGGCTCCGGGGTGAGCGTGCGTAGGTCTCGAGGTACTGCTGCTCGTATTCCCAGTTGCCGTCGTATCGGTACGGCCAATCGCGGAATACGGCGATGCGCAGCCGCGCCAGTTCCGGCAGGTACGGCTGCACGTTCGGTCCCTGCACGGTCTCGATGCGAAGCATGGCCGGATGATACCGAGGCATCGCGTCGCCCACAGCGCGCAGGGCGCGACCGGGGTTCCGCATCCGGACCCCCGTCCCCGCGGCAAGACTCAGCGCTCCGCCCCGCGCAACAGGGACGCCTGTGCCCGCGACAGGGTGCCGGCGCGAGCCGACCCCGGATTGAACATCACGCCGTCGAATCCGAGCACGTCGACCACGTCCAGCGCCTGGCGCAGGGGCGTGAGCCAAGCCCTGCAGATGCCGCCACCGACGAAGCGTTCCAGCCACTCGATCTCGCTGAACAGCGCGAGCACGCGTCCGTGCCGGGGATGGCGCGCATGGATGAGGCCCCAGCGCAGCGACATCTCGCTGCGAGTGACCTGGTCGTTCCAGCTGGCGATCAGCACCTGCGTGTCGAGCAGGGCGGAGAAGGGTGCGGCGTCGAGCGCCGTGTCGGGGCTGGCGTGCAGCAGCACGCCGCGCAGCGCGACGTTGACGTGGATGCGGACCTCGTCGTCCGCCTGCAGGCGCGCGCCGGGTACCCCGTCGACGGGCGCCGCTGGCGGCATCGCGGGGGTCCTGGGCGGACTGCCCAGGAGCCGTTCCGCGAGCTCCGCCAGGCGCTGGATGCGCACTTCCGAACCCGGTTCCTTCGCCATCGTGTCCCCCCGACTCCTGGAGGAAACGACGAGCCGCGCGAAACCGAACGCCGATCATCGCGAACGACCTGCGCCCGGCCCTTCGATGCCGGCCGCGACCGACGGGGCGGTCATCCGGCCGCCCCCGGTCCGCGACGTTGCCGCGCGGCCTACTGGTCGGGCAGGAGCTGGATGTTCTTCTGCAGCCGCTTCATCTCCTGCTGCGACATCTCGCGACGGCGTGCCGCGTCGCGCTTGGACTCGCACACGGTCTCGATCTGGTGGCTGCCCACCAGTTCGCGGCGCTGGCACACGACCTGCTCCTCGGGCGCGTCGAGCAGGATGGCGTTGACCGCTTCCTGGTTGTTGATCAGGAGCACCTTCTGGTCTTCGCTCAGCTCGTCGAGCGAGGTCCGCCCGTTCAACAACTCGCTCATGCGCCGGAGGCGGTCGCGCACGACGACCTGCTGGTCGGCATCGACGTGTTCGAACGAGCCGCCCGGCGTCATCTCCTGCTCGATGAGCGAGACGACCTGGTCGAACTGGTTCGGCCGGAGCTTCTGCGGAAATGCCGAGAACCTGGATGCCGCGGCCGGAAAAACCGCGGCGAAAAGCAGCAACGCTGCAAGCAAGATGCGCATGTCGGACTCCCCGATGAGGTTTCGATCCCCACCCCGGGATCCGTCCCGGGGTGGTAGTACGAAGATTATCGTGGATGACGCGCGTGTCAACTCCCGCGCGGTGTCCGCCGCGGCACGGTGGCGGCGCGGCGGGCCGGATGCGCGGGGTTCAGCCCGCCTTCTTGCGCGCGATGTACTGGTCGACCACGCGCTCGAGCAGGGTCAACGGCATGGCGCCGTTCTTCAGGATGATGTCGTGGAAGTCCCGGATGTCGAACTTGTCGCCGAGCTGCTCGCGGGCGCGCTCGCGCACCTCGAGGATCTTCATCATGCCCACCTTGTAGGCGAGCGCCTGGCCCGGCATCACCAGGTACCGTTCGATCTCGGCGGTGACTTCGCCCTCGGCCATGCCGGTGTGGTCCATCATGTACTGGATGGCCTGCTCGCGCGTCCACTTCTTCGCGTGCATGCCGGTATCCACCACGAGGCGGCAGGCGCGGAACATCTCCGCCTGAAGGCGACCGAGGTTGTCGAGCGGGTTCTTCTGGAAGCCCGCTTCCCACGCCAGGCGCTCCGAGTACAGCGCCCAGCCTTCCTGGTAGGCGGTGAACGGGATCAGCTGGCGGAACATCGGCAGGCCCTTGAGCTCCTGCGCGATCGAGACCTGGAAGTGGTGGCCCGGCACGGCCTCGTGGTAGGCGAGCGTGCGCATGCCGAACTTCGGGATATCCTCGACCGAGCGCAGGTTCGCGTAGAACATGCCCGGGCGCGAGCCGTCGAGCGAACCGCCCTGGTAGTACGCGCCGGGCGCGGTCTTCTCGGAGAATGCGGGCACGCGCTTCACCTCGACGCCGGCCTTGGGCTTGGTCGCGAAGTACGGATCGAGGCCGGCGAAGATCTCGTCGATCATCGACTGGTAGTCCTTGAGGATCTGCTCGCGGCCGGCATCGGTGTCGGGATAGAGCTGCTCGGGCGACTTGCCCAGCGCCTGCACGCGCGCGCCGATGGTGCCGTCGGTGTAGCCGGCGTCGCGCAGGATCTGGTCCATCTCCGCGCCGATGCGCTCGACCTCGGCCAGGCCCTTTTCGTGCACCTGGTCGGGCGTCATGTCGGTGGTCGTGTGCATGCGCGTGAGATACGCGTAGTACTCGTCGCCCTTGGGCAGCCGCCACACGCCCTCGTTGCTGGTGACCTTGGGCTGCAGCGCCTCGTAGTGCTTGATCAGGCTGCGATAGGCCGGATACACCGTGTTCTCGACCTGGGTCGCGGCCTCGGCCAGCATCCGCTCGCGCGTGGTGGCGTCGATCTTCTCGGCCGGCACCTTGTCCAGGCGCTCCTTGAACGTGGTGTAGAGCATGTGCTCATTGGCCGGCTTGTCGATGAAGCCGCGCATCTGGTCGAGCACCTTGTCCACGGTGAAGCGCGGCGGCACCAGCTGGCGCGCCTCGCGCTGGGCCAGGCCTTCGATCACCTGGTCGAACTTCACGCCGAACAGCGACAGCCGCGTGATGTAGTCGCGCGCGTCGCGCTCGTCGGAGATGTTGTGGGTGTCGGCCATGAAGTTCGGCAGGCCGCTCTGCACGCCGAACATCTGGTTGACCGGCAGGTCGTAGCCGCGGAACTTGTCACCCTCGTCCTGCATGGTCATGAAGTAGTCGAGGATGTCGTAGCTCAAGAGCTCCTGGCCCTCGAGCTTGCTGCGGTCGTACTGGTGCAGCGTGGCAAGGTCGGCCTTGAGCTTGTTCGCCTGGCGTTCCTCCTCGGCCGGCGAGGCGTCGGCGAACTTGCTGTTGTGCGCGCGGATGCCGATCTGCTCGAGCAGGCGGAGGCTCGAGAGCATCTCGGGGTTGTCGAGGGCGAACTGCAGGAACACCCGGTTGTAGAACCAGTTGATGTTCCACGGGCGGAAATACCAGAAGTTCGCGAACAGCACCGCACCGACCAGCACCACCACCAACAGGCCGCGCAGCAGCCACTTGAACACGCGCTTCATGGGAATCCTCCAAAACGAACGCGCAAGCGTACCAAGCTTCGGGGGTGGTGCATGGGCCGTTGGTCACGGGAACCGGGCGACGACGCGCCCGGGGCTGTCGCGCGTGCCGCCCCCTGACCCATACTGCACCGCCCGGAGGCCGCGACCCGGATGAACTACCGCCACGCCTTCCACGCCGGCAACTTCGCCGACGTCTGCAAGCACGCGCTGCTGGTCGAACTGCTCGACGCGCTGACCGCGAAGGACAAGCCGTTGTGCTACCTCGAGGCGCACGCCGGCGCCGGTTGCTACCGCCTGGGCCAGGACGAGTCGGGGCGCACCGGGGAGTACCTGCAGGGGATCGCGCGCCTGCAGGGTTCCACGCCGAAGGCGCTCGCGCCCTACCTGTCGGTGATCGCCGAGGTGAATCGCGATCGCGCGCCGCCGGGCCTGTACCCGGGGTCGCCGCTGATCGCGGCGCACAGGCTCAGGGCGACGGACCGCCTGGTGCTGTGCGAACTGCAGCCCGATCCCGCCGCGCTGCTGCGCGAACTGTTCGCGCGCGATGCGCGCGTGGGCGTGCACCAGCGCGACGGCTATGGCGCGCTCAAGGCCTTTCTGCCGCCCGCCGAGCGCCGGGCCCTCGTGCTCATCGATCCGCCTTTCGAGGCCCAGGATGCCGAGTTCGTCGCGATCGAGGCCGCGCTGAAGGAGGCGCTGGTCCGCTTCCCGGGCGGCACCTACGCGGTCTGGTATCCGATCAAGCGCCGGCAGCTCCTGCGGCCGTTCCACCGCCGGCTGTCGCTGCTGAAGGCGAAGTCCGTGCTCGCCGCGGAACTGCTGGTGCATGCGGACGACTCGCCGCTGCGCCTGAACGGATCGGGCCTCGCGATCGTGAACCCGCCGTGGCGCATCGAGCAGCGGCTCGAGCCGGTGCTGCGCGCCCTGCACCCGCTGCTCTCGCACGGACGTGGCAGCGGATGGCATGTCGACTGGATCCGGCGCGAAGCGTCCTGAGGGACCCTCGCCCGCCGCGACGGACGGGTGCGCGCGATCAGTCGGCCACGTCGGGTTCGAAGAAGCACCAGCGCACGTCGGGGAAGCGCGCCTTGAGCGCCGTCTCCACCTGGTTGATCTGCTCCACGATGTCGTCGGTGTCGAGTTCCCGGCTCATCTCGGCCTTGATCGCCACCATCACGTCGGGGCCCATCTGCATCGAGATCACGTTCAGCACGCGCTTGACCTCGGGGCGCGCATTCACGAAATCCGCGATCGCTGCCCGCAGCGCGGGCTCCACCGACTGGCCGATCAGCAGCGACTTGACCTGGTTCGCCACGAACACCGCGACCACCATGAGCAGCACGCCGATCGCGATCGACCCTGCCGCGTCCCAGCGCAGGTCGCCGGTGACCATGGTGAGCAGCACGGCGGCGAGCGCGAGCACCAGGCCCGCGAGCGCGGCGAGGTCCTCGCCGAAGATCACGATCAGTTCGCTCTGACGGCTCTCGCGGAACCAGCGCCACAGGCTGCGGTCCCCGCGCGCGATGTCCACCTCGCGCAGGCACGCGCGCATCGACACCGACTCGGCCGCGATGCTGAACACCAGCACGCCGACCGCGATCCACGGCATGCGCAGCGGCTCGGTGGAATGGAACTTGTGGATGCCCTCGTAGATCGAGAACACGCCGCCGACGCTGAACAGCATCAGCGCGACGAGGAAGGACCAGAAGTACAAGGCCTTGCCGTAACCCAGCGGGAACTCGGGCGTCGGCGGACGCTTCGCGTGCCGAAGTCCGTAGAGCAGCAGCACCTGGTTGCCGCAATCGGCGAGCGAGTGCACGGCCTCGGCCATCATCGAGCCCGAACCCGAGACGACCGCCGCCACGAGCTTGCCGCAGAAGATGGCGAAGTTCGCGCCCAGCGCGTACAGGATGGCCTTGACCGAATCGCCCTTCGCCGACATGAACTCGCTCCGATGCGCCCCAAGGGACTATATTTCGGAAGCGAAGCGACTGTCAGCGAATGCACGAGTCGTAGAGCCGGGCTTGCACGGCTGAAGCGTGTCCTGGGCCGAGCCGAGCAAGCTCGGCTGAAGCCTGTCCTGGGCAGAGCCGAGCAACCTCGGCTCTACAGGGGCGTGTGGGCGTCGAACGTCGCAGGGCGATAGAGCCACTCCCCCAACGCGATCTGCCAAGCTTGCCGGAATGCCCAAGTCGAAATCGCCCCGGACCCACGCGGCGCGCGCCGATCGACCGAGCTACGCCGTGCGTGCGACCGGCCAGCCCTGGTGCGCGGACCTCACTTTGTCCAACCGCCGGCGGATCGTGCTGCGCCCGATCGACCCCGCGGACGCCGAGGTCATGCCCGGCGCCTTCTCCACGCTCAGCCCCGAAGACGTGCGCATGCGCTTCCTGCACCCGATCAATGGCCTGACGCCGGAGATGGTGCACGCGTTCTGCAATACCGATCGCGATCGCGAACTCGCGCTCGTGCTCACCGACCCCGATCCGCCGGGGTCGGCGATGATCCTGGCCGTCGCGCGCGCCATCGTCGATGCCGGCACGCGCCGCGCCGAGTTCGCCATCGTGCTCGGCGCGCCGCTGCGCGGCTACGGCCTGGGCGAGTTCCTGGTGCGCAAGCTGGTCGACTGGGCCAGGCGCAAGCGCCTGCGCGAACTGGTCGGCGACGTGCTGCAGGAGAACCACGCCATGCTCCGCCTCACCGACAAGCTCGGATTCCGGCGCGAGGCCTCGCCCGGCGAGATCGGCGTGCTGCGCGTGGTGCTCCCGCTGCGGCCGCCAGGCAGGGACGCACGCGCCTGATCGGGCGCGGTCGCCACGCGAAGCGGCGGCCTTGAGTCCTGCGTCCACGCAGGCTCCGCTACACTCCGCGCCCCCATGGCGAACGCAACTGTCCTGATCGAGGCGATCCTGCCGCGCGCGCCGCACCGGCGCATCGCGTGGCGCACGCCGCATGGCGCCGCGCGCGCGCTCGCGATCGCGGCGGCGGCCTTGAAGCACCCGGGCCTGCTGCTCGTGGTCGCGGCAGATACCCACGGGGCGCACGCGCTCGAAGTGGAACTGTCGGCCTGCCTGCCGTCCGACCTGCCCGTGCTCCACTTCCCGGACTGGGAAACCCTGCCCTACGACCTGTTCGCGCCGCACTCGGAGATCGTCTCCCAGCGCATCGCGACGCTCTACCGCCTCCCCTCGATCGCGCGCGGCGTGCTGGTCGTGCCGGTCTCCACGCTGATGCAGCGCGTCGCGCCGCGCCGCTACATCGGTGGCAGCGCCTTGATGCTCGAGGTCGGCCAGCGCCTGGACCTCGAGGCGGAGAAGCGCCGCCTCGATGCCGCCGGCTACCGCCACGTGCCGCAGGTGCTGGAATCGGGCGACTACGCCACGCGCGGCGCCCTGCTCGACCTGTTCCCGCCCGGCAGCGCGGAGCCCTATCGCATCGAGCTGTTCGACACCCAGATCGATTCGATCCGCACGTTCGATCCGGAAACGCAACGGTCGCTCGCCAAGGTGATGCAGGTGCAGCTGCTGCCCGCGCGCGAGTTCCCGCTCGATGCGGCCTCGGTGCGCGCGTTCCGCCACACGCTGGCCGAGCGCTTCGCGATCGACCTGCGCCGCTCGCCGCTCTACCAGGACCTGCGCGAGGGCGGCACGCCCGCCGGCATCGAGTACTACCTGCCGCTGTTCTTCGAGGCGACCGAGACGCTGTTCGACTACCTCGCGCCCGACACGCTGGCCGTGGTCGACCAGGGCGCGCTCGACGCCGCCGGCGTGTTCTGGCAGTCGACCGCGGCGCGGCACGAACAGCGTCGCCACGACGTCGAGCGCCCGGTGCTGGCGCCCGAGGAGCTGTTCCTGCCGCCCGAACAGTTGCGCGCCGCGCTGAACCGCGTGCCGCGCATCGAGCTGCACGCGAGCGAGCCGGACATCCCCCTGCTCGACCTCGGCGACACGCCCGCGCCCATGCTGCCGCCGATCGTCAAGGGCGAGGAAGCCGGCAGCCATTTCCGACGCTGGTTCGAGGCCGCCGATTTCCGTGCCCTGCTCGCGGTCGATTCGCCGGGTCGGCGCGAAGCGCTGCTCGACACGCTGCGCGGCCAGGGGCTGGAGCCCACGGTCAGCGGGTCGATCGACGCCTTCGTCGCCTCGGGTGTACGCCTGTCGATCCTGGTCGCGCCGTTCGAGCGCGGCTACACGCTGCACGCGAGCGGGTATGCGCTGCTGACCGAGCGCGAGCTGCAGCCCGACCATGCGCCGCAGTCGCGCCGGCGCCGCCGCAGCGTGCGCGATCCCGACACCATCGTGCGCGACCTCGCCGAGCTCGCGCTCGGCGCCCCCGTCGTGCACGAGGACCACGGCGTGGGTCGCTATCGCGGACTCACGCGCCTGGACCTGGGCCAGGGCGAGGGCGAGTTCCTCGCCATCGAATACGCGAAGGGCGACAAGCTCTACGTCCCGGTCACGCAGCTGCACCTGGTCGGGCGCTACACCGGGACGGCACCGGAACTCGCGCCGCTGCATTCGCTCGGCGGCGAGGCTTGGGACAAGGCGAAGCGCAAGGCGGCCGAGCGGGTGCACGACGTCGCCGCGGAGCTGCTCGAGCTGTACGCGAAGCGCGCCGCGCGTGGCGGCACCGAGATCACCTGCGAATCGGCCATGTTCGAACAGTTCGTCGCCGGTTTCCCGTTCGAGGAGACGCCCGACCAGCTCTCCGCGATCGAGGCCGTGGTCGCCGACCTCGCCGCGCCGCGTCCGATGGACCGCGTGGTGTGCGGCGACGTGGGCTTCGGCAAGACCGAGGTCGCCCTGCGCGCGGCATTCGTGGCCGCGGCCGGCGGCCGCCAGGTCGTGCTGCTCGTGCCCACCACGCTGCTTGCAGAACAGCACTACCGCAACTTCGCCGACCGCTTCGCGGACTGGCCCATCCGCATCGAGCTGCTCTCGCGCTTCCGCTCGCCCAAGGAGGTGCAGTCCCTGCTCAAGCGCCTGGAAGACGGCACGGTCGACATCGTGGTCGGCACGCACCGCCTGCTCCAGGCGGACGTGCGTTTCCAGCGCCTGGGCCTGGTCATCGTGGACGAGGAGCACCGCTTCGGCGTGCGCCACAAGGAGCAGCTGAGGAAGCTGCGCGCCGAGGTGGACCTGCTCACCCTCACCGCCACGCCCATCCCGCGCACCCTGAACATGGCCATGGCCGGCCTGCGCGATCTCTCCATCATCGCCACGCCGCCCGCGCACCGCCTCGCGGTGGAGACCTTCGTCACCGAGTGGGATACGGCGCAGATCCGCGAGGCGATCCAGCGCGAGCTCGCGCGCGGCGGCCAGGTGTACGTGCTGCACAACGACGTGGCGAGCATCCAGCGCGCCGCGATCGAGCTCGGCGCGATCGTGCCCGAGGCGCGCGTGCGCGTCGCGCATGGGCAGATGCCCGAGCGGGAACTCGAGCAGGTGATGCTGGATTTCTACCGCCAGCGCTTCAACGTGCTGGTGTGCAGCACCATCATCGAGTCCGGCATCGACGTGCCGAGCGCGAACACCATCATCATCGAGCGCGCGGACAAGTTCGGCCTGGCGCAGCTGCACCAGCTGCGCGGTCGCGTGGGCCGGTCGCACCACCGCGCGTACTGCTACCTCGTGGTGCCCGAGATGCGCGCGCTCAGCGCGGACGCGAAGAAGCGCCTGGAAGCCATCGCCACGCTGCAGGACCTCGGCGCGGGCTTTGCGCTCGCCACGCACGACCTCGAGATCCGCGGCGCGGGCGAGCTGCTGGGCGAGGAGCAGTCGGGCCAGATCCAGGAGATCGGGTATTCCCTCTACACCGAGCTCCTCGAGCGAGCCGTTCGCGCGCTCAAGGAAGGCCGCATGCCCGGGCTGGACGACGAGCGCGAACGGCGCGCGGAGGTGGAGCTGCACGTCCCCGCCCTGCTGCCCGAGACCTACCTCGGCGACGTGCACACGCGCCTGGTCATGTACAAGCGCATCGCGACGGCCGTGGATTCCGAACGGCTGCAGGACCTGATGGCGGAACTCGTCGATCGCTTCGGCAACCTGCCCGAGCAGACCCGCAACCTGTTCCAGATCGCCGAGCTGCGCCTGTCCGCGGAGAAGCTCGGCATCCGCAAGCTGGAGCTTGGCGCGGCGGGCGGGCGCATCACCTTCCTGCCCAAGCCCAAGGTCGAGCCGATCACGGTGATCCGACTGGTGCAGCGGGAGCCCAAGGTCTACGCGCTCGATGGGCAGGACAAGCTGAAGGTGCGCCTGACGCTGCCCGGAGCGACGGAGCGGATCGCGACGGCGAAGGAGTTGTTGATGCGGTTGTCGGGGCGGTCGCCGAAGTAGGACAGGCATACTTAAGACTCTTCGCGCGCTGGCGCGCGCGCCTACGGCGATCTGGCAAGCGGGCGGCTCCAGCTTTCGTAGGAGCGCGCGCCAGCGCGCGATCGACTTCGCCGAACGGCCACGCACGTCCGCGACCCCATCGGTTAGCATCCCGCCACACCCGGAGGGACCTGACATGAAGCGCTACCACCTGCATATCGGCGGCCAGGCCGTGGACGCCGCATCCGGCGAGACGGAGCTCATTCGCAGCCCCGTGACCGAGGAAGCGCTGGCCGAAGTTCCGGTCGGTTCCAGCGAGGACGTGGACCGCGCCGTCGCCGCCGCCGATGCCGCCTTCGAGGGTTGGTCGAACCAGACGCCCGGCGCGCGCGCCGCCTTCCTGCTGAAGCTCGCCGATCTCATCGAGGCGAACGGCGAGGAACTCGCCGCACTCGAATCGGCAAACGTCGGCAAGCCCCTGTGGCTGGCGCGATCCGAGATCCCGTTCATGGCCGACAACCTGCGCTACTTCGCCGGTGCGGCGCGTTGCCTCGAAGGCAAGGCTGCCGGCGAGTACCTGGCGGGCTACACCAGCATGATCCGGCGCGAGCCCGTGGGCGTGGTGGGTTCGATCGCACCGTGGAACTACCCGCTGATGATGGCCGTGTGGAAGATCGGCCCGGCGCTCGCGGCGGGCAACACCGTGGTGCTGAAGCCGGCGGAGCAGACGCCGCTCACCACGCTGCGCCTGGGCGAGATCGCGGCCGACCTGTTCCCGCCGGGCGTGCTGAACATCCTCAACGGCTACGGCGAGACCTGTGGCGCGCCGCTCGTGCGGCATCCCAAGGTGGGCATGGTCTCGCTCACGGGCGACGTGGGCACCGGCAAGATCATCGCGCGCTCGGCCTCGGACTCGCTCAAGCGCGTGCACCTGGAACTGGGCGGCAAGGCGCCGGTGGTAATCTTCGACGATGCGGATCTCGACCAGGTCGCCGCCGTGCTCAAGCTCGCGAGCTTCGCGAACAGCGGGCAGGACTGCACGGCCGCCTGCCGCATCTATGGCGGGCCCAAGATCTACGACCGTCTCGTCGACCGGCTCGCCGAGGTCGCGCGCAGCGTGACGCTGGGCGCGCTCGACGACGATGCCACGATCATCGGCCCGGTGGTGTCGGCCGAACAGCGCGACCGCGTGCAGGGGTTCGTGGAGCGCGCCCGTGCGACCTCGGCGCAGGTGCTGGTCGGCGGGTCCGCGCCTTCGGGCAAGGGCTGGTTCTACCAGCCCACGCTGATCGCCGATGCCGGACAGGACTCCGAGATCGTCAAGCGCGAGGTCTTCGGCCCCGTGATCAGCGTCACCCGCTTCGCGAGCGACGAGGAAGCCATCGCGCACGCAAACGACGTCGACTACGGGCTCGCCGCCTCCGTGTGGACCACGAATGTCTCCCGCGCCATGAAGGCCGCGAAGGCCCTGCGCTTCGGCACCGTGTGGATCAACGACCACCTGCCCTTGGTCTCCGAGATGCCGCACGGCGGCTTCAAGCAGTCGGGGTACGGCAAGGACATGTCGATGTACGCGTTGGAGGACTACACCGTGGTGAAGCATGTGATGGTGCGGTTCGGGTAGGCGCTTGCTCGGGGTGAGGCGGGTTGCCCCTCATCCGCCCTGCGGGCACCTTCTCCCCGTGACCGGGGAGAAGGGACAACCGGATCCCCCGCCAATGCTTCGACCTTTTCCCTTCTCCCCGCCCGCGGGGAGAAGGTGCCCGCAGGGCGGATGAGGGGCGACCTGCCATACCTCGGATGCCCGAAGGGCGGATGAGGGGCGACCTGCCATACCCCTGATGCCCAAAGGACGGATGAGGGGCAACCCGCCCTACCCCTCCCGCTGCCCCAACCGATGCGCCAGCAGGATCGGCACGAACGTGATCAACACCACGAACACCGCCACCACGTTCGTCACCGGACGATCGCGCGGGCGCATCAACTGGCCGTAGATCCAGATCGGCAACGTCTCCTGCCCCGTGCCGGCGGTAAACGTCGTCACGATGATCTCGTCGAAGGAAAGCGCGAAGGCAAGCATGCCGCCGGCGACGAGTGCGCTGCCGAGGTTGGGCAGGATCACGTGGCGGAAGGTCTGGAAGGTATCTGCGCCGAGGTCCATGGAGGCCTCGATCAGCGAGGGTGAGCTTCGTCGCAACCGCGAGATCGCGTTGTTGTAGACGACGACGATGCAGAACGTGGCATGGCCCACGACGATGGTCCAGAAGCCGAACGGGATGCCCACCTGGCCGAACGCCGAGCGCATCGCGATGCCGGTGACGATGCCGGGCAGCGCGATCGGCAGCAGCAGCAGGAACGAGATCGACTCGCGCCCGAAGAACGGCCGGCGGTAGACCGCCAGCGCGGCGAGCGTGCCGAGCACGAGCGCCATCGCCGTGGCGCTGAGCGCGACCTCCACGGACAGCACGAGCGCGCGCCACAGATCCTCGCGGCCCGCGGCCACGCCGAACCACTTCAACGTGTACCCCGGGGGCGGGAACGCGTAGCTGCGGTCCTCGGTCGTGAAGCAGTACAGCAGGATCACCAGGAACGGGATGTGCAGGAACGCGAGCGTGCCGGCGGCGAGCGTCGGCAGCACGGCCGAGCGGAGGCGCGAGGCCGGCGATCGCCGCTCAGAGCGCATCGAACGCCCCCAGGCGCTTCGCGAGCACGAGGTACACGCCCATGATCGCCATCGGCACCACGGTGAACGCCGCCGCCAGCGGCAGGTTGCCCGCCGTGCCCTGGTGCATGAGCACGGCCTGGCCGATGTAGTAGCTCGAATTGCCGAGCATGGAGGGGATCACGAAGTCCCCGAGCGTGAGCGAGAAGGTGAAGATCGAGCCCGCGACCACGCCGGGCAGCGCCAACGGCAGCACGACGCGGCGGAACGTGGTGCGCGGATCGGCACCGAGGTCGCCCGATGCATCGAGCAGGTTGCGCGGCACGCGTTCCAGCGCAGCCTGGATCGGCAGGATCATGTACGGCAGCCACACGTACAGGAACGCGAGGAACATGCCGATGGGCGCGAGCGACAGCGACGGTCCGCCGATCCCGGGCAAGGCGAGCACGGCGTCGAGCACGCCGCCCAGGTGCACGGCATCCAGGCCCCACGACAGGATGCCCTCCTTCGCCAGGATCATCCGCCACGCGTACACGCGCACCAGATAACTCGACCACAACGGCAGCGCGATCGCGAGCATGAGCAGCGTCTTCATCCGCGCGCTGGCGCGGAAGCTCATGTAGTAGGCGAGCGGGAACGCGAGCACGGCGGCGGCCACGGTGACGGCCGTGGCCATCAGGCCCGTGCGCAGGAAGATGTCGAGGTTCGCCGGCGTGAGCAGTTGCGCGTAGGAACGCAGCGTGAGCGTCCGGACCACCTGGCCGGTGTAGTCGTCCAGCGCGTAGAAGCTCTGCAGCAGCAGCGCGCCCAGCGATCCGAGGTACACCACCACCATCCAGCCCAGCGGCAGCGCGAGCAGCGCCGCCATGCCCAGTCGCGGGTGCCGATGCAGCGCGAGGGCGATGGCGCGCACGCGTCCCGCCTCAGCGCGCCAGTGCGTGCGCGTGCGCGGGATCGAACGCGATGCGCACCGGGCGCCCGACCTCCGCGCGCACGTCCCCCGCGTCCTGCGTCGCGTTCTGGCGCACGGCGAGCAGCACGATGCCGCCGTCGAGCCGGATCTGGTAGCGCGTGCTCAGGCCCAGGTACACGGCGTTCGCGATCTGCCCCGACAGTTCGCGCTCGCGCGCGTTCGCCCCGGCATCGTCGGCGAGCACGCGGATCTTCTCGGGTCGCAGCGCGTGCTGGCCCTCGCGTCCGAGCACGTGCCGCGAGGCGTTCGCATCGAGCACGTTGCAGGTGCCGACGAAGCGCGCGACGAACTCCGTCGCCGGCCGCTCGTACAGTTCCGCAGGACCGGCGATCTGCTCGACCCGACCTTCGCGGAACACCGCGATGCGGTCGCTCATGGTCAGCGCCTCCTCCTGGTCGTGGGTCACGTACACGAACGTGATGCCGACCTGCTGCTGGAGTTGCTTGAGCTCGACCTGCAGCTCCTGGCGCAGCTTGAGGTCGAGCGCGCCGAGCGGCTCGTCCAGCAGCAGCACCCTGGGCCGGTTCACCAGCGCGCGCGCCATCGCCACGCGCTGGCGCTGGCCGCCCGAGAGCTGGCTCGGCTTGCGCGCGCCGTACCCCGAGAGGCGGACCTGCTCCAACGCCTCGTCGACCCGGCGCCGGCGTTCGTCCGCCGGCACGCGCTGGATCATCAGCCCGTAGCCGACGTTTTCCGCCACCGTGAGGTGCGGGAACAGCGCGTAGTCCTGGAACACGGTGTTGACGTCGCGCTGGTACGGCGGCAGGTCGGTGACGTCGAGGCCGCCAAGCCAGACGCTCCCCGCGTCGGGACGCTCGAACCCCGCGAGCAGCCGCAGGCAACTGGTCTTGCCCGAACCCGAGGGGCCGAGCAGCGTGAAGAACTCGCCGTCGCCGATGGCGAGATCGAGGTTGTCGACCGCCACGACCGTTCCGAAGCGTCGCGTGACCTGGCGGAATTCGGCGGCGGGAGTCACGGGTTCGACATGCCTGTGCGAAGCCTTCGTAGGAGCGCGCGCGAGCGCGCGAACGACCTGCCGCGAGATTGCTTCGCGCGCTCACGCGCGCTCCTACGGATTGCCGTCACCCGCACGCGAGGCGCGGCCGCGCCGCGCCCCCGATGCGCGATCAGCGCCCGCCGATCACCGCGATGTAGTTCGTCACCCACTCGTGGTACGGCACGCATTCCTTGCGGCCGTCGCCGCAATCGGCGGTGGGCGTGCGCCAGAACGCGATCTTTTCGAACTGGTCGGCGCCGTTCGTCGCGCAGCCGGCGTCGGTCAGCAGTTCGTTGCCCTTGCACGCGGCCGGCACCGCCGGCACCGAACCGAACCACGCGGCGAGATCGCCCTGCACCTTGGGCGACAACGAGTGCTCCATCCACTTGTACGCGCAGTTCGGATGCGGGGCATCGATGTGCAGCATGGTGGTGTCGGCCCAGCCGGTGGCGCCCTCCGCGGGGATCACGCTGGCGACGGGGAACTTCGCCGCCTGCAGCAGGTTCACCTGGTAGGGCCAGGAGCCCGACGCGACCACGCCCTCGTTCTTGAAGTCCTCGGTCTGGATGGTGGCGTCGTGCCAGGTGCGCGCGAGCAGCTTGCGCTGGCCGCGCAGCAGGTCGAGCACGGCCTTGAACTGGTCCTGGGTGAGGGCGTAGGGGTCCTGGATGCCGAGCTCCGGCTTCTTGCTCTTCAGGTACAGCGCCGCATCCGCGATGTAGATCGGTCCATCGTAGGCCTCCACGCGGCCCTTGTTCGACTTGCCGTCGGAGAGCTTCTGCTCCTCGAACACCACGCTCCAGCTCGTCGGAGCGTCCTTGAACGCCTGGGTGTTGTACATGAGCACGTTCGGGCCCCACTGGTAGGGCGTGCCGTAGTGCTTGCCGCCCACGGTGTGCCAGGGCGCGTTCTGCAGGCGCGGATCGACCGTGCTCCAGCTCGGGATCAGCGCGACGTTGACCTCCTGCAACCGGCCACCGGCGATCAGTCGGTTCGAGGCATCGCCCGAGGCGGTGACGAGGTCGAAGCCGCCCTCGTTCATCAGCGCGACCATCTCGTCGGAGGTGGCGGCGGTCTTGACCGTGACCTTGCAACCCGTGTCCTTCTCGAATCCGGTCACCCAGTCGTACGCCTTGTCCGTCTCGCCGCGTTCGATGTAGCCCGGCCAGGCGACGATGGAGACCGCCCCTTCTCCCGCGCCGATCGACTGCAGGGGCGAGCCCTTCGCGGGCGGTGGCGGCGGCGGCGCGGCGGTCTGCGCGGGTGGCGGCGGCGCCGATCCGGAACAGGCGGCCAACACGAGCGCGGCGGCGATCGCCGCGGTCAAACCCTGGGCTTTGCGCTTCATTGCGGTTCCTCCCCGTGGTGACGTCCGCGCCAATCGGCACGGACGATTGTTCGATCTTGTGCCGGCAGGTGCGTCCAAGACGCACCCTACGTCCATCGAGCGCCGTCCTCTTCGTAGGGTGCGACATGGACGCACCGCGCCAATCACCCCAGCGCCTGCTCCAACACCGCCAATCCTTCGTCCAGTTCCTCGTCGCTCGCGACCAGCGGCGTCAGCAGGCGCAGCACGTTGCCCTGCGTACCCGCGGACAACAGCATCAGCCCCGCCTCGTACGCGCGCTTGACCACGGCCGCGGCGAGGTCCTTGTGCGGTTCCTTGCCCACCTTGTCCTTGACCAGTTCGATCGCGCGCATGGCACCGAGACCGCGCGATTCGCCCACGTTCGGATGCCGTGCCGCGAGCCGGTCCAGGAACGCCGCCATGCGCGCGCCGAGCGCCGCACCGCGTTCGACCAGGCGATCGCGCTCGAACACGTCCAGTACGGCGAGCGCGGCGGCGCACGCGACCGGATTGCCGACGTAGGTGCCGCCGAGCCCGCCGGGCTGGCTCGCGTCCATGACCTCGGCGCGTCCGACGATCCCGGACAGGGGCAATCCGCCGGCGATCGACTTCGCCACGATCATCAGGTCGGGTTCGATGCCGTAGTGCTCGGAGGCGAACATCCTCCCGGTGCGCCCGAAGCCGGTCTGGATCTCGTCGGCGACGAACAGGATGCCGTGCGCGCGGCAGAATTCGGTGAGGATGCGCACGTACGGCGGCGGCGCGACGATGAAGCCGCCCTCGCCCGTCACCAGCTCCATCACCACGCAGGCCACCTGGTCGGGCGCGATGTGGGTGGCGAAGAAATTCTCGATCTCGGCGCGGATCGAGGCCTCGTCCAGCGGGGATTCGCGCCGGTACGCGTACGGGTACGGCAAGCGATGCACGTCGCCCGCGTAGGGTCCGAAGCCGTTCTTGTAGGGCTTGGACTTGCTGGTCATGCCGAGCGCGAACAGCGTGCGCCCGTGGAAGGCGTGCTCGAACACGACCACGCCGCCGCGGCCGGTCGCGCGACGCGCGATCTTGACCGTGTTCTCCACCGCCTCGGCGCCGCTGCTCGCGAGCATCACCTTCTTCGCGAAGCCGCCGGGCGTGAGTGCGGCGAGCCGCTCGGCCAGCGTCACGTACACCTCGTAGGGCGCGACGGTGAAACAGGTATGGGTGAACTGCGCCAGCTGGGCGCTCGCGGCCGCGACCACGTCGGGGTGGCTGTGGCCGACGTTCAGCGTGCCGATGCCGCCGGCAAAATCCAGGAACACGTTGCCGTCGACGTCGGTGACCCGCGCACCCCGGGCGCTCGCGACGAAGATCGGAACGGCATAACCGATGCCGCTGGGCAGGATCGCGTTGCGCCGCTGCAGCAGCTCGCGCGAACGCGGTCCGGGAATCTCGGTCTGGAGGCGGATCGCCGGCATGGGGCAGTCTCGATGGGACGCGGGCCGGTCCTGCGGATCTGGAACGGCCCGGATACGCGCGCGACACCTGGACCACGGCTCGCGCGCATCGCCGGGGCCGGACCCGGCGCCCCGGGCGCGCCGGGCCTCACGGGTCGATCAACGCGGGGCGATCACTCTTCGCCCGGATACGAGTACGACAGCACCGCGAGCAGGCGGTTGTCGGCATTCACGCCGAAGATGTCGCGACCGGCGCCGTTCGTACCGACGTAGCTCACGCTGAAGTCGAACGGTCCGAGCGGGTGCGAGAGACCGACGCTGAAGTCGATGTAGTTGTCCTTGGGCTCGGTCAGGCCGTCGGCGAAGGTGTAGTTGCCCAGCGACGCGCTGAGGGTGAAGTCGCGGCCGATGTCCTTCTCGAAGCCGAGCGACACGTACAGGCCGTCGTCGTCGAGCGCGAACACGTCGTTCGAATAGCCCACGGTCAGGGTGACCGTCTCGGCGTAGGTGAGTTTGCCGATCACTTCGGTGTATTCGAGGTCGCCCGGATCGTTGCCGCCGTAGTACGTGTAGCGCAGCACGCTGACGTCGGCGCCCCAACTCTCGCCCATGCTCCAGCCGTAGCCGACATAGAAGTCCACTTCGTTGTCCGTACCCAGTTCGTCGCCGAACTCGACGGGCGAGGCCCAGATGCCGGCATAGAAGCCGGACGAATGCGCGTAGTCGCCCTGCAACTGGAACACCGGGTCCTTCTCGGTCTGCGAGACGCCGCGGAAGTTGTAGTCACTGACCAGGTAGCCGGTAGCCGAGAACGAATGGGCGCTTTCGTCCTGGGCCAGTACGTTACCCGAGGCGAACAGGAGCACGCCGAGTGCAAGAAGAGTTGGACGCATGTCGATCCCCACATTGAGCGGTCGACCAGACCATCTGGCCGATCAACGCTGGTTATACCGCAGGTCCGTCGTGTCTGCTAACGGATTCTTTACTTTCGGGGCCCAAGCGGCTTGCGTGCGCAGCGAGCAGCTCATGGGCGATGGAGGCCGCGGCCAGGGCGGTCAGCTCGGCATGGTCGTAGGCCGGGCTGACCTCCACCACGTCCATGCCGACGATCCGCAGCCCAGCCAGGCCCCGGATCAGTTCCAGGGCCGTGTGCGTGGTGAAGCCCCCGACCACCGGCGTGCCGGTACCCGGCGCGCAGGCCGGATCGAGGAAGTCGATGTCGAACGTCACGTAGCAGGGCGAGCCGCCGACGCGCTCGCGGATCACGTCCACCGCCCCCGCGGCACCGTTCCGGTGCAGCCAGCGCGCATCGAGCACCTGGTAGCCATGCGTCTCGTCGTTGTACGTCCGCATGCCGACCTGGACTGAACGCGCCGGGTCGACCAGGCCCTGCCGGGCCGCCTGGTAGAACATGGTGCCGTGGTCGATGCGGGTGCCGTCGTCACGCCAGGTGTCGCTGTGCGCGTCGAAGTGGATGAGCGACAGCGGCCCGTGCACGGGCGCCAGCGCCTGCAGGATCGGAAAACTGATGAAGTGGTCGCCGCCGAGCGCGAGCGGCACCACGCCGGCCGCCGCGAACCGCGCGAACTGAGCCCGGATCGCCTCGGGCGCGGAGGCCTGGTGCCCGGAGTCGAAGTACACGTCGCCGTAGTCCACGACGTGCAGGCGTTCCAGGGGATCGAAGTCCCAGGCATAGGGACGGCACCAGGCCAGCGACGCCGACGCGGCGCGCACCGCGCGCGGCCCCAGGCGCGCGCCGGGACGATTCGTCGTGGCGAGGTCGAACGGCACGCCGACGACCGCGACGTCGACGCCTGCCAGGTCCTTCGTGTACCGACGACGCAGGAAGCTCAGCGCGCCCGAGTAGGTCGGTTCGGCGATCGTGCCGTAGGGCGACGGGCGCGTATAGGCGAGGTCGGTGGTGAGTGGAAGGACGGGGTCCATGGCGCGCGGGGGGTCCGATCCGGGGGTCGTATGGAGGGCGCAGTCGAGGTGGATACTCGATCGGCGGACCGTATCAGTGTTGAAAAAACTTTACAATCCGGGCGAATCGTTGCGAATATTTGACTATCGACGCCAGCGTCGGGCGCAGGGGGAACACCGTTGGACATCGGCATGCGCCTGCAGGCGATCCGGCGCGCGAAGGGCCTGAGCCAGCGCGAGCTGGCCAAGCGCGTCGGCGTCACCAACAGCACCATCTCGCTGATCGAGCAGAACAAGGTCAGCCCCTCGATCGGTTCGCTGAAGAAGGTGCTCGACGGCATCCCAATCTCGCTCGGCGAGTTCTTCACGCAGGACTTCAGCACGGGCGACGCGGAGGAGCCGTTCTATCCGCCCGGCCAGCAGCCCGACATGGGCGCCGACGGCATCCACTACTTCCTGGTCGGCGCGCGCCGCCGCAACCGCCAGATGTGCATCCTGCGCGAGATCATGGCGCCGGGCAGCGACACCGGCGCGGACATGATCGTGCACGAGGGCGAGGAAGGCGGAGTGGTGCTGCAGGGCCGCGTCGAGATCACCGTCGGCGAGCGCGTGCGCGTGCTCTGCGCCGGCGAGGGCTACTACTTCGAGACGCGCGTGCCGCACCGCTTCCGCAACGTCGGGCGCGGCGAGGCCGTCATCGTGAGCGCGAGCACGCCTCCCACCTTCTGATCCGCCCGTCCCCCTTCCGCCGGAGCCCGACATGCCGAACCTGCCCACGCGCGACGACTGGATCGCGCGCGCCGATGCGATCGCCATCCCCACGCGCGCCTTCATCGACGGCCGCCACGTCGACGCCCTTTCCGGCCGTACCTACGAGCGCCGCAGTCCCATCGACGGGCGCGTGCTCGGCCAGGTGGCCGACTGCGCCGCGGAGGACGTGGATGCCGCCGTCTCGGCCGCGCGCCGCGCGTTCGAGTCGGGGCGCTGGGCGAACCAGACGCCGGTGCAGCGCAAGAAGGTGCTGCAGCGGTTCGCGCAGCTGATCGACGCGCACGCGGAGGAACTCGCTCTGCTCGAGTCGCTGGACATGGGCAAACCCGTGCGCGATGCGGTGAACGTGGACGTGGCCGCCACGGTGCGCTGCATGGCCTGGAGCGCGGAAGCGATCGACAAGGTCTACGGCGAGGTCGCGGCCACCGGCCCGGGCGAGCTCGGCCTGGTCACGCGCGAGCCGCTCGGTGTGATCGGCGCGATCGTGCCGTGGAACTTCCCCATGCTGATGGCGACCTGGAAGCTCGCGCCCGCGCTTGCGACCGGCAATTCCGTGGTGCTCAAGCCTTCCGAGAAATCCCCGCTCAGCGCGTTGCGCCTGGCCGAACTCGCGATCGAGGCGGGATTGCCCGAGGGCGTGCTCAACGTGCTGCCTGGGCAGGGCCTCACGGCGGGCGAACCGCTCGCGCTGCACATGGACGTGGACGGGCTGGTGTTCACCGGCTCCACCGCCGTCGGTCGGCACCTGCTGCAGTGCGCCGGCCGCTCGAACATGAAGCGCACCTACGTGGAATGCGGCGGCAAGAGCCCGAACATCGTGTTCGCCGACGCTCCCGACCTCGCGCGCGCGGCGCGCGAGGCCGCCTCGGGCGTGTTCTACAACCAGGGCGAGGTCTGCACGGCCGCCTCGCGCCTGCTGGTGCACCGCTCCATCCACGACGAGTTCGTCGCGCGCGTCGCCGACGCCGGACGCGACATGCAGCCCCGCCACCCGCTGGATCCGGGCGCGCCGATGGGCGCGATGGTGGACGAGGCGCAGACCCGCCACGTGCTGCGCTACATCGAGCGCGGCCGCGACGAGGGCGCGCGCGTGGTGCTCGGCGGCGAGCGCGTGCACCCGGTCGCCGGCGGCTGCTACGTGCAACCCACGATCTTCGATCGCGTCGAGCCCGGCCACGCCATCGCGCGCGAGGAGATCTTCGGACCCGTGCTCGCCGTGCTGCCGTTCGAGAGCGAGGACGAGGCCGTGCGCATCGCGAACGACAGCGTCTACGGCCTCGCCGCGGGCCTGTGGACGCGCGACATCGGCCGCGCCCACCGCGTCGCCCGCCGCCTGCGCGCCGGCAGCGTGTGGGTGAACTACTGGGACGGCGGCGACATGACCGCGCCGTTCGGCGGCTACAAGCAAAGCGGCAACGGCCGCGACAAGTCGCTGCACGCGTTCGAGAAGTACACGGAGCTGAAAGCGACGTGGATCAACCTGGAGGCGTGAGGGCCCACAGCGGCGGCATCGCAAGTATGCGAGGGGGCGATCGCGCGCTGACGCGCGCTCCTGCGAAAGAATGGGCAGCCGCGACGTTCACACTGTCGTAGGAGCGCGCGTAAGCGCGCGATCACCGCCCCGCCATCACCACAACGCATCCCGCAACTTGAACCACGCCATCGCCGCCACGAGCAGCGGCGTCCGGAATGCGCGACCGCCAGGGAACGGATGGTGCGGGATGCGCGCGTAGACATCGAGGCGTCCGGCCTGCCCACGGATCGCCTCGGCGATCACGCGGCCGGCAAGGCCACTCGTCGCCACGCCGTGCCCCGAGAATCCCTGCGCGAAGTACACGTTCGTACCCAGGCGTCCCCAGTGCGGCGCACGGTTCAGGCTGATGTCGACGTAGCCACCCCACAGGTATTCGAAACGCGCGTCGTGCAGTTGCG
>Ga0315912_10001525_pt1 | contig 27946 bp, 27 predicted proteins | sample VfabasoilMG_FD_204469 | JGI IMG/M metagenome (GOLD analysis project Ga0315912, IMG submission 204469) | Garden soil microbial communities collected in Santa Monica, California, United States - V. faba soil | ecosystem: Environmental > Terrestrial > Soil > Garden | place: USA: California...
GGCTCGTATGGGAGATCCGCAGCGTCAATCATCGCTTCCTCGATCTCGGGTTCCGCTTGCCCGAGGATTTTCGCGGGCTCGAAGCGGAGCTCCGCAAGCGCATCGGCGCCGAGCTCAGCCGCGGTAAGGTCGACTGCACGCTCAAGCTCATTGCCGCCGGCGCGGCCGCGTCGCGGGCGACGCTCGACGAGAGTCAGCTCGAGGCGTTGCGTGAGCTCGAGAGCCGCGTGCGCAAGCGGTTTCCCGCGGCTCCGCACCTGACGGCTGCCGAGATTCTGCGCTGGCCGGGCGTGATCGCCGACGAGACGCCGGGCGAATCGAACCTTGTCGAACCCGCGCTCGCGAGCTTCGCCGAAGCCGTCAAGGGGCTCTGCGTCGCGCGGCAGCGCGAGGGCGATCGTCTCGCCGAGCTGCTGCGGGAACGGCTCGCCGCGATCGCCACGCTGATGACCGGCATGCGCGAGCAACTCGCGGCAGCCGCGCCGCGCTATCGCGACCGCTTGCGCGAGCGTCTCGCCCGCCTCGAGATCGAGGCGAACCCTGAGCGGCTCGAGCAGGAGCTCGCCCTCGTCGCACAACGCACGGACGTCACCGAGGAAGCGGATCGGCTCGAGGGTCATCTGCGGGAGATCGGACATGTGCTCGGACTCGCCGAGCCGGTCGGCCGCCGGCTCGACTTTCTCATCCAGGAGCTCAATCGCGAGGCCAACACGCTGTCGTCGAAAGTGCAGGACGACGAGCTCGCTCGCCGCGCCGTCGATCTCAAGGTGCTGATCGAGCAGATGCGCGAGCAAGTGCAGAACATCGAGTGAGCCGCGACCACCCGCGCGGAGACCTGTTCGTGATCGCCGCGCCCTCGGGCGCGGGCAAGACGACGCTCGTGCGGACGCTGCTGCAACGCGTCCCGGAGGTCCGGTTCTCGGTTTCCTATACGACGCGTCCGGCGCGGCCCGGCGAGCGCAACGGTGCCGACTATTCTTTCGTCACCGTCGCCGAGTTCGAGCGCATGATCCGCTCGGGAGACTTTCTCGAGCATGCCCGGGTTTTCGACCACTGGTACGGCACGAGCAAGGCGCATGTCGAAGCGCTGCGCGCGGCCGGCCACCCCGTGCTGCTCGAGATCGACTGGCAGGGAGCGCAGCAGGTGCGGCGTGCCGTCCCGGACGCCCGAACCATCTTTATCGTTCCGCCTGACGTGGCCGAGCTCGAGCGGCGTCTGCGCGGCCGCAAAACGGACTCCGAAGCGGTCATCCAGCGGCGCCTCAAGGATTCGCTGAGCGACCTCACCCATTGGAAGGAGTTCGACTACATCGTCGTCAACGACGACCTCGAGGTCGCAGCCGAGGAATTTGCCTCCATCGTCGCCGGCAGGGGCGGCGCCAGCGAGCGTAGCCGGCCCGAGGTCCGCGAGCGCGTCCTGCGCATACTCGCGGGCAAAAGGTGAATCCAGTACACTGCAAGGTCTGCCCGCGAGCCTAAGCCCAGGGAGGGCACAAGAACATGGCGAGAATCACGGTCGAAGACTGCGTCGCGAAAATCCCGAACAAGTTCCAGCTCGTGCTGGTCGCTGCGAAGCGCGCCCGCCAGCTCGCCAATGGCGCTGAGCCCATGGTCCCCTGGGAAAACGACAAGCCGACGGTTGTCGCGCTGCGTGAGATTGCCGAAGGTCACATCGGCGAAAGCATCCTCGAGGAGCGCGATCAGGCGATCGAGGAAATGCTGCAGATGGAAACGGCCGTCAGCACGATGCAACAGGAAATGAACGACCTCAGATCCCTGAGCCTCGGCGACTGACCTCTCGCTACGGCCATCGGTGAGCCTCCAATGGATACCGCCGCCGTACCCCGCGATTCGAAGCTGCCGGCACCGCGCCGAATCGACGACTACGTCCGCCTCCGCGCCAAGCTGAACGCATACCTGTCGCCCGCCGAGCTCGAGGCGGTCGATTTGGCCTACGACTACAGCGCCCGCGTTCATGCCGGCCAGAACCGGCGGACCGGCGATCCTTATATAACCCATCCCGTGGCCGTCGCCGACGTGCTGACCGAGTTTCACCTCGATGCCGCGACCATTCAGGCCGCACTGCTGCACGACGTCGTCGAGGACACGGCGGGCACGCTCGACGAGATTCGCGCGCAGTTCGGCGAGGACGTTGCGCGGCTCGTCGACGGGGTCAGCAAGCTCGACAAATTACGCTTCGACAGCGCCGAGGAAGCGCAGGCCGAAAGCTTCCGCAAGATGCTGCTCGCGATGGCGCAGGATCTGCGCGTGATCCTCGTCAAGCTCGCCGACCGGACCCACAACATGCGCACGATCGGCGCGCTGCCGCCCGAGAAGCGCCGCCGCATTGCAAAGGAAACGCTCGAGATCTACGCGCCGATTGCGAACCGCCTCGGCATGTACAACCTCAAGGTCGAGCTCGAGGACCTGGGTTTCCGCGCCTACCGGCCGTACCGCTATCGCGTCCTCGAGCGCACGCTGCGTCGCGCGCTCGGCGGCCAGAAGACGCTGCTGCGCACGATCGAGAACAAGTTCAAGGGCGCGCTCGAGGAGGCCGGCGTCGAGGCGCGCGTGCATGCTCGCGAGAAGCACATCTACAGCATCTATCTCAAGATGCTGCGCAAGCATGCGCATCTGTCCGACATCGTCGACGTCTACGGGCTGCGCGTGATCGTCAAGGATATCGGCACCTGCTATCGCGTCCTCGGCCTCACGCACAAGCTCTACAAGCCGATGCCGGGACGCTTCAAGGACTACATCGCGATCCCGCGCGTCAACGGCTATCAGTCGCTGCACACGACGCTATTCGGCCCGAAAGCGGTGCCGCTCGAAGTTCAGATCCGCACCGAGGAGATGGACAAGGTCGCCGAGTCCGGCATCGCGGCCAACTGGTTGTACAAGGCCGCCGACAAGCACACGAACTCGAGCGAGGTCCGCGCCCGGAAATGGCTCGCGGACCTCATGGAGCTCCACGGCTCGGGCAACCCCGAGGAATTCCTCGAGACGGTGAAGATCGACCTCTTCCCCGACAAGGTCTACGTCTTCACGCCGAAGGGCGACATCCTGAGGCTGCCGCGCGGCGCCACCGCCGTAGACTTCGCCTACGCCGTGCACACCGACGTCGGCAATCGCTGCGTCGCTGCCAAGATCGATCGCAAGCTCGTTCCGCTCAAGACGATCCTTTCCAACGGCGAGACGATCGAGATCGTGACGGCCCGCGGCGCGCGCCCGAATCCGAACTGGGTCAATTTCGTCGTGACCGCGAAGGCGCGGAACGCCATCCGCGGGTTCCTGAGGAACCTGCAGAGCGGCGAAGCCCGCGAGCTCGGGCGGCTGCTGCTGAGCCAGGCTCTCCGGCCGCATTCGATCAGCCTGCGCTGGGTGTCGAAGGCGCGCATGAAACCCCTGCTCGACGAGCTTGGCTTGGCCGAGATCGAGCAGCTCTACGAGGAGATCGGCCTCGGCCGCCGGCTCGCGCCGGTCATTGCCGGCATGCTCGCCCACAGCAGCGACGACGCAGCGAAACCCCTGACGGGCCAGAAGCCGATCGAGATCGCCGGCACCGAAGGCCTCGTCGTGACCTACGCGGGCTGTTGCTCGCCGATCCCCGGCGACGACATCGTCGGCTTCATGTCGACGGGGCGCGGGATCGTCATTCACCGCTCCAATTGCCGCAATCTCGCCGAGTACTCGCGCGACCCGTCGAAATGGATCCCCGTGAGCTGGCAGTCGCGCGTCAAGGGCGAATTCCTGAGCGAGATCCAGGTCAGGACGATGGATCGCATCGGCCTGCTCGCCGAGCTCGCGGGGCGGATCTCATCGACCAAGACCAACATCGAGCACGTGCGCGTCGATTCCGAGGGCGATTCCTCGCTGCTCGCGTTCCGCCTCAAGGTCCGCGACCGCCGGCAACTCGCCCAGGTCGTGCGCAGCATCCGCTCGATCCCAGGCGTCGTCCGCGTCACGCGCAACATCGGCTAGTATCGGCGGGATGAGCCAACGCAGGATCATCAGCACGACGGCAGCGCCCGCCGCGATCGGACCTTACAGCCAGGCCGTCCGGGTTGGCGCAACGGTTTATCTCTCGGGCCAGATCCCGCTCGACCCCGCCACAGGCAAGCTCGTCGAAGGCGACTTCGGCGCCCAGGCACGGCGCGTGTTCGAGAATCTCTCGGCCGTTGCCACGGCGGCCGGCGGTTCGCTCGCCGACGTCGCGAAGCTCACGGTGTATCTCATCGATCTCGGCCGCTTCGCCGAGGTCAACGAGATCATGGCTCGCTACTTCGCCGCGCCGTATCCGGCGCGCGCAGCGATCGGCGTGGCCGCGCTGCCGCGGAATTCGGAGATCGAGATCGACGCGATCATGGTGCTCGACGCCTGAGACGACGGGTTTGGCGGCGGAACGCTTGAGCAAGGCGCAGGCCTTAAGACTCGACGACCCGGCGATCCGGCTGCCGGGCGTGGGCCCGGATCTCATGCGGCGTCTCGGCCGGCTCGGCGTCGAGACGATCGGCGATCTGCTCTGCCTCGTGCCGCTGCGCTACGAGGATCGCACCGAGGCGCGCAAGCTCGGCACGCTGCGCGCCGGCGAGAAGGCTCTCGTCGAAGGAGAGATCGAACTCGCCGAGGTGGTCTTCGGACGGCGGCGCTCGCTGCTCGTGCGCCTGGCCGACGGCACCGGCGGCATCACGCTCCGGTTCTTTCATTTCTCGCGCCAGCAGCAGGCCGGTCTCGCCCGCGGCTCGAGGCTGCGCTGCTTCGGCGAGGTCCGGGCGGGCCCGACGGGGCTCGAGATGGTGCATCCCGAGTACCGGTCGATCGCGGCGAACGATCCCGGCCCCGAGGCCACGCTGACGCCCGTTTATTCGACGACCGAGGGACTCCAGCAGGGCCGCCTGCGACGCCTGATCACGCAGGCGCTCGCCGTGCAGGGCGACGTCGAGGACTATCTCGACGGCCTGCTCGACGGTGACTGGCCGAAGCTCACCGACGCGCTCAGGCTCCTGCACCAGCCGCCGCGCGGCAGCGACCTGCGCGTCCTCGAATCGCGCCGCCATCCCGGGCAGCGGCGCATCGCGCTCGAGGAGCTCGTCGCCCAGCGCCTGTGTCTCAAGCAGAGCCGCGCGCTCGAGGCCGCCGAGCGCGCACCGGCCATCGTCGCGGATCCTGCGCTGACCGCGCGTTTCGCGGCGGCTCTACCGTTCACTTTGACCGGCGCGCAGTCGCGCGTGATTGACGAAGTCACCCTGGACCTCGCGCGCGAGCGGCCGATGCATCGCCTGCTCCAGGGCGACGTCGGCTCGGGCAAGACTGTCGTGGCCGCGTTCGCGATGTATCTTGCGGCAGCTTCGGGTTTCCAGGCGGCGCTCATGGCGCCGACCGAGATCCTCGCGGAGCAACATGCGGTGACACTCGGGAAGTGGTTCGCGCCGCTCGGCATCGACGTCCTGCTGCTGACGGGCGCGATGACCGCCGCTGCGCGGCGCGATGCGCTCGCAGCGGTTGCGGGCGGTGAGGCGCGCCTCGTCGTCGGCACGCACGTGCTGTTCCAGGAAGCCGTGAGCTTCGACCACCTCGCGCTGATCGTGGTCGACGAGCAGCATCGTTTCGGCGTCGAGCAGCGCCTCGCGCTCAAGGACAAAGGCGGGCGCGGCGGCCGGATGCCGCATCAGCTGACGATGACCGCGACGCCGATTCCGCGCACGCTCGCGATGACGGCTTATGCCGGCCTCGACTCTTCCGTCATCGACGAGCTGCCGGCGGGACGCGAGCCCATACAGACGATCGCCCTGCCGCGCAGCAAGAGGCCGTCGCTCGTCGAGCGCGTGGCCGAGCATTGCCGGACCGGCGCCCAGGCCTACTGGGTCTGCCCGCTCATCGAGGTGTCGGAGTTGATCGACGCGCAGGCCGCCGAGTCGCTGCATGCGGAGCTTTGCGCCGCGCTGCCCGAAATGCGCATCGGGCTCGTGCACGGGCGGCTCCGCAACGATGCGCGCGACGCTGTGATGCGGTCGTTCAAGGACGGTGATGTCGATTTGCTCGTAGCGACCACCGTCATCGAGGTCGGCGTCGACGTGCCGAATGCCTCGCTGATGATCGTCGAGGGCGCCGAGCGCATGGGGCTCGCCCAGCTCCACCAGCTGCGCGGCCGCGTCGGCCGCGGCGAACGACGCTCGACCTGCGTCCTGCTCTACGAGCCCGGGCTCTCCGCGCTCGCGCGCGAGCGCATCGAGGTCATGCGCCGGACGACGGACGGCTTCGTGATCGCAGAGAAGGATCTCGAGCTCCGGGGGCCGGGCGAGGTCCTGGGCACGCGCCAGACCGGCATCATGGAGCTCAAGGTTGCGGACTTGCAGCAGGACGCGGATCTGCTGCCCATCGTCGTCGAAATCTCCGACCGCTTGGAGCGCGAGCACCCCGAGCGGCTTGCGCCGCTGATTCGCCGCTGGATAAAGTCGCGAGCCGACTATGCCAAGGTCTAGGAAGAAAAGAGCTGAGACGAGCGGGTTCGCTGCCCTGCTGCAAGCGGTCGCGGCGCGAGTGTCGGCCTATGTGCGGCTCCTGCGCCTCCACCGCCCGATCGGGATCTGGCTTCTGCTATGGCCGACGCTCTGGGCCCTCTGGATCGCCGGAGCCGGGCGGCCCGCGCCCGACGTCTTCGCAATCTTCGTGCTCGGCACTGTATTGCTGCGCTCCGCCGGTTGCGCCTTCAACGACTTCGCCGATCGCCGGATCGATGCGCACGTCCGGCGCACGGCCGACCGCCCGCTTGCGCTCGGCCAGCTTGCGCCTTTCGAGGCGATCGTGCTGTTCGTCGTCCTGATGCTCGCGGCGCTCGGGCTAGTGCTGCTGACGAACGAGCTCACGCTGCAGCTCGCCATCGTCGGCGCGTTGCTGACGATCGTCTACCCGTTCATGAAGCGCTGGATCGCGGCGCCGCAGTTCGTGCTCGGCCTGGCTTTCGCCTGGGGCGTGCCGATGGCCTTTGCCGCGCAGACCGGCGGGCCGGTGCCGCAGACGGCCTGGCTGCTTTATCTCTGCGCGCTCGTCTGGGTCGTCATCTACGACACCGAGTATGCGATGGCCGATCGCGAGGACGACCTCAAGCTCGGCATCCAGTCCACGGCGATTCTCTTCGGCGAGATGGACATCGCGATCATCGCCGGCCTCAAGATCGTGCTGCTCGCTGGCCTCGTGCTGCTCGGCAGGGAAGTGGGTCTCGGACTCTGGTTCGGTGTCGGGCTCGGCGCTGCGGCGCTGCTGGGCTTGCGCCAGCTCTGGCTGATCCGCCGGCGCGATCCCGACGAATGCCTTAGGGCCTTCGCCAACAACGCTTGGTTCGGCGGCGCGATTTTCGCCGGCATCGTCCTGGACTACATCTTCCGCTCGACCTGAACCGCGTCACCTGCCGGCCCGATCGTACGGGCGACGCCCCAGGCCTCGACGTGACATGCGCCCGCAGCCCTGAGCGCGGCCGCGAGCGCGTTCACCGTCGCACCCGTCGTGATGACGTCGTCAACGATTGCGACGCGCGCGCCGTCGAGCCGGCAGCTGACGCGGAAGGCGCGTTCCAGATTGGCGAGCCGTTCGGCGCGGGCGAGGCCCGTCTGCGCTCCAGTGTAGATTGCACGGCGGACGCCCCCGGACCGTTGCACGAGACCAAGAGCGCGCGCCATCGGGCGGGCGATCTCATCGGCCTGGTTGAAGGTGCGCTCGCGGAGGCGCCGGGGATGCAGGGGTACGGCGACGAGCGTGTCGCAGGCAAGAGAGAGGCCGGCGACCGCGCCGTCGGCGAGCTCGCGCGCGAGCAGCAGGCCGAGTGCTCGACCGAGGCGATGCTGTCGCGCAAACTTCAGCCGTTGCAGGTAGACGGAAAGCGGTGCCGCATAGACGAACGGCGCAGAGACCCCGTCGAGCTGCCAGCCCGGCAGGCTTGCGGGGCAGGCGTGGGCCGGGCCGGCCAGGCCGCAGGCGCGACAGGCGTCGGTGACGCGCGCGAAGTCGCCGCTGCATGCGGCGCAGAATCCCGCGGGCGACTCGTCACCGCAACGGGTGCAGGTCTCCGGACAAAGCCCTTGCGCAAGCAAGCGCATTCGCGCAATCAGAGTCATTGCCTGACGGCCCCCATGAGCTTCTAATACCCGGATACTCACGATCCCGAAGGCCGGAGGCAGGCCGCAAATGTCGACAGTTGCGAAAGAAAGCCGATTTGAGGGCGCCCTTGCGGCCATCCGCACCGATTGGGAGAGGGACGAGGTCGCGGCACTCTTCGCGCTGCCGTTCAGCGACCTGCTGTTCCAGGCGCAGACGATCCACCGCCAGCGTTTCAATGCGAACGAAGTCCAGCTCTCGACGCTGCTCTCGATCAAGACGGGGCGCTGTCCCGAGGATTGCGCCTACTGTCCGCAGAGCGTGCGCTACGACACAGGCCTCGCCGATCATCCGCTGATGGCGCTCGAGGCCGTGCGTGAGGCCGCGCGGCGCGCGAAGGACGCCGGCGCCACGCGCTTCTGCATGGGCGCGTCGCTGCGCGGCCCCAAGGACCAGGATCTCGATCCGATCGTCGACATGATCGCCGAGGTGAAGAGCCTCGGACTCGAGGCTTGCGTGACACTCGGCATGCTGCGCGACGGCCAGGCCGAGCGCCTCAAGCGGGCGGGCCTCGACTACTACAACCACAACCTCGACACCTCGGAGTCTTTCTATTCGGAGATCATCACGACGCGGACCTATGCCGACCGGCTGAAGACGCTCGCCGCCGTGCGCGACGCCGGCGTCAAGGTCTGCTGCGGCGGCATCCTCGGCCTAGGGGAGTCGCGCGACGACCGCATCGATTTCCTGCACACGCTCGCGACGCTGCCGAGTCATCCCGACAGCGTGCCGCTCAATCGCCTCGTAAAGATTCCGGGCACGCCGCTCGCCGACGCGCCCGAGCTCGACGCGATCGAGTTCGTACGCACGATCGCGGTTGCGCGGATCCTCATGCCCGCGGCGGAGCTTCGGCTCTCGGCCGGCCGCACGGATTTCAGCGACGAGATGCAGGCGCTCTGCTTCCACGCCGGCGCGAGCTCGATCTTCGCCGGCGACAAGCTGCTGACGACCGACAACCCCGGCCGCGGCGAGGACGCGGCGCTGTTCGAGCGGCTCGGCATCGTCGCCGCGCCGCCGCGCGGAGAGCCGCTGCCCGCCGCGGGCTAGGGGCCCTCGATGCCGGCTCTGTCCGCCGAGCTCGCGCTGCCCGATCCGGTGCAGTGCCGCCGCCGCTTCGATCGCGCCGCGCCGAGTTTCGCTAGCGCGAGCTTCGTTCACGACGAGGCGCGCCGCAGCCTGCTTGCAAGACTCGCGGGATTGCGGATCGCGCCCGGCACGCTCGTCGATCTCGGCGCGGCGCTGGGTAACGGCGCCGCCGCGCTCGCGGCGCTCTATCCCGAAGCGCGCGTGCTCGCGATCGATTCGAGCCGCGAGATGCTGCGCCGCGCCGTGGCCGGCGATTTCGCCAGGATCGTCGGGGACGCCGGGGGCTTGCCATTACCGGCTGCCTCCGTCGATCTGCTTTTCGCCAATCTCGTGTTGCCCTGGATGCTGCCCGAGGCCCTGTTCGCCGAAGCGCGTCGTGTGCTCAAACCCGAAGGCGTGCTCGTCTTCTCGACGCTTGGACCCGACACACTCGGCGAGCTTCGTCAGGCCTGGCGCAAATCCGACGACGCGATCCACGTCCATGCCTGCTGGGACATGGCGACGCTCGGCGATCTCGCGGTCCGGGCCGGGCTCGAGGAACCCGTGCTCGACGTTGACCGGCTTCGCGTCAGCTACACCGAGCTCAGCCACGCGATTCGCGATCTCCGCGCCTGCGGCGCCACGAATACCGCGGCCGGCCGGCGCCGCGGGCTGACGGGCCGCGGCCGCTGGCACCGCTTCGCCGAGGCGCTCTGGGAGGAGCGCCAGACGGGTGGCGGGCAGCGCCTCCATCTGACGGTCGAGCTCATCTTTGGCCAGGCTTTCGGCTCGCGCCGCGGCCGCGCCGAGACCGTCGCCGGCGAGATCGCCGTACCCCTCGCGAAACTGGGAAGAAGCTCCGGACGCGAGCGCCGCTAGCGTGTGCCGCGGGATGCGAATCGCGTCCAAGCTGCTAGAATGCCGCCTTCCCGGGCGGGACGTTGCCCGGTCAGCCCCACTTATCTAAGGGATCTGGATGAGACAAATCCTGTGCGCCGTCGGCGCTGCCGTCATGGCAAGCGCACTGTTCTGGTCTGCGCCCGCGTTTGCCGATCTCGAGTTCAATATGCCGCAGGGCGTCACGACGATGAGCCGTGACATCTATTCCCTGCACATGCAGATCCTGATCGTCTGCGCGGTCATCGCCGCCGGCGTCTATTCCGCGATGGTCTACGCCATCGTCCGCTTCCGGAAGTCGAAGGGCGCCACGCCCGCGAAGTTCTCGCACAGCACGACGGCCGAAATCATCTGGACGGTGATTCCCTGCGTCATCCTGATCGCGATGGCCGTACCCGCCGCGCGCACGCTCGTGCGCCTCGAGGACACGCGCGACTCCGAACTCACGCTCAAGATTACGGGCTACCAGTGGCAGTGGCACTACGACTTCATCGACCAGGGCGTCGCCTTTTTCAGCATGCTCGATCGCGAGAGCAATGCCGCAAGGCAGCCCGATTCGGGCGTCGACCCGTTCACCGTCGAGAACTACCTGCTCGAGGTCAATAATCACCTCGTCGTTCCCGTCGATACCAAGGTGCGCCTGCTGATCACGGCGGCCGACGTGCTGCACGCCTGGTGGATGCCCGCATTCGGCGTCAAGAAGGATGCGGTTCCGGGTTACGTCAACGAGGCCTGGTTCGAGGCAACCGAGACCGGCATCTTCCGCGGGCAATGCGCGGAGCTCTGCGGCATGGACCACGGCTTCATGCCGATCGTCGTCGAGGTCGTGAGCCGCGAGGAATTCGGCGCCTGGCTCGTGAGCATGGGCGCCACGGGACCGGCTTTCACGGAACGAGAGACGGCCGCTGAATCCCAGAGGACTGCATCCAATGAGTAGCACGGCAGCGGACGCCCACGACGCGCATCACGGCCACGAGAGCCGGGGCTTTGTCGCCTGGTGCATGCGCTGGATCACGACGACGAACCACAAGGACATCGGCACTCTCTATCTGCTGTTCAGCCTCGCGATGCTCTTCGTCGGCGGCGCGATGGCCATGTACGTGCGCGCCGAGCTCGCCGTGCCCGGCATCCAGTTCCAGAATCCGCATTTCTTCAACCAGATGACGACGGTCCACGCGCTCATCATGGTGTTCGGCATGATCATGCCGGCCTTCGCGGGCTTCGCGAACTGGCTCATCCCGTTGATGATCGGCGCGCCCGACATGGCGCTGCCTCGCCTCAACAACTGGTCGTTCTGGTTGCTGCCGTTCGCGGCCGCGCTGCTCGTGATGACGCTCTTCTTCGACGGCGGCGGCCCCGCCGGCGGCTGGACGCTCTATCCGCCGCTGGTGCTGCAGACGGGCGACGCGCTGCCCTTCGTGATCTTCGCGGTCCACCTGCTCGGCATGTCCTCGATCATGGCGGCGATCAACATCATCGTCACGATCATGAACCTGCGCGCGCCGGGCATGACGCTGCTGAAGATGCCGCTCTTCGTCTGGACCTGGCTGATCACGGCCTACCTGCTCCTGCTCGCGATGCCCGTGCTTGCGGGCGGCGTGACGATGCTGCTGACGGACCGCTTCTTCGGCACGAGCTTCTTCGAGGCGGCCGGGGGCGGCGATCCCGTGCTGTTCCAGCACATCTTCTGGTTCTTCGGGCATCCCGAGGTCTACATCATTATTCTCCCGGCCTTCGGCATCATCTCCGAAGTCATCCCGACCTTCGCGCGCAAGCCCTTGTTCGGCTACGCCTCGATGGTCTACGCGACGGCCTCGATCGCCTTCCTCTCGCTGATCGTCTGGGCGCATCACATGTTCACCGTCGGCATGCCGCTCGGCGGGCAGCTCTTCTTCATGCTGACGACGATGATCATCGCCGTGCCGACGGGCGTGAAGATATTCAACTGGACGGCGACGCTCTGGAAGGGCTCGCTCTCCTTCGAGACGCCGATGCTGTTCGCGCTCGCGTTTCTCTTCCTGTTCACGCTCGGCGGCTTCTCGGGGCTCATGCTCGCGATCGTGCCGGCCGATATCCAGTACCACGACAGCTATTTCGTCGTCGCGCACTTCCACTACGTGCTCGTGACGGGCGCACTGTTCGGCGCCTTTGCCGGCGCCTACTACTGGCTGCCGAAGATGACCGGGCACATGTATGACGAGCGACTCGCGAAGTGGCATTTCTGGCTGACCACGATCTCGGTCAACGTCACCTTCTTCCCGCAGCACTTCCTCGGCCTCGCGGGCATGCCGCGGCGCATCCCCGATTACGCGACGCAATTTGCCGATTTCAATCTGGTCTCGAGCATCGGCGCATTCACGATGGGCATTTCGCAGCTGCTCTTCGTCTACGTCATCGTCAAGTGCATCCGCGGCGGCCCGAAGGCGACGGCCAAGGTTTGGGACGAGCCGCGCGGGCTCGAGTGGACGGTGCCGTCGCCGGCGCCGCACCACACCTTCGAAACACCGCCGGAGGTAAAGTGACGCGGCGACCGGCGAAAACCGCGGCAATCACGCTGGCGCTGTTCGCGCTCGCCGTCTACGTCGCCTACATTGCCTGGATCGGCATCCGGCTCTAGCGGCCCATGCGTCATACGGACTTAAGCCTCAAGCTCGTGCTGTTGGCCGTTGCAATGTTCGGCTTCGGCTTCGCGCTCGTGCCGATCTACGACGTCTTCTGCGAGGTCACGGGTTTCGGCGGCAGGACAGCCGCGACCGCGGCGAGCGTCGTCGAAGCGCCCGTGGCCGGCCGGCATGTGCGACTCGAATTCATCGCATCCATCGATCGCGCGGCGCCGTTCGAGTTCCGGCCGACGCAGAGCTCAATGGAAATCGTCCCCGGACGCCTGTACGACACGACCTATTTTGCGAAGAACCTCCTGCGCGAGGCTGTTGTAAGCCAGGCCGTGCCGAGCGTCGCGCCGGGGCAGGCGGCGGAGTATCTGAAAAAGGTCGAATGCTTTTGCTTCACCGAGCAGGCATTCGCGTCCGGTGAGGCCAGGGAGCTCGGCGTCACCTTCATGGTCGATTCCGCGCTGCCCGCGCATATCGACACGCTGACACTGTCCTACACGCTCTACGCTGTCGAGAAATAGACATGGAAGCCCATCATCCCGACCGTTACTACGTTCCCCACGGCACGCGTTGGCCGATCCTGGGCTCGATCGGGCTCTTCCTTATCGTCATGGGCGCGGCGCTGCTGATGATTGAGGCTTCGGGCGGACGCGTGCTCATGCTCGCCGGCGTCGCCTCGCTGCTCGTCATGCTGTTCGGCTGGTTCGGCACCGTGATTCGCGAGAGTGAGCGCGGCTACTACAACGCGCAGGTCGATCGCTCGTTCCGCCACGGCATGGCCTGGTTCATCTTCTCCGAGGTCATGTTCTTCGCGGTGTTCTTCGGCACGCTGTTCTACGCGCGCCAGCTCGTCGTGCCCTGGCTCGCGGGCGAAGGCAAGAACTTCTTCACGCACTTCCTGCTCTGGGACAACTTCGAGAATTCCTGGCCGACGGCAGGCCCGGGCGCGACCGAGGAATTCGAGATCATGCACGCCTGGGGCATCCCGGCGATCAACACGGCGATCCTGCTGACGAGCGGCGTGACGATCACGATCGCGCACCACATGCTGCGGCACGGCGAGCGGGCCTGGCTCGCCGTCTGGCTTGGCGCGACCTGGCTGCTCGGTGCCCTGTTCCTCGGCCTGCAGGCCGACGAGTACATCCACGCCTATCACGAGCTCAATCTGCGCCTCGATTCCGGCATCTACGGCGCGACCTTCTTCATGATGACGGGGTTCCACGGACTGCACGTCACGCTCGGCACGATCATGCTGATCGTCATCTGGCTGCGCGTGCTGCGCGGGCATTTCAAACCCGACCACCATTTCGCCTTCGAAGCGACGGCTTGGTACTGGCACTTCGTCGACATCGTCTGGCTGGGGCTGTTCGTCTTCGTCTACTGGCTCTGATTCCGCCGGCTCTAGCCGCCGAGACCGTGCGGCTCGATGAGCCCCGTGGCCCAGGCGAGCAATAGCAGCAGGAAGACCGCCACGGAGAAGCCGATGCGCAGCCGCATGCCTTTCTGCATGCGCTCGCCGGCATCGGCGCCTGAACGGAGCAGACCGGTCAGCGCGTAGGCGAGGCTCGCGATGGCGGCGAGCAAGAGAAGAACGATAATGAGGCGCATGGGACATTCTATGCACTGGGCGGCCGTGGGCGCACTGCTGCTCGCCGCACTCGGCTTCGCCGCGCTCGGTCGCTGGCAGCTCGAGCGCGCGGAGTTCCATCGCGCGATCGTCGCCGCCTTCGAGTCGGCGACTTTGCTGCCGCCGCTCGAGCAACCGGTGGCGGAGGCCGAGGCGTTTCGCTACCGGACAATTCGCCTCCGCGGGCGCTATGTCCCCGAATCGCAGGTGCTGCTCGACAATATGACGAGCAACGGCTCCGCGGGCTATCAAGTGCTGACGCCGTTCCGTGTCGACGGGGTGGGCCTCGTCCTCGTCAACCGCGGCTGGCTGCCGGCGTCGCCCGACCGGAGCCTCTTGCCAGACATTGGCATCGCTGCCGCGGGCGAGATCGTCGTCAACGGGCGCGTCGACCGTCTGCCGCGCGCCGCGCTCGAGCTCGAGGCGCCCGCGAGCTCTACGCGCGCGCCCGTGACCGTGCTGTCGTTTCCGGATTTCGCCGCGATCGAGGCGGTGCTCGGTGCTCCGGTCCACCACTTTCAGCTGCTGCTCGACGCGGAGGCGCCTGAGGGTTTCGTTCGCGAATGGTCGCCGCAGGCCGATCGCGCCGATCGCAACATCGCCTACGCCGTTCAGTGGTTCGGCCTCGCCCTGGTCGCGCTCATCATTGCCGCCGGCATGGCAGTCAAAGGTCGCCGGCTCCCGACGGAGATCGTGTCGTGAGCCGGCGTGCCTGGCCGATCATTGCCGTCGCCGCGCTCTGCCTCGGACCCTTTGTCGTTGCCCTGCTGCTCTATGCTGGCCGCGACTCCTTCGGCGGTTTCGATCAGTTGCCGAATCCGGATCGCGAGCTGATCGAGAATCCGGCCGTCGTGCCGCTCGAGCCGCTCCGGCTCGCCGACGGAGGACGCACGGATCCCGACTGGGCGCGGTCGCGCTGGTCGCTGATCTACGCACGGAGCCAGCCCTGCGACGCGAATTGCGCGGTCGCGCTCGACCGACTCGACCAAGTCTGGCTCGCACTCGGCGGAGAGCGCGATCGTGTGCAGCGGCTTCTGCTCGTGCCGGAAGAAGATGCGGCGGGCGTTCCGGATGGCGGCGCCGTGCCCGACGGCTTCGTGGTCGGCCTGTTCGCTGGCCCGGGGGGCAATACGCTCGTCGAGCTTCTCGGGCGCGAGCGTCTCGAGCAGGGTCGCTACTTCGTCGTCGACCCGCTAGGCAATATCATTCTGGCTTATCCGGGCACAGCCGATCAGCAGCGGCTGCTCGAGGACCTCGAGCGCCTGCTGTCGGTCTCACGGGTGGGGTGAAATGGAAACGTGGTTTCGCAATCTCGCACGCATCGGCGTCGGCCTGACGCTCGTCGTCGTGACGCTTGGCGCCTGGGTGCGCCTGACGGACGCCGGTCTCGGTTGCCCCGACTGGCCCGGCTGCTACGGCCGCCTGATCGTTTCGGAGGAGATTCACGCGGACCCGGACGTCGCGCATCTCACGGCCGATCGTCCGCTCGAAGCGGGCAAGGCCTGGCGTGAAATGATCCATCGCTATGCCGCGACGACGCTGGGTGTCGTCTGCCTGCTGCTCGCGGCGATCGCGGTCGCGCGGCGCAAGCAGCCAGGGCAGCCCATCGTGCTGCCGTTCGTCTTGCTGGGACTGGTGATTCTTCAGGGATTGCTCGGCATGTGGACGGTGACGCTCCAACTCCTGCCGATCATCGTCGTGCTGCATCTGCTCGGGGGCCTGAGCGTTCTCTCCTGCCTGTTCTGGCTCGCGCGCGGAAAGCCGGCGCCGATCGCCGCCGGCCGGGGCTTGCGCACGCTCGGCCTCGCCGCGCTCGCGGCGCTCGCGCTCCAGATCCTGCTCGGCGGCTGGACGAGCGCAAACTACGCGGCGCTCGCCTGCCCCGATTTCCCGACCTGCCAGACCGAGTGGTGGCCGGACATCGCCGACTTCGGCGAGGGCTTCAATCTCATCCACGAGGTCGGGCCAGACTACGAAGGCGGAGTGCTCGACCATCCGCCGCGCGTCGCGATCCATTTCGGCCACCGGCTGGGCGCCCTGCTGGCGACCCTGCTGATCGCCGCATTCGCGGCACGGCTCCTCGCCCGGCCCGAGGCGCGTGGCGCTGCCGCCGCAGTGCTCGTGGCGCTGGCCGTCCAGATCGGCCTCGGCATCAGCATTGTCGCCTTCGGAGTTCCCTTGCCCGTGGCCGTCGCCCACAATGGCGTCGCGGCCATCCTGCTATTGACCGTGGTCAATGCTAACCAGCGAATTAGACAACCCGGCTGAAGCGCCAGCGGCGACCTGGCGCGACTACTACACGCTGACCAAACCGCGTGTCGTCCAGCTGCTCGTCTTTACGGCGATCATCGGCATGTTCCTCGCGACGCCCGGCATGGTGCCCTGGGACGTGCTCGTCTTCGGCAGCCTCGGCATCGGCCTCGCGGCGTCATCGGGCGCCGCGATCAATCACGTGCTCGACCAGCGCTTCGACGCGGCGATGGCCCGGACGCGAAACCGACCCCTGCCGAGCGGCCGCGTCAACGAGCGCGACGCGATGGCGTTTGCTCTCGCCTTGGGTCTCGCGGGCATCGCGATGCTCGCACTGCTCGTCAATCCCCTGACGGCTGTGCTCACCTTTGCGGCGCTGATCGGCTACGCCGTTATCTACACGGTCTGGCTCAAGCACGCGACCCCGCAGAACATCGTCATTGGCGGCGCCGCCGGCGCCGCGCCGCCTGTGCTCGGTTGGGCGGCCGTGCAGAACGATGTCACAGGGCATGCGCTGCTGCTGTTGCTCATCATATTCACCTGGACGCCGCCGCATTTCTGGGCGCTCGCGATCGCACGCAAGTCGGATTACGAGAAGGCCGAGATCCCGATGCTGCCTGTCACGCACGGCGAGGCGGTGACCAAGGACTTCGTGCTCTATTACACGATCCTGCTGATCGTCGTCAGCGTGCTGCCCTGGCTCACGGGCATGAGCGGGGTGCTTTATCTTTTGGCCGCGCTCGCGCTCGGCGCGGGATTTCTCTGGTACGCGATCGAACTCCGCGGCAGCGACGACACTCGCGTCGCAATGCGGACCTTCCACTACTCGATCAGCTATCTCGTGGCGCTCTTCGGCTTCCTGCTGCTGGACCACTACCTGCCGGCGCTCTGGCCGGTCTGATCACGCGCCGATTCGGGCGCTTTAGAGCAGCCCGTGCGCCTTTTTCTCGCGCCGCGAGAGCTGGCGTTTCGCTGCCGCGTAAACCGTCGCCGAACCGTACAGCGCCTCGCGCTCTTCCGCGTCGTGGTGCTGGATCCTCGACGTGGCTCGCTTCAGCACGATATCGAACCGCGCATCGGCAACGCGCTTTCGCATCCAGCGGCCGTTCACGTTGACCTCGATGACGCGTACGTCGGGAAGCGGCACCAACTGCACTTCGAACCATTCGCCGCGAAGGAGATGCAGTTGGGTGTGCTCGTCGATGACGCGGCGGCGCGCCTCGATCTCTTTTTTTGCCGCGGCGCGGCGCGCGGCGGCGATCTCATTCCAGGAGCGAAAGGCCTTGTTGCGGCGAATTAGTCCCGAGCGCGGGTCAACGTAGAGCTCCTGGCGGATCTCGGAATACGTTGGATAGAACCACCGCTGGCGCAGATCGATGATGCGGCTGCCGCGCACCTCGACTCGCGTCGCGATGAAGTCGTCGAGGTGCTGATAAATGTGCTGCTGCACCGTATTGCGGCCATCGATGCCGGAGGCAATCTCGCCGTACACCTTGTTCCAGGGGCGTCCGACCTGCGCCCACAGAAAACGCCGAAGCGGGCTCAGGTTTTCATTGAGGCGCACTGGGCCGTAGCCCGCGCGCATACCGAGCTGTTGCGGGCCATCCGGATCGTTCCGGCGGCGGGTGGCGTGTGCTCCATCGCCTTTCCCACCGCGCGGCCGCTCGACGATGACTTTATACATATCCTCTCGCATGACTCACCTCCGAGAAGCAAAAAGCCCCCGGCAAGATTCCCTGCCGAGGGCTTTGAGCTCTCGGCCCGACGAATAGCGCAAATTCGCCGGGCCTTATGTAACCGGTGAATCAGCGCATTGGCTGTTGTGCTCGCGTCGTGTTCGTCCGCATGTGACACTCCAAAAAAGAGGCGCGCACGTTACTGCCGCCGGGAATCGAAGTCAATGTTTCATCGTCAGTGAGCCTGGGCTTCGGACGTCGAACCGATGAAGTTCAACAGCTCCTCGAACGCCGCGGGCACATCAGCCAGCTGATTGGAAACCTGTATCTCGGCAATCCCGGTTCGCGCATCGGCTACGGTCACGACGATCGTCGTGTCTCCATTCATCTCGCGCAGATCCGCTTCTATCAGCCAGCGCGCTCCGAATTCATATGCGAAGAGCGGAAACGGATTGGCAGGTCGCGACTCGATCGCGCTCGGTGACAGCACGCGCACGCCATCGATCTGCATGAGGTAGTCCGTCAACGCCAGATCGAACTCCGCCGCCTTCTCCGCGAGCCCGGCGCTTGCCGTAGCCGGCAGCAGGGCGACGACCACGGCACGTTCGCCCGCGATCCGGTCGATCGCCCAGACCAGTGCCAACGCCATCAGCACGGGTGCTCCGAGCCAGAGCGCGCCACGCAGGGTCAGCCGCGCGACGCGCTGGACGAGTGGCCGGGGTGCTGCGACCGCTCCGGCATGGACGGGGGGTGGTTCTGCCGCGCCGGGCGCGAATGCCTCGACCGCTCGAACCGTGCCCAGCCAGCGATAGCCGCGTTTTGGCAGCGTCTCGATCCAGTCGTCCCGACCTGAGAAAACCCTGAGCTCGGAACGAATGTCCGCAATGCAGCGCGTCAGCGCATCGTCGCTGACGACCTGGTTCTTCCACACGGCCTTGAACAGGTCGTTGCGGCTGACAACATCGCCGGCCCGCGCGAGCAGCGCCTCCAGCACTTTCATATTGACCAGCCCAAGCCGCACCGACGCGCCGGAGGCGTTGGTGATGCTCCCGAGCGAGGGGCAAATTCTGAGATCGCCGCACTGATACTCGGGCGGCAAATCGCGTGTCATTGGCGCAGTGTATGCACTGGGCCCGGTGAGGCCCATATGGGTTCAGCACGCGCGAAGGTTTTCCTCAGGTCGGAGCGGCCGGAAACTGCGAGCATGAATACATGGACGTAAGCAGAAGCATTCGTGCGCTATTCGCCTATGTGCTGCCGCGTCGCCGGCGGCTCCGCAACGGAATGGCGCTCGGCGAGCCGGGACGAGACCGTATGCTCGAGACGCTCTGCGTCGTCGCCATTGTCGGCCTCCTCCTCGCATTCGCCTTCCAGAGCTACATTCCTACGCTCAAGCGATTCATGTTGACGGAAGCGACCAACCTGACGGGGGCGTACAAGACCCGGATGGCCGAGGCCATGGCCGTTCGGGGGGTGATGCCGCAGACGCTGGAGAACAGCGAGATCGGCGCGCGACCCGATTCGAAATATTTCGACGATCTGGCCTGGCAGGACGGCGAGATCGTTTTCACCCTCCGCGCCGACTTGGCCGCCGGCATGTTGCCCGAGGCGGAGCTGGCGGGCGCTCCGCCCCTGACCTTGTCCTATCGCTTCGCGCGCACGCCGACGGGCAACCGGCTCGTGCTGCTTTGCGGTATCGCCGAGCCGCCCCCGGGATTCACGGCCGCTCCGACACGGCATACGACGGTGCCGGCTGCATTTCTTCCATACCACTGTCGCATCTGATGCGAGGAGGCAGGAGTGACGAGCACAGACACGGCAACGATCGACTCGCTCGGCAAAGCGAGCCGGTACCTGAGCGGACTCGGCGACAGCTTCGGCTTCGCCGAAGCCGTAAGTCGCGTGGAGACCAGGAGCAGCGCGGAAGTCGGCCAGCGACTTCGCGAGCTCGCGAGCTGGACGAAAGGCGAGACCGCGGTTGCGCCGGCGCCCGAACTTGCGCTGATCGGCCACGTCGTCCGGCACGCGCCCGACGGCGTCGCCGTCGGCACGGCGATCGGAGCCGCGAGCGCCGCGCTCTCGGATGCCCGCGTGCTCGCCGATCACGTGCGCAGCGGCTTGTCGAGCGGTTTCGGCTACGCCGTGGCGTTGCTCGTCATGGCGACCATCGTGGCGCTGATCTGGCTTGGCTATATCGCGCCAGAGTTCGACCAGATGTACACCCAGTTCGCGGTGTCCTTGCCGGGCCTCAGCCGGTTTCTCATCGATCAATCCTGGGTTCTGTTTCTGGCCATTGCAGTCCTCGGCTTGGCGCTCGTTGCGCTCGTGCTCGCGACGCGACGCGCGGCCGTCCGGATCGAGACGGTCGCGCCGCTCGGGACGGGGCTTGCCGCGATAGCGCTCGGCGCTCGAATCCGGGACGCGCACGAGTGCTGGCGAGTGCTGACGCTGGCCCAGGCCTGGACGGCCGGCGGCGGCGAACCGCTCGCCAGTGCCCTGGCCGCGGCACGAGTCATGGATCGCGAGGGTGCCGCTACGTCGGCGGTGACTGCGGAGCTCCGCCTCGCCGCGGAGCTCGGCAGCGCCAGGGGGGAGCTCGACTTTCTCTCGCAGGCGAGCGTCGCGGCCTATCGCGATGCACTCGAGCTCCGGCGCGCCGTGGGCCTCAAGGCCATCCAGGTGGCGATCGCGGTCGTCGTCGGTTTCGTAGTCATCGCGATCTATCTGCCGATATTGAACATGGGAGCAGTCGTATGAACCAGCAGAAGCAAATCCGTGGATTCACGCTGATCGAGCTCATGATCGTCGTCGCGATCATCGGTATCCTCGCTTCGATCGCGATCCCCGCGTATCAGGACTACACGATCCGGGCGCAAGTCGTCGAGGCGCTGGCGCTCATCGACGAGGTCAAGCTGTCGGTGCGCGATTACTATCGCGATCGCGGCGTCTGGCCCGAAGACAACGAGGCCGCCGGTGTGCCTCTGCCCGAGCATCTGCTCGGGCAATACGTCGAGGGGATCGTCGTGAACGACGGCGCGATGCACGTGCGCTTCGGCAACAAGGCACACGCGCTCCTGAGCGGGACGACGTTGACGATCCGTCCGCTTTACGTCACTGCGAATCCGACGAGCCCGATCGCCTGGAACTGCGGCTTCAGCGAGCCGCCGCAGGGCATGAGCCCGCAGGGAGAGGACCGCACGGACGTGCGGGCGCAGTTCCTGCCCTCGTCCTGCCGGCGGTAGCGCGGAGTCGAGCTTCGCGTCAGCGACGGCAACCATGCGCCGCGCGTGTTCAAAAGAAGTTGTACTGGAACGTGATGCCGTACTCGCGCGGCCGGCCACGGTAATCGGCAACCGCGCTGCGGGGCGCCGCAAAAGGCCCCACCACACCCGGCGGGCCACCGGTCGTCCAGAAACCGCGCCCGAAAGACTGCCCGTTGTTGGCGTAGACCTCGTCGGTGAGGTTGTTGGCGAACAACGTGGTGGTCCACTTGCCGCTCTCGCTCGTGAAGCGGAACGTAGCGTTGAGCAGCTCAAAGCTTGGGATCTCGTAGCGCGAATCGATGAAGCTCGCCTGGAAGGCGCTGCAGCCGAAGATCGCGTTCTCCTCGGGCGTGAATCCGCCCGGGTGCGTCTGCATCGTGCCCGTATCCACGTAGGTCAGCGCAAAGGTGTAGTTGCCTCGCTGCGCCGACAGATCGTAGCGGGCGCCCAATGACCACTCCTCGTCCATCGGCGGCGGGAACAGATTCGGCCCGTTATTGATGCAGGGCGACGCCATGTCGTAGTTCGCGGTGCCCGCGGCCGCTTCCATCGTGAGGCGCTCGGTCACCGCGAACATGGTCTCGATCTCGGCGCCCCAGAGGTCGACGTCGCCCTGGTTCGTCAGCTGGATCACGAACCCGGCGGGGTTGGTCGCATCGGCGACCGCAGTGGCGCCCTGGCGATCGGTATAGTTCATGTCGAAGTACGTGGCGTTGAACCGGAATCGACCTTCGAACCATTCCGAGCGGAAGCCGATTTCGTTGTTGAGCAGCGTCTCCGGCGGCACGATGCCGGGTGTTGGCAACAAGTGGAGCGTCGGCGGACATGGGGTCGCGGGAGCCGTGGGGCAGATCGGCAACGGAATGCTGAAATTGCCCGAGCGGAATGCCTCCGATGACGTGAGGTAGAGCATGAAGTCATCGGTAATCTGGAAATCGACCGTGGCGCGCCAGTCCGTCGCATCCCAGTCGTCCTTGGCCGTCACCGTCGTCGCGTCGCCGACCTGCGGCAAGTAGCTGTCGTTGCGGTGCAGCGTGTAAGTGAGCTCCTTCTCGTCATAGGACTGACGCAGGCCGAGCGTCAGATTCACGATTCTGCCGAAATGGATCGTGCTGCTCGCAAAGACGCCGTAGGCCGTCGCGTCCTGCTGCGTCGTGCTGTCGCCTGTCACACGCATCCGGCGGACCGGACCAGCGCACGGGATTCCAAGTGTGTCATTGCATCCCCACTGGTTGCCGTTCGCCGTGCCCCCGGTGGCGGCGGCGGGACCGGCAAACGCAAATTGGCTGGAGCCGACCGCATTGTAGAGGGCCTCGCGCGGCGTGCCCGAGTCCTCGCCGAAATAGGTAAGGCCTGAAATGAAGTCCACCCTGCCGTCGGCGAGCGTCAAATTAAACTGAAACTCCTGGTACAGGACGTCGGACTCGACAGTCGAGGGTCGGTACTCCATGCCGAGCAGCTGCCAGTCGCTGACGCCGCTGCTCTCGAAGCTCGAGATGCCCGTCGTCGACACCATCGACAAGTTGTCGGCGATGTCCCAGGTCACGTTCATGTCGAGTTGCGTGAAGTCAGAGTTGTTCCACTGCCGGCAGAGGTCGTCCCAATCGGGGTCCGCGTCGTCGAGGAAACACCAGCTCGGCATCGTGTATTTGTCCAGCACGATGCGCGGATCGTCCTCGGTCAACCGCGGCTGTCCGGAGGTTTCCAGGAAGTCCGACACCCAGTCCGCGTAATTGCCCTGCCAGCAGACGACGCCGCTGGGGCAGTTCTGCTGAAGCAGCATATTGAACTCGTTGAGTTCCGTCGGGCTGCCATCCGACTCCGCGTCCGTGTACAGCGCGCCGAACGTGAAGCTCACTGTGTCGCTCGGGTGCCAGCCGAGCTGCAGCCGAGCCATCGACTCTTCGGAGCTGCCGAGCAGCTGCGGGCCGCGCTGCACGAACCCCTCCTGGCTCAGATACGCGCCCTGTGCGCGCAGAAAGAGCTCGTCCGAGAGCGGCACGTTGATCATTCCCGAGACGTCATAGCGGTCGAAGTTGCCCGCGGTAAGCTTGAGATATGCGTCGCGTTCTTCCGAGGGCTGCCTGGAGAACACGCGGATCGCGCCTCCCGTGCTGTTGCGGCCGAACAGTGTGCCCTGCGGGCCCCGCAGCACTTCGACGCGCTCGACGTCGAGGACGCGCATGACGGGTCCCGTCGTGCGCGGCATGAACACGTTGTCGATGTAGAACCCGACACCGCGCTCGCCCGTCGCCCCGCCGCCGCCGCTGATGCCGCGAATCTCGTAGGTCGGCGACGTTGTGCCGGTTCCGCGCGCACCCTTGATATCGAGGTTCGGCGCCAGGTTCGCGATTTCGAACATGTCGTCGGCGCCGCGCAGCTCGAGAGTCTCGGCGCTGAAGGCGATGACCGAGATCGGTGTCTGCTGCAGATCGAGCTCGCGCCGCTCGGCCGAGACGGTGATTGTGTCGAGCTGCTGGGCGGCCGCCGTCCCCGACACCAGCGCGCTGACGGCGGCGGCAAGGAGATTCAAGGGACGAGGCGGGACTCCGAAAAGTCGCTGCATACTGACCCCCTATTGGCTACGAACCCGGTGCCAGTCGCCCCCGCGATCGCGACACGGGTTATTTCTCTTTCGCGTTTCTGCCACAGTCTAGCGAAGCGCGCGGTGTTGTCGAGCCCCAGCGGGACCGGCCCCCAGCCAAACGTAGCGGACCAATTCCGTTGCGTCCGGCAAACGGTATCTGGTCACACTTGCTGCAGTTCCTGGGCCGAGGGCCCTTCCTGTCGGCGGGCCTGCAGATAGCGCAGCCTCTGCCGCCATCATGGGGATACGCGGCATTTCCGCCTATGCGCTGCCGCTGACCTTTACTTGCCGACGCTAACGAGCATTGCTATCGGCGACAGAACGTTTCAAAGCAGCCGTCACCACCCATCGGAGTTTGATAGCACTCGCCGGAGAGCTCCAGCCGACGAACTGTAGTTGCACCACCTGGATCCTGCACAGACAGCTCGATGAGGTCGTCCTCCCGACGGACTACTTCGTACGATTCCCACGACGCCCCCTCGGGCCCGTCTTCGAGAAAATAGGATCTCGCCCTTCCGGGCTCGTACTCAGTTACCAGGCGACCGAAAAAGCCGCTCGCGAAGGTGCTCTCGCGCTGCGGTGTCATCCACCCGCACGAGCGGAGCGATGCAACGGTTGCGCTCTCATCCGACTTCCACTCGCCGCAGAGGGGGCACGATGAGGCGCCGCACCCGGACAAGGCCAAGAGCAAAAGGACCAGGAAGCGATTCCGCATGGATTGTCTCCTGACGAGTGATTACGCAATGTCTATCAGCGGCGACGATCGAATACCTGTACGTAGTCGACACATCGTCGTAATCGAATATCGAGAACTCCGCCCACGGCGGACGTCGACGGTTTCGTGATCCCGGTCGAGAAAATCGCTTCACACCCGCGAAGCGTATGCGCCGATGTCAGCCTATTCCGGAATGAGCACGCCGGTCCCGCCCGCTTCCTTCGGCAGATCCTTGTGTTTCGGCAATGTGTCGGGCATGCGCAGTACGGTCTCCGCGTAGAAGACATGCGTTGCCGGCTTGAACTTGAGGCTCGGCAGGAGCGCGGCGTAGATGTCCGTCAACCCCATCTTCGGATGCTCGGTGAACAGATGCCCGCCGCACTTCTTGCACCACTTGCGCGTACTCTGCGGCGTCTTGTTGAACGTCCCGATGTGCTCCTTGCCGGCCGTGACCTTGACCGCATCGGGCTGCCACAGCGTGAACGCATTGACCGGTCCCGCCGACCAGTGGCGGCACGATTCGCAATGACAATACCCCATGAGCACAGGCTCACCGGTAGCCTCGACCTGCACAGCGCCGCAAAAGCACGCCGCTTTGTGAGTCTTGCTCGCCATATTCGATCCTCTCGCTGCTGCCGACCGGCGCCTATTGTCGGTGCTGGGTCATGCGGTGTCATCGTCCCTGCGCTGAGATCAGCGACAGGCGGCCGACATCACCCCGGCACACGGCAGCGTTCCAGGTGGGAAGCTTCGGCGTCGGTGGCGATGCCGTGGTTGACAACATCATTGCGGGACGCACGCCAGAGTATCTGGGGGAAGGCTTGCTAGAATCATCCTTTGACATGGGGCTAATCGGCCCCGTATTCCGGAGAGTCCACGTCAATGTCCCAAGTCCCGCCCACCCGACTGTTCGCACTGGCTGCCCTTCTGGCCGTGTCCGCCGTTTACGCCAGCGGCCTCATCGGCGATGCCGCAAAGGGCGAGGAGTTGTTCATGACCAATGGCTGTCCGGCCTGCCATGGCGTGACTCCGGCAGACACTGCGAAGGTGGGCCCCAGTCTCTTCGGCGTCGTGGGGCGCCAGGCTGGCACCTCGCCGAGCCTCCTGGGTGCCAGCGAGAACCTGAAGAAGTACGGGGTGATCTGGAGCGCCGAGACCCTGGATGAATTCCTCATCAATCCGGATGCCAAGGTACCGGGCACGCCGATGACAGGCGTGCTGGCCGATCCGCAGCAGCGCGCTGACGTGATCGCCTACCTGTCCACGCTCAAGGAATGACGAGGAAAGCCCCCGGCATGCGACGGGGGCTTCTGTTTATTCAGCGGGGCTTTGAGCCGGCCTGCTGACGTTGACGCTGGTTCCACCACCAGGTCCGCCGCCTCTGGGGCCGCGCGCGCCCTCGCCGTTGGAGACCACCTTGACCCAGAGCGCATCCTCGCCCATGAAGTACGAGGTGTCGCTGGCCGCGCGCAGCGCATCCAGGCTGCGTTGCTCCGTGCCCGAGGCTGCGGTGGTGAATCCCGGCAGCTCGAAAATGACCCAGGAGCCCAAGTCCATTTCCCGCAGGCTGAGTGACACGGTCGGTCTTTCGGTGGTCACCCGGATCTCGGTGCCGGCGCGTACGTTGCTCTGGTTTGACGTTACCGGGTAGTCCCTGCCATTGCGGCTGAGAACGACTGGCGGCTGAGGAGGCGCTCCACCGGCACGGCCTCGACCGCCAGGTCCTCCTGGACCGGCTGCAGCGCCCGGAGCGGGGCCGCCGGCTCGCGCGGCGGCTGCTGGTCCGCCGGGACCGGCAGCTGCGGCTGGTGTCGCTGCGCCAGGACCAGCGCCTGGGCCAAGACAACCGGGACCGGACGAGCAAGGACCACCGGCTCTGCCGCCGCCGGGGGCGGCAAGACTCAGGCGCCCGACATCGCCCCTGCACACCGCGGCGTTCCAGTCGGGTTTGATTTCACAGGCTTCCGCGTCGGTGGCGATGCTGTCGTTGGCGCCGTCGTTGATGAGAACGTAGGAATTCGGGATGCCGCCGACCGAGCCGTCCATGTCGTGAAACGCCGCGGTTCTCCAGGCCACGCCGCCCAGATTGTCGTTGCCCCACCTGTCATTCATCGGCGGGAAATACACGGGTTTGGCGTTGACGAATGTCGCGCCCTCGATGGCGTTTTCGGTACTGACTCCGGCGCTCGTGTACATGAGGTATGAGAGCGCTCCCGTCTTGCGAGTATCGTTGTCCTCGAAATTCACGAAGGTCGTATTCACCACGTCTTGCCGGTAGTCGTAGTACTCGTAACCGCGGATCGGAAAATCCGGCATAGAGGGCTTCGGGAAGCTGCGGCCGTAGGCGATTTCCTCCGGCGTGCGGGGATTGCCGACATTCGCGGTCTCACCGACGAACAGCGAGTCAACGACCAGTGACGTAAACGGGTCACGGCCGGCCGAGCCCGAGGCATGCGTATAGCCCATGGCGTTGTCGGCCACTCTCACGTTCCTGAATACGTGCATCTCGCCACGGCCCCAGATGCCGCCATTGCGGTTCTTGTAGCTGGTGAGATTCTCGAAGACGGATTCCAATGTCCTGCTGTTCGCGTCTTCGGGATTCTCCTTGGGCATATGCGCGTTGCCGGTAACACCGAAGGTGTTATTGGGATTGATGTTCCGGTCGAACATGAACCCGTCGTAGTTGGAGTGGGCGACGTTGCCCCTGAACGTTCCGATCGGCGTCCGACGCGGCCAGGTTGCCAGGCTGATCTCCGTGCCTTCGAACTGACCGTTCGGGTGCTCCGGCAATGAGAGCCAGAAGCCGTTCGAGTCGGAACCCGCGGCCACGTTGTCAATGAAGTGGTTGGACGGATTGGTGATCCAGTAGCTCGCCACCGTGTTGTCCGAGGGCAGCAGGACATCCTCGGAGGCCTGGCCATTCGCTCTGACGGCCTGGCGATTGGCAAAGTCTGCGCTCTCTCCGGCCGCGGCGAGTCTGGTCGGGACGCAGGGCAGGGACGTATGACACTTGGTCTGGATCGCGAGGTTCTGGACGAACTGGTTGTCGTGCTCGATACCGTCCTCGAGGAAGAAGCAGTGACCGACGGTGTTGTAGGTGACG
>Ga0315912_10001526_pt1 | contig 27924 bp, 26 predicted proteins | sample VfabasoilMG_FD_204469 | JGI IMG/M metagenome (GOLD analysis project Ga0315912, IMG submission 204469) | Garden soil microbial communities collected in Santa Monica, California, United States - V. faba soil | ecosystem: Environmental > Terrestrial > Soil > Garden | place: USA: California...
TCTTACGATCGAAATCAAGGTTCCAGGGGACTAGGCGAAAACGACGGTCTTGTTGCTGTACACGAGGATGCGATCGTCGAGGTGCCAGCGTACGGCTCGCGCAAGGACCACGCGTTCGAGATCTCGCCCCTTCCGAACCAGATCGTCGACGGAATCGCGGTGCGAACAGGCGACGACGCCCTGTTCGATGATCGGCCCATCGTCGAGATCGGGGGTCGCGTAATGAGCCGTCGCGCCGATGAGTTTCACGCCTCGCTGGGAGGCTTGATGGTAGGGCCGACCGCCCGCAAACGCGGGCAGGAACGAATGATGGATATTGATGATGCGCGCCACGTATCGCTCGGTGAACGCGGGCGAAAGGATCTGCATGTAACGCGCTAGCACGACGAGATCGACGGCATGTTCGGCGAGGAGCTCCACCTGGCGCGCCTCGGCCGTATGCCGCGACTCGGGCGCAACCGGAACGTGGTGGAACGCGATCCCGAACTGCCGAGCGACCGGTTCGAGCTCGGTGTGATTGCTGACCACGATCGCGATCTCACATTCGAGTTCGCCCGACCGGTGGCGCAAGAGAAGGTCGTACAGACAGTGGTCGTACCGCGACACGAAGATCGCAACCCGCTTGCGATGGCTCGCGTATCGAACCTGCAGGTCCATGGCGAATCGCTCGGCGACCTCGCGCAGGCCACGTTCGAGCGAGGTTCGGTCGGTGTGCAGGTGAACGAGATCGCAACGAATGCGCTGAAAGAACTTGCCCTCGAGCGTATCGGTGTGTTGATCACTGTCGATGATGTTCGCGCCGTGCCCATATAGAAGTTGGGCGAGCGCTGCGACGAGTCCGGGTCGATCTGGACAACTGACCAGGATCGTCGCCAAATGCGCTAAGGACGAGGGCATCAGGGCTGGGTGATCGCCTCAGGCGCAGGCGCGCCACATCCCGCCCGCGGCACCAACCCCAGCGCAAAGAGCCCCATGATGAAGAGCCCCACGGCGAGCGTAATCGGCAGGAAGCCGGTCGAGTGGGCCTCCTCTGGGTGTCCGTCGGCGTGATCGGTCTCCATAGGCTGAAGTTCGCGACGCTACCACTCCATCGCCGCCGATGGCAAGAGTCCCGGAACTGTCACGGATGGCGTTGCATGTCACGCATCGCTGCGGAAACGTTGCGTAACCACCGACATTTTCGTCTACCATACCTGCACCGTTTTCAGGACCGAAACGATGGCGAACGAAACAAGCAGTCAAGCCTCCGCCTCTGCCCAACCCGTCAGCCTGTGGCGTCGGTGGGTGCTCGATTTCCACAACCGAACGGTACTGTTTCGGATCGGCAATTGGATCTTCACGACCTACGCCTTCCTCGCGGCAGCCGCGTTCGCCACCGGGTTTTCTGTTTCGCTTTGGTACTCCGCGATGATCGGCTTGGACGCGATCTACATCGCCAAGCTGTACCTCTTCATCATCGTGCCGATGGTGCTCGTCGGCCTACGTTCGTTCAGCATCATGCTCGAGTGGCGTGAGCTGTTCCGGCACCCCATCCAGACGCTCATCAAGCCCGGTTACATGTTGCACGGCGGTATCTTGGGCGGCGTGGTGGGAATGGCCACGATCAGCTGGATGGCTGGCATTCCGGTCATGAAGCTGCTCGATGGACCGTCGCTCGCCATGCCGCTCGGTGAAGCCATCGCTCGACTGGGTTGTTACGTCTACGGTTGTTGTTGGGGACGTCCAACCACGAGCTGGTGGGGCGTGCGGTACACGAGTCCCGAATCCAAAGTCGTACGATTCGCGCCGCACCTGCAAAACGTGAAAATCCATCCCGCGCAGCTCTACGCGCTCGTCATCTACCTTGGGATGTTCGTCGTGTTCTATGCGGCCTTGCCATATGTGCCGTTCGATGGGTTCCTCTCGGGCTGCTACCTCATCGGCCATTCGGTCGTTCGTTACAGCCTCGAGTTTTTCCGCCAGGACGATCGCGGGAAACTCTGGGGAAAATTCACGCACACGAACCTCTATTCCGCGGCGATGGTCTTCGGTGGCGTCTTCTGCCTCGTCGTGGGAGCGATGGGGGGCAGCCCGATCAACCCCGATATGTCCGTTCGACTGACCCATGTCGTGGGTGATCCAGCGATCTTCCCGTGGGTCGCGATGTATGGTCTCGTCTTCGGGTTCGCCTATGGCGTGCACTACGGCAAGGTCGGCTCGTGGCTGACCAAGCCGAGCGGCGGCATGAAGCCCAACGTCGATGAGTTGAGCATGGGCGCCGTTGCCCGCATGGAAGCCAAGAAGCGGCAGGACTAGTCTTCGAGGGGGCCTTGCGCAAAGGGCCTTGCGCAAAGGGCCTTGCGCAAAGGGCCCTGTCGCTCCAGCAAAGCTTCACGCCCCTGCGGGGCCGAGGGTCCCCCCAACGAGCGCCAAACGGCCGCTTCTGCTGCCTCATGGGTCTTTTGCAAAGGCCCTCACCAAAGGTTCAGGGGGTGCCGTGGTCGAGTCGCTGAAGCGCGCGTTCGGTCGCTTGGACGACGGTCTGCGTCGAGGGATCGAACCCTTCGTCATCGATCACGTACGCCGGCGTTCGGTGGGGATTCCAATGGATCTCGTACCGTTGTCGGCTCGTCTGTCCCCGTGCGTAGCGTCCGCGATCGGCCCACACGACGTGGGGTGTGCGGCATAGGCTCGCCAAGTGCATCGGCCCCGAGGACGGTCCGACGACCAGCCGAGCACTCGCGATGAGGTCCATCGTCCGGGCGAGTGGCAGATCCCGATAGTCGACGAACTCCCCGGGCACCTCGACGGTCGCATCGCGTAGACCAATGCAGCCGACGCGGAGCCCTTTCCGAGCAAGTTCCGCAACGACCTCTGCCCACTTGGACGCGCCCCAGTTCCGCCCCTCGGCGAACGCACGACCGCGCGGATGGAAGAGCACGTCGACGTTCACCGCTTCATCGGCCCGCCCGTACACGACGAACCGTTTGCGGCGCTCGGGTTGCCAACCGACGCGGGGAAGATGATCCGCGTGGGCGGGAATCAACCCGAGCACGCGATCGAGTTCACCTTGGTTGCTCACGTCGCGCATGGCGTTGGTCTCCGATGTCCCACGGACATCGTGCACGACGAAGCGATGCGCGAAATCAGCGTAGAGGGCCTCCACTCCCGATCGGCAGGACACGATCACCTCCGAATAGCGCGGGGCCAGCCACCGCAGAAACGGTTGCCAGTTCAACAGTTCCCAGCCAAATTCGCCCAACCAGGGCCCAGCAAACAACGCCGGTTTACGCGGCCCCCACGACCGCAGGAACGCTGGACGAAGCCACCAGCTCAGGATGTCGCGCTGAAACACGCGCGCGAGTGTGGCATATCGGGCGCGCGAGCCCACGTCGAGGCAGCGCCGAAACATCCGGGGAGGCGAATGCGTCGGTCGCTGCATTCGAGGGAGACTTGCCGCCCCATGCGCTATCGCGCCTCCATGATCCGAACGAGTCCGCTTCGTGATCGCGCGAGGGTCGGGACAGGAAGAAAAGCTGTCGCGCCCATGCCTCCATCCTGGTTCACGGCCGCAGACACACGAATGTGCCACAGTGGTCGTCCGATGCGGGGCGCACTCGGACCATTGCAAATCAAGGCGCTGGAGACCATGCGCGGGGTCCTCAGCGATGAGTTCTTCACCCTATCCTTCTCGGATTACCGCTTGGAGGCCATGCGCGAAGGCCCAAGCCACATTGCGTGCACGGTGATCGAGAACCCCGGCGACCGCCACTTCGAGCTGCGAGGCGAAGGCGTCGGTCTCGTCGATGCGATCTTCGGGGCGTTGTGCGAGCGGTACCAATCCCAACACCCCTCGCTCCAAACGATTTCGTTTTCGGGTTTTTCGGTGCGAGCGCTTCCGGGTGACGCGCGACGAGAACGACCGAGCGCCGCGAAAGCAGAGGCCGCCGTGGGCATCCGGAACTCGAGCGGACGCGAGTTCGAGTTCACCGCGATCTCGAACTCTGTCGGAGACTCATCGATCGAAGCCGTGCTCGCTGCGGTCGAATACTTCGTCAACTCCGAGCGGGCGTATGTTCGGGTCTACGAGGCACTGCAACATCACAAGACCACCGGACGCATCGACCTCGTGGGGCGCTACACCGAGCTCCTCGCGGAGATCGTGCAAAACACATCGTATTCGTCCGCCGTCGAGCGGCTCAAGCAACTCGGTCGCTAATAGCGCAACCTCACGGACGAGCGTCGGCTGCAGGCCAACCTGCCGCGAGTTTTGGTATGCTCGGCCGCGCACCCTAGAGCCCTACTTTGAACTTGCCTATGGAACGCTCATCCGTCTTTTGTCGTGTGTTCATTTCGATGTTGGGGACCGCATTGGCGGCCTGCGAAGACTCGCCCGATGGCACGGCTTCCGGCTCGCTGACCATGAACGGGATCCCCACCGACGAGGACACCGCTGCCGCAACGGGAGAAGGGACCTCGACCGGAGGCGGAGATGCGACCGAGGGCGTGTCCGAGTCCGGGCCCGTACCCGGAAGTGAAGGGACTGAGAGCGGGGGAAGTTCTGGCGGGGGACCGGACGCAACGGGCGAAGGGAGTACCGGGCCCGGTGTGCCACCGCCTGAAACCGCGTGCCCGCACGGGGTCAATGGATTGGGTTGGGGCGGTGCAACCACGCACGGTTGCGCGCGCACGAGCGACGGCCGAGCCGCTTGCTGGCAAACGGCCGTTGGCGTCGCGACCTACCTCACGTTCGACGACGCTACGGAGTTGACGTCGGGCGTGCGCCAAGCGGTCGCAGGCAACTCGCATGGCTGCGTCCTCCTCGACACCGGGGCGGTCCATTGTTGGGGCAACACCAACGCCATCGGAATTCCCGGCGGCCAAGGGACCCAGCAATACATCCTCTCCGCCGTTCCGACGATCGCAGCGGGTGCAACGATGCTCGCCGCAGGAACCCAGCACACTTGCGCGATCGTCAACGAGGCCGATGTAGGCCGCGTAGCTTGTTGGGGCAGCGACGGCCAGGGAGAACTCGGAGACGTCGAAGCCAACCAGCAAGGTGTTCGCGATGCCGTCATCTTGCCAACAGACATCCCCGTGAGTTTGGGCGCAGGTGAACGTCACACGTGCGCCGCGATGGCGGACGGGTCGCTCAAGTGTTGGGGCGTGGATCAGTCGGGGCAAGTTGGGACCGGCATCGCGGGAGCGACCCGGACTCCCGTCGAAACTCCGACCTTGGTGACCTTCGCTCGTCCCATCGTCGGCGTTGCCGGTGGCAATCAGCACACCTGCATCCTGGACGACAACCAGGCTGCGTATTGCTGGGGAAGCAATACCGTGGGCGAATCCGGTCTGGCCGGTGGCGGAACTGGCTTTACGGTTGGACCTCCCAATTTCCCGCTCCTCCGCGATGTCGTCCAAGTTTCAGCCGGGGGGCAGCAGTCGCTTTTCCTGCAGGCAGACGGCACCTTGTTTGCGATCGGAATCGGCGGAACTCGGACGATCGAAGAGAGCGTCGCAGCCGTTTCCGCAGGCAACACGACCTCATGCTTCGCAAGGGCGGACGGCACTGTGGGGTGCTTCGATATTGCCCAGACCGTGGCGGGGCCGACCATTGAGATCGCATTCGCTGATGCGACTCCGTTGCTGGTAGGCATCCCAACCTGTCTGCCCGCCGGGGTCTGATGGGGTTCATCGCTCTATCCAGGAGTTGCGCTACGGGGCGAGCGCGTGACCTCGAGTCGTTTCCACGATCGGGTTCGCTTCAATCCCCGATGGAACTCGGGGCTTCGCTCGAGCCCGTCGAACCAACATCGCCAGTGGAGCCTGTGCCTTCGCTCGAGCTCACGTCTCCGGTTGTGCTCAGACCCTCCGTGGAGCCCGCGTCTCCAGTGGAGCCCGCGTCTCCAGTGGAGCTCGTGGAGGCCGCATCCCCGGTCGATGCGGATTCGTCACAATCGACTGGATCGGATCCATCGGGGCAGACTCCTCCGCGACGTTCCTCCTCGCACACGCCCGCTTGCGTCGGACAGCAATCGCCGGGATCGGTGCCTTCGAGACAGAGTGCGGTTCCGGACGCTTCATCACATTCCCCATCTCCTACGAATGGACATGGTTGGGGCGAGGCACAGCGCCCGCCAAAACAGTAGAGCCCTTCGTCACATGCATCGTCGTCGCTCGCAGCATCGGGGCGACACGGGCAGGTGATCGCACCCGCTTCACATTCAACGCAGGTATTGATCGAGCAGGCCAGCCCGGCGTCGCATTGGAACTCCTCGGTGCAAGCGCAGCCCAATGTCCCGAGCTCACAGGGGTCTTCGTTCTCCGATTCGCCTTCGGTGGTTTCGCGACTCGATGTTTCCTGTGCGGCGGTGGTCGTCGTGCCGTGTTCGGCATCATCGTTCGAACAGGCAACCAACGCGATCGCAGAGGAGCACACTGCGCGAGCGCGTCGTCGACCGCCGCGCGTCCAAGCCAACCAACCGAGCAGGAGCAAGGTGCCGCCGATCGGCGGCTGCGTGGATCGGCACCCGCAACCGTCGCTGCTCGCATCGCTGGCCGCGGCGTCACCGGACTCGTCGTCGACATCCGTGTCGGAGGACGATCCCCCGGTCATCTCGCTCTGCTCGGCGGGATCGGGTGGAGGGTCCTCGGAGACACCCACGACGATCGGCTCCGACATCGCGTCGTTCTCCGCCCAATCGGTCGCGACCGCCTGGAGTTCCCAAACCCCCTCCGGCAGAACGACATCCCATTGCCACGGCGGGCTGAGCAAGAGCGAACCGTCGACGATGGAGCCATTGATCGCGAGATTCACCGTGGCGATCCCACTGAGGCGGTCATCGACATTCGCGGAGATGGTCAAGGAATAGAGCTCCTCACCGATCGGGAGGTCGAAACGGGCACGATCGTCGGGCGCAGTGATCTCCGACACAGGGGCTACGAGATCAGCTGAAGCGTCGAAAACCGGTCCACACGTGCTGCTCGCGTCACTCGTGGGCCCACCGCGGCATCCGTCGTCCCACGTCTTGTCGGTCCCCTCTCCAGGGTCGAGCGGAAATCCTTCGCAGGTCGGGCTCGGGTTCCAGCGACCATTGGCGTGATGACAAGCCGAGACGTCGATTCCGCTCTGCTGCTCGATGAACGGAATCGCGTTGAAAATCGTGGCGTACCACATGGCATCGCCGCAATTGCCGACGTTGGGGCCCGAGACGATGCCGAAGACTCGCCAGGTTCCATCGGGCAACTGGACGAAGGCCGGACCGCCTGAATCACCGGCGCACGGGCTCCGGCCCTCACCCCCGATCACCGCGGCACCGAAGTCATCGATGTAGTGAAGCGTCGTGTCGACTTGGAACTTCACCGCAAACGTGTCCTGGTCGGTGCCTCCGAAACCGACGAGCGTGACCGGCCTGCCGGAGGTCAAGATCGTCGTCTCGCAGCCCATGAGCGGCGGAACGATCGGCACTTCGGTCACCGGCCGCGACAGTTTGCAAAACGCATAGTCAGCGGCCCGGCCCGGCCCGATGTCCGGAGTCGTGAGATATTCGGGATTCACGCGGCAGAAGTCCGTGTCGACCGAAAATCCACCGCTTGCTTCACCGTTCGAAACATCCTCGCCGAACCAGACGCGCTCGACCTCGCCGCAATGCGCGGCATAGACCACGATCTCGGGATGGATGAGGGTTCCGGTACAACTCTCAAGGAAAACCGTCGATGGCCAGCCGCACGTCGGCGTCTGATGCCCGCCGATGATCGGCGACACGACGGGGGCCGCCGCAGCCAGAGGCGCAGCGCCGAGGGCAAAACCCAGGGCGATCAGGACCGTCGTTCGGAGGTTCCGCCCAAAGCCCGGCGTGGGTCTCCCATACTCGCGAACGGCGGGCGTACTCCTGGTCACGGACTCGACGAAGACGATCTCACGCATGAATGCTCCCGAGGATACGCCGTACCAGCACTTTGGCTTGGCTCGGTTCCGATCAGATTCGGCATGTTAGACCCGGTTGGCTCTGCGGTTGTTTCCAGCGCGGGAAGGTCTGTGCTAACGGTGCCGATCGAAGTGCTTTGGGGGGGGCTAGGTATCGAAATCCGTCCCGTCGTCGTCGGGCGGGCAACGGTTGAGTCGGCCAACTTGAGCGCATTCATCTCGTCCATCGCGTGCTCGATGTCCATCGCGTCGGCTGAGAGCCAGGCCACCGAGGATGGTCCCGATCACCGCCACCACCAGGGCCACGATGGCGCCGAGTCGCCCGGAGCCGGTACCGATCGCACCCGTGGCGGTCGCGAGACGCAGTCCCGCGAAGGCGATGCCGAAGAGCCCTATCGCGAGGGCCACGAACGCACGGCTTCGCGCCTGGCCGGTGCCGAGATCACGGGCCGAGCGCGCCAAAGCCGACCCACCGATGACCACGCTGGTCAACGCCACGAGCGTCGCCACGAGGGACTGGGCGCGTCCGCTGGTGATGCCACTCGCGGCGACCGAGACATCTGCGAAGGAAACGAGGACCCATTGCATGGACACATGCTAAGCGCCGCGCGACGTCGTCGGACTTGGATAAATTTTACCCTTCGAAGATCGCGAGCTGGTGGTGCTCTTGCTCGTGCACGCTGGCGCGAATCAGATCGCTCGGCGTGACGTCGGCAAGCTCGCGGAAATCACGGATCAGGTGCGCTTGATCGTAGTAGCCGCACGCGTGGGCAATGCGTGTCCAGTCGAATGCGGCCGTTCGAGCGAGTGCGGTGGCACGGTGGAAGCGAACGACGCGTTCAAATCGCTTTGGCGTGATGCCCACGGCCGCAGTGAAGACCTCGATCAGTCTGCGCGGACTCAGATTCGTCTGCTTCGCGATGTCACCCACGCGCGCCTGGGGGCGGGCCAACTGGTCGAGCGCGTACGTGACCGCAGGATGGACCCGCCGCTTGTCGAGCCGCGACGCGAGTTCCGATTCGAGAATCGCGAAGCGCTGGTGCGCCGTCGCTGCAGTACATAGCCGCTCGCGAAGCTCGCGCGCGCGCCGTCCCCACAACGCGTCGAGATCCACGTGTCGATCGATCAGTTCGCCGGGTGGCACACCCAGGACCGCGCCTGCGCAGCCGGGCCGGAAGTGAACCCCGACGACCGACGCATTCTTGCGCGTGTCGAAAGTGAACGGACGACGATACGCGCCCGACACCGCCGCGCCGGAGGAGAGCCATCGGTCCTGGCCGGTCGCGTCGGAGATGCGAACCTGGTCGTCGACGAGGTTGACGAGCAGCTCCAGCGTGCCCGTCGGGACGACGCGCTCCTTCGCATGTGCCGGAGCACCCTGCGACGCCCAGACGTACTCGACAAACTTCGCGAGCGGTGGCGTCGGTGGCCGGGCAACGTAGTGCATCACGACGCGAGCCTAGCACTGCGACGGATCGAGCACGCGAACCCTTAGGAGCAGGACTTCGAGATGCTCGGGGCGCCTGCTCTCGAGTCGCGAACTCACTGTCGCCAACACCCAGTTCGTCGCCCCAGCGCTCACGCAACTTCCGGAGCATCCGCGCGACGACGCGCTCGAGGTCGGCAGTCGTGGGTTCGGGCAAAACCTCGAACCGCAGAGCGTCGCCGGTTTCGACGTAGACCCCCATCGAAGGTCAGACGTACGTACAGGGTTCGGCCTCCAAGCAGAATCGAAACGCTGTACGAACGCAGAGCGCTAGGTTGCGCCTCCGTGACACTCGCAAAGACCGAAAAGACGTTGAGCCCGGCGCGCTGAAACGCAGGGATCGAGGGTCGCCATGGCCGCCACCCGAAAGACTTTCGCCGTGGCTTCGATGCGCGGTGCCGTAAGGTGAAACCGCCCGTTCGTTGTGAACCAACGAGCATGCCGAAGGAGGACCCGTGAACCTGGCCGCCAATTCAACGATGACGACCCACTCGACGGGTACGCGCCGACAACGGTTGCAGTATTTGCCCATCCTCGTATTCGCTTTCGCATGCGAGCCCACGCGGGGGCGTCACGGAGGACCGATTGCCCCACTGCGTTCGGAACCCGGTACCACTGAGTTCAATGCCGTTGCCGCCTACGTGCAAGACGGAGGCACGGGCGATCCAACCGGGTCGATCACAGCGACCCAAACACCACCGATTGCCGTCCAGGCGAGCGAGGGGTGTGGTGGCGACGTCGACGGGTCGGGTGAGTTCGAAACCCGTACCGTCGTCATCGATGAATTCGAGCGCACCTATCATATTCTCGTACCGGATTCGTACGATCCCGATCGCGCATACCCGGTCGTCTTTCGTTGGCACGGCAAAGGTGGCGATGGACTGCGGGGCGGTTTGGGTATCGAATACAGTTCGGACGAGGACGCCATCGTCGTCGGCGCGGACGGTCTCGACAAACAATGGTCGATGGCGAACGAAACGAATGACTTGGCGCTCTTCGATGCCATGCTCAGGGTGCTTTCGTCGGAATATTGCATCGACGAAGAAGCCATCTTTGCGTACGGCTTCAGCTCGGGCGCCGGATTCACTAATCTACTGGCTTGCGAGCGCGGAGATGTCGTGCGTGCAAGCGCAGCGATTGCGGGTTTCGAGCGCGGGACGGATTGCCTCGGTACGCCCGCGGCCTGGATGCTGCACGATGAAGACGATGCCCGAATCCCGCTCGAGCGAGGGTTCGACGCGCTGGAAGTTCGGCTCGCCGCCAATGCGTGTACCAACCAGACCGTCCCCGAAGGCGAATCGTGCGTTCGCTACCAAGGCTGCATCGAACCCGTGGTCTGGTGTCAAACGAGCGACCGAGGCCATAGCATCCAAAGCGATTTCGCTCCGCCGGTCGTTTGGGAGTTCTTTGCCGATTTTCTCCCACAACCGTAAGCGGCAGGGTTGACGAGACCTCCTCCGGTCAGAGAGGATCTTGTCCACCTCACGCGTATGAAGCCGATCATCGTCGAACAACTCGAGACGCCGAGACTGGTCCTGCGCACGTTCGACGAGGGTGACTGGGATGCCCTATATGCGATGTTTCGCGACGAGGATTGCGTTCGCTATACCGTCGGGGAGCGACTCAGCCGGTGGCAAACGTGGAGAGTTCTCGCCACGTACTTAGGACACTGGCAACTGCGTGGCTATGGGCCGTATGCGGTCGTGGAAAAAGCCTCGGGTTTGGTCGCGGGGACCGTGGGTCTTTGGTTTCCCGGCGAATGGCCCGAGCCCGAGATCAAATGGTCGCTTGCGAAGGTGTTCTGGGGACACGGTTACGCCGTCGAAGCAGCAACCGCCGTTCGTGAAATGGCGGCGAGCGACCTCGGGTGGCGCCGACTCATTAGTATGATCCTCCCGGACAACGAGCGTTCGAAGGCGGTGGCGCGCCGCATGGGTGCCCATCGCGAAAAAGCGATCGCGTTTCGCGATCGGCAAGCAGAGGTGTTCGTGCACGACCTGACGCGCCGATGATTGCACGATGATCGATCGCAACCGAGGATGAGAGCCGAACGCTTCGCGGCACTCGTCGGTGCATGATTCGAGACGGCCGTGCTCCATTCCACGAGCAAGGACTGCATGAGCTGTCCGCGGCACGTCGAGTTGGGCGACGGCGCTGGCTCGCACCGAAAACTTGTCCGTTCAAGTGGCATCTGGCATCGAGGGAGCGATGCAGCCTTCAGGGTCGAGACCTGGTGGACGAGCGATGTTGGCCTTCGCGAGAGCTTCGAGCGCTCGTACCACGCCACCGCGCAAGTCCGGAATCGGGACGACCTTGAAGTCACGCTTGGAAAGCCACTGGATCGCCGTTACGGCACCGCGGAGCAAAGCGCTTTCGTGCACCAGAAACGTGCCCAAGTTGAGATCGCTGGCCTCGAGCGGGGACGCTTCGGTCAGCTCGGCGACGAGCTTGCGTACCGTCGGTGGGGGAAACCCAGTTTGTCGGGCATCGGTGATATGGGCGAATTTCACCCGTTCCGCCATCGCCCGCAGGATCATCGCGTCGTTCCATTCGAAGTAGCGACGAATGAGCGCCTCGTTGGGCTCACCCCACCACGTCACCCACAGAATGGGGAAGTACCGCCCGTCGGCGAGGACAGCCCGATCACCCTCGCGGAAGCTCAGCGTCGTCGGCACAGTCACAGAGACCGGATCCCGTGCCCGTACACGTGAGTCGAGTGCTTGTACCGCTCCCGATCGTCGCATTCCGGTTCGTCTTTGACCCATCGGACAACAACCCGGGAATCTTGAGCCGTGCCCCTCCCCCCATGATGAGCGACATTCCGCGTCGCGGACGGACGCCGGCGTGGTCATGCCGCGGGATTCCGCGCACGATCGAAATCCGCAAGTTCACAACCGACCACACCTACGGTTCACCGCAAGTAGAACGACAGCCCGAGACCCCCTTGGGCGATGGTGATGAGATAGCTGGATTGGGTGGGGAATGGGGTTCCGAACGTGACATTCACGCCCACGCGCGAGTGAAAGCGATAGCCGACATCGACCTCACCACCCGCGACGAAGTCATGACGTGTGACGACCGCATCACCACTCACGTCCTCGGCCGAGTAGTCCACGCTATACGCAGAACGCCACGCGTTCCAACCACCATAAAGATGAGCACCGATCGCCCACCGCCGACGATGGCCCAATTGGCAAGTGTGCCCCGCGGTGGCCGCGAGGCGGGTTCGGTGGGTCGCGCCGTCGACCTCGTTGGGGTCGATCCACGGGGCGAGGAAGGTCGGTTCGTTTTGGTACGTGAAGGCGGCACCGACATCCCAGACCCCCAACGCGAGACGGGTTTGCCAGTGTTCGAACCGCGTTTTGAAATGCAGCTCGGTGCCCAAAGCCGATTGACCGCCGATCGCGAAGATCGCTTCGGCATCGAGCTGCAAATGCACACGATGCGTTTTTTGCCCGTCCTCTCGGACGTGGGGAACGGCCATGGCTTCGACCTCGAGCGGCGGCGCCGAAACCAGGAGGAACCAAGTCGCAACGAAGGACTCGATCATGGCGTGTCTCCCAGCAGAAGTTCGAGCCCGTGCTCGAACGAAGGCCAGATCGCGCCTTTGTGATCGGTCTCGAGAACGTTGCTTTGCAGGTCTAGGGTTTCGTAATTGTGACCTCCGAGGCGTCCGCGCAGCTCGTCGAAGCCGACCTTCTGGATCGCCCCATTGAAGGCTGCTCGCGTCGCATAGATCTTCATCGGCAGATCATCCGAGCGCTCCGCATGCCAGCGTTCGAACGTGAATAGGACTTCGTTGTAACCGTTGTCCGCCGCGACGACGCCCGCCAGCAGGGGCGGCCCGAGCTCGGGATCATGGCGAAACGCGGCATACCAAGCAAACACCCCACCGTTCGAATGCCCAACGAGATACCGTCGAGCCGTGTCGATACTGAATCGTTCCTCCAGATAGGGAATGATCTCGTCGCGGAGCGTTTGGAAGAAGCGATCCGCCCCCTCGCCTTCGTACGCCGGGTCGGGAGGCTCGACCGGAACATAGTCTCGCTCGCGCAGGCTCGGATCGTCATAGTCGATTCCGACGACGATCGCCTCTGGCCAATCCCCGTCGCTCGCGTATTGGGAAATGAGACCCACGGTGATGGCGTATTCTTCGAGTCCGTTGAACGTCGGATCGAGCTGAAGGACGAGTGGGTACGGTTGTAAGGTGCCCTCATCGTCCCCCGGAGGCGTGCGAATCCGCAGGATGTAATCGTCGTCGACGATCTCCGAATGGAAAGTTTCCTCCGTCAGGGTTCCAGTCGCAGGCAGAGGCTCGACACCGCAAGCTCCGAGCAGCGGGACGAAGCCGATCGCGAGGGTGCAGCCCAAAAGTCGTCGAAGTTTCATCGTAGTAGCCAGTGAGCGATCGCTTTGGTTCCTCGGCGTCCGAGGACACGAAGTGCTGGCGCGGGCACCTATACCATTGCGGAGCCGACTCCATGGGGACATTCCAGTGATCCGATCCACGCGATCCGGCCGACCCAAGGGGACTCGAGCGTAAGCGACGAAGCGACGGCACCTGTTCGACACCTGGGCACGACCATCGACATGACGATCGGGTCCACGAAACGAGTCCGGCCAAGCCGAACGAGCGTTCGACTTGGCCGGATGGGAACCGCGGACGAAGTCCGCGGTTTCGTCGAGGGATCGCCCGCAGCTCTCGGCTACGTCGAAATCACCGACTCCTTCAAGTTGTAGCCGCTTTCGCCGTGGACGGCAGCGTCCAAGCCTTCGATCTCGGTCTTTCGATCGACCCGCAAGCCCAACGTCATGTCGAGCACCTTGGCGATGATGAAGGTGAGGACGAAGGCAAACGATGCGGCCACCGAAACTCCGACGACCTGCTTGATGACTTGCGACATGTCGCCGCCCATGAACGGACCCAAGACCGGGCGAAACGCGAAGAACCCGACCAGCAACGCTCCCAACGCGCCGCCGACCCCGTGCACGCCGAAGGCATCCAGCGAATCATCGACCTTGAAGAAGAGTTTGAGACGGCAGGAGAAGAAACAGATGAATCCCGCCAAGCCGCCGATGACGATCGAGGCCCAGGGCAGCACGTGACCCGCGCAGGGGGTGATCACGACCAACCCCGCGACCATTCCGCTGGCAAACCCGAGGATCGTGGGCTTTCCGGTGTGAGCCCATTCGGCGATCATCCAAACGGTTGAAGCTGCGGCAGCAGCGATTTGCGTATTCGTGAAGGCAAGCGCAGCGACTGCTCCTGCGACCGGCAGCTCGGCGCCTGGAAGCGCGATCGCGGAGCCGGCATTGAACCCGAACCATCCGAACCAGAGCAGGCCAGCGCCAATGAGGGTATAGCCGAGCGAATGGGGGGGGATCGCGTCTCGACCATAGCCAATACGCGGTCCGATCACGATGCTCATGGCGAGTGCACTGACGCCCGCAAGCACATGGACGACCGTCCCTCCGGCAAAGTCGAGCACGCCGTACTGGAACAACCAACCATTGACGTTCCACACCCAGTGCGCGACCGGGCAATAGACGATCGTGCTCCAGATCAGCATGAAGATGACGAAGGGGCCAAACCGCACCCGTTCCGCGACACCGCCAACGATGAGTGCGGGCGTGATGATCGCGAACTTGCACTGGAACATGACGAACGCGAGCTCGGGAACATGCGTGGAGATCGCATTCGTCGTGTCACCCGACATGACCTCGCGTCCGAAGTCAGCCGCGGTGAATCCTCGCAGGAACAGCAGGTTCGAATCCCAGCCCAGCCAGCTTCCGCCACTCGTTTGGATGAGTGACTGCCCTCCGAACGCGACCGCGTATCCGAACACCACCCAATGGAGCCCGATGACGCCGATCGCAACCATGCAACAGAGGAACATGTTGAGCACGTTCTTCGCGCGAACCATGCCTCCATAGAACAATGCGAGACCTGGGACCATGAACAGCACGAGTGCGCTGCTCACCAGCATCCACGCCGTCGACCCCGTATCGATGGGCGGCGGCGCAGCGACGGCGTCCTCCGCCCAGGCGCGGCTGGACCAGGCAAGCGTTGGAATGAGAGCTCCGAGGAAAGCGATGCCACCCATGAGGTTGGGGAGTGGCCACGCAGATCTGCAATGAGAGCGCAATCGATTCATGGGTGCCTTTTCGTGTAGGAGTAGTCGAGCTACTGCAGCCAACTGCGGCTTCTATCCGATTCCAAGGCCGAAATTACAGTGAATTCTTTGCGGATGCTACTGCATTGTCGGTACATACCAAATTGCAGGATGATAATACCGCAGGGTCGGAAACCTCAGTCGACGCATTTCGATTCGGAGATCGACGTCATTGTGATGACTCCATGACGCCATGACTCTATTTCATGTTCGGTGTGAGGCATGACCAATCGGTCGGACGACAAAGTGTGACTCCGGCGATCCAGTAGCTTCGATGCGAGCGAGCTTACAGCCGCGCCGGAGCGGTCGTCGACCGCTCCGGCGCGCGCGCTTTGCGGAACGACGAGGTCGTGTGGACGCGACCGTGCGGTGACATCTTCGAAGCGTTCGGGTGTTGGACCGCCGTGGCTCGTTCACGACTCCCGCTCCCCTTTCGCGGCCGCATGATGTTGGCGCTTGCCTGGGCTGGCCCTCCGACCGCGGTCGCAACCTCAGAAGCAGCAACCGCTTCCACGCTTCCCGTTTCCGCCGAAACAACGTCTGAGAGTCCCGCAGAGCCGCCCGCAGCCCCCACCGCTGCACCGCCTCCGGTGGCCGAGCCCTCCCCGACACCGACGACCGAGACACCATCCGCAGCGGCCGAGCCCTCCCCAACCCAGACTGTCGCCGTAACGACTGAGCCCTCCCCAACCCCGACGGCCGTGGCAACGGGTGAGCCGACCCCGGCCTCCGTGTCGATGACTCCGGCGTCCGCGGGCCCGCCGAGCGATCCGACCACGGAACCAACCGGACCGGACCCACAGTTGGAATCAGCGAGCTCGCCGGGCACAGCAGCGGCGGGACCTGTCGCGGCGGCTTCGGTATCAGCGACGGCGCCCCCCGAGATCTCGCCTGCACCGACTACTTACGTGAATGTCCCATTCGACATCGGCCTCGTCCCGGGCCTGTCGATCAATGCACGTCATCGCGATGAGAGGATCCGCAATGGTGTGAGCATTGCGTTGCTTTGGAATCACGCCGCGCGAGTCGACGGTCTCACGGCCGCCCTCGGCGTGACGGTCGTCGAGGAACGGTCGTCGGGGATCGCGATGGGATTCATTGGCAACATCAATCGCGGAACGCATGCGGGAGCCCAGATTGCCTACCTGTTCAACTCCGCGAAGACGGTTCACGGCGCACAAATAGCCACGGTCAACAAATCGGGGGACGTCGCCGGCGTGCAGTTCGGTCTCATCAACGTCGGCGGCAACGTATCCGGGGCGCAAATCGGGCTCATCAACATCGCACGTCGGGCCGATGTGTCGATCGGTCTCATCCCCATCACGAAAGAGGGCGGAGTCCGTTTCGAGGTATGGACGAGCGACACGGCGCTCATCAATTTGGGTCTTCGGTTGCCCGCTCGATTCACCTACGTGTTCGTGTCGGGCGGACTCCATCCGATCGCTCACAGCGGTGCGTCCGAAAGCCAGTCCCGCGGGCGCGGATGGGAGTTCGGGGGTGGGTTTGGCGGGCACATCCCGATCGGGAGCGGATTCATCGATATCGACCTCGGAGCCTATGGGGTGGTGTCGGGGCTACAGAGTCCGCACGTGCTCGCTCCGATGGCGCGGGCTCGGTTGCTCGGGGGCATGCAAATCGCGAAACGATGTGCGTTCTTTTTGGGCCCCACTTTCAATATCTTGTTCGACGATCCGCATCGTCCGATCGATCGCCCCGGGTATGGTTGGGTGACGCGAAGCCGCCAAGACGCAGACGTGCGCGCGCGATCCTGGCCTGGATTCGCAGCAGGCCTGCGATTCTAGTCGAACGACTTGGACGCATCGCTCGGGCAGGATAATGAAACGGTCGAGTGATCCGCATTGCGCTCGTCGCCTTCTCGGGGGTCATGCTCGGGCCCTCGCCGACGACCCCGTCGATCTTGATCGTCATGCCCGAGGACACCGATCCGGCAGGGCGCGAGATCGGAGCGGCCATTTCGCTCGTTGCCGAGCAGCTGGCGATTCGGGCGGAGCTGTCGACCGAGGCCACGGCAACGGGTTCCATCGCAGGTGTGGAGCAAGCGTGTCGTCACCGGGCTGAGCTCGGCGACTATGATGGGGTCGTATGGCTCGAACTCGACGACCCGCACCATCGTTTGTACTGGTTCGACCGCGGCGCCGATCAGTTCGTCGTTCGTGACTTCGCATCGACCGGTGACTCGGTCGAGCTCGTGCGCGACCAGATCGTCAACGTGGCTGCGAGCGCCCTCGCGGACGCATTCGACCCACGTGGCGACGCGACCCCGGCCACGCCCTCGACCGCAGCCATCGAGACGAACCATGGCGATGCTCCCACGTCCGGTGCGCCCTCCGACCCGCCCATCACCCCCCTGAACCCAAGGCTGTGGTGGTCGGCGAGTTACGCCGGAAGCACATTTGCCGATGAACTGCCTTGGCAAAATGGGGTTGGCGTCAGTTTCGAAGGCACCTTCGCGCGCCATGCCACGTTGGGCGTGAGCGTCGACGCGATGCTGCCTTCGCGAACGTCGAACGATTTCGTCGAAGTCGAGCTGTTGCGATTCCCGATCGCCATATTGGGTGGCTATCGATGGAGCGTGGGGTCCGACGTCGCGATCGAGCTCCTTGGACATATCGCGATCGATCCCGTGATCCGCACGTCAAACGCGATCGCGCCGAATGCCGTCTCGACCCCGTCCGAGTTGCGGTGGTTCTCGATGGTGGGACTCGATGTCGGTGTGGTCTATCGGCCGATCGCTCGACTGCGGTTGTTCGTCCGGATCGGCCCCGAAGTCGTGACATCGAGCGCTCGCTATTCGGTGCTCACGCCTTCGGGTGAGGACCAAGTCGTCGAACCAGATCGATTTCGCGTGATCGTTCGCGCTGGCCTGGGCTTCGGCACCCATCCCTTGGGGGACGGAATCGCTTCGCAAGCTGCGCCCAAGGCGCGAAAGCCCGCACGTCGCGACGAAAAACATTGACCCGCCCCATCGACCGACGCCTACTGGCAGCACCGACGAATGAACCCGGAGCTCCGCCCGATCCATGCTCAGGACGCGATCCTCGTGCTCGATTCGTGTCGAGCCACACCGGTTTCGCTCGATCTCGAGTCCGTGTTGCGGGCGGCCAAGGGGGATGCCAAAGCTCAGGCCTGGCTCGCCGCTCGCGTCCTGCCCGCAGTCCGTCGGGTCACACGTTCGTTGGCCACATGCGCGGCCGATTCCGATGACGCCGTCCAACTGACGTTGCTCGAAGTTCTCCGGAGTGCTCGGACCTATCGTGGCCTCGCCTCGGTCGATGCGTGGGCGAGTCGCATTGCCACTCGCGTGACCCTTCGCGTCCTCACCCAGGAGCGTCGGCGGCAACAAAGGACCACCGACGTGCAAGTGGACGGGATCGCCCACGAAGCGCCTCCGACCTCCCTCTGCGAGTCGATCCCACACGATCTCCGCTTCTACATCGCGCAGCTGCCGATGTCGCAGCGCAACGCGTTGGTCTTGCGCCACGCGCTTGGCTATTCGATCGACGAGATCGCGGAGATGACCGAGGTGAGCCGCAACACGGTCAAGAGTCGCCTGCGACTCGGCGGAGCTACGCTGCACAAAATGCTACGCCGCGATCGCAAGCTCGCAGAGTGGGGGAGCCATGCGGACGACACATGAGTCGGACCGATGGCAGGCCATCGTTTCGGCGGCGGCACGTGGTGATGCACTGAGCGATCACGACGCGGCCTACCTCGAGGACTTCGTGGCTCACCACCCAGATGAAGCGTCGAGCGAACCGCTGTGGACCGCCTTTGCCGAGCTGCCCGAGACGCCCTGGGCGGGGGAGCGTCTGGACGACGATCTCGTTCGTACTGCATTGACCGCGTTGGCGCAGCCCACGGAGCTCGCGACTCGACCCACATCGACCCGACCTTGGCGCTCTCGGGGGCTGCTCGCGGCCGCGACCGGGCTGCTCGCTGCGGGGGTCACCGTGGCGACCATGGTGCGCGTCACGTCGGAACCACAATCATCGCTGCTCGTGAAGCACGCGTTTGCGGATGCCGCACGGCTCGAGGTGGCGCCGCGGACCGATCGTCTCGCAGCCCCATCCGACCCACGCGGTAGAACCGGCTGCACGCATCCCCAACCGGGTTTCACGATCTGCTTGGAGGGCAACGACGTCCAGCAAGACGAGCCCGGTACGATGCCGCTCGTCCTCCGTCGAGGTCGCGCGCACGTCGTAGCGGAGCGACGGCCCCATCCATCGAACGTCGAACTCTCGACCTCACTCGGTCGACTTCGCACCGAAACCGCAGACTTCACCGCCGAGTTCGACGACGACGGACGACGGCTGACCGTCACCGTCATGGAGGGACGCGTCGCCGCCTGGCGAGACGATGTCAGCGTCGGTGTCGCGACACCGGGTCACCCGCTCGTGTTGACCTCGAAGGCCCGCACCCTGACTCCATCGTCCGCGCGTCGAGTCCAACTCGCGAAAGGTCGTGGGACGCAGGAGCTCGCGCGTGCGCAATCGTTCGTCCAGCAACGGCAGATCGATGAGGCGATCGCCGTGTACGAGGGATTGGTCGAACGCCACGCGGGAACACCCGAAAGCCATACGGCGATGGTGACCCTCGGGCGGCTCGAACTCGACAGGAACCGGCCGACCGCCGCCTTGAGATGGTTCGATCGCGCCTTACAAAGCACGACCGGTGTGCTCGAACAGGAAGCCTTCTATGGTCGGATCCGAGCCCTGCGAGCGCAAAGCCTCGATGATGCCGCCGCGCGAGCGACCGCGGAGTTTCTCCGCACCTTCCCCGGCAGTATCTATGCGCCAAGACTGCAGCGTCACCAGAACGCGCGCTAGGCCGACTCCGGTCCCCCGTTGTGGAGTCGGCGAGATGAAGGCGCGTCTCGGTCGCTGCCTCGCGATGTGTCTGTTCATTCCGGCGATCGGATGCCTACTCGAAGACGACGTCGTCGGCGAAGCCCTGCCCAACCCAACGGCGTCGGCCGAACAGACCACGACCCCGCCTGGCTCCGAACCCGAGACCTCGGATCCAGCCGGGGTCACCTCCGAGCCATCGGGATCGGAGCAAACTTCTGCACCCTCGGACGAAGGCCCAAGTCGCGACCCATCGAGCGGAGAGGATTCGACGGGTGCGAGTTTGCAAGCGTGTGGTTTGACCGAATGTGATTGCACATCTTCGGAGTGCGAGCTCGTTTGTGCGTTGGACGATCCCAACTTTTGTCACTTCGACTGCCGCGACGACGCGAGTTGTTCCACGTATTGCCCGGGCAGCGGATGCGGTACGGATTGCAGGACCGGCTCGAGCTGCGACATCACGTGCGGCGGTGCGGCTTGCGTGGCGAACTGCGTCGATGCCGAACGATGCGACATCGCGTGCATGGGTGGGTTGTGCCAAACCGTCTGCCGCGACACCGAACGATGCTCAGTCGCATGTCCGCAGGGCGGATGTTCGCTCGTCTGCGTAGGTGCCGAGCGCTGCGAAGTGACCGATTGCCCCAATGGTTGCACCGTGCGGTGTGGCGGCGCACAAGATTGCCGTCTGAATTGCGGTCTCGCGAACGGTTGCTTCCTACTCGACGGCATACTCGAGGATGGCACCACCGGTAGCTAGTGCCTCAAGTCGGAAGTTCGTTCCGTGATAGGCGCGGGGCTGCGGCCCGAGGGCGAGGCGCGACGCCGAAGCTGTATCGGGCCCCAACTACAGTGGGGGCGAGCGCCGAGTAACAACGCCATCGGGCTGCAGAACCGTGCATGGCACGGAACGAACTTCCGACTTGAGGCACTAGTCTTTCGACCGAGGTCCGCACACGTTCGCCAGGTTTGCATCGGCGGGTCAGTGCCGCGGGTGCCTTCGGCCGAGTCGCGAAGCTTCGTCGGTCTGCCGAGGGCTAGTCCCTTAAGGGTAGGCTCGTTCGAGAAAGCCTGACGTTACGAGCGTGCGCCATCGAACATCTGTTGGACACGGCGATACGACGAAGACTTCGAATCTTCGACGTCACACCGACTTTCGTCGAAGACGAGTCGCGCGTAGGACAAGCTCACAGCGCTCTTGGAGACGCGAGACGACGACTCTGTCACAAGCGTTCGACAATCATTCGACGCATTGGCATCAACGCCCCATGCGACGGCAAGTGTGCGAATCTGCGCCGCGTGAACACATGGCGGCGAACGTCTTGGGTCGCGCTCGTCTTGGTGGCGCTTTCGTGGCACGGGTGTTCGGAGGCGGGTGAACCTGGCTCGGACTGCGGACCCGCCACAGCGACCGTGACGCGAGTGATCGATGGCGACACGGTCGAACTCGAATCGGGCGAGCTGATTCGCTACCTCCTCGTCGATTCGCCGGAAAGTACGAGCCAGATCGATTGTTTCGGACCCGAAGCCGCCGAGTTCAACACCTCAGTGGTGGAGAACCAGTCGATCGAGCTCACGTACGACCAAGAATGCACCGATCGGTTTGGACGGCTGCTCGCCTACGTCACGGTCGCGGGTCGCGACATCAATACGTTGCTCGTCGAGCGCGGCTACGCGTGCGTCCTGCAGATCCCACCCAATGGCGAATCGCGGGTCGACGCATTGCTCGATGTCGAGGCTTTGGCTCGTGCCCGCAAGGTCGGGATGTGGGGGGCCTGCGATGAGATCGCGTGCGACTAGGATTGCGCCCGAGCCGTTTGGAGTCATCGCGCAAACGATCGGGTTCGCCGCGATCGTCGGATCGACGCTGTTGGCTGCACCACGCCACGCTTCGGCCATCGAATACGAGATCTTCGTCGATGTCGCGGACGACGAGGAACTCTACGATTTGTTCACCACGGGACAACTTTCGGAGCAGAGCTTTCAGGACCTGCAGGACCTGCTTCGCCGCGGTGTCGATCTCAATCGTGCGGCACGCGAAGACCTCTATGCGCTCCCCAACCTCACCTACGGAGAGGTCGACCGAATCCTGGCGTATCGCGACGAGGCGGGTACGATTCCAGATCCCGTTGCACTCGTGGCGGCTGGGGTGCTGAGCGAGCGGAAGTTGCGTTCGATCGCGGCGTTCATCCTCGTCCCCGACCCCGACGGCAAGCGAACCGGCGTCCGCGGTCACGTTCGATATCAAACCATCTGGACGTCCGAGGACCGCCGCGTGCCACCGATGGCGCTCGACGCTCGGATGTCGACGTTGCGCGATCTGTCGCTCGGCGGCGCTGTACTGCTCGACCGCAATACCCTGGCACCGGTCACCTACGACCCCAATCGCGACGGCCTCATCACCGATGGACAGAAGACCCAGGTTCGTCCGGTCAAGTACTTCGCGGTCTGGGACACCCCCAATTGGGGGGTGATCGCGGGGACCTACATGATCGGGTTCGGCCAACGACTCACATTCGACACCTCGGGTCGATACACCCCGAATGGATTCTTCCTCGACAACACCATCAATCGCCAAAGCGATCTCACGAAGGCATGTCGCGAAACCACCGGCGAGCTCACCGAGACCCCTTGTCCAACGGGTGAACCGAACCGATACGTCACGCCGGACTACGACTTTCGCGAGGGCCTTCGCGGAGTGGCGGCCGGCTTCCGGCACGTTGCCTTGCCGAAGGGTTGGTTGCAGGGATACGCGTTCTTCTCATTTCAAACTCGATCGATTTATCAATACGAGCTCTATCGCCCCGATCGTTGCGACGATCCGCACCGCGACGGAGCTGACGACGACGAGTGCAAAGCGCCACCCGTCTATACTCGTCCGTCCGGCGATCCGCTGACGTCGTCTTCCGAGGTTGCATATTCGACCTTGCCCAATATGTACAACGAGATACTGGGCGGTGGGAACTTCAGCTACTTCCTCGATCGACGGACTCATTTGGGGATCACCGGCTACGGCGCGGCGACGCAGTGGCTCGTCGATGGGATCGACCTCGATTTTCAAGATCACGCCCGTCCCCCCTACGGCGGGCCATTTGGGGCGATCGGAGCGGATCTGAGCTGGGGTCGAAGCTGGTCGGACCTGTTCGTCGAGTTTACCCAGAGCTTCGACCATTCGAAACCCGGGGGAGGTGGAGGTCCCGCAGGGATCGTGCGACACGTGGCGAGCTGGCGTTCTCACGAGATCGAGACCAGCGCTCGCTACTATCACCCGCGGTTTTCCAATCCCTATGCTCGAGCCATTGCGGCCGCCGATGAAGTCGATGGATTGCGCGCTCGCGCCGAAGCGGGCGGCCGGATTCGCTACAACGGAACGATCCTCGAACGCCTGGGGCTCCGAACCGCCGTTGACGTGTGGACCACGCTCAACGACGACAACACGCATCTTTCTGCCTATGTGCGCGGTGATGTCCAAGCGACGCGGTGGTTTCGACCCGGACTCTGGGTCGATTATCAGAATCGCGACCTCACTCGCAACGGCCGCGAAGAATGTTATCTCGGGGTCGAGGACACGTACAGCGACATCTCTGGCAAAGAGATCGTCGAACGATGTCATGGCGAACAGGTTCAGCTGACCGCGCGTATGCGGTTCGACCCGCACGAGCGGGTCAATGTTTCCCTGCAGTACCGGCATCAATTCGTCGATGCCGACGGCGGCACCGAGGTCGTGTATAGCGACGACGAACGGGGAGACGACGTGATCGACGCTGGCCAATTCGAACAGGCCGTCGACTACTACGAGACTCACTTCCGTCAGGACAACTCGGCCTTCGTGATGCTCAACACGCGACCGATCGACCCCCTGGCCCTGCGTTTTCGTGTGACCTGGGTGTCCGACGAATTGCGTTTCGATGATCGGGGTGAACAATCTCTATGGCTGTACCTGCAGATCCAGTATCGGATCCGGCGATGGTTCGTTCCGTCGGTTCGCTATGACCTTCGACAATGGCTCGATCAGCGGGATAGCACGGCGTTGCGTCGGCCGAATCCAGAGCATTGGGTCTACTTCACCCTCGAATCGCGATTCTAGTGTTCGAGGACCCGATCTGGATCTGGAGGAACGAAGCATGGCACTCCTCGACCGACATCACGGATTCGACCATGCCCTGTATGCTCGGCCGTAGCTCCAAAAAGCGCCGTCAGGCGCTCGTTTGGGGTGTGCGGAGGCAGCTTTGCTGCCGCAGCGAGGGGCCTTTGCGAAAGGCCCCTTGAGGATTAAATCCTCGCGAGGATGTCGTTGAACGTCTTGCTGGGACGGAGGGCCACCGAGGCTTTTTCGTCGCTCGGTTGATAGTACCCCCCCACGTCGATCGGCTTGCCTTGCACCGCGATGAGCTCCTTCACGATCTTCGCTTCGTTGGCCGCGAGCTGTTCGGCCACGGGGGCGAATCGTTGCTTCAGCTCTGGATCGCTCGACTGGGCCGCCAACGCTTCCGCCCAATAGAGTGCGAGGTAGAAATGGCTGCCACGATTGTCGATGCCTCCGACCTTGCGCGACGGAGACTTGTCGTACTCGAGAAACTTGCCGTTGGCCGTGTCGAGCGTCTCCGCGAGGATGCGAGCTCGCTTGTGATCGAACACTTGACCCAAATGCTCGAACGACGCGGCGAGTGCAAAGAACTCGCCGAGCGAGTCCCAGCGGAGGTAGTTCTCCTCGAGAAATTGCTCGACGTGCTTGGGCGCCGAGCCGCCGGCTCCCGTTTCGAACAGCCCGCCGCCATTCATGAGCGGAACGATCGAGAGCATCTTGGCGCTCGTGCCAAGCTCGAGGATCGGGAACAGATCGGTCAGATAGTCGCGCAAGACGTTGCCGGTGACCGAAATGGTATCTTGCCCTTCGACCAGACGTTCGAGGGTGAACATCGTGGCCTGCGTCGGCGGCAGGACCCGAAGGTCGAGCCCGCGGGTATCGTGATCCTGCAGATAGCGTTCGACCTTCTTCAGGATCTCTGCGTCATGGGCACGGTTGGCGTCGAGCCAAAAGACCGCCGGCGTTTGGCTGAGCCGTGCACGCGTCACGGCGAGCTTCACCCAGTCTTGGACGGGAGCATCCTTGGTCTGGCACGCGCGCCAAATGTCCCCCTCCTCGACTGCATGCTCGAGCAACACTTTGCCCGCAGCGTCGGTGATGCGCACTGTACCCGCCGCCGGGATCTGAAAGGTCTTGTTGTGCGAGCCGTACTCCTCGGCCGCCTGAGCCATGAGGCCAACATTGGGCACGGACCCCATCGTGGCCGGATCGAACGCACCGCGCTTTTTGCAAAAATCGATGGTTGCCTGGTAGATGCCCGAGTACGAACTGTCCGGGATGACCGCGAGGGTCTCGGCGAGTTTGCCTTGCCGGTCGTAGACCTTGCCTCCAGCCCGGATCATGGCCGGCATCGAGGCATCGACGATGACGTCGCTCGGAACGTGCAGGTTGGTGATTCCGGCGTCCGAGTTGACATAGGCAAGGCCCGGACCCGCAGCATACGTCGCTTCGATGTCCGCCTCGATCGCGCCTTTTTGCTCCGCCGGAAGACTTTGGATCTTCTCCACCAGGTCGCCAAAGCCGTTGCCGAAATCGACACCGAGCTTTTGGAATGTGTCCGCATACTTGGCCAAGAGGTCTTTGAAGAACACGCTGACGGCCGCCCCGAAAATGATCGGATCGGACACCTTCATCATCGTGGCCTTCAAATGGAGCGAGAACAACACGCCATCTCGTTTGGCGCGAGCGATCTGCTCGGTATAGAACGCCACGAGGGCCCGCTTCGAAAGCTTGGTGGCGTCGAGGATTTCACCTGCGAGGAGCGGCGTCTTCTCCTTGAGCACCACGCTCGAGCCGTCCGATTTGATGAACTCGATCTTCACGTCCGTCGCGGCCGTTACCGTGACGGACTTTTCGTTCGAGAAGAAGTCGTCGTGGCCCATCGTGGCGACGGTGGTCTTCGAATCGGGCGACCACTTCCCCATCGAATGCGGATGCTTCTTGGCGTATTCCTTGACGGCCTTCGGTGCCCGTCGGTCCGAGTTCCCCTCCCGCAAGACCGGGTTCACGGCAGAACCCTTCACTTTGTCGTAGCGCACCTTCGCGTCCTTCTCGACGGCGTCTTTGGGGGATTCCGGATAGTCCGGCACCGCAAATCCGTGCGTCTGCAGTTCGGCAATGGCTTCTTTGAGCTGAGGCACCGACGCCGAAATGTTCGGCAGCTTGATGATGTTGGCGTCCGGTTGGAGCGTGAGCGCTCCGAGTTGTGCCAAGGCATCTTCGACCCGTTGCGACTCCGGCAGCTTGTCGGCAAACACCGCCAAGATGCGGCCTGCGAGAGAGATGTCGCGACTCTCGACCGCAATCCCCGAATGCTTCGTGAACGCCTGCACGATCGGCAAGAGCGAGTAGGTGGCGAGCGCAGGCGCTTCGTCGGTCTTCGTGTAGTAGATGGTGGGCTTGGCGGTCATGGGGTCGACTTTGAGCTGGGTGCCGAGTCTGCCAAAAAAGCCTCGCTAGATGGAGGGAACCGGGTAGCGAGCCAATGGAGTGCGATCCCGGTCGCGACCGCGAGGTTGAGCGAGTCGACGGAGCCGTCGATCGGGATCCGTACCCGCACGTCGGCGGCGGCTTCGGCCGCGTCCCCGAGACCCCGCCCCTCGGCCCCGACGAGAAGTGCGAGGCGTTGGTTCGGCGCGGCAAGCCGCTCGAGATCGATCGCGGGAGGACGTGCGGTGAGAGCTACGCGCAAGTACCCTGCAAGAGCGAGCTCATGCAGAGCTTCGGACCAGCCCCCCTGCACTCGTGCGAATGGAACCTGGAACACCGCGGCCATCGAGGTCCGAATCGCTTTTCGATAGAGCGGATCACAGGTCCCCGGGCTGAGCAGGACACCCTCCACCCCAAACGCCGCGGCGTTGCGAAACACACCACCGACATTGTCTGGATTGGCGACATCGTCGAGCACCAGGAGACGCGTGCACGTTCGCACGAGATCGGTGACCGAGCGATCCTCGGGCCGCTCGACGAGCGCCAAGCAACCGCGATGGAAGTCATGCCCGGTCAACCCCACGAACGTCTCTGCCTGCGCGAGGTAGATCGGGACCGTTGGATCGAGTCGCTCCAAGCGAGCTCCGAGGGCTCGCAGCGCTGCTTCGTTCAACAGGAGCGAGCGCACCTCGTGGACCCCAGCATCGAGGACACGCTCGACCACCCACCGGCCCTCGGCGATGAAGGCCCGTTCTCGTCGTAGCAGCTCCGGATCCCCAATCCCACGAAACGCGTCCAAGCCGGGCTCGAGCAACGTCCGCACGCGAACGAGAGGCATCGAAGGCACGGTACCGCGCGACGCAGGAGAATGCCCTGCGGTTCGCTAGTACTCGGTGCCGGAAGTTCGTAGCCGGTTATGCACGGCACTACGCCACGATGGCTGCGTTGCTCGACGCTCACCGTATTCCCGATACGACTCG
>Ga0315912_10001527_pt1 | contig 27910 bp, 28 predicted proteins | sample VfabasoilMG_FD_204469 | JGI IMG/M metagenome (GOLD analysis project Ga0315912, IMG submission 204469) | Garden soil microbial communities collected in Santa Monica, California, United States - V. faba soil | ecosystem: Environmental > Terrestrial > Soil > Garden | place: USA: California...
TGATGGAGCATGAGTTGAGGCAAGCGGGTATTGAGGTTGAATCCATTCGAGTGGACAGGAAAGGTGATTTTATTCAGGTGGTTCGTGAATTCCAGCCAGATATTATTCTGGCTGATTACTCGCTTTCCATGTTTAATGGAGTTCAGGCCTTTCAAATGCTTAAGAAGGAAAAATTAGAAACACCCTTCATCCTGGTTACAGGAGTTTTAAATGAAAAAATGGCTCTCGATTGCCTCAATGATGGAATTGACGACTTTGTTTTAAAATCCAGTTTTAGACGATTACCCCACGCCATTTCAAATGCTATAGCAAAAAAAGAGACTAAGCTGGAGAAAAGACGAATGACCGCTGAACTCGAAAAATCACACCTTGAACTAAGGCTTTTATTGAATCGACAACAAACCTCTATTGAAGAAGAAAGACTAAACATAGCACGCGATCTTCATGATGAACTAGGACAAGTTCTTACGGCTTTGAAAATCGACATTATGATGTTATGGAAAAAAATTGGAGCAGGTAAGCTACCTTCCAAAGAATTGGCCGATGAAGAGCTTGGTTCTATTGTGCAGTTGGTGGATAAAATAACCTTATCTGTGAAAGAGATCTCTTCGGGGCTTCGACCTGAAACCTTAGATGAGCTCGGTTTAGTCGAAGCCATCCGCTGGCATGCGGTGGAGTTCGAACGAAGAAATAATATAAAGTGCATATTGACTCTACCTTTCCATTCAATGAATTTAAGCGGATGCCTTTCCATTGCTTTGTTTCGCATTGTGCAAGAAACTCTTACCAATGTTGCCCGTCATTCAAAGGCAACTCGTGTTGAAATTAAACTATCGGAAAAAGATGGAGAAATTTCACTGGAGATCAGCGATAATGGTGTTGGGATTAGTGATTCGCATGTGCAGAGCTCAAAATCACTTGGCTTAATCGGTCTGCGTGAACGGGTCCATTTGCATAATGGAAAATTAAGTATTCATTCAGGAAAAGAGGGAGGTACAAAGGTTTCGATAGTAATTCCACAAAGTTCATGATATGATAAACGTGATTGTTGTTGATGACCACTCGATTGTTCGTTCAGGGTTAAAGAAAATTTTGAAGGAAGAATCGGATATTGAAGTGATTGCAGAGGCGGATGGTTCGGTATCCTTATTTCATGCGTTAAAGACAAAACTCCCGGATATTGTTTTGCTCGATATCTCCATGCCAGGAAAAAGCGGGCTTGAAATAGTGAAGGAATTGAAACAGGAATATCCCAGGGTTAAGACATTAATATTAAGTATGCATCCCGAAGATAGATTTTCTGTGCGTGCCATAAAGGGAGGCGCTTCCGGATATGTTACCAAAGAATCGGCTGCCGATGAACTTGTGAAAGCTATTCGCCAGGTATACATGGGTGGAAAATTTATTACTCCCCTGGTGGCAGAAAAACTGGCCGACTCATTTGAACTGGAGAGCAGCAAGCCGGCACATGAGCGTCTTTCGGATCGGGAGTTTCAAATTCTGACTTTAATTGCCTCGGGAAAGAAGGTAAAGGAGATTGCGTCTGACTTATGCATTAGTCCGGCAACGGTAGCAACTTATCGTGCCAGAATAATGGAAAAAATGGATTTGGACTCTAACGTTGAATTAACCGGCTATGTGCTGAGAAATAATTTGATTGAGTAACTACAAGGTGTCGCTCAATTAACGACATCCGATTCCACTTTCTTACTCTTCTCGCTCATTGAGTTGTCTCTTACCTTTCCTGTGGTTATGTGGAGTATAATCAAATCAATTCTGGATATGGAAAAGGAAAAAGAAATTGACGTTTTATTTGTTGAGGATAGCTTGGACGATTCAGAATTTACTGAATTCGCTATTGCTCAGGCTAGTGATAAAATTAAGTTTCGGCATTTCAAGGATGGTGAGGAGGCCTTGAATTTTATTTACGCGAAGGATAAGTTCTTAGGTCAAAGGACTCACACAGGACTTAAGTTCGTAATTCTGGATATTGGTTTGCCAACCATTAATGGACTTGAAGTACTGCGCAGAATTCGGGCGGAGAAAACAACCCGGAGATTGCCGGTTATTATCCTGTCTTCGTCCAAAGATCATGATCACATCGAGGTGGCCTATCATCTGGGTGCTAATAGTTATGTGATAAAGCCAAATGACTTTGACCGCTATATAAAGAAAGTCGGTTCTTTGGCTCACTACTGGAGTTCTATAAATGAAAAACTTAACTGATCATTATGAACACATCAGTGCAAGAAAAACAAAATCATTTACCTGTAAATTTAAATAGCTTCCCAACCAAGACGAGTCCTGGTAGCGAGACGTTGTTTGTTCAGCATATGGATTCATGTTATCAGGTGGCTAAAACTATAATGTTTAAACTTGATAACATGGAGAGGCGAAGGAAATTAATTCTAGTTGTTGATGATGAGCCGATCAGTTTTCGCCTTGTTGAAGAATTTTTGAAAGATGCCAAAGTGGATTGTGAAATAGTGACCGCAAAAGATGGCGTGAAGGCATATGAACTGGCTATTTCTTTATTGCCAAATCTGATCATTACCGATTGGATAATGCCAGAGATGGACGGCATCGAACTCACGAAGAAGCTTAAGAACAATCCCGAAACCCGTGAAATTCCGGTTTTGATGACTACTGGTTTGATCGTTTCCGAAGAGGAACTGGAAGAGGCACTGACTGCGGGTGTGTTTGATTGCATTCGTAAACCACTTTCCTTTACCGAAGTCAAGGCTCGTATCAAAGCGGCTCTTGCCTTCGATCAGTTGTTAAGAGGTGTTAGAGAACAGCAAAAGGAAAGGGAATTGATTTCAGACGGGTTAGAGAAGCTGCAGGCAGAACTCGAACTCAAGCATCGGGAGTTGACCTTGCATGCCGAACTTCTTATTCACTCCAGGAATTCAAGGGAAAAGCTAATGGGCAGTATTACCAAATTACAACCATTTCTTAGCCATGAGGGGAAATCGAAATTGATTGCCATGCTACGGCAATTTCAATGGGACTTTAATGACGAGAATATCCTTTCGGTAGAAAAGAAATTTGATGGGCTCAATGCTGACCTGTATAATGCCCTGGAAAAGAACTGTACGGGCATCACTAAAAATGAGAAACGTTTGTGTGCTTACTTGCTTATGAATCATTCAGCCTCGGATATTGCTAAGGTAACAGACAAAAGTCTGAATAGTATAAACGTTGGTTTTGCCCGGATCAGGTCTAAGCTAGGCTTGCCAAATAATAAGGACCTGAAGGCACTCCTTAGCGAGATTGCGAGTGTCTGATTCTTATTCATTTCCCTCTTTCGCTTTTTGATTGGCCATGGAAGCTAGTACGGCAACTGCCAAAGTGAGAATAATGAACGCCAGAGAGATTTCGATCGGAATTTTATATAGGTCAACGATACACATTTTTGTACCTACAAATACCAGGATAGCCGATAAACCGTACTTTAAATAAGTAAAATACTTATCCATTCCAGCAAGGGCAAAGTAGAGCGATCGCAAACCGAGTATAGCAAACACGTTGGAAGTGTAAACAATAAAAGAATCATCGGAGACAGCCAGGATTGCTGGAATACTGTCCACAGCAAAAACAAGATCTGTGGCCTCAATCATAATAACCACCAGGAATAGGGGTGTAGCCCACAACACATTGTCGCGCCTGACAAAAAATTTGTCGCCTTCAAAAGTGGGTGTTACCCGGAATATTTTTTGCACGAAGCGGAGCAATGGATTTTTATCGGGGTCCAGTTTCAGGTCGCCCTGTGTCAAGACCCGGATACCGGTAAAAATTAGAAATCCTCCGAAGATGTAAATAAGCCAGTGAAATTGATGGATCAACTCCACGCCCGCCAGTATAAACATGACTCGCATTACGAGTGCGCCTAAAATTCCCCAAAACAAAACCTTATGTTGATAGGCTGCTGGCACGTTGAAAAATGAAAAGATCATAATGATGACAAAAATATTGTCAACGCTTAACGATTTCTCGATTACATATCCGGTGAAGTATTCAAACGCCTTTTCTTCACCAAAATGATAGAATACAAATAGATTAAAGAGGAAGGCAATAAACACCCAAATGGCAGTCCACGTGAGCGCTTCTTTCACGGATATTTCTTTGGATTTCCGGTGAAAAACGCCAAGATCAAGGATAAGCAAAATCAAGATAAAGACATTAAAGCCAATCCAAAGCGTGGTTTGATTCATGATGAGGTATTTGGAAACTAAAGTTATTTTTGTTTTTGATGTTAACCATCATTACTCACCTTTTTTTTATCCAACGTTGGATTCATAAAATGAATTTCTGAAACACACGAAACCCAATCCGAGTATGCGCGCAGTGCAATTAGTTAAATATGGCAATAGTCCTTCATGTTTTGAAATCGCTGAAAAAGAAAAACCGGTTGCTAAACCTGGTGAAGTGGTGATTAAAGTAAAAGCATTTGGATTGAACTATGCGGATGTAATGGCCCGACAGGGACTTTACCGGGAGGCACCACCCTTACCATCTGTATTGGGCTATGATGTGGTTGGAGTTATCGAGAGCGTAGGCACAGGTGTATCAAGCGATTGGATCGGGAAAAAAGTGGTGGCTGTTACCGAGTTTGGAGGTTATGCGGAATATGCTGTTTCTAATATGTATACCATTGCCGAAGTACCTACAGACATGCCATTGGCTTCTGCTGCGGCACTGGCCACTCAGTATGCTACGGCCTATTATGCCTCATTTAAGTTGAGTAATATTCAATCGGGTGATCGGGTGTTTATTCATGCTGCAGCAGGCGGTGTTGGATTGGCGCTTATCCAATTCTGCCTATTAAAGAATTGCGTCATCTACGGTTCGGTAAGCACCGATAAGAAAGCCGAGATGATCAAATCGATGGGTGTTCAACATGTTATTAATACGAGTAAGCAAAATATTTACGAAGAATTTCAAAAATTGAATCACCAGCTTGATGTGATCTTTGATGGAGTAGGTGGTAAAATGACCAAAGCTGGATTCAAAGCATTAAGAGCCGGTGGTCGCCATGTCATCCTGGGTGGCTCGCAACTGACGGAAGGAAGAGGCATTTTTAATCTACTCAAGTTTGTTTGGTCGTTCGGATTTTATACTCCCGTTCAATTTCTTTCACAAAGTAAAAGTATGCTGGGTCTAAATATGTTGAAATTAATTCGGAGTAATCCTCTGCTTTTACAGGAATTCATGAATGAAACCATTCAATTGTTGAATGAGAAGAAAATTGGAATGCCAGTTGGCGAAAGTTTTCCGATCTCTAAATTTTTTGAGGCACACGTGCACCTCCAAAGCCGTAAATCAATTGGAAAGATTGTAGTAGAGTGGTGAATATTTTTTAGCTAAGTCCCATTTTTACCTGCATCACCACGGCCATGCTATAAGCCCGGCTTTTAGCTTCTTCAGCTTTCTCGCCACTGAATAGTTCATCAACAGTAGAGTTGAATAACTTCAGCCATTGATCAAAGTGCTCAGCTTGAAAAGCCAGGTGGAGATGTTTTTGGATCAGGTTGCTTTTGTAGCTGGCTTCTCCCAGGAGAGTGAAGGACCAAAAGTCATACATGATGGGTAAATGCCTTTGCCAATTCACATGTTTGAAAATGTGTGAAAGGAGAGGGTCTGCTTTTATCTTTTCGTAAAAAGTATCCACTAACTTTTCAATTTCGTGGCGAGATGTAATATCCGGTTTGGTCATCGGTTCTTCTGTAAAAACTTTTTAAAGTAATAATAACAAAGAAATGTGTTCTCTTGTTCTATCTTCATTAAAACCCTTGTATGGAACTTATCGGCCATAAGTTAAAGTATCAGTTTAGTAAATCAGCTCAAACCGAAGTAATGTGCAGAAAACAAATTGTTAAAACCATGACAAAAATATGAACTGATCCATAATGTAACTTTAATATTAGGCTGACAAGCAGGCCTTATTGTTGTTGCAACTTTAAGCAAAATGATGAGGCGTGAAAAACTTTGATAGATTCTTATTTAATCGATTTATGGCGGTGAATTTGGTGCTTCTGTTCCTCGCCATCCTCATTCCAAAAGGAAACGATGTATTGTTCCTAAATGGAATGCATTCTCCATTTTTAGATTTATTCTTCAGTAGCATCACTAACTTGGGCAATGGACTTATTCTTATTCCTATATTGATTTGGACACTATTCCATGAGTTTAGGTTATCCATTATCGTGGCGACTGCGGGTGCTTTACACGGCTTGTTAATTACTATTCTTAAACGCCTTGTTTTCCCCGATATGCTGCGACCGGCAGCCATTTTAGATAATGAATTTATTCATTTTGTTTCAGGTGTGAACGTGCACACTTCCCATTCCTTTCCATCGGGTCATACGGCAACAATTTTTCTCGTTACTTTTCTGATATGCAATTATATAAAAAATAAAATAGCAACTGTTTTTCTATTGGTGTTGGCTACCTTGGTCGGCTTTTCGAGAGTTTACCTTGCCCAACACTTTCTTATGGATGTAGCAGCGGGATCAATGATTGGAACTTTATGCGCCTTCTTATGCCTGGTAATGTTTGATGAACACAGGAATCTTCCACCCTGGATGTCTCTTCGAATTCATTTTAGGATTCTGAAAGGAAGGGCAGCGACCGCGAAATAAATAGCTCTTATTTAATTTAAACTTTCCCGAATCCAAGTACGGGCTTTATTGTTTCAATAGATTGAAGTTTAGGTTTCTTTTTGATCCGGTCTTCAATAATTCCTTCTGATATTTTCAGAATGATTACGATGCCAAGTTTAATAATTATGCTCAACCCTAAGCCTTCACCAAACATGCTGATAACAGGTTCCACAAAAAATTCTTCGAGCACAAACAGAACTATGGCAATGCAATAGATAATAACATAAGCATTTCGTCCCGCAGTAACTTTAACCAATTCACTGAGCGCATTCTCAAGTTTTGTATTTCGATCATTTAGTTCTCTGTTTGACCGTTGCAATTTTTTTTCCAGCCTTCCGCTAATCCAAGTGAGAAAACGGGTTTGGTCAAGCAGTGATTTATATTCGGTTGTAAGTTCGCCCAACCCTTGCTGCATTTGGCCAGGGCTTTTAGACTCGTAATAAAAATTTCGATAATGATTAAAGACACCTATTTCCTTCTTGAAGAGCTTATCTTCCTGTGTTCCAACACGCATATTATCAGGGGGTTTGGCTTCAAATATATTAGTCCATCCAACTTATAGAGAATCTGTGTAATATTTTTAAGCTATTAGTCGAATTAGCATTTTATAAGGTTCAAAGTTCTTGAATGTGTTTTTCAAAGCCAGCTAACGGTTGACAGTATCTGGTTATTTCATGTAAGTTTGGTACAATACAACAAATTAGAAAGATGTTCCGCTGGTTTAAAGAGACGTATCTTAAATACAAAGAGTGGGTCCGAGTGGACATGATGATGTACGCTCTGCTGATTTTTATGGTTATCCTTTACGGTATTTATAAACTTATTTTTTAAAGTAAAATTTCCCGAACATTATCCTTTATCTTAACAGAGAGCTCATCAGTGGGAAGATCGTTCGTGTCCTTTCCAAACGGGTCTTCAATTTCTTCGGCAATCAGTTCAACGCCTAATAGCACATAGCTTATTATCAGTACAATTGGAATGGTGATGTACTCTTCATCTCCCACTAGGCCAATGGGTAGAGTGATAAGATAAATAAAAATAAATTTCTTAATGTACATGGAATAAGAATACGGAATGGGCGTATTCTTGATGCGCTCGCAAGCGCCTACAATTTCTGAAAACTCTTTTAGCTCGCGATCCAGTATAAACAATTGCTCTCCTGTAATTCTATTCTTGGTAAACAAATTGGTGACCCGGTTATATAGTAGGGTTGAAATAGTATTGGGTACATGCTTAGCCTTTTCAATGGTCCGAATCATATCCTCGTCAACGAGATCAAGGTCCTCAGGCTTAACCTTCCCCCTGAGATGTTCTTTCAATGAGGCCGGCAGATTAGGTATCATTTGAGCAAACCACATCCTATCTTCTTTATCTGTAGTGGCCAGAAAAGAATTTAGTTTGATGGCCAGGCTACGCGTATTATTAACCATACTGCCCCACAACTTGCGACCTTCCCACCATCGGTCGTATGCGGTGTTTGTGCGGAACACTAAGAATAAGCCGAGCACAATACCGAGTAGCTGATGCATGGTAAGTGTGCTGATGAAGTGAAGCTTCAGCCAGGTAACAACCACTATACAAATAATGGTGGTATAGACCAGCATGAAAATTAAAGTTGGCCGAAGTGTTTTTATTACGTGTTTGCCGTAATTATGAAAAATGATGGAGAACCAAGCCTTGGGGTTGTAGTTAATCATGGCTTTAAGAAAGCAGTTGTTTGCCGGAAAAGCAATAGCAACCGGTTATTTGGTTTGAATGGACAATCAAAATTCATATTTCACGTTGTATATTTGATAAAAAATAGATGTGAGACTTATCCGCACAATTACTTTCCTATTGCTGGTTTTAGCCGTAGCCACCGCTTCCGGGCAGAATAATTTTCAGGTAAAACGTAAATCATATCAAAAAACAAGGTTTAAAAAAACAAGCAAGAAGTATGGAAAGGCTTGTGAAGTTTTTGAAAAAAAACGAGTGAAAGGAGAAAAAAGACCGCTCATCAGCCTTGGGCATAGCCGCAAGCCCAAAAAGAAGGCCGAACAAAATTAGTGTTGGCTTGCCTGATCCTTTCGAATATTTTTTGGAGCTTTTCTTTCCAACCTATTTTGAATCGTGCAAATTTGATGTTTGCCAATTCTCAAAAACGTAAACACCTTTTTCAATAAATTCTATGTTTAAAGACATTACCCACTTAGAGTTAAACCAAGTAATGGCCAATGCCCGGGATGCATTTAATCAATATCGCCAGCTTGATGGTAAAGCAAAAGCAAACTTTCTTGAATCCATAGCCAAAGAAATTGAAGCGTTGGGTCAGGAACTTATTCATACTGCCATGCAAGAAACCAATTTGCCGGAAGCTCGGTTAATGGGCGAACGTGGGCGCACCTGCAACCAACTGCGGCAGTTTGCCGATTTGCTCAAGGAAGGTTCCTGGGTGGAAGCCCGAATTGATACGGCCATTCCAGATCGCGCTCCAATACCTAAGCCGGATCTTCGTAAGATGCTGGTTCCCCTCGGGCCAGTGGTTGTCTTTGGCGCCAGTAATTTTCCGTTTGCTTATTCCACTGCTGGTGGCGATACAGCCTCAGCATTGGCTGCCGGCTGCCCGGTAATTCTTAAAGCACATCCCGCACACCCACAGACTTCCAATTTGGTGGCAGGTGCAATAGCCTTGGCCATTAAATCTTGCAATCTACATCCTCATATTTTCCAGCACGTGCATGGCGCTACTTTTGAAACAGGAAAAGCATTAGTGCAACATCCCGAAACGAAAGCGGTAGGATTCACCGGGTCGTTTGTTGGTGGCAAAGCTCTATACGACTATGCCCATCAGAGGCAAGAACCCATTCCTGTTTTTTCTGAGATGGGAAGTATAAACCCGGTTATTATTTTGCCCGGTGCGGCAAAAGCAAAAGCCGAACAAATTGCAGAACAATATGCCGCCTCAATTACCTTGGGTGTAGGTCAGTTTTGTACAAATCCTGGTTTAATGCTGGGTGTTAAGAATTCTGATTTAAATGCGTTAACTGCTTCACTAAGCGAGCGTATGCAAAAAATTGCTCCTGGTACCATGTTGCATACCGGCATCTCAAAAAGTTTTTATTCCAAACGTACCCATGCTTTAAAACAACAAGCAGTTAAGCTTGAAGCACAATCAGCTACTGATGAACCAGCCAACATGGGCGTGCCTACACTGGCTACTGTAAGCGCCAAAGATTTCGAAAAAAATCCAGTGCTGTTAGAAGAAGTATTCGGCCCTTATTCCTTGTTGGTTCAAGCCGATAATATAGAGGAATTAAAAAAAGCTGTGGCTGCCATTCCGGGTCAGCTTACTTGCACAGTTATAGGTGATGAAAGTGAATTGGCGCAGCACTATGACTTGCTGCAACTGATCATGGACCGCGCGGGTCGGGTTATTATTAACGGAGTGCCTACGGGCGTTGAAGTTTGTCCGGCCATGCATCATGGTGGCCCATATCCATCCACTACCGACTCAAGGTTTACATCCGTTGGCACCGATGCTATCAAGCGCTTTGTAAGGCCGGTGAGCTTTCAGAATTTTCCAGAAGAATTATTGCCAAACGAATTAAAAAACTCAAACCCTTTGAAGATTGGTAGGTTGGTGAACGGAAAATGGGAGCAAGGATAATTGGTGAGTAACCGAATTGAACATGCCTGCTCCAAAAAAAATCTTAATTACCCGTATTATCCCCGATGTAGCATATAATATGCTAAGCCATGCCGGCTTTGATGTAAGCGTGTGGGAAGGTGATGGTCCAATGATCCAGTCCCAATTAATTGAAAAAGCAAATGGAGTGAATGCCTTGTTAAGCCTAGGGGCTGATAAACTTGATAAATATTTTTTTAGTCAATGTGGGCACCTGGACATCATTGCTCAATTTGCGGTAGGCTATGATAATATTGACGTAGCTGAAGCTACCCGGGTGGGAATACCAGTCAGCAATACACCTGACGTGCTGAGTGAGGCTACTGCCGATGTTGCTTTCGGGCTGATGATAAACGTTTCAAGAAAAATGTTCCATCAGCACAAGTCGATACTGAAAGGGGAGTGGAAGCAATTTGAACCTTTGAAAAATCTGGGTTTTGAATTGCGTGGCAAAACGCTTGGTGTATTTGGAATGGGAAGAATTGGCGTGGCAATGGCTAAGCGTTGCCGTGGCGCATACGACATGAATATTATTTACCATAATCGTTCCAGAAACCCGGAAGCGGAAAAATTATTCGGGGCGAAGTGGGTTTCATTTGATGAACTGCTCAACCAAAGCGATGTACTCTCTGTGCACAGCGTATGGAGCGCAGAAACGACTGGCATTTTTAATAGAACCGCTTTTGCTAAGATGAAACCAACATCTGTTTTCATCAACACGTCACGAGGAGGTGTTCACAATGAATTGGATTTAATTGAAGCGCTTAAAAACAAAACCATTTGGGGTTCAGGATTGGATGTAACCAATCCTGAACCCATGCTGCCTGATAATCCATTGCTTTCTATGCCTAACGTGGCCATTCTGCCGCACATTGGTTCAGCCACGATCGAGGCCCGCACAGGCATGGCACGTGTGGCAGCTGAAAACATTGTGGAGTTTTATAAAACGGGCAAGGTGCCTACATGCGTGAATGCAGAGGTGCTGAAGTAGTTACGGTCATTTTTTCCGCGGAAACGCGATGGATGCCCTAATTTCTTATTTTTGGGCTTTTATGTAACCCCGAACGGCATGTTCATCACTAAAATCAGGAAGAAGAAATCCGGAGTTTTGCTTTATGGAATAACTCCTCCCAAAGCACAAACACCAACGGAGAGGATAAAGGAGATAGCAGAGAAAACGCTGAATCATCTTTGTTCACAGGATATTGATGCACTGATCGTTTATGATGTACAAGATGAATCGGCCAGAACTGTCGAGGAAAGACCATTCCCTTTTTCCAACTCCCTCGACCCGTTTGAATTTGCCAGTCAATATTTGCAACGTCTTAAAGTTCCAAAAATAATCTATCGCCCGGCAGGAAAATTTACTAGAGAAGAACTATCGCAATGGCTTCATAATCTTAAAACCCATGGCTTCTACCCGATATTTGTAGGACTACCCACACCGGATTATGTTGTTAAGACTAGTCTTAAGGAAGCGTACGAGATGTGGCGCGTGCATGAGGAACACTCGGTGATCGGAGCGGTTACAATTCCGGAGCGACATGCCATTTTAAAAGATGAAGACATCAGAATTCTGGATAAGGTAGATTCTGGCGTTTCCTATTTTATATCGCAATGTATTTTTAACGTAGGGTACACCAAAAAAATATTGGAAGACCTTACAGCCACTTGCAGGAATAAGGATAAGGAATTGCCTACCATTATTTTTACTCTAACGGTATGTGGTTCTGCCAAGACCCTTCTGTTTATGGAATGGTTAGGAATTCATATTCCTGATGATATAAAATCAGAAATTCAATTAAGTGCAAGCCCGGTTGCCCGTTCCGTTGAAATCGCAATTGCCATTGCTAAAGAGCTTATCCAATATTGTATGGGGAGATCTATTCCCTTTGGTTTTAATATTGAAAGTGTTGCGATACGAAAAGAAGAAATTGATGCTTCACTCGGATTGCTAAACACCGTAAGAGAACTTTTAAAAATAAACGGGTTGCGCAGTGAAGCAAAGCAAGAGCATCAGTTTGTTAGTTAACAACCTGCCGCTCAAAAATTATTCTTACAAATTTTCCGACAAGGTATACTTCCTTCCCTTGTTCTGTTCTTTCAGCCAACTCATTAGCGGCTCGAAATAACGAACCATAGCATTGGCATTCATGTCCTGGCCTGTGGCATCTTTAAGTACCTCGCGCCAGTCTTTTACTGATCCCGTCTCCATTATTTTTTTTAAAAAATCACCTGCTTCCTTATTTCCAAAGTAATTGGTCGCCCGGGGATTTTGCTTTAGAATATTCTCTGCGATATGCTGGTGTAATTGAAACAGAATAGCGTATGACAAGGCGTAATCATAATATTGTGCGGCATCATCGTTGATATGGGTTTTAGTAGCTGCATCGCAAAATTCTTCTCCTCTTTCAGTTGGAGGCACAATACCCTGGTATTGCTTTGCCAGCTCCCACCACTTCTTATTGAACTCCGACTCCGGCAAATTATCAGCGTATAGTGCTTTTTCAAATTCACTCATGGTGCCCGCAGCGAAAGGTATGAATACCGCCATATTCAAAGCTTCCTTCAGTAGTAATTGAATAGAGTCGGTCTTGCTGGATGGAGAAATTAATCCACGGCCAACAAGGTAAGGCTTCTGCATGGCTGCCATTCCCATCATACTTCCAATGCCCTCGTGAAAGGCGCGGTTCGCCCCGCCACGTAGTAACGTGGGAACCTGTGGAGTGCTATACGCTAGAAAATAGTATATGTGGCCTAACTCGTGATTAGAAGTTTCAAACCATTCAGAATTTGGCTCTACGCTCATCAAACTTCTCACCTCGCGATCCAGGTTAATGTGCCAAGCCGAAGCGTGATTATTTTTATTCAATGAAGAATCGGCCGGGTAGGGGTATAGATTTGATTTTGTCCAAAAAGACTCGGGCAGAGTTTCGAAACCGAGGCTTTTATAAAATGATTCACCTTCCTTTATAATCCATTCTGGAGACTTTGACGCCAAAGCGCTGTCGGTGTTCAATCCTTTTACTTCAATCATGGCGCTCCAATCCTGTCCCCACCGATTAGGCAGCCAGTGTGCGGGTAAATAATCCGGGACTTCTTTTACTTTATATTTTTTGGCCAGTTCGTAGCGAGCATAGGTATGAAGCTCACGGTAAAGGGGGCGCAACTCCTGGTTCAATCTCTTCATCATGTCCATCATTTCGGGCAAGGTCAATCCATAATCCGAAATCTGGTATGTGAAAAAATCAGGGTAGTCTAATGCTTTTACAGTTTCGTTTCGCAACCTTCGCAAATTCACAAGTCCACCTTTTAAACCTTTGCCAACTTCTTTGCTGGCAGTCCAAGCAGCTAATCTTTTGTTGAGATTGGACTCTTTTTTTAAGATATTATCAATGTCGTTGGTAGTAACCGGTTTGTCATCTATTGAATATTTGAAGCCGAATAATTTTTCAGTTTGGGCAATCGATGCCTTGATTTTTTCTTTTACTAAATCCGGAACGGTTTGTGGATCGCTGGCTGCCAGGTATAGAATTGTTTTTAATTGCTTTACCTGGATTGGGTCAAGTTTATCTTGTTGTTCCAATAATTTTTTAACAGCTGTGATATTCTCTGCGCTGCCGGTGAAAGCAGAAAGCGCCTCATCGGCAATGCGTGAATTGTAGGCATTTGTAGTGTCTCCTTCTTTAATTTCTGTATTGGTCTTCCACGAGGCTTCAGATGAAGCCGTGTAAAGTTTTACATATTGAGCGCTATATGAATCAATGAATTGTTGAGTTTCCTTTTTTGGATCAGTGCAACTAAACAAGGCAACTGTAGCGAGTAGAAAGATATTTTTTTTCATGGCGAATGTTTTACTTATGCCAATTTCCAAATAAAAGTCAATCAAATATGCTTTATTGTAATATTTTTTATTCAACAACGAAATTTAATAAACCAATTAATTTGCTGTCATACGCAATAAATCATTTAAATAGTATGGATTTTAATGCACTTGTGTACTCACTTTCGTATATAGACAAAAGGGATATCTATGGATGAGCTTAAATCAAATTGGCTGACCGATGGCCTTATAGATTTTGAATTTAAAAAGTACCAGTTGTTGGCTTACCTGCAAAAAGTGAAAGAATCATTCGGGCGGGTGGAATTGTATCCCTTTCTTTCCGACTTGGTATTTCATTATCGCAACCTAAGGTCAATTAGTGAAAACAAGGAAATTATTCAGGATGCTTTTCCGAAAGAAATTTCAACAGAAAGTTTAAAAAACCTGGAACTATCTTATAGAAAAATTATTAATGACGATGTCGTGATGAGGGAAATTGAAGATATCATCAGTTTTTCTATCCCCCAGGTAAAAAGTTCATTGGATGAGGGTTCGTTTATTTATGAATATGTCGAATCGCAATGTGAGATATCTCCCGTTGGCTTAACCTCTCTTTACGCTAATGAAGGTTACCTGTTTATTTCTCAACCTCCTCAAAAAGAAGCAGAAGTATTCCGGTACCAGGTAACTTTTTTTCAACAGAGTAATGAAACTATGCGGGGCATTCATACTCAGCACATGTTCACGACAGAGAGAAGCATCAACAATACGTATGAAGGAATTAAACTAAAATTGATTAAAGAATTTACAGACTTGCCTAATCCATCTACTTATTTGATAACATCAAAATTAAAATTTCCATTTAATCAAACATTAATGCCGGTAGCGAAGCGGATTTTAGTGAAGCAGATAACGAAGGTGGCTTAATGCTACTTAACAACGAACTGCGCACTACCCATTTTATACCCGTCAGTAAAAATTTCGATGGTGTAGTTGCCGGAAGGGTAGTCTGAGCCCTTTGCGTAAACAAAACTGAGTTTTTGTTTGGTGTTGTCGAACAGGATTTCCTGCATGGCTGTGTACCACTCTTCCTTTCCGTTTAATATGAAAGAGCCAGAGCCTTTGGCCATATCAAAAATTACCTGTCCGGTTTCATCCGTAAGTCGAATCATTATTTTTTTTCCCTCAATCGGAGCCACTTTGTTTTCGGCCAGGTTGAAATCTACCTTCAGTTTTTCCAATTGGCGGCTTCGGAATGGTCCTTCACGCTCTTTTCCTTTCTCACTAAGCGAGACAATTTTAACGTTTTCTGCTTTTAGTTGAGAGGCAATGGCCACTTTGCCTGCCAACTCATCTTTGTTTTTGGTGAGTTTGGAAATGGAATCGCTAAGCTTGCTCTTTTGAGTATTAATCTCAGTTTTAAGATCCTTGTTTTCACTGTAGAGATTGGTGTTCAGCGATTTCAAATTTTCAATCTCAGTATCTTTAGCTTTGAGAAGTTCCTCATAACCAGCCACTCTGTCTTTCAGTTCTTTTATTGCCTTGCTGCTCCAGGCAACATTGCGTTTCAATTGAGTTTCGATTTCTGCCTTGGCTTTTTGCAGGTCTTCCACATCGCCACCAAGTTTCTTGATTTCAATAATTTTCTGATCGAGTTCGGTGCTAATTTCGACCAATCTTTGCCTTGTATCGGTCAAGTCAACTGTAGTGGTTTCCAGCTGTTGTTTCACTTCGCCCTTTTCACGGTAATCAAGAAAAATTTTTATGCTTTGAATAATTACAATAATGGACAGCAGGGCAATTACAATCGGGGCTTTATTGCTTTTTGGGGGTTGCGTGGGGGTAGTACTTGTCATATGCCGTTGTTGATAAACGAGTTTGCGGCTGTAAATATGCAATAAATCTTACGAGAAATTAATGGCCAATATATCCCATTGGAATTTCAATGGGAATAAGGATTCCTCGTAAGAACAGGAGACGAAGCGCTTATTCAGTAGCCAATAAAGGTTGGCTTATTGGAACTAGTGAGGTGTTATAAAATAATTTTAGAAGCGATTCTACGGCTCAAGAAGATCTGTCATTTCTACCTCATAAATTAAATTCGAGTTGGCTGGAACAGTAACCAGTCCATTTACTGACCTGTTGCCAAAAGCCATAACTGAGGGTATATATAAAGTTGCTTTTCCTCCCTTTTTCATTTTCTGTAGGCCAATCTGGAAACCACGAATAAAATTAACCACCCGGCTATCATTAGTTTCGTCTGGCTGATTTGTGCCGGTATAAAAGAGTGCGCCTTTCGCGTTATTGGTAATAAGGTAACCGCTATAAGTAATTTTTACTTTATGAAACCAAGTAGGAGGTATGCCGCTGCCTGGTTGAAGCGGATCAATTACGTATCGAAGACCCGAAGTATCTTTAACTACGTTGGCGATACCGGCCGTAGTAAGGTAATTATCAAGAGCAACGGTGTCTATGGCTCGTTGCGTTTTTTCTGCAGCTATAGCTGTAATGCTTCTTAATTTAATGTGAAAAATCAGGTTGGAGTTTGCTGGAATATTGTCTTTAGTCTGAGATCCATAGGCATAGACCGAAGGAATATAGATTGTGGCTTTGCTGCCATTGGGGAGTTTGGGAATACCCACTTGAAGGCCAGCAATCAAATTGACAATTGTGTAATTCGTTAATGTTGAGGATTGGAAAACAGATCCACTTAAAAGTTTTCCGGTATAATCAAATGTAACTTTATCTGTTATTCTAGGAGTAAAACCAGATCCTAACGAATCAATTGTGAATCTCACCCCACTAATATCTTTATATGCATCAATATTATTTTCGTCCAGATATTTATCGATTGCGATTACATCAACATGTAGTTGGTCTGGTTCATTTACATCTTTATTGCATGATCCTAGTAAGAGTAAAAGGCCAACAATGGGTAATAACTTCATTTTCATCATATTAAAATGGATTTGCAATAATTCTTCTAACAGACACCAATTTCGCTCACCAGGTTGTAAGCATCTATTTTTTTAAACCATTTACCAACATATCGGCCAACTGCTTACCTAATTCAGTGGGGTCAATGGCGCTGCTTGGATCATACCAGAGGGGCATCCAGTTAAGGGAGGAGAATAAGGTCATAACCGCCAATTTTTTATCAATGGTATTTTTGAACTCACCATCCTTTACCCCATGTTCAATGATACTTTTAAACCGATTGATATAATTGATTCGAAGCAATAAAAATTCACGAAGGAATGGCTGGCTAAGATGCCTGTGTTCATTCATGAAAACGGCAGATGCAATAAGATCTTTTGCCATAACCTGAATGTGGCCTACAATGCCCTGAGTCAGTTTTTCGGTCGCTGTAACGGGCTTCGCTTCAACAGCATTCAACGATTTGATAAACTCCCCGGCCATGTCGAAGCAAAGGTTTTGAAGAATTTCCTCTTTCGATTTTATGTGGGAATACAGGCTGGCTGCTTCAATGCCCAGCTTCTGAGCCAGATCGCGCATGGATGAGGCAGCATAGCCTTTTTCGCGGAACAGCTCGGCTGCCTTTCTTATAACTTGTTCCTTCCTTGTTAAATTAGTTACCTCCATGCGTTCAGAAATTTCAAGGCGAAATTAATTATTAATTTTGAAGGGAACACGTCTATGCGGTACAATTCAATCGGGGAGTACTTTTACGGCCTTTCGAACAGGTGTTTGGGGTTGGTACTGCTTCCGGTGTTGTTGGTCTTGGCAGCCTATATTTCCAATTATTATTTCTTTTCCGGACTGCCTTGGTTTAAGGTAGAAGAGAATATGTTGGAAAAAGTTGTTGCTATAGAAACGGGCATTGTTTTCCTGCTGACCTTGTTTATGGTATGGATGGGTTCCTCAAAAATTAGAACCCTAATGATAGAGCCAAGCCTGGGCAAAAGAATGGCTGGTTACATCCCCATTGTTTTAATCCGGTTTCGAATGTTTAGCCTCATGGTGTTTCTGGTTGGCACGGGTGTTTTTTTGACCGGAGAATTAATGCACCTGGTCATCCTTCCTGTTCCGGTGATTTTGATTTTGGCCTGCTGGCCTCTTCGCTGCAGAATGGCCAAAGATCTTCGCTTAAAACCGGAGGAGCATGACGTATTAAAAAATAAAAATCTTGGAGTATGACCAGGATCGGACAAGTCCGTCATCACATCCCCATCATAACAAATGCTCCCCAATAATACGGCTCTTTGTACTTAACCATGAGTTGCTGTTGTGCCTGTTTAAATGCTTTGAATTTATTGCCTGACTTTGTCCAGTTGGTATAGAAATTAGTCATGAGTTGTTGTGTGGCGGCATCGTCTACTTTCCAAAGGCTCATCACCAACGCATTTGCTCCGGCTACCAAAAAAGCACGCTGCAGACCATACACACCTTCACCAGCTCGCACGTCTCCCAAACCTGTTTCGCAGGCGCTTAGCACAATAAGATCTGTTCCTTCCAAATCTAGATTCATTGCCTCATAAGCGGTTAGTACTCCATTATCAGAACTCCCAAAGTCTATTTTGGTAGTGTCTTGCTTTTGGCCTGATGGGTTTGCCAGTATTAAACCAGAGCGCAGCAGTGGATTATTTTTGGCATTCTCTGCGTCTACACCAAGAGAATTTCCGTTCCCTGTTTCCGAGTCTGCCATGAAATATCCATGTGTTGCAATATGCATGAGGGCTGGTGCCTTAATATTTTTCAGGTTTTTTTCCGATGCATCTTTTTCCTGCTTCATATCGGTTGTATAGCCGGATAATTTCAGGATTTTACTGATGCCATCCAGTTCAACCTTTGTTCCTGGGAGCGGTACTGCCGTGCCACCGTAATCGGGAAAGCCAAGTAGAAAAGAATTTTTCTTAGCAACGGCTTTCGTAGTTTGTTTTAATCGAATTAAATCTTTGGCATTACCGATGGAGACTATATCGTATCGGGCAATCAAATAGTCACCATCGGGTTTCTTCATTGTGTTTACATTTAGTTGATTGTAAACACCATCGGGTGAAAAGTATATTGTTTTTTTACCAGCCAACATAGGGTCAAATTTTGCCCAGTATTGATTATACGAGTGATCATCTGCTAATTTATTGATAGCCGAATTCTTGTAAAACTTGGCGTAACGGGTTTCCAACTGCTGACCATTTTCCAGAACTGCCATTTTAGGAGTGGAGATGCCTTTTGTAAGTATCAAAACCAGGTAGCGCGATTGGTCAGTGAAATCTTTATCGAATCCACGCACGCGGGCAATTTCAACGAGTGCTTCATCATCTTTCAACAAAGCAGAAAGATTATCGGGTGTTACTGTTTGTGTTGTATAGCTTTCTGAAAATGTATTTGATTGACTTGATAAAGCCCTTTCCATTTCGTTGGCCTCTTTTTCCAAAGCTTTGAGGTCAATCTTTTGCTCATTGAGTTCTTCTTTAGAGAGTGAATAATAATGGGAGAGGGCCTCTTTTTTTCCAATCCATGTTAAATAATTTTTAATGAGGTCCGGATTGCCACTGGCCAGAATCGTTTTCTTTACCTTGTTGGTTGAGTTAAGCAATAAAGCTTTAGTAGCAATTTGTGCGTTGAATACATCGGTGAGAACGGCCGGATTAGTGGTGCTGTAGTCTATCGCAAAATTATAGAATCGCTGAAAACGGGGTTGCAGTGTTTCCCAGTATTTTGTTTTCTCTGCTTCGCTCATGGGCTTGAAGTAACTGTTAATAAAATTCAGCGACTTGTCGAGTCCTTCTTTTAAATAAGTATAAGCTTTAGCGTGGTCTCCTTTCTTCCAATATACCAGTCCAACATTCTCCACCGACTTTACATAATCCGGGTGGTCGGTGCCTAAAACTTTTATTCTAATATTCAACGCTTTTAGGCTCGCAGCCTCTGCTTCCGGATATCGACTTTGCATTCGATAAAACACACCGAGATCGTTTTGGGTTTTGGCAAATGAAGCATTGTCTTCGGTGAACTTTTTCTTATACACATCAGCTGCTTTTTTCAGCAAGGCTTCTACCTGGTCATTTTTACCCATTTGGATGTATAGAATGCCAAGCTGATTCAGCAAACCGCCATACTCCGGGTTGTTCACCTGCTTCCTCGATTCAAATACTTTTTTGATGGCTAAGAAAGTAGCTTCTGATTCCGCGTATTGCCCGGAAATCTGGTAAACCAAAGCCAAGTTGGATTGAAACTTCCGGCTGTCAAATGATTTTTTTCCCTGAAATGCTTTCTTCGGAGCGGCTTCAGAAGCTGCTATGGCTTCCTTCATAAGACTAACGGCCTGATCATTACGGCCCATGGCCATGTAAAGCATAGCTTTGTTGTTCGTAACAATAGCGTTCTGCATACTATTTTTTCCAAACATAGAGACCAATAGATTATGCGATTCACCAAATTGCTGTTCAGCTTCGTTGAATTTGCCTAATAGTTGATTAAGCTTAGCTATGTTGTTAAGGTTTGCAGCGTAGGCAGCGCTTTTCTTGCCCAGCATTTTCTCACTGTTTTCCAATGCAAAATTCAGGTAGGTTGCTGCGTCATCGTTTTGCCCTTTCACGAGACAAACCAATCCAAGATTAGAAATGCAACGCAGGTAACTTAACTCATTGGTAAGTCCGGATTGCTCCATAAAACCTTTAACATTGATGAAGGTCACCTCTGCAAGTTTGTACCAGCGAAGATTATAGTAACTCAGTGCGGTTTCCAGGGAGTCGCGGGCCAATTCAGATTGTGTCTTCTCTGTCTTTTCTTTTAATGAATACAATCCCTTAGCCAAACCTTCACCCTTTTGTTCTACATCAAAAAAACCTGCATTTTCATTAATGGAAATTGCAAACTGAAAATCGAGGGAATCGAGTTTGTCTTTTTCTTTTGCTCCTGTATCGGCCAGACTTTTTTTGATAAGGTTGCCCCAATCTTGTTGCTGGGCGAAAGTGGGATGATTAACATGGAAAAGAATTACCAGGAGGGGTAGAATAATTTTTTTCATTTTTTGTGTAGTGGTGTTTTAGTTCCCTGGAGAGATTTAGCAAGCAAAATTAAGGTTCATGCCAATCCCATACCAATTACAAATTACGCAATATTTAAATAGTACTGTGTAATTTTGGCAACCTCTAAATGAGTTCTGTTCTTCAACCTCAGTTCCATAGATTATGAATAAAAAGTGGATAATTATTGCATTAGCCTTGATTTTAGGTACATCCGGTATTGGTTATTATTTAATGAGGTCTACTGAAGAAGAATCCATTACAAAGCCCCAGCCAAATGATTTGCCAATGTTGGCTGTTCTGCAAACCGATGGCAATAGAATTTTTCTTAGGGACGCTCCCGGGAATGTTGTGTTTATCTTTTTTAATCCCGACTGCGACCACTGCCAGCGAGAAGCTACCCAGATTCGTAACCGAAAAGAAATTTTTAAAAACCACCAGGTCTATTTCATCTCCATTGATATTATGCCCAACATTTCAAAATTCGCCAGTGATTATGGGTTGATTGATAATAATTTTCATTTCTGCCGTGCCGAGAGCGCTGATGTTTACCAATCAGTTGGCCCCCTTCCTTCGGTTCCCGCCATTTTTATTTATAAAGACAAAAGGTTTGTAAAGAAACTCGAAGGCGAAGTGAGCCTGGATGAATTGGCGAAATTCCTGTAAGTAAACCGGCAATGAAAATCCATCGCTCGCTTGCAGAAGCTGTTGTTCACTCACTGCAATTAATTTTTCAAGAAAACAAATATGCCGATAGAGTAATTGAGAAAACACTGAAGCAGAACCCCCGGTGGGGCGCACGCGACAGAAGATTTATTGCGGAGACTACATATGATATTGTTCGATGGAAACGGTTTTACCAGGAAGTAAGTCAATCAAGTGAAAATGATTTTTGGAAATGGCTTGCCGTGTGGATTACTCAGCATGAGTTTCAATATCCGGATTGGGAGGAATTTGATGGAATAAATTCAAAACAGATCCGTTCCAGACTCACAACTGAGTATGCACGAAAAATCAGAGAAAGCATCCCCGATTGGATGGATGAGTTGTGTGGCGCTGAACTTGGTGATCGATGGGAAAGAGAGCTTCATGCACTGAATGAGCAAGCGCAAGTGGTGTTGCGTGCTAATACCTTAAAAATTTCAATCAAAGATTTGGCAGGTAAATTATTGGAAGATGAGACCGAGACCGATTTGATTACCAATTTTCCTGATGCCCTGATACTAAGGAAACGCCAAAATATTTTTCAAACCCAGCATTTTAAAGATGGCCTCTTTGAAGTGATGGATGCAGCCTCACAAACTATTGCACCATTTCTGCAAGCAAAAGCAGGGATGCGCGTAGTTGATGCGTGTGCTGGAGGTGGAGGAAAGACCCTTCAATTGGCGGCACTGATGAACAATAAAGGAAAAATTATTGCGCTTGACACGGAGCAATGGAAACTGGATGAATTGAGCAAACGAGCGCGTAGGGCTGGGGCATTCAATATTGAAACCCGTTTGATTGATTCGGGCAAAGTCATCAAGCGATTGGAAAACTCGGCAGACTGCCTACTGTTGGATGTACCTTGTTCTGGGCTTGGTGTACTAAAGAGAAACCCTGATGCCAAGTGGAAACTTTCACCTGAGTTTATTGATCGAGTGCGAGAACTTCAGCAAAATATTTTAAATGATTATTTCACCATGGTTAAAATAGGTGGGGAAATGGTTTATTCCACCTGCAGCATCTTACCGTCCGAGAATGAAACTATGGTGAGGCAGTTTTTGAGCAGCCATCAAGATCAATTTGAGTTGGAAGAAGAAAAAAGGTGTTGGCCGAGTGATGGGTTTGATGGGTTCTATATGGCCCGGATGAGGAGGAAACGATAACCAATTCTAAGGGAGAGTTCTATGCAACCGATTACCAAAATTTGTTTCTTTTACATTTTCCTTACATCATTCATTCATAAGTCGATGCTCGAATAATTTTCCCCTTTTAGGTTCAGTATTTCCTTTATATTTCAATCCGAAATTAAATCGACAAGGATGAATTTGAACTTACAAGCCGATAAACAAAATACATTTGATGCCATTGTTGTTGGAACGGGCATTAGTGGAGGCTGGGCAGCCAAAGAACTCACCGAAAAAGGTTTGAAAACATTGGTGCTTGAAAGAGGCAGAAATGTGGAGCATCCCAATTATCCAACGGCCACTCTCGATCCCTGGCAATTACCGAATGGCGATAAGCTCACGCAAGAGGAATTGAAACAACAGGCAGTCCAAAACCGAACTCCCAATCTTATAAAGCCATCCAATAAGCATTGGTTTGTGAATGATTTAGAAAACCCATACACGGAAAAAGAAGGAAAACGTTTTGATTGGGCACGGGGCTACCACGTAGGAGGGCGCTCAATTACCTGGGGCCGACAAAGTTACCGGTGGAGCGACCTTGATTTCGAAGCTAACCTAAAAGACGGAATAGCCATTGATTGGCCTTTGCGATATAAGGAGATTGAGCCTTGGTATGATTATGTAGAAACTTTTGTTGGCATTAGCGGCCAGGCAGAAAATCTCCCGCAACTTCCTGATGGTAAATTTTTACCGCCTATGGAATTGAATTGCGTAGAGAAGGCTGTGAAAAAATCCATGATGGATAAATTTGGACGGTTGTTGACTATTGGTCGAGTGGCCAACCTATCGGCACCACTTACTCATGGAAACAGTCCACAGCGGGGAACCTGCCAGTACAGAAACTTATGTAATCGTGGCTGCCCATATGGAGGATATTTTAGCAGCAACGCATCAACACTCCCATCTGCCCAACGCACAGGGAATATGACCTTGCGCCCCAACTCGATTGTGTATGAATTGATCTATGATGAACAAAAGGCAAAAGCTACGGGAGTAAAGGTGCTGGATTCAGAAACAGGAGAAACGGTTGAATACTTTGCGAAAATAATTTTCCTCAACGCATCCACCATGGGCACAGCCTTTATTATGCTGAATTCCATTTCAAATCGCTTTCCTAATGGTTTTGGAAATGATAGTGGTGAACTCGGCTGCAATATTATGGATCACCACCTTGGAGTTGGAGCCAGCGGCAAGATGCTTGGATTTGAAGATCAATATGTAAGTGGTCGAAGGGGCAATGGAATTTACGTTCCCCGATACCGCAACATTGGTAAAGACAATCGCGATTATTTACGTGGTTTTGGATATCAGGGTGGAGGAAGTCGCGAAGGATGGATGAGCTTAGTGGCTGAATTAAGCATTGGCATTGATTTGAAAAAGACGGCTGCTGCACCAGGTGAATGGCGTATGGGATTGGGCGGCTTTGGGGAAATTTTACCTGATCACGTTAACCAGGTAACGATCAACAAAGACAAAAAAGATAAATACGGCTTACCAACTTTACTTTTTGATACTGAGTTTAAGGAGAATGAATATAAAATGCGTAAGGATATGGCCAATGATGCGGCCGAGATGCTGGAGGCAGCAGGTGCCCACGATGTAAAATCGCACGATAGGCCTCAGCAACGTGGCGTTGGTCTTGGTATTCACGAAATGGGAACGGCACGGATGGGCAAGGATCCAAAGACTTCCGTACTTAATAAAAATAACCAGGTGCATGCTTGCAAGAATGTATTTATTACAGATGGTTCTTTCATGGCTTCAGCATCTTGTGTGAACCCATCGCTGACTTATATGGCATTCACGGCAAGAGCTGCTGATTTTGCCGTAGGAGAATTGAAGAAAGGAAATTTGTAGATTTGATAGTAATCAGTTAACTGAAAAGAAATTAATATGGATAGACGCGAAGCACTTCAACGTACAGCCTTAATGTTGGGCTATGCCATTTCCGCACCGGCTTTAATGGGAATACTTAATGGATGCAAGGCATCGCCAGAAGCAGCTTTTAAACCTGTTTTCTTTACCGAAGATTTGGCAGCGATGATCGCTGAGATCGCAGAAATTATTATTCCAAAAACCGATACACCGGGAGCGAAGGATGTTGGAGTTCCTGCATTTATTGATTTGATGTTGAAAGATTGTTATGCCAAAGAAGACCAGGATCGCATCTTAAAAGGTGCCACCGATTTTAATGCTGATGCTGAAGCAACTTATGGCGACAGGTTTTTGGATTGCGAAGCTGCTGAGCAGAAAGAACTTGTAAATAAATATCATGGTGAAGCAATTGCAGCCATGAAATCAGAAACTCCGCCCAAGGACAGGCCATTTATTTTGGTGATTAAGGAGCTTACCATGCTTGGTTTTTTTACCAGCGAACCTGGTGCTACCCAGGTGCTTCAATATGAAGCGGTGCCCGGTGCTTACAAGGGCTGCCTTCCTCTAAGCGAGGTAGGACGTGCCTGGGCAACAAGTTGATTGGCTGCTTACTACCGCTTTACTTCTTTACCTCCGACAATTGTTCCAACGCAGATTTTGCTTTGCTGTCAATGCTGTTCTTGTATTCATGCTTTTTGTAGGAGAGGGCCTTTTCAAAATAAACTCTGGCATTTTTTAAATCTCCGGCTGCCTGGTAGATATAACCCAATTGCAAAGCAGAGTTGGCGCCAAAATACCAGGGATTATCTCCCGTCATGTCGATGCTTTGCATATAAAACAATTTGGCGGCATTAATGTCGTTGGTTTTGTGGGCAAGCCTGGCTTTCCGATAATAATACTCCACCTGCTCTTTATAGGTCTTTAAATCAGAAGGCTGAATGGTTTGAAACATAGCCTTGGCCTCTTTGTAGTATCCCCCATCAGTATAAAATCTTGTCTTTAAAATTTTCTCATTTGGAAATGGGTTGTCGGCCAGCATGGCTGCGGCAGAAATATCTGGATCGTATTGAGCCTTACCTGTCTGTTTGGCTTTCTCCCAAAAAGTCTTGGCCTGGCTTATTCTTCCGCTGAGATAATAACAGAGGGAAATTTTTAAGTAAGCATCTTTTTTAAAACTGTCGCCTTTATAAATTTTGATAAACTTATGATAGGCTGCTATCCCTTCGTCATATTTATTTTTCTGAATCAGGATTTCACCTCTCAGGTATTCAATATATGGAAGGGGAAGACCTGCATTGTGAACATCAAGGTTTTGGACCAGCTTGTAAGCATCTTCACTCTGCGAATTTTTCATCATCATGTTTATTGCCAAAAACATAACGAGGCGGTTGTTTGGATCGGTTTTTAACATTTCCGAAAACCCCTTCGATGCTTCGTCAATCTGTTGGTTGATCAACCCCTTGACGGCATAATATACAATCCCTGCTTCCAGACTGAGGGACACTGGTGAGGCCCTTAGTTCATTCAATTGTTTTTGCCCGGTTTTAACGGAACCCTTCATACCGAGCAGAGAAATAAACCAATGATACTTATCGGGCACGGAGCCCACCATCACCTGAATTACACCGCTTGTTTTTCTTATCGGGATAAAGGCCGGATATTTTTTTAAGCAATCCTGTGTTAGATTATAGGCCTGCCTGATGCCGAATACAGCATTGAGTTCCTGACCCAGGTTGATCAATATAAAACCTTTTTGAAGTGAAAGCTCAGCCCTTAGAAACAATGTTTCTGCAGACTCCGGCTTTGATTCTAATAGCTTAAGCTTGGCCTTAAAACTTTTTTCCAGTGCGTCATACTTTACTAAATCCTCGCTGATGAGTACATCAATGGTTTCGCAAAGGCTGTGCAAATAAATTTTGTATAGCTCCCTGTCCTTGTCGTTTACTTTCGACAGTAATGCAAGAGCCTGGTCGGTTTGTAAATTGATGGCCAGCTTGTAAATAGCTTCCAGCTCGGCATCGAAATGCCAATTATTTTCCTTTGCCTTGCCAGAAAATGAAAGGAAAAAAAAACAGGCCACTAGGCCTGCTTGAAATAAGATGGATTTTGATTTAGGCAACTTTCTTTCTTTTGGCAGGCGTTGCTTTTTTAGGCTTGGCTTCCTCTTCCATCGAAACCATATCTACATCGGCCAGTATTCTGCCGGAGTGCTCATCAATAACAATTTTCTTTTTCTCCCTGATCTCGGCAATTTTTTGTGGAGGTATAATAATGTTACAACCTTCGGCTGCACCACGCACTACCCGCACCACAGCCAATCCATTCGATAAACTACCGCGCAGCCTCTCGTAGTATTTCAATAATTTTTCTTCGATTTTTTTTGTGGCTTTTTCACGGTCACCACGCAATTTTTTCTCTTCCTCCTGGCTCTCCGATAAAATATCGTTCAGTTCGCCCCGCTTGTTATTCAAATCTTCCGTGCGGTCTTTAATCTGAGTTTCAATGCTACCAATTTCAGCTTTTTTTGCCTCGATTTTGTCCTTCGCCTCCTTTATTCGCTTCTCACAAATCTGTATTTCGAGTTCCTGCAATTCAACCTCTTTGGTGATGGCATCGTACTCCCGGTTGTTCTTAACGTTTTTTTGCTGGTCGTTGTATTTTTTAATCAGCTTCTCTGCCTCCTTGATTCCCTCCTTGTTTTTCTTAATGATCTCCTCAATTTCTTTTTGCTCCCCTTCAAATCGGCCCATCCGTGTTCGGTAGCCTTCCAATTCGTCTTCCAGGTCTTGAACCTCATCGGGCAAATCGCCCCGTAATTTCTTTAGTTCGTCAATTTTAGAATCTATGGATTGCAGCTTTACAAGGGCCTCCAATTTCTGCGCAACTGATTGATTTTCCATCATTTACAAGTAACTTATAGGATTTGTGATTGTTTTAGAAAAAATGCTCGCAAAGGTAACAAAATTTTCCTTTAAAACATTCACTAAAAGGTCTTTGGTGTACTG
>Ga0315912_10001528_pt1 | contig 27901 bp, 22 predicted proteins | sample VfabasoilMG_FD_204469 | JGI IMG/M metagenome (GOLD analysis project Ga0315912, IMG submission 204469) | Garden soil microbial communities collected in Santa Monica, California, United States - V. faba soil | ecosystem: Environmental > Terrestrial > Soil > Garden | place: USA: California...
AACCAGCGAAGACGATGTCGATGCTGAGCTGCTCGAGGGCCGCACGCGCGTGTCCCTGCCTGCCCAGGGCGCGGAGCAATTGGCGATGAGCCTCGCGATGTGTGTCAACGGTCCCACCGGCTGCGAGCCGGGCACCATAGGTCTCCGCGCCATCGACGTGAAGCGCGACGGCAAGTTCGACATTGAATTGTACAAGCGCACCGTGCGCGTGTGGACGCGTCGCAGCCCGACCCAATTCAAGGACATGCAGACGCGTGAGTACACCGCTGAGCGCCTGCGTCAGTTGATCAAGAGCCAAGTGCGCGTCTCGGATGAAGAGGCGTTTTTGGCCTTCTCGCGCGTAAAATCCAAAGCGACGGCGCGCACGGTGTACGCTCAAAAGGACTGGTTCGAGCGTTACGTCATCCAGCTCAGCGCGGACCAAGTGGCCGCCTATCAAAAGGCCAACGAAGCCGCCGTCACCGCCGGCGTGACGGCGCTCGGCGAGGGCTTCAAAAAAGGTTGCCCGGTGGTGTCCGAGATCCGCATCGACAGTGCTCAGCCTGGGTCAGACGATGCCGTCAAAGCCCAGAATCAAGCGGAGCTCCTGCTCAAGGAAATCAAGGCCAAGAAAAACTTCGAGGACCTGGCGCGCCGCTACAGCCAGGCCGACAGCGCGCCTCGCGCGGGTCGCGTTGGGTGCTTGGACGACAGCTACGGCGCCGGCTCGGCGGTCTTGCTCGAAGCGGCCAAGTTGCTGAAGAAGCCAGGGGATTTGAGCCCCGTGGTCGAGACCATCCGCGGCTTTTCCATCCTGCGTCTGGACGACGTAGTGACGGACGAAAACCGAGCCGCCCTGATGAAGGCCCACGTCGCGTACAAGTTGGCGCTTTCGCAACAGGCTGATGAGCAAGCGCGCGCCTTCACTGCCCAGTTGATCGAGCGCGGAAAGACCCAGTCCCTCGAGGCCGCCACGCTCGCTCTCAGTCGCGAAGTGTTGAACCTGCCGGCGTTGGACCCAGCCGCAGAAAAGTCCAACACCGAGCACCCCGCTCTCGCGCATGCCCACGCACCCCAAGTCGTCATCTCACGGCCCGTGTCTGCGGACCAGGATGTGCTGACCGAGGTGGGGCCGAGCGAAGGCGCCACACTTGCGCTGTTTGCTTTGGAAAAAGAGGACGCCATCAAAGACAAGCCGCTCGTGGCTGAAAATGGCTACGTCGTGCTGCAACTCAAGTCCAAAGAGATGCTCACCAAGGAAGCCTTCGCCGAAGAGCGCCCGCGCGTGATCGAGATGCTCTACAAGCGCAAAGCTGAACAAGCCTTGGCGCAGTACGTCGATGCATTGATCAAGAAAGCCGGTGGTCTCAACTTCAACCGCAAGATGATCCCCGCCGACGAAGACGGACCAGCGGAGAAGAAAAGCTGACTTCCCCCACCCTCAACTATTTTGAAGAGGTCCTCGACAACGGAGTCACCAGCCTGGTGACTCCGCTCGAGCAGCGACGGCGCGCGGTGGTGCTCTTGTACCTGCGGACCGGGTCCAGGTTCGAAACCGCCGACCACAACGGGCTCAGCCATTTCGTCGAGCACATGTTGTTTCGCGGCACCGACCAGCACCCAAGCGCCTATCAGCTGGCTCAAGCCTTTGAAGAGTTGGGTGGCACGCTGGACGCCAGCACCGCGGCCGATCACGGAACGCTGGGCATCTCGCTGCCACCACAGAATCTAGACGCCGTCTTGCCGCTCTTGGCCGAGGTGTATCAGCGCCCGCTGTTCGCCGACATCGAGCTGGAACGCGGCATCATCCGCGAGGAGATCCATGAAGAGCTGGGCGAGCACGGCAAATGGATCGATCCGCAGACCTTGGCGCGTAAGACTGCCTTTGATGGTTCAGCGCTCGGGCAACCCATCCTGGGCAACCTGGAGAACATCGAGCGTTTCGACGCCGAGCTGATCCGGTCACATCACCAGCGCACCTACGTGGGCAATCGTCTGGTCGTCTCCATCGCCGGCCCCGTCGACGTAGCAGCGGTGCAAGCCCGTGTGCGCTCGATATTTGCAGAGTTGCCGCGTGGCGCGGCCTTGGCCTCGGCCCCTCCACCCAGCCAAACGGCGCCCCGCTTCTGTCACGTGCCTCACACTGGGGCCAGTCAAACTCGGCTGTCGCTCGGCTTTCGCTGCGCCGGGCACCTCGACTCCATGGAGCCCGGCCTCGACATGCTCATGCGCATCATCGACGACGGCATGGCCACCCGGCTCTACCACCGCCTCTGCGACCAACGTGGTCTCTGTTATACGGTGAGCGGCGGTTACGAGGCCTACCACGACGTGGGCATTTTGGAGCTCGAGGCCGACACCGCCCATGAGAACGCCCCAGCGGTCGTGGAGCAAATGCTCGAATTGTGCTCGGAGCTCAGTCAGGATCTGATCAGCGATCGTGAGTTTGAGCGGGCGCGCAAACGCGCCACCTGGCAACACGAAGCACTCACGGATGATGCAGGCGAGACCGCCGACTTCATGGCCATGTCCGCGCTCATGGGTGTCGCACGCACCCCTGGGGCGCGCCTTGCGCGCATCCTTGCGGTGAGCAAAGAGGAGATTCGGGACGCTGCCGCGCGCACCTTCACGGCCGCAGCCAGGAGCTTGGTCGCCGTGGGGAGCAGCAAGGCGGCCCACAAGGCGGCTTTGGAGAAACTGGCCCTCACCGGCAAACTCTAGGCAAGGCCGACGTCACCACTGCGCTGGGGCAGCGTCCACTTTCCGCCCCAGCAAGCTGAATTGCATGAACGCCTCAAGGACCACGGATCTGAGCCGCAGCGCATAATCCTGTCCGGTAGTTACGTTGTACGCTGCACTCAAACAGCGGCTCACGCCCACCGCATATCCCTCCACCAAACTCTCCCCGCTGCTCAAGAGCACCACGCGTAAGGTGCCCGCGTAGCCAGGCAGGGGACTCCAGGCGCGCTCGCTGGTCGCCGTCAGGCCGTGGCGCAGGCGTTGTAAATTTGCGCGGGCACTCTCCTCACATTCAGCTAACGTAACCGTCCTGCGGGCGGGCTGGTGCAACACCCACAGTTCATCGCCGCTTTGCGTGCTCTTGGCGTAACCAAAGGGGCCACGGGGCGATTGCTCGACCAACCCCAAAGCACGAGGCACGCGCACTAATAGTGTCTGTTCGGCAAACGTGAGAACAGCCTCTTGCCCTGAGACCTCGGGTGTTGATGCGCGCGCAGCGCCTGCCGTATCCGGCGCTCCAGCAATCTGTTGAGCCGGTTTGGCCCGTGCCGGCTCAGCTTGTGTACTGCCGCAACCCAGGGTGGCCAAATGCCCCACAACCAATGAGATAACCCCTAGCCCATGTGACAGCGGCTCCCGTGGGAAAACCTTGGACGATGTGTTTTTTTTTCTGGCACGCGCATGTTTCATGCTAAGTAGTAGGTGGGTAGTGGCAATGGCTGAGTTTGGCGTTGCCTCCCATCCCTTCGAGGGGTTTTCCCCCCCTTAGGCAGAAAGGTCCAGTACCACGGTAGGTCGAGAGAGACACCCTGGCGCAGACCAACAAGGGAACCCACAGGCAAAGGGAAGTGTCCCGATATCGCTAGACCGAGCAACAAAATCCTCAGCGATCAGTCCGACTCAGCGTCGTCGGTCCTCACTTCTTTTGGACCACGACCGACAAGGCGCGGGCATTGCCCCCTATCACAAGTCACTCTCGATCAATCGTAACAAAATTATCCTTCGTTCTTTTGAACTAGTAGCCCGCTCCTTCTGTGAAGAAGCGCTCCTTGTAGCCGCTTCTTTCGCTGATTCTCGTTCAACCTGTTCGGGAAAACGAGCACGCTCATGATTCTTTCCTACAAGCCATGATGGACACCCAGACTAATCGCGTTGGCCGTCGTCGACGACGTCGCAAGAGCCCCACCAAGAAAGCCGCTACCAAGCTTGAGCCCGTAGTGCTCGCAGCCCGTCGGCCAGATTCACCCCGTTTGGAAAAGCCGACGCGCCGCATGAAGGCCGCTTCGGCCAAGCCCCGCGGCTCCATGGAAAAATCCGTGGGCGGCGTGTTTGAGCGACCAGCGGTCGAGCTCGATCCGGCCGAAGTTGAAGCCCGCAAGAAGCGGCGTGAAGCACGCATTGTCGTGCGCAAAGAGGACGAGATCGACGAGACCGAAAAGTCACGTCGGCGTCTGCTGAGTCGCTATCTCGCGGCGGAAGGCCGCGCCGCCGTCACCAAGGCCGCCAATGAATACTTTGCGGCGGGTTTTGAGCTGCCGCGGGAGCAAGAGGCACAGCTCAAGCTGCTCGAGCATTTCGACGAAACCCAGGCCCAGCGTGCGCTGCGGGTTTTGGAAGAGCTGCTCTCCGAACAAGAGCCCACTCAGCTTCCTGTGTTCAGGCAGCGCCTACGCCGCTTGGAGGATCACGCAGAGGATCCGGAGCTGCGTCTGGCTGCCGCAGGCATGCGTCGCGGCCTGCCTGCCTAGGTGTTGGGCCATGAACACAGCCTCCCCCGACGCTACGAGTTCGGCTCCAACTGAGCTCGTGGAGCTCTGGCGGCACGTGGAGCAACACTTTGACCAGGACACGGCGCACGAGGCATTTCTGCAAGCGTGTGTCGCGCGACAGGACCTTGCCCTGGCCGCCCGGCTGTACCGCGGTGTGGCAGAGCAGCACGCTGACGTACAAGCGCGCGAGCGCGCACGGCAGCAGCTCGACAAACTGACCGGACTTGCCTGGACCTTACTCAAGAGTCACGCCAAACCGCCCCCTGAGTTCAAACGCATCACCACCTGGGTGAGCATGGTGGTGTGCGCGATCTTGCTGTTAGCGGTCGCTTGGGCGTTGCACCGCTGATAGGGCGCGGCAGCACTGGGTTGCGTGTCAACGCGACGCTCGGCTGCGAGCTTGCCCGTGCAGTCGCGCGCGCTCGAACACTGAGGACAGAATTGGTCGCAATTTTTGCCCAGTTTTACCCAGATCTGACTTGCGCGCTCACCCCAATCCGGCGTAACGCGATGAAGCGGATCGCAAGGAATAGTGATTCGTTCTGATGCGTTCGTGAGTTAGGTGTGAAACTGCTGCGCCAGTGCAATTTCGCGGGTGCGTTTCGAGGATCCCGCGCGCACTTTCGTCTCATCGTCTCGGCGACCTACCCCCAAGGAAACTTCTATGAAAAAGATCGTATCTGCCCTGTCGTTGCTCCTCGGCCTGCAGGCCCTGGCCTGCGGTTCGTCCGCACCACCCCCAGCAGCGCCCGCGCAGCCGGTGGCTGAGCCCACGCCCGCACCCGCTCCTGCACCAACTGAAAAGCCGGGTGATGATCCACGTCAGAGTGACATCAACATCTCCGACGAGATCAAGCTCGCCTGCGGCCTGACCGAGACCGAAGCACACTTTGGCTACAATTCCGCCAAGGTTCTGGAAACGGATCAGACCATCATGAAGAAGCTGGCTGACTGCTTCACCACCGGCAAGCTCAAAGGGCGCACGATGCGCTTGGTGGGCCACGCCGATCCGCGCGGGGAGCCCGAGTACAACATGGTCTTGGGCGGCCGCCGCGCGGACAACGTGGGCGCAGCGCTCAAGAACGCCGGCCTACCCGCCGCACAGGTCACCACCACCAGCCGTGGTGAAATGGACTCCACCGGGACGGATGAAGCATCCTGGGCCGCTGATCGTCGCGTCGACATCCACCTTGCAGAGTGAGCAGTAAAATCGTGGACAAAGCATCATCTCATGGCGGGTTCGATCTCGTCGCGCTCGTACAAGAAGCTTCGGGCCCTGGTTTAGCCGTCCTCATCGCGCTCGGCGCAGCCTCCATTTTGGTGTGGGTCATCTGGTTTGCCAAATGGCTCCAGCTTGGTCGGCTGCAAACAACTCAGCGCCGCTTCGAAAAGGCGTGCAATCAGGCCGCGCGCGGCACGGATTTGCTGGAGATCGGTCATTCGATGAAATCAGCGCCGGGCGCCACGGTCGTGCGGGCCCTGCACGGACGCATCGATGACGTCAACCTCACTCAAGATCTGCTCGTCGCCACGGCCAAGCGCGCCATCACCATTGAAGAGCAGCGCGCCATGGCGCTCATGCCCTCGCTGTCCAGCATCGCCTCGGCGTCGCCCTTCATTGGGCTGTTTGGCACGGTGTGGGGCATCATGATCGCGTTTCAACGCATCGGCGCTGAGAAGAGCGCGTCACTGCCCGTGGTGGCCCCTGCCATCGGTGAGGCGCTCGTGGCCACGGCATTTGGGCTGTTTGCCGCCATCCCGGCCACCATCGCCTACAACTTCATCGATCGCCGCATCACGGACCTGATGGATGAACTGAACGCCGCGGCAGATGTGTGGGTCGCCCGCATCTATGCCGATGAAGTGCAGCGTCGCAGCGCGCGCGAAATGCGCCGAGGAGCTTGAGGCATGGGAGCACAAGTCGGTGGTGGCCGTGGTCGTAGACGGCGCGGTTTTGGCGACATCAATGTAACGCCACTCGTGGACGTGATGTTGGTGCTGTTGATCGTGTTCATGGTCACGGCTCCTCTGCTCACCACCGGGCTGCGCATCGATCTGCCTGAGGTCCAGGCGGCCGAGTCGCCCATCAAGGATGCGCGCCTGCTGGTGACGGTGACCAAGGAGGGCCAAGTGATGTTCGGTGAAAAGGACGTCACGGGCCGTGTGGCTGAGGCTTTCCGGGAGAGTCAGCGGGTCCAGACGGAGCAGCAGCTCTACATTCGCGCCGACAAGGAGGCACGCTACGGGGTCGTCGCCGAAGTGGTAGCGGCAGCGCGCAACAGCGGCGTGGCGTCGCTCAACTTGCTGGTGCAGCCCGAACTCGAAGCGGTCGAGGAAGTGGACGCAGACAGTCCCACCGATACGGGCACGGCAGCGCCCGCGGCCCCCCAACAACCAGGCGCCCAGGAAACGCCGTGAGCAATAGCGCCACCTTCGACGAGCCCGATTGGGGCAAGCGACCCCGCGCCTTCACCGGGCGGGAACTGCCGCTCGCCCTAGGCTTGGCGCTGCTCGTCCAAGTGGTATTTTTTGGCCTTTTGGCCTTCTTTGGCGACACGCGGGGCGCGGTCCGCAAAGAACAGGTCCCCGAGGTCAAAGAGATCCCCATCGCTGTCCAACCGGTGCTGGATGAGCTGCCGCTGCTCAAGCTCGGCAGCAAGAACAAGGTCAAGCCCAAGCTGCCGCAGATGTGGCAGAAGCGGGCGCCGGTCCCCGTCAAACGTTATGAAGAACGCAGCGCGCCCAGCGACCAGGCAGAGGACGACGTAGAGAAGATCCCCGAGAGCAAGCTGGCCGACAAGCATCATGAAGCCCCGCCCGAAGACGCTGAGGTCGTCAAGGAACTGGAGCAAGAGCTCGAGGACCCAGACGAAGATCAAGAGCTGCCCGAGTACAACGAAGACGGCGCCGAAGATGGCTCCGAGTTTGGAACGGAGACCGATCCGCTCAAAGCACGGCAGATTGATCTGTACCGGACAAAAATTGCCAGTTGGTTCAACGCCCGCTTCACGCAGCCCACGGATCAAATCCCCTGCAATGAGCTGAAGAAACTGGCCGCCAGCGTCGCGGTCAATGTCAGCGGCAACCGCACCATCACCGGCTTTACGCTCACATCGCCCAGCGGCAACTCCACCTTCGATCAGCGCGTCAAAAGCACCATGAGTGCCTTGGTCGGTGAGCAACTGCCCCCGCCTCCGCCGCTGTATCCAGACATCCTGGGCACCACGCTCTCCCCGCGCCTCTCAGGACAGTGGGCACCGTGCCAGGCCACGTCCAGCCCCGCCCCAGCTGACGACGCCCCCGCCCCCGAGCAAGCTCCCGCCGAGCCGCCCGCCCAAAACGAAGCACCAGCTGAATAGTCGGTCGGCAGCTGTTCGATCCCAAGATGGGGTCAGCTGCCGTCCAGCGGCCTGGCTTCGCGGTCCGTGTCTTGTCACTCCCAAGTCAACATGAGCGCTTGATGAGGCTGTGGCTCAAGTCGTGATCGCCCCGCGCGGTCTAGTCAAAACTCGTAGCGCATCACGAACACTCCGCCGTCTTCCACAGCATCTGGAGCGAGCTTTGGGGATCGCTCTGAACTGGTCTGATCGCCTTGATCTGGGGCGGCGCGTCTCGGTCCGAAACCGGCCTCCTCACCGCCCGAAGCTGAGTTGTCCGAAAGCTCGGCTGGACTTGGAGCAAGCGCGCCCAGCAGGCGCGCCGGGAACTAGCCGTGAGTGCTCAACAAATGCCCGCGGAATTTTTCAGTCGGGCAACCCTCAAAAAGGGGCGCCCTTTGCTGTACAATCGGCCGGGTCGCGCTTTTCTCAACTTCGTCTCGCTCTTCACCCGCCATGTCCGCCTACCAAGAAACTGAAGTCCGCCCCGGTGACGTCCTCGCTGGCAAGTACCGCATCGAGCAGGTGCTCGGGCGTGGTGGCATGGGCGTGGTCGTCGCAGCGACACACCTGCAATTGGATGAGCGCGTGGCGCTCAAATTCTTGTTGCCCGAGGCCCTCACCCACCCAGAGGCCGTCGCGCGGTTCGAACGTGAAGCGCGCGCAGCCGTCAAGATCAAGAGCGAACACGTTGCGCGCGTGACCGACGTGGGAAAGCTGGAGAACGGCTCACCGTACATGGTGATGGAGTTTCTCAATGGCGCTGATCTTGGTCAGTATCTTGAACAGCACGGCCCGCTCCCCATTGACGAGGCCGTGCACTACATCCTCCAAGCGTGCGAGGCCATCGCTGAGGCGCACTCCCTGAGTATCGTGCATCGCGATCTCAAGCCCGCCAACCTGTTTCGCATCCTGCGCGCTGACGGTACCCCCTCCATCAAGGTGCTCGACTTTGGCATCTCCAAGGTCATCACCGGTCATGAGGCGTCGCTCACCCAAACCTCATCGATGATGGGCTCTCCGTACTACATGTCGCCGGAGCAAATGACGTCCTCCAAGAACGTCGATCACCGCACTGACGTCTGGGCACTGGGTGTCATTTTGCACGAACTTTTGACCGGCAAGGTGCCCTATGAAGGGGAAACCATTCCTGAGGTGTGCGCCAAGGTGCTGCAAGTGGCGCCCCCCGACCTGACGGAGTTCCGCAAGGATGCCCCCTGGGAACTGCAGGCGGTCATCAGCCGCGCCTTGGCCAAGAAGCGAGAAGATCGCTATCAGAATGTGGCTGAGTTTGGCCACGCCCTGCAGCGGTACGGCACCAGTGACGCTTCACGGTCCGTCGAACGCATTAGTCGCGTGTTAGGCGTTGCCCCCGGCATCGACCAACTCTCGGCCTCCGGGCTCAGGAATGCCGTCGCCGCAGCTCAAACCCAATCGCTCTCGCGCGATGGCCTGGAGGCCTCCACTCTGAACGGCGCCTCGAACACCCAGGTCGATTACGCTTACTCTCCACCCACCCATAAGCGCTCACCACTCGTCTGGCTGGGTCTTGTGGTGGTGCTGCTGGGCGCCGGTGCAGTGTGGGCCATGCGCTCGAGCGAGCCCCCTCTGGACACGCAGGCGGCCTTGGTGCCCGCCCCGGCTCCGGCCACTGAACCCGCCGCGAACGCACCTGCTGATGCGCCGAGCCCAGCGCCCTCCGCGTCCGCACAACCAGCCGCGCCGCCGCCCGTCGCTTCTGCGCCCACGGTCGGTGCACCTGCTCAGACGACCCCCGCAGCTCCGACCACAACCAACACTGCAACGTCGGCGAGCACTAAGCCCGCCTCTCGGCCGGCTGCCTCGAGCAAACCCGCGCCCTCCAGCAAGCCGCGCCAAGCTCCCCGGCCCGCTTCAGCGGCGACACCTGCAGCTGTTGTTGCTCCGTCACCCGCCCCTGCGCCGCCCACCCAAGCGCCCAAGCCCAAGAGCTCCTCCAGCCTGTACCTCGATCGCAAGTGACCGCACAGACTGAGCTGAGCGGCTAGCGCTCAGTTTTAGCCGAGGTGGAATCGGCTCCTCGAAGAAGGGCCCGGAGACCGCCTCGAGCACCCCAAGACGCGAGCCGCCTTTTCAATGCACCTGCCCCAAGGCTATGCCGCGGCCATGCTTCGCCTCGTTGGTCGATCTCTCCCCACGTCTGCTCTCCTTGCCCTCCTCGCGAGCTCCCTCGCCTGGTGTGGGCTCAGTTGGGCGCAAGGCACTCCGACTGCCGACCCCACCGAACCCCGCGACGAGGGTGATGTGCTCGGCGAGTTCATCGTCACCGGCAACGTCCAAGAACACGTGCCCAAAATCGCCATCTTGCCGTCGCTCTCACCTGCTCTCGAGGACGTGATCGTGCGCAGCGTGGTGCGCCGCGACTTGGAATTGAGCGGCATGTTCGACGTCATCGGCGACGACAAAGCACCCGCCGGAAATTACGACTTCGAAGATCCGGTCGACGTGGCGGCCTGGCAAAACTTGGGGGCTGAGGCCATCGTCAAAGTGGCCGCGCGCAATGCAGAGAACGACCGCATCGAAGTGCTCGGCCTCGCCTATTTCCCCAGTGCTGGGAAAAAGCCGGTGTACCAAACCAAGATCGTGGTCGACAAAGCGAACGCGCGCAAAACCGGGCACCAAATCACCGACGACCTGCTCGGAGCACTGACCGGACGACCTGGTGGCTTTTCAAGTCGCTTTGCCTTCTCGGGCAAGTGGGTCAGAAACCGTCGCATCTTCAGCGCCGACGCCGACGGCTATGGACTGACCCCGCGCACTCCTCAAGAGGCGACGGCCATTGGCCCGACCTACGGTCCAGACGGGCAGCTCTATTACTCCTCCAGCAAGAACTACGCGCCCTTTGCGGTGAACATTCTGACCGCTGACGGCAAGGAAAAGTCCGTCAAGCTGCCCTTCTCCGGCAACATCTACAGCACGGCCTTCGACAAGACGGGCGGACGACTGGCTGTGGCAGTGTCCCAGGACAGCAATAGCCACATCTATGTCGGCAAGCCCAACGGTTCGGACATGAAGAAGGTCTCCACGACGGAGCTCGCGACCCATCCTGCGTTCTCCTCGGAGGGGCATTTGGCGTGGGTGGGCGGCAACGAGAGCCAAGGCTCGACCCGCATCTACGTGGACGGCAAACCCGTGTCGCCCAATGGCTTTACAGCGTCCTCGCCTACGTTCTGCGATACCGAAGACGGCGTGTTCTTGATCTACTCGGTCAACGTCGGAAACGGGCGTCATGATTTGGTGATGTCGCGCCCCAACGGACGTGGTCTCACACGTCTCACACAAAATCAGGGCTCCAACACCTATCCAGCGTGCAGCCCGGATGGTCGCTTGCTCGCCTTCTTCTCCACCCGCAACAAGGAGGAAGGCCTCTACGTGCTGTCGCTCAAACGCTGGACGACCAAGAAGGTACTGGGGCAAATCGGCGAAGGCTTGCGCTGGGAGGCGCTGCCCCGCGAGATGCTGACCCGCCCAGTGACTGAGACTGCGTCTCAGGCGCCGCTCGCTACCGATCGCGGCCCTGCCTGCGGCCTGGCCCCTGCCCCGAGCGCGCCGCCCAAAAAGAGCAAGAAAAAGCCGGCGCAAACGCCGTAGTCGGGGCTTCCGCGGGCAAGCTGGGGGCGCCCAAGCGCCCGAGTCGAGTTAACTTGGCTCGGCGCTGGCGTTGGCGCGAATGAACCGCCCGATGGCGTGCGTCTCGCGCGCGCCCAGCAGGCCAAACTGCACACCAAACCCGTCCGCCCGGTGCCAGCGCACAAAGCCCGGCACGCGCACCGGGCCCAGGCCCGGCAACTCAAACAACAGCACAAGCTCGGTGCCCACGGGACAGGGCGCTGCCCCGTCCAAAAACATCCCGCCGTTGCTGATGTCTTTCGATTGGGATTCAAAATGGCTGGCTGTGGCCTGGCTGGGCTGGTCACAGTGGATCTCGACCTGGGTGATCAATGTTGCCCGAGGATGTTGTCGCTTTTCACGCAAGGTGGTGGTCCTAGTAAAGGTTGGGGTCTGACAAGAGCTGCAATGTGGATCCCCCGCTGGCCATTCCGACTTTGTATGGTGGCCTTGGCGGCTCTTCTGTCAAGATAGTCAACGACGATGCGCGGCTCAGGTTTGAACAAAGATCAGCTTGCCAAAAAGCAGCGCTCGACGGGCGTCGTCTTGTTGACCACATGCACTCTTGCGCTGCTCGGCACGCTCATCGCTATCCCCCGACCCACCGCACCCCACGTGCTGCCGCTACCCCGGTTTGATCCACACGCCATCGCGACGGTGGACGCAAGCGAGCGCGCCCTGGCAGAGAGCGTGCTGGATGGCAGCCTGCGCAACTCGGTGCGCGCGGTGGGGGAGCGGGTACGGCGCGTGGGCTTGCAAACCTACCAAAGAACCAACATTGTCGCGACGGAATATGCGGCCCTCGGACGCGACGTCCGCGCGCTACTCAAGGCCCATCGCCAAGCCGAGCTGCTACAACTGCGCGCGCTCCAGGCCGAGCTCTTCGTGCGCGCGACCCACGCGAGCGCGCGGCTCGGAGCGCCCACGTCCGACCTCAAGGAGCTGGGAGGCGAGTTTGGCCACCTGCTGTTTGTCGGTTGGATGAACGACGACCAAACGTGCATCTTGCCCGATGCCACGCTGCGGCTGATGTTTCGCAGCCATTTCGCTCGGCTGCTCGGCTTGCACGCGCACCCGCAGTTTCGCCAGTCCCTGCAGGAACTGCGCCTCTACTACTCCACCCTGATCGAATTTCCGCCGCAGAGCGTGAGCGACCCGGCAGCCACCGCCCAGCTACAGTTGCGCTACGCCCAAACGCTCGGCCGCCTCGATCCCAGCTTCGACGCCCGACCCCTGCTCGGCATGTTGCACCTCAGGCTGCACCAGTACGCACATTCCATCCAGCTGTTTGAGCAGTTCCTCAATGAGACCCCCAATGCTCCCTTCAGCCGCTTGGTGCGCGGCCACCTGCAGCTTGCCCAGCTCCACTTCCAAGTTCAACATCTCGGCACACCGTAGCTCGATCGGAAATCCAACCCCGCAGTGCCGCCAGCCTTGATGCAGGGCCGAACAACAAGCACAACCCGCGCCCGACGTGGAAACGACCTCGCTCTTTACCTTACACGACGCAGCGCAGCGCTGCGCCGAGCTCAAATCCGGTGAGCGACTGGACGTGGCCGACTGCCACGGCTGTGCGCCCGCCCTGTTGATCGCTCGCGTGCTTCAGCACCATCCGGAGCGTCGCCTTGTGGTGCTGGTGCCAGACAACGAAGCCGCAACGCGACTCAGTGCAGATCTCGCCGCGCTCGCACCACACGCCGTGTCGGCCACATTGCCTCCCCGCGCCGAATCCCCCTACGACCAGGTGCGGCCTGAACGCTCGGTGGCGCTGCAGCGCATCGCCGCACTCAGCGCTCTGCATGCGCGCGCCGAACCGGCTCACGTCCTCATCACACCCGCCTCGAGTTGGATACAGAAGGTGCCCAGCCAAACGGCTGTGCGCGAGCAGTTACTCGAGCTGCGCTTGGGAGACCAGGTCGAAAGCCAGGCCTTGGCCTTGGCGCTCGATCGCTCGGGGTACCGCCGCACACCGCTGGTTGAAGATCCCGGCGCCTTTGCGCTGCGCGGCGAGATTGTAGACGTGTGGCCGCCAGGCACACCAGCACCGCAGCGTCTGGAGCTTGAGTTCGAGCGCCTCAAATCCATCACACCATTTGACCCCGAAACCCAGCGTAAGACAGCTCAAGCTGGGCCGGAGTTGGTCACGTTGGGGCCCGCCCGGGAGGCCGTGTGCGGCAAGCGGCCCGACCAACAGAGCGCCCAGCTCATCCGCGCGCTGTGTGATGAGCTTTCGTTGCCCTCCACCAAGACGCGCGCCCTGATCGAAGATGTACAAAGCGGCCGACTATTTGTCGGAGAAACTGGCTTGTTGCCCGCGCTCTGTGAGCTGGTGCCGCTGTTCACTCATCTGGGCAGTCAGTGCCTGCTCGTGGTGGTCGATCCGCAAGGAGTGGTGGCCGCAGTCCGACGCCACACTGAGCAGCTCGAGCTTGGGTATCAAGCGCTCGAGCGAGACCAGCCAGCCTTTGCTCCTCATTTCCACGCGCTTGATGCAGCGCAGCTCGATACGAGCGTACACAGCCTGGCGTGCCTGGCCCTGCATCGCACTGCGATTGCTGGGCCGAGCGGCGGCTTCAGCGGCCTGGCCAGCGCGCAATTGGGTTGCCCCAGCTTGGGCGCGCGCGATTTGGCCGATCTGGCTCTGCAACTCGAGCTCGCGCGCTCGGGCGGGGGTGATCTGTCTACGCTCGCCGCAGCGCTCCGTCGCTACCAGGACGACGGTTACCAAATCACCCTCACCACGCGCACCGCCACTCAGGCCGAACGCTTGCAGACACTGCTTTTGCACCGGGACCTCAGGTGCGAAACTGCCCCGCTCGTGGTGCACCCGCGGCGAGCGCGCGCAAGTATCCAGTTGGTCGTCGCTCCGCTTGCCCAGGGCGTCATCATCGAGCACGAAAGTTTTCTGCTCATGACCGAAGAGGAGATCTTTGGTCGCCGCAAACACCAGCCCACCAAGAACAAAAAGTCACGCGTTTTTGACGCCATCGACGACCTGCGCCACCTGCGCGTGGGGGATCATGTGGTGCACGTCGAGCACGGTGTCGGTCGCTACCAGGGTCTTTTGCAACAGCGCGCCGGCGGCATCACGGTGGATGTGCTGGCCATCGAGTATCAGGCGGGCGATCGCCTACTCTTACCCGTCTATCGGCTCAATCAAATCCAAAAATATTCTGGTGAGGGCCTAGCGCGCCTGGACCGCCTGGGCGGGCAGACCTTTCTCAAGACCAAGTCGAAGATCAGAAAGAAGGTCCGCGACTTGGCCGACCAACTGCTGCGCGTCTACTCGATCCGCCATCAAAAACAGCGCCCCCCCATCCCCGCCCCGGGCGATGATTATCTGACATTTGAGGCAAGCTTTCCTTACGAGGAGACGCCCGACCAGGCCGCGGCCATCCTGGACGTGGTGTCTGACCTCCAAGCTGACACCGTGATGGATAGGTTAGTGTGCGGAGACGTTGGCTTTGGCAAGACCGAGGTCGCCCTGCGCGCCGCCTTCTTGGCGGCGCATGCTGGCCGTCAAGTGGCGCTGCTCTGCCCCACCACCGTGCTGTCGGATCAACATCTGCAAACGTTCCTCAAGCGTTTTGAACCCAGTGGCATGACGGTGCGTGGCTTGAGCCGTTTTGAGAGCAAAGCCGCGGTTGAAAAGACCTTGCACGGGCTCAGGTTGGGCAGCGTCGACATCGTCGTGGGCACGCACCGCGTGCTGTCCAAGGACGTGTTCTTCAAGAACTTGGGGCTGCTCATCATCGACGAAGAGCAGCGCTTTGGTGTAGCTCACAAGGAGCGCCTCAAGGAGCTCAAGTCGCAAGTGGACGTGCTGACACTGACCGCCACGCCCATCCCCCGCACCTTGAACCTCGCGGTGGGCGGGTTGCGCGACATGTCCGTCATTTTGACGCCCCCGGAGGAGCGGCGTTCCATCCGCACCTTCATTGCTCGCCACGATGAGCAGCTCTTGACCCAGGCCATCCGACGTGAGCTGGCGCGCGGTGGGCAGGTATTTTACGTGTACAACCGGGTGGAGGGCTTGGTGGAGCGTGCCGCGCGTTTGCGCGAGCTCATGCCCGACCTCAAGTTCGGTGTGGTTCATGGCCAACAGAGTGAACGCGAACTGGAGACCCAAATGCACGCCTTCGTGCAAGGCACGACGCAAGTCTTGTGCGCCACCGCCATCATTGAAAGCGGGCTCGACATTCCCCGCGCCAACACCATCATCATCGATCGGGCGGACCTATTTGGCCTAGCGCAGCTGTACCAGCTGCGTGGCCGTGTGGGGCGCTCCACGGAGCGCGCCTACTGTTACCTGTTGGTTCCGGCAGAGGAGCAGCTCAGCAAAGAAGCACGTCAGCGCATCGAGACGCTGGAGCGCTACTCTGAACTCGGCAGTGGGTTTCAGGTCGCCAGCATGGACATGGAGCTGCGGGGCGCAGGCGACATCTTGGGGGGAGACCAGACCGGCTTTTCTACCCAGGTGGGCTTTGAGCTCTTTGCCCAGATGCTGGCCGAGGCGACCGCGGAGTTGTCGGGAGAAGACTACGTACCGGAGGTCGACCCGGAGCTGTCCCTGGACGTCGAGGCCTATCTGCCTGACAGCTACATCGAAGACGTGGGTGTGCGGCTCAGTCTCTACAAACGCTACGCCTCAGCCGCGGACGCTGCGCGCGTGATCGAGCTGGATGAGGAGGTGAGCGAGCGGTTTGGCACGCCCCCGGCGCCGGCGCGCATGTTCTCTTTGGTGATGCTCATGAAGGCGGAGCTGCGCGAGCTGCGCATCGTCAGCATGCAGGCGACCAAGGCCATCGCCCACGCGCATTTGCGCCAGGACACCCCCATCACGAGCGAGCAGTTGGTCCAGCTCGTCGCGGCAAAGCCGGGTCAATACACCCTCTCTCCAGATGGACGCATCACGCGACGCGCCGTGGCGCAGGAGAACCTAAGCAGCGGTTACGAACATGCGCTGTGTCTCGTGGCTGAACTCACCAAACCACTGGGCTGACCGAGCCCCAGGGCTAACTGCGCAGGCTTCCCAAGCAAACGCGCGTCGTGATCAGCTCTTGGTCGCCTGCTTGAGCGCTTTGCGACGCAGCGGTAAGTGTTCCTTGGACAGGTACGAGCGCGCCGGGTCTACCACGAAGCGACCACGGATCGCCTCTCGACCCAGCAACATGGGAAACCCCATGTTTTCTCGCGAAGTCAGCGTGAGGTCCACGGGCCAACTTTGCCCACACAGGTGCACTTCGATGCGAATGACGGGGCGACGTTGGCGCGTGCCGTTGGAACTAGTGACCCAACGCATGTCGTGCAAAGGCACCTCACACACCGCTTCACCACCTCGATACAGCTTTCCTTTGCGCTTGCCTCCGCCAATCACAAACTGCACATAGTGTTTACCGCGTTTGTCCAGCACCATGACGTCTTCCGCGTGCAAAGACGAGCTGCGTGCGCCGGTATCGACCTTGGCCTTGACCGCCGCTACGCCCAACTCCGGCACCGACACCCACTCGCGCCAGCCCAAGCGCGGTTTGGCAGGCTTGATCTTGGTCGTCAGAGGCGCCCGTTCCTTGTCGGCCTTGGCCGTCGACTTTTTCACGGGTTTTTCAGGGCTCATCGCCCTCAGCCCGGTCCATGATGGACAGCGGACTGTCCATGCCTTTGGGAAAGTCGCTGCGCTTGAGGCGCTGTACCGGGGCTTTTCTATGTTCCTTGGTCCGCTCCGGAACCAGGTCGGTCATCGCCTCCAGCTTTCCAAAACACAAGAGTCGATCTCCCGCCTCGAGCAGCTTCATCACGCTGGGGTTGGGGTACACCTTGCCGTCACGGTGCAACGACAGCACGTTGATGTCTCTTTGTTTGAGACCGCTGGCGTCAATGGTCTTACCGACCAACTCCGCGCCCTCTGGGATCACGATGTCGGCCACGTCGTAGCCTCGGCTGACGGTCAGGCGTTGGCGAATGTCCACTTCGGGGAATTTGATCTGCGTGCGCAGGTAGCCGACGATAGCGCCTGCCACATCCAGCCCGGTGGCGCGCTCGATGCCTTCTAGACCTGGTGATGAATTCACCTCCATCACCTTGGGGCCCTCCGTTGCCTCCAGCATGTCCACGCCAGCGATACGCAAGCCCATGATCTGCGCCGCACGCACCGCCGTCTCCACGTATTGCTCGGACAACACCACAGGCTCCGTCCGACCACCTCGGTGCACGTTGCTGCGAAACTCTTGCCCTTGAGCCACCCGGCGCATGGCCGCGATCACCCGGTCCCCGACGACGATGGCGCGGATGTCCCGACCGCGGCTCTCCGCGACGAATTTTTGCACCAGCACGTTCTGACGTGTGGAATGCAGCGTCTCGATGATCGCCTCGGCCACCTTGTTGTTCTCGGCCAGGATCACCCCGACGCCCTGAGTGCCCTCCAACAATTTAATCACAACCGGCGCGCCACCCACGCGCTCGATGGCCGGCAGAATATCGTTCTTGTCGCGCACGAACGCGGTCTGGACGATGCCTATCTGATGGCGACTCAAGATCTGCATCGAGCGCAGCTTGTCGCGTGAATTGGTGATGCCAAGCGATGAATTGGCGCAATACACGCCCATTTGCTCAAACTGCCGCACCACCGCCGTGCCAAAGTAGGTGATGGACGCACCGATGCGCGGGATCACGGCATCATAGGGGCTCAAGGGTTTGGACCGAAAATACAGGTCGGGTTTGCCCTGCTGCACGTCGATGGCAAACTTCAAGGTATTGAGCACCTTGACGCTCAGGCCTTGTTTGAGCGCAGCTGCGCGCAAGCGCATCGTGCTGTAGGAATGTGGACTGCACGACAAGATAGCCAGTTTGATCGGCGGGACTCGGTGGCGGCGCTCCAAAACTTTCATCTCCTCGTCTGCCTCGGCTTCAGGGTAAGAGAACGCCGACGGTAGCCGCAAAGCAACAGACCGCGTGGCCGAAAATCTGCCGAATTGTGTCGGCGGGCGTTACAAGTCACCGGGGCGCGACGCTATGGACACATACTCGCGCCTGGCTAAGTCGCGCTTAAATACGCGCTCGCCTCAGCCCGCCCCGCCGCGTTGCCCGCGCTGGCGGAGGAAGTGATCGGCCAGCACGATCGCCACCATCGCTTCACCCATCGGGGCGAACCTGGGCAGCAGGCAGGGATCGTGACGGCCCTTGGTTGCAATGGTGGTGGGGCGACCCAGGCTATCGACCGTACGTTGCTCACGCGACAGACTGCTGGTGGGCTTGATCGCCACCCGCAGCACGATGGGCTCCCCGCTGGAGATACCGCCCAGCATACCACCATGGCGGTTGGTCTCGGTGCGGATCCGGCCCGAGCCATCGCTCATGAACACATCATTATTGTCGCTGCCCCGCTGCGTTGCGCAGCCAAAGCCAATCCCGTACTCAACCCCAAGCACCGCCGGCAAGCTAAATAGCCCTTTGGCCAGGTCCGCCTTGAGCTTGTCAAAGACGGGTTCACCCAGCCCGGCTGGCACCCCCCGCGCGACGATCTCTGCGACGCCACCGATGGAGTCCTGATCTTTGCGCACCTCTTTGATAAGCTCGATCATCTTGAGCGCTGCGCTCTCATCCGGGCAGCGCACGATGTTGGGCTCGCCGCTATTGAGCTGTTCAATCTGCTGCAAGCTGACCCGCTGGGGGTCGACGTCAGCGACGATGGGCCCAATCTGCTTGACGTAGCACAGCACCTCTGCGCCAAACTCGCGCGCCAAGATCTTCTTGGCAATCACACCCGCAGCGACGCGCGCTACCGTCTCCCGCGCGCTGGAGCGACCGCCCCCGCGGTAGTCACGAAAGCCGTACTTTTGATCCAACGTGTAATCGGCGTGCCCGGGCCGGTACTTGTCCTTGATGTCGGCGTAGTCGCGGCTCTTTTGATCCTCATTGCGCACCAGAATGGCGATGCTGGTGCCGGTCGTGCGACCCTCGAAGACCCCCGCCAAGATTTCGGGAATGTCCTCCTCTTTGCGCTGCGTGACCACGGCACTTTGGCCCGGTTTACGGCGATCCAAATCGACCTGCAGGTCCTCGACTGAGAGGGGAATGCCAGGGGGACAGCCATCCACGATGACCACATTGCCCGGCCCGTGCGACTCGCCCGCGGTGGTCACGACGAAGGCTTGACCAAAAGAATTGCCTGCCATTGCTTGGCTCCCTTACCACCCCAATCGGGAGCGCACCATGGTCCGGACCCCCGCGCGCGCTGGCTTGGAACCGGGACAATTCCCTAGCTCAGCCGCCCGGAGCAGCCGCATTTTTGCTTTTGCCGGTCACATTGGGAACACTTGGAGAATCATGACCGACGACGCACAGCGGGCCTTGCCCCTGTCCACACTGACCGAAGAGGAAGCACTCCTTGTGCAAACGACGTGGGACTTTGCCCAAGCTCGCATCGTGCCGCGCGTGCGCGCCATGGAAGAGCAGGCCAAGATTGATCCCGAGATCATTGTCGGTTTGTTTGAGCTGGGGCTCATGGGCGTGGAAGTGCCCCACGAGCACGGCGGTGGCGGCTCCAGTTTTTTTAGTGCCGTGCTGGTGGTGGAGACGTTGGCGCGCGCCGATGCCAGCGTCAGTGTGCTCGTCGACGTGCAAAACACGCTCGTCTTGAACAGCCTCTTGCGCTGTGGCTCGGACGACCAAAGGGCACGTTACCTGCCCCGCCTGACCAGCTCCTGGGTCGGGTCCTATGCGCTCAGCGAGGAGAGCAGCGGCAGCGACGCATTTGCACTCAAGACCGTGGCCGTGCCCAAGGGCGACGGATACCTGCTTTCCGGGAGCAAACTGTGGATCACGAGCGCCGCTGAGAGCGAACTGTTCATCGTGTTTGCGAGCGTCAACTTGCAGGCTGGCTACAAGGGCATTACGGCGTTCCTCGTCGAGCGCAGCTCCCCTGGGTTTTCCGTCGGGAAGAAGGAAAACAAGCTGGGTATTGTCGCCTCCAGCACGTGCCCGCTCACGCTCGACCAAGTGTACGTTGGACCGGAGAACGTGCTCGGTAAGGTGGGCAGCGGCTACAAAATCGCGATCGATACGCTCAATGAAGGGCGCATCGGCATTGGTGCGCAAATGTTAGGCATTGCTCAGGCAGCACTCGACGCGGCGCTCGCCCACGTGAAAGAGCGCAAACAGTTTGGCAAAGCACTGGCAGAGTTTCAGGGCGTGCAATTTCAATTGGCTGAGATGCGGGTGGAGCTCGAGGCCGCTCGGCTCTTGGTGTACAACGCCGCTCGGCTCAAGGACTGTGGCCAGCCCTTCGTGATGGAGGCGGCCATCGCCAAGCTCAAAGCGTCGCAAGTTGCAGAGCGCTTGGCCTCCCTGGCGGTGGACCTTTTGGGGGGCGTCGGGTTCACCAAAGAGTTTCCCGTCGAGAAGCTGTACCGCGACGCCAAGATTGGCTCTATTTACGAGGGGACGAGCAACATGCAGAAGGCCACCATCGCCAAGCTGCTGTTGTCGGAGCAACCTAAATAACCACGTTATTTCAAGCGGTTATCCTGCCTCTTGCCTCGGCCTGGGGACCGGGTAGCCTCCAGCGCCCATGTTCGAAGAAGGTCTCATTACGCTCGCCAAGATCGTCGCCACTCTGATCATTCCCATGGCCTCCATCCCGGTCATGTTCTTGCTGGCACCCGGCGGTGACACCAGCGAGCCTGAAGACGTCTTCGACACCAACTGATCGCTCAGCGAGCGAACCCTTCGCGCTCGACCAAAAACGAAAGCTCGCGCCCGCCTCGGGTCACTTCGACGGAGAGCGGGCCGCCCAGACTGCCTGAGAGCAAGGTGCGCGCGTGCGCGCAGTCGCTGGGTCGCTCACCCATGATGCTCACGAGGGTGTCCTCGGCGCGCAGCCCGGCACGCTCCGCGAGCGAACCCCGAGCGACCGCATAGATGATGAGGTCACCGTCGCGTTCCTCCAGACTGACCAAGACTGTCGCTGGTTCAGCAGTGGGAGCTTCATCCACGCGGTCCAGCACGATCACCACATCGTCCATGGCATCGCGCTCGGTAGGCTCGAGCCGGTCGCTGAAGCCAAACGCGGCGCCAGGCTCCGCGGCGTACAGATACAGCTCCGCGGCACGCTCCACGTCCACCTCAAATGCCCCCGCCTCGTCGCTTTGCGTCAGCACCAAAGGGGCCGTGCGGCTGCTGAGGTAAGCCGATACGCGCTCACTGGACACCAAGGCGCCGGACACGGCCGCGCCGCGTTCGTCCTCCACGCGCCCCGTGATGTGCAAGCTGGGAACCAAGTCGAGCGTGGGCAGTTCTAGCGGACGGTCTCCCACCCCGGGCTGGACCAAGACGCTCATGCTGGCCTGACCGTAATCGGGGTGTCGACCGCGGATGTGGCCGCGCCCCGGGGGCAAACCGGTGAGCAGGTAGTTCCCCAACTCGTCGGCTGTCGCAAGACGGCGCACGGCGCCGCTCTCAAATTCGACAATGGCTCGAGCCGCCGGTTGACGACCGCGCACCCCTGTGACCATTCCGTGAGCGCTGAGACTGCGCACCAACTGCACCTGCTCTCGTGCTCCCAGGCGCAGAGTGAGGCTCTTGCTCACGAAACCAGCAGCGCTCACTTCGACGTTGGCCTTCAGCCCCGCCACGGCCATCAATTGGGCGACTCCATCGTCCTGGGTGAAGCGCGTTTGACGCAGCGGCACCGATGGCTCCAAGGAACTGACCGTCACTTGCGCCAGGGCTAGGGCAGCCCCGCTCGCGTCAGTCACTTGGAGATCACAATCGGCGCGTGGCGGAGGCAGCTCGATCAGCAGCTTTTCCGCGCGCTGCTTGGGGTCCAACTCCAGAGCGTGCACGACCGACAGGGGGTTGTCGGGATCGTGGATGCGCAGGCTGACTCGGGCAGGGGCCGCTCCTACCGTGAAATTCCCGTCGCTCTCACTGACCACGCGCCGTTCGAAGTCGGCTGCTGTGAGGGTGATGATGGCCCCAGATACGGGGAAGCCACGATGATCCAGCACGCGCCCGAGTACAGGTTGTCCGCTGCGGAGCACCACCTCCACCGTGTGCTCACCGCCTGGCACCACCTGCACCGGCGCGCTCTTGCCATCCAAGAAGTCTGGGTGCCGCCCGAGCACCAGCCCTGGCCCAGGCGGCACCCCGCTGATGGTGAAGTACCCCTTGTCGTCGCTGGTCAGGTTTTGCAAGCTCCTCGGCCCGGGCAGGCTGGGCATGTCCCCGAGCGGGATGGGCGGCACCGGGCCCAGCATCACACCCAACTCACCAGCTGGGATCAGGGCGCGCCCCAAGTCGGCGGCCCAGTCCTCGGCCCACTTGAAATGAGCGTCGTTCACCGCCGCGCTGTTGTACGTCACCGAGTAAGGCATGTGGTCCGGTCCCGTACCCACTGCCTCCAGCGTCGCCATCGGCACAGGAAAGCCACGCTCGTCCACTACGCGACCCACGATGGTGCCTGCACGAACCAGCTCCACGAGCAGCTCCGCGGAGGGTGTGGTGCCGGGCGCAGCTGGCTCGGGAAACGCCCGGGTGACCCCGACATAGCCCGGGGCGCGCGCCGACAGCACGCCCTGGGCCGACAACAGCGGCCCCACCCGCACCCGGCCGTCGGGACCGCTGTGTTCATAGAGCACGAGCGAGCCAAGCGCGCCGGCTGACACGCTCACTTTTGCATCACTGATGGGTTTTTGGTCCTGCCCGCTCACGATGCGCGCGCTCAAGAAGCTGCCCGCGTTGAGCTCCAGCTGGACGCGCGACACACCCAGGGTTTCATCGATGTGGACCCGGTCGTTCAAGGCTGAAATGCGTTCGCCCTTGCGTGCGAACAGCACATAGCGCCCCGAAGCGAGCCCCGTCACCGTCACCCGACCGCTCTGTTTGGTCGTCACTGATTGCGGTGGCCACAGGTTAGGCCCGGAAAGCACCACCTCCGCGCCGGCCTCGGGCACCCCGCCATCCACCACGCTGACCTCGAGGGATGTCGCCGGCTCGAGGCGCACGGTGAGATCCCCTTCGATTGTGGCGCGATACGGTTGAAAACCAGGGGCAAAGATCCGCAGCAGCAGCGGAACTGGGGGCACTCCCTCAAAGGTCAAGACCCCCAGCGCGTCAGTACTTCCTCCAAACGGCACACCTCCAAGGTGTGCAGCAGTGCTTGCTTGAACCGCGATGCCAGCTTGAGCCGCACTGCTCGATAGGACCGCAGTGCCAGCTTGAGGCGCAGTGTCGCTGAGCAGCACGGTCGCGCCTTTGAGTGGACGCAGGGCGTCATCTTGCCCAGCCAGCACTTTGATGGTCCGTCGCACCCCGGCCGTCAGCGTGAGGACGAGCTGCTTGTCCGCACGGAGGTCCACCCGCTCCACGTGCCGCGCCACTTGTGCGGCCTCGACAACTAACAAATAGCTCCCCTCGGGCAACTGCAGCACCGTAGCCGCACCCCAGCGCGTCTCCACGTAGCGCGCCTTCTCGTAACTGTAATCCCCCTTGGCTTCCGGTCTCCTGACATAAAGAGAGAGGCTGTACTTGTCCGGACTTACATCACCTGAGATCTGCAGCTCCAGGCGTCGCTGTGGGACAGGCTGACCTGATTGCGCGGCGCCCGGCCGAGGCGTCTGCACCAGCGCGCGCGCGCTGTCGAGCACGGTGCAGCAAAAGAGCGCCACCACGACGAACGCCAAGATGCGAATTTCCAGCCAGGAGCGAGCGGGGCGAGGCACACCCCACCATACAAAAGCAAGCGACCGTCTGGCCACCGCGGCGCTTAATCAAGGAACCCACCGCCTAAGAATGCTAGCCTGACGAGGTGAACCTTTTGCGCGCCACACGCCTCAGCCTCTTGCTCGGCCTGGGCTGTGCATGCAGCGGGGAAGTCGAACGGGCACCGCCCTATCAGCCCCCCCAAGGACAAGGCGGGGCGTCCTCACCCTCGCTGGTGAACTGCGAGCAGCCGCCGGAAATTGACGACGGCGACGCGTGCGACTCGACCACGGTCAACTTGGTCCAACGCCGCCCCACCATCTACTTTGTCCTCGACACGTCGGGCAGCATGCTCGAGCCGGTTGTATCGGGCAACGACACCAAGCTCGAGGCTGCACAAACGGCCTTGCGCACCGTGATCGAGGACATTGGTCATCGCATCAATTTTGGCATGGCCACCTTCCCCGGAACCGCGCTCGATCAGTATGAGCTGTATTATCAAGGCATCGCGCAAGGTTGCGAACCGGGGAGTGAGGTCTTTGAGATCCAAGCTGGGGACGAGCAGCCGTGCCTCAATCGCTTCATCTCCGGCCCCGTCTACCGCAAGTTCACACGCCTCGTCGGCGGGCTGGTGGCCTCGGGGAAGACGCCACTTGCGCCTACGCTCAACCTCATCGCGCCCACACTGCTGCGTCGCGAAGGGCAGACGACCGTGGTGCTTTTGACCGACGGCCATCCCAACTGCGGTAAAGAGCCCAGTTGCAGCAAAGAGGAGTGCCCGCTCACGGGCGCCTATCTCGAGTGCATCGACGCCAACTGTTGCTCCGATGAGGAAGCGCCACCCGAGGTGACCAATCCGTCGTCCTACTGCGTGGACGGCCCCGACAGCGTCGAGCAAGTGGAACAACTGCGCGCCGCTGGCATCGACACTTACGTGATTGGCTTGCTCGGCGAGGCAGATTTCGATGACGTGATGAACAACTTGGCCGTAGCAGGTGGACACGCGCGAGAGGGCGATCGCAAGTACTTCGCCGTGGAAGAGCTGAATGAATTGACGGAGGTGATGCTGGATATTGGGCTGACCATCAGCCACAGCTGTTCGATTGAACTCACCGATCTGCCGCCCAACGCCCACACGCTCAACGTCTATTTCGATGGGCAAGTCGTCCCCTCTGATGCTGTGGATGGTTGGACGATTGCAAAAGACGTCGTCACCCTGCACGGCGAGGCGTGCAGCATGGTCAAGTCGGGTAAAGTCGAACAAGTGCGCCTCATCTCCGGCTGCGAGACAATCCTCCGCTAGGCGGCCCTTCCGCCGTGTCCGGCATGGCCTGCCGGCCCCGCCAGCCGTGGGCCAAAACCCGTCCCCACGCCCCCCTTTGCCGCTGCTTTTTTCAAGTTCGCTGGGCAAAAACAGGGTTGGGGTTGTCCCAAACGTTCGAGTACGATGCCCCCCGTGATTGACGACCCTGAAATCACCAGTCTTCGCGAGCGCATCGATGTCATCGATCACGAGATTTTGCGTTTGCTGGCTGAGCGCTTGCACGTCGTTCATCAGGTGGGCGAGGCCAAGCTTCGTAAGGGCCTCGCCGTAGCGGACCCACGGCGCGAGGAGCAGCTGCTCAAGCGCTTGGTGGAGTCAGCCCCTCAGGTCTTCGATGAGCGCTCCGTGCGCGTCATCTTCTCCGCCATCGTCAGTGAATCGCGGCGCTTGGAAGACGCCAAGATGAGTGAAGGCTGAGTCGCCGCTCGGCCTTTGATTGAGCAGCCCCAGCGCCTCAGCTAAAACATCAGAAAGCGATAGTCCAAGCTGGGCATGTAGTGCGTGCGCACGCCCACCGGATACTCCGCCGTCGACACCCGCGCTCCCAAAACGACCCGGTGCCGTCTCGCAAATGTGCCGCGCACGGTAACGGCCGACTCCAACGCATACGCGCGGCGCACGCCATAATCGGGGTCGATGGGCAGGTAGCTGAACGTCGACTCCACATCCATACCCCAAGTGCGGTTGAATTCTGCGCTGAGCAGCGCCGCTAGCCGGGGCACGAGCGGCGCGTAAAACGACGCATAACGTTGGTAAAGAAAGGGAAAGTCGAGCAGCGGCACATCGCTTTCCGCGTGCGGAGCAAACACTAGGTCGGCGCGCACGCTGGCGACCACTTGGCCCAGGTAGCGCGAGAGCAGCACGCCGCTTCCCCACTCCAGCGCCGGCGGGACGTGGGTGTTTTCTGGCAACAGGGCCAGCGACCCCGAGTGCGACACGACGGAGAGAAAGCGCGTAGGATAGGCGAGCGAAAACAAAGACGACAGCGCCCAGCCTCGCCCGAGCGTTCCGTCCCGGGTCGTGCCTGGCTCACGCCAAAGGTTGCACTTGAGCTCAGCGCGCGGCGAAAAGAAGACCAACACCGGGTGGAGGCTCAGCTCGGTGCGCTGAGTGATACCCCAATGAGACGCGGAAAATGTCGCCCAATCCACGCGATTTTTCGGCAAAGTCAGCGCATGGCGCGAGGACCACGCGAGGTCTGCTGCGGATGTTGGTCGGGGTTCTTTGGCCTGCGCCCGGGGGGCAAGGCCAAAGGCCAGTGAAAGCCCAACCAAGCGAAGGAGCGGTCCCATGGGTCGCAACAGGGACCTCACGGCAACTCGACCTCGAGGCTCACGGGCGCATGATCACTCAGCGGCATGGTATCGATGCCGCCCTGAGCCTTGTCTTGATGCGTGAGCCCCGAGCCCTCGACAATATCCAAATTCGTAAACAAGTAGTCCAACTTGCGATTCCAGAAACCCGACTGATCCGTCGTGTGAGAGAAGTATTCGCTTTGGTTTTGCTGATAGTCGGGCAACGCCACGTCCGCGGTGTAGTCGGCGTAGAGCTCGCTCAGCCACGTCTGCTCTGCACTGTAGTCATCCGCCTCGAACTCCTCGTCCGTACAGACCGAGTCGTCAAAGTGCGCCACCTGGTCTGACCCCGGAGGCAACGTGTTGAGATCGGCACCGCCGATCACCTTGCCGGGCGCTGCATCCAGTTGCTCTTTGAAGCGATCGATGTGCGAGCGCTTCGTACCATCCTGTCCGTAAGCTTCGGCGTGGGTGACGACCACACGCAACGGAAACCCCACGTCCACGTCCGCGGTGAGAATGTTGCGGCGCAAGTAAAAATAGCGCTCGAGCCCGCCCACGTCGGACCGCAACGGTAGGGCCCACCGCTGACCGTGGTGCAGAGGAAATTTGGAGAGGATGGCGTTGCCGGAATCCACCGCTCCGATGCCGTCACTCGGCACGAAATCAGCCCGCCACTGCGAGGCGTAGTAGGCATAGTTCAGCGCCGTGTGGTCAAGTAGCCACTGCACCTGGTTGACATGAGCAGAACGTTTGGAGTTCGTGTCGACCTCTTGCAAAAACAAGAGATGCGGATCGTAATCGGTGATGACCGTGGCCAAACCTTCAAGGTGCTCGATCACCTCGTCTCTCTTCATGAGCACTTCGTCGCCGTGGCAGTCAAAGAAGAAGTCGACGCGCCCCCCTGCAAACTTGATGTTGTAGGTCATGATCCGCAAACGCTTAGGGACCTGAGCCGTGCGCAGCGTCGCCGCCTCGAAGTACTCGGCCGATTCCACATCATTGAAGCGAACACCAAACGGATCACATGCCCCGTCCAGCGCCGCACACGACCAGAGGAGCAGGACCCCAATG